>Ga0134125_10000497_pt1 | contig 53084 bp, 41 predicted proteins | sample KB31751_FD_96464 | JGI IMG/M metagenome (GOLD analysis project Ga0134125, IMG submission 96464) | Terrestrial soil microbial communities with excess Nitrogen fertilizer from Kellogg Biological Station, Michigan, USA - KB3-175-1 | ecosystem: Environmental > Terrestrial > Soil > Unclassified ... | reverse complement strand
TTCCGGCGCGTTATCGATCGAATCGAACGACCGGAACGATACCTTCGGATTGTGCTTCGCCAGCACCTTCGTGATCGCCGCCGTCAACGTCGTCTTGCCATGATCGATATGCCCGATCGTCCCGATGTTGACGTGCGGCTTGCTGCGGTCGAATTTTTCTTTTCCCATGGGGATGAATAACGTCCTTAAAATTTAGTTTGGAATTGCGGGAGTTCGGAACGCTTGCGCGAGGGCCCGGTTAACCAGACTGAAGGCTATGATACCAAAAGCGGCCGAGACTGCGGCGGCACTGGAACTGGAGCCGTTGACCAGGATTGAACTGGTGACCTCGTCCTTACCAAGGACGCGCTCTACCAACTGAGCTACAACGGCTTTCCGAAAAACTGGTGGACAGGGGAGGATTCGAACCTCCGTAGCTCGCAAGGAGCGACAGATTTACAGTCTGTTGCCATTAGCCGCTCGGCCACCTGTCCGGGTGATTACTTTCAGTAGTTTAGCAGAACTACAGTCTTCGGAACAACCCGATTGGTGCCTTTGTTGGGCGCTTTGTGTTTAGAGGAAACTGCATGTCCGATCATAGCGCATCGGCCCCAGTCAGCGCTTCGAGCGATCAATAATGTATTCTTCTGCGGCTTATGGCAATGAGTAAGGACGAGATTCTAAACGAACTTCGCCGGTTTGTGTCCTCGAATGATGGACTCATTCCGGGCGAGCGCACGTTCAGGTCAGCAACTCGCATCAAACAGTCCGCGTGGAAGGGACGGTATTGGGCGCGATGGACCGACGCAGTGCGGGAAGCAGGGTATGACCCGAACACGTTGACGGAGAGGATTCCTGACGAGACGATGCTTCTCGAACTCGCTTCGTTTGTCACAGATTTGGGTCGCTTTCCCGTTCGCGACGAAATAAACATCGCGGCGAGACAACGACCGGCGGTGCCCGTCTGGACAACGGTCAAGAGGCGATATGGAGGGATGCCTGAGCTGGCTAAGGCGCTGCTCGAGCTCAGTCGGAACCGATCACAAGATTCTGGAGAAGCTGTGCGAAGAACGCGTTCGGGGGGAGGTCCGCAAGCCAGATTCGAAAATCACTCGCAAAAATCAAAGGTCAACTCGAACGGGTTTTGTTTACCTGAAATACTCTCAATCCGTTAGGCTTTACAAGATCGGGAAGGCGAACGACCCCGGCAGGCGTGGCTCTGGAATCAGCCTTCTGCGCCCGATAATCTCGTTGACAAACACGAGATACGAACTGACTATCCATACATACTCGAAAAGTATTGGGAATATCGCTTCAGAGCTAAGAAGAAGCAGGGTGAATGGTACGCCTTGTCTTCTGAGGATGTGCTCTTGTTCAAGAGCAAGCGCGAATTTCTTTTTGACGAATTCTTCGCGTGAGAGCGCCCCATATTACCGAACTCAGGCGACTTCGACGGTTTCCGCCAGAGTGACAGGCTCTGGAACGCGTTCGCCGTGGAGCAGCATTCCTTCGATGTGGAATTCAATCGCCTCATGAATCAGATCTACAGTTTCGTTCACTACTGTCCGGCTAATGAAAGATTGGCCGCTGGCAAGTGCTTTTTTTTGCCGAGAGTTGAACGGGTTTTGGGCTTGCCGCGATTTGAAACGCGGCAAAGGTGAGGACTTGAGGCTCAGATGTAGGTAGCCCTGCGTCTATTCACTTTTTCGCAAATGCCCCAATCGTTCGCGGATGCCCGAAAATTGCGTCGCCGAATTATCTCGGAGCTGGCCAGTAACAAAAAGCCGATGCAGAGGCTGCCAAGCGGTTAAGGGAAATCATTCTCACGAACACTCGCGAAATACTTGAGAATCTTTCGACGTTATTGGAGCATCTCGATTCATCCCAGGAGAAGCTTTGCAGCGCGATAGCAACACGATGGATCGCTCAGGCAAATAACCGCACAATCGCACAAAACGAAGCTAAGAGAAATCCCAGAGAACAAAGGGCCATCGAACTCACTGGAATCGGGAAAGGTCCGCCTCCTGCCTTCCAGTTGCGACGGTCATCCGGGCATCGGCGCATCCATCACGGCAGCCAGCACTAAGTGCTTCCGGCCGTCACCCCTGTTGCTGGACTTTCGGCGTGCGCCAGGCTATTGTCTTCGACCCGCAGTCGAGATATCGTCATGCGACTTCCAGCATATCCGCGACGTGGGAAGGTTCGGGGATCGGGTCGCCGTCTTTACGCATGGCGCGAATATGCTGCTCGACCGCGCCGCGTATCAGTCCTTCGGCTTCTTCCAGCGTGAAGCCAAGAGCTACGCAGCCGGGCAGGTCGGGAACGAATGCGCCCCAACCGTTGGATGACTATTCGTAGATCACCGCATATTCCATTTCTTCATGCCCGCCTGTTTCAGAATAGACGAAAGCGTGCCCGGCGGCACTTCAATCGACGGATGTCCCGGGACGGTGACTTTGCCGGGCTTTGTCGGATGAACAAGCTGTCTGTGACTGCGTTCCTGGCTACCGCCTCTCTCGGGCCCATTGCGCACACAGCCTCATGGTTCGTTATTTAGGCCAAGTGCCTGCTGTGCGGTGTTTAGTTGTACCGATACCACTCTCGGGCAGCGCGGCGGGCTTCCTCGCGCGCCTCGCGCACTTCCCTGCGTACCTCCCTCCGCGCCTCCTGTGCCTCGCGGCGGGCCTCGATTCCGGCCGCGCGCGCCTCGTTTCTCGCGTCGCGGACCGCCCGGTGCGCTTCGGATCTGGCGTCGCGCGCCTCGCGGCGAGCTTCCATGCTCTCGCGCCTCGCCTCGGCGCGGGCCTGTCTCACATCATCCCGCCAGTCGGCATCCGCGAAAGCCGGAACCAACAGAAGAGGAAGAAACAACAGCAGCCATGCAGCTTTCATGAACAGCATTACGTATTCGGCGGCCGGAAGTTTGTTATTTCTGCAAAAATCAGCCGGGCCTCCGACTGGTTCAATCGCCCGGCGCCGTTACCGATGCATACCTGGCGCGCCACCCTGCCGGGAATAACTTCTTCGATGAAGTCCGCATCACGCCCGTCTGCGCCGGCGGCTCGCCGATGGCGCGAACCTCCGGTTCGAATGCAGCCCGTTGCGGCGGCTCTCCTTCCAGCTCCTGCGCCATGCCGAGTACGAGTTGCAAGGCGTCCAAACGCCGGCGAACGTCTTTCGACAGCTCGACGTATTCTCTTTCGCGAAGCGCAGCCAGCGCGATGGCGGCTTCGAGGTTCTTTTTCGCCTCGTTCCATGCGTCCATGGCTGGGAGCAGGCGGTCCTGCTGGCGGCGGCGAAGTTCGTCCAGGGGAAACGTTGCCATTTGCTACTCTCGTCATTCTCGCCGGCCGATCCGGAACGCTTTGCGCGATGTCGTGAATGCCTCGACATCCGCTTCCTTCCATCGTCCTCAAACCGCGGTGGAGACGCCATACTCCCTCTGGTTATGGAACCCGGGACATACAAACCCGATTCCAGCATCATCAGCGAACCGGCGGGACTGTTCGCGCGGTAAATTTGCAAATGAGTTGCAAAATGTGTTGACAGCCACGAGGACTTCCGATTACTCTGGACCTTGATATCGGACTGATTCAGTCCGTTATCTGCGACCTGTCGCAACTGGCCGGGTATACCGCGCGAGATTGTGCGACTGAGTTGCATGATGCCGATGAAAGCGCCCTCACCACAACGTCCGTCTTTGGTCGAAGAGTTCGCCGCGCGAGGCTTGCGGTTGACGCCGCAGCGGCTGGCGTTACTCGAAATTATTCAAGCATCGCGGGAACATGTCGATGCGGCGACGTTACTCAAGCGAGCGCGCGAAATGGATTCCGACATCGATCGCGCCACCGTATACCGCACGCTGGAATTGCTGAAAAAGCTGCGCCTCGTGGATGAGCTCGATCTGATGCATTTGCATGGCGAAAAGCATTACTACGAGGTCAGGACCGGCGCCGACCACATCCATCTGGCGTGCTTTGGCTGCGGAAAGATCGAGGAGTTCGAGAGCCCCTTATTTGAACGTTTGAAGCAGGAAATCGGGCGCGAGCGGGGATTTGAGATCAGCCTTGTCCGTATGGAAGCGGGTGGCCGTTGCAGGCAATGCGGGGCGCCAAACCAGACCCTCAGCCCGGGATCGCTGCCCTGAGTTTCGCAAGGTGGAAAGCGTGCTCCGAAGCTTCAAATGCAAATGGGTTGCAGATGGAACGGCCGCGCTCCATATGCCGCAGACCGGCAACGTGGCTTCTCCGGCAACCGTCCGCGACGACATGCAACCAGATTGCGTGACCCTCTGCGGAAAGGCCTTCACGCACCGGGCGATTGGCGCGCGCACGCTGCTTCAACGGAGCGATTTGAGCAATGCTGTTATCCATTCCCGACATATTAAGCACTGAGCAGGTGACGCGGGCTCGGCACGTCATGGCTGCCGCCGAGTGGCGCGATGGACGCGTAACGGCGGGGCATCAGTCCGCCCGCGCCAAAGACAATATGCAGTTGCCGGAGGATTCACCCGCGGCTCGCGAGCTTGGCGAAATGATTCTCTCGGCGCTTGGACAGAACGCGCTGTTCATTTCGGCGGCGCTGCCGCGCCGGGTTTTTCCGCCGCTATTCAACCGCTACGCCGGAGGTCAGTCGTTCGGCACGCACGTCGACAACGCCATCCGGCAGGTGAGCGGGACAGGCCATCGGATCCGTACCGATCTCTCAGCGACACTGTTCCTGGCCAATCCCGACGAATACGATGGCGGCGAACTGGTTATCGAGGATACTTACGGATCGCACGCGGTGAAATTGCCGGCCGGGCAGATGATCCTGTATCCGGCGACCAGTCTGCATCACGTGCGTCCTGTGACTCGCGGCGCCCGCATCGCGTCCTTCTTCTGGATAGAAAGTATGGTGCGCGATGACGGTGAGCGGACCATGCTGTTCGATCTGGATACCGCGATTCAGCGTTTGAACTTCGAGAACGCGGAACATCCCTCAGCCGTGCAGCTCACGGGCGTGTACCACAACTTGCTGCGTCGCTGGGCCGAGGCGTAAGCGCTACTTCGCCGGCTCCGTGCCCTTTTTGCCGGTTTCGCCTTCCTTCTTCTGGTCGCGCGAATACTGAGCTTCGGTGGAGCTGGCGAGCGCCGGCGATCCGGCATCTTTCGGTGCACCGGCCGGGTAGCCGGAGACGGAGACTCCGGTGGTGGCTTGACCCTTGCTGCCTCCCCCGGGGGAAGTACTGCTGGTGCCGCATCCAATCAGAAGAACTGCCGTGATCAAAGCGGCCGCCGCGAGAGTGTTCCGAATCATCTTTTCTATCATTGCTGAGGAAGGCCGCCGGACGCAATCGGCAGAACGACTTACATGAAAACGACAAGCGTAGTGAATGGCTTCGGCATCGCAGGGTACACATTATATGGAAATATCCATTGACGCTACCCCATATGTTGGGGCAAGATTGCAGATGCGTTGATAAAACAACGCGGTCGAGGCGAGGGATCGGAGCACACCAATGGCACAGGCAGCGACAGCGAAAACGACCGCAAATGCGATAATGAATGAGTTGCAAGTCGAACACTCTTCCGAACCAAAACACGCGGGAGTCGAGTTCCCGAAATACTTCACGGCCCGGCTCGAAGCCGGCAAAACTCCCTATGAGGACGTCCAGTGGGAAACCCGGAACGCCACAATTGGCGACCATAAAGGTTTTGTAATCTTCGAACAGAGAGACGTCGCGGTTCCGGCGGACTGGTCGCAGACCGCCACCAACATCGTGGCGAGCAAATATTTCCATGGAAAGCTGGGCTCCCCGGAGCGTGAGCGCAGCGTTGCCGAACTCGTCCACCGTGTCGTCGATACGATCGCCGACTGGGGCTTGGCCGGCGGCTACTTCGCCACACCGGATGACGGCGAAAACTTCCGCCACGAACTCGCCCATATGATGCTCACCCAGAAGGCGGCGTTCAACTCGCCTGTCTGGTTCAACGTGGGCGTCAAGGAGTCCCGCGGCTACGGCTGGTTCTACGAGGCCGCGCAGGACAAAATCTGCAAGATGACCAACGAGGCCCGGCCGCAGTGCTCGGCCTGCTTCATCGTTTCCGTCAAGGACTCTCTCGAATCCATCCTCGATCTCGCGAAGACGGAAGGCATGCTCTTCAAGTGGGGTTCTGGGACCGGCTCAAATCTGTCGGCGCTGCGTGAGGAAGACGCGATCCTTTCGGGCGGTGGACGCGCCAGTGGTCCGTTGTCGTTCATGAAAGGCTTCGACGCGTTCGCTGGCGTGATCAAGTCCGGCGGAAAGACGCGCCGCGCCGCGAAGATGGTGATCCTCAATGTCGAGCATCCGGACATCGAGCGCTTCGTGTGGTGCAAGGCCAAAGAAGAGAAGAAGGCGCACACCCTGATCGCGGCGGGATACGATTCTTCGCTCGACGGCGATGCTTACAGCTCGATTTTCTTCCAGAACGCGAATAATTCGGTGCGCGCGACCGACGAGTTCATGCAGGCGGTGGTCGAAGACCGCGAGTTCTGGACGCGGGCCGTTCATTCCGGAGAGAAGAAAGACCGGGTGCAGGCGCGCAACCTCATGCGGCAGATCGCCGAGGCGACCTGGCAGTGCGGCGATCCCGGCATGCAGTTCGACACGACGATCAACCGCTGGCATCCGTGCAAGAACACGTCGCGAATCAACGCGTCCAATCCGTGCTCGGAGTATATGTTCCTCGACGACTCGGCGTGCAATTTGTCATCGCTGAATCTGATGAAGTTTGTCGGTCCGAACGGGCAGTTCGACGTGGAAGCTTTCCGGCACGCCGTCGATACATTGATCGTGGCGCAGGAGATTCTGGTCGATAACGCGGCGTACCCGACCGAGAAGATCGCGCAAAATTCCCACGATTATCGCCCCCTGGGGCTCGGATTCGCGAATCTCGGCGCGCTGCTCATGTCGTTCGGCATCCCGTATGACAGCGATCGCGGGCGCGACTTCGCCGGCGCAATCAGCGGCGTGATGTGCGGTCAGGCCTATCTGACGAGTGCGCGCATCTCGGAGTCGACAGGCCCGTTCCCCGGCTATGCGAAGAACGAAGAGCCGTTCCTCGAAGTGATCCGGATGCACCGCGATTCCGTCAGCGGCATCAATCACCGCAACATCCCGAGCGATCTTTATAACGGCGCCAAGAAGTGCTGGGAAGAGGCTTACGAGCTCGGTAAGAAGACCGGCTATCGCAACGGACAGGTGACTGTCATCGCGCCGACCGGCACCATCGGCTTCATGATGGATTGCGACACGACCGGCATCGAGCCCGATCTGGCGCTGGTGAAATACAAGAAGCTGGTCGGCGGTGGGGTGATCAAGATCGTCAACAACACCGTTCCCGCGGCGCTGATCAAGCTGGGCTACACGCCCGAGCAGGTCGAAACCATCGTCAGCCACATTGACTCCACTGGGACCATCGAAGGCGCGCCACATTTGAAGCCCGATCATCTGGCGGTGTTCGACTGTAGCTTCCGTCCGCAAAACGGGTCGCGGTCGATCCACTACATGGGCCATCTGAAGATGATGGCCGCGGTGCAGCCGTTCGTTTCGGGCGCGATCTCGAAGACGATCAACATGCCGGAAGAATCCACGGTCGAGGACATCATGGAGGCCTATACGGAGAGCTGGCGGCTCGGCCTCAAGGCGGTGGCGATCTATCGCGACAACTCCAAGATGGCGCAGCCAATGAGCTCCGGCACGGGCAAGACGGCTGATAAGAAAGCGGCTCCCGCACTTACCTCGAAGGAAGTGGCTGCGGTTACCGAGAAAGTCGTGTTCCGGCCGGTGCGCCGCAAGCTGCCCGACGAGCGCCAGTCGATCACCCACAAGTTTTCGATCGGCGGACACGAAGGCTACATCACGGTCGGCATGTACGAGGACGGCATGCCGGGCGAAATCTTCGTCACGATGGCGAAGGAAGGCTCGACAATCTCGGGCTTGATGGATAGCTTCGCCACGTCCGTCAGCTATTGCTTGCAGTATGGCGTGCCCCTGAAGTTCCTTGTCGACAAATTCGGTCACGTGCGATTCGAACCGAGCGGCTGGACGGGAAACCAGACGATCCCCTACGCGAAGTCGATTCCGGATTACATTTTCCGGTGGATGGCGTCGAAGTTCCTCGGCGCCGAGTACGCGACGCCGAACGAAGCCGGCGAGACCACAACATTGCGGGTCACGGAGCCGAGTCCGCAGGAAAAGCTGCCATTCCCGGCGGTGGCCACCGACGCTCCGATGTGCGCGGAGTGCGGCGGGATGATGACGCGCAACGGGAGTTGTTACAAGTGCGAGAACTGCGGCGGGACCAGCGGCTGTAGTTAGAAGCATATAGCGCTCGGCAAAGACGCCACAAGACGCAAGAGAATAAGGCTGCCGGTGACCCCGGCGGCCTTCTAAGTTCCTGTACTGCTACTCCTTCCTCATCTGCCATCTTGATCCGTTTGATTCGCCAACACTCGCATCGCAGTGACTACGGGCGATCTAAGCAACGCGGGAACCGATGATGCCTTGTCGTCAGGGCCAAAGGCCCGTGGAGCACGATTCTCGTGTACACTGAAATCGTATGCGCAATGTAACCTTCAGCGCCGATGCCCACTTGATCGAGGAGGCACGTCTCAAGGCGAAGCTGCAAAATACGACCCTCAATCAGGCTTTCCGCGATTGGCTTGCGGACTACACGCGGCAAAGTGGCCATGAGAAGGCAATCGACGCTCTCTACAAGAAACTCTCGCACGTAAACTCGGGCGGCCGCAAATACACCCGGCACGAGATGAATGAGCGCTAGATCGTTTCTCGATACAAATATTTTCATCTATTCGGTCGATCGCATCGATTCACGAAAAGCAAAAATCGCACTTCGAATCATCAAGGAGCAGGCGGCGGCTGCCAGCGGCGTGATCAGTTTTCAGGTGGTTCAGGAATTTTTCAACGTCGCGTTCAAACGATTCCCCCAAAAGATGACTGTTGAGGATTGTCGAAGCTATCTGGACGCCGTGTTTCGTCCTTTTCTGCGCGTCCACTCCGCCATTCCTTTGTATGAGGACGCGCTCCGGATTCGTGGACGATATCAACTCTCCTGGTACGATTCATTGATCGTCGCGGCGGCAATCGAAGGGTCGTGCACGGTGCTCTACTCCGAAGATCTTCAGCACGGAGCGAAATATGGCGATGTTCGGGTACTTAACCCGTTTCGTGCCGCGTGAATGCGTTTCCTACCACGGAATCCGGTCGAGAAGCATCCGCAGCCGTTTCCCGCGAGCCGGGTGAATCGACTCGACAAACCCCACCCGGCCCTCAAGGTGTGAACGGAAGTCCGGATGCGCGTCGCGGTTCTGGCTTTTTGGCCCGTAGTGCACGCAGTTGGTCAGAATCGCCTTGAGCCGGTCGAAGTCCTGACGCTTCACGTTCAGACAAGCGTTGACCGTGAGTCCGGCAAGGTGCTGGCGAGCCCCCTGCCGCATGATTCGCGTCTTGCGATGATTGACGTCGAATCCTTCTTCAAGCATGATCGCCACGGCATGAGCGGAGAAGCGCTCGACCCGCCGGTCGAACTCTCCGTTTCCTGAAAAGGCGAGGTCGTCCGCGTAGCGCGTGTATGCAGCGCCGGCGGATGCGGCCAGACCCGCGAGCCGGCAGTCCATCCGGTACGAGCACAAATTTGCCAGCGCTGGTGACGTCGGCGCTCCCTGCGGTAAATGCGGCCACTTATAGATGGAACGCGCATCCGATGCGATACCTGCCAGCACGCCCCTCGGCACAGCGTTGGTACAGAGTCCTCCCAAATAGTCGGCGACCGATTCCGGATAACCGACCGTGCGAAAGAAGGCCTGAATGCGCGGGCGCTGGAAGCTCGGGAAGAAATTTCTCAGATCCAAACGCAGCACGACTCGCCTGGCTGTGTGAGGACGGGCAAAGGATCGAATCGAGCGGCCTCTCGCAAAACCGTGCGCCGCTGGATGCGCGGGAACACGGTCCAGAATCTCGCTCAGGACCTGGCGCTGGATACTCTTCAATCGCCGCTTGGGGCATTCGATCAGACGTACACCGCCATCCGGCTTCGATAGCGCCCGGTAATGATAATGCTGCAAAGCCTGCGCCGCCCGCCTCCGGCAGAGGCCCTTCAGGTCGGCGAACCAGTCCAATTTTTCCGGATCGAGCCAAAGCCAGTCGCACAGAGCACCGATGCTCTCAATGGCCGGCAAACCCCAGCCTGATGCCGCCGCGACAGGCTGCATGCGCGGTGGCTCGGAGATCCACTGCGCAACCGATAGTCTGGCCCGCACACGGCTGAGCCGGCGGTCTTCCTTCAGGAAGCAGACGACGTCCGCTTCTCGCGGACGCGTGCCCGCAGCGAAGGCCACCAGATATCTTGTGGCCAGCGGAAGAAATCCGGACCAGTCGCGGCCCGCCGTGACGGCAGCCCGCGCGGCTATCGCTTCCGCCGTTTGCTCGCCGGCGAGAAACGAACGCGCGAGCGCGCAGAGAAGTGAACGGGCGGGCGTCACGCTGGCGACATCGGACGGCGGCGAAAGGCTCCAACGAGTCTCACTCTGAGTGTGCTTTTCTGCGTGGAGCGCAGCGGCCGCACACGCGACGAAATCTCAGGTATTCACGATCCCCCGGGGTATCCCCGGAGAGGCCACAGCGGTAAGCCGCGACAGCCGGCTTGAAGCGCTCCGCCGCCGAAGGAATGATAGCAGTTCAGTCCGCCAGCAACACTTTCATCACCCCACGCCGCGCGGCCCTTTCAAAAGCCTTCGGCGCGTCGCGGAGTTTCATCCGCTCCGAGATCATTGAACTCACGTCCACCGCACCCAGCCGCAATAATTCGAGCGCGGGCTCAAAACGTCCGCAGCGCGAGCCGACCAGAGTGATCTCATTAACGATCACCGGCGCGGTGTCGAGGGGAATTTCACCGTGCACCGTCGACTTGAGGACGATCGTTCCCGCAGGCTCGACCATTCTGATTGCGGATTGCAGGCCCTTCTGCGAGCCAGTCGCGTCGACGACCCAGCGGTACTCGGCCTCGGGCAGATTGTCGCCGCGAACTTCGGTTGTCACTCCGGCACGCGCCGCGATCTGCAGCTTTTCCGGATGGCGCCCGAACTGATGAACCCGGTATCCGTTGGCCTGAAGCACCTGTGCGATCAGAAGTCCGAGCTTGCCATCGCCGAGCACCGCGACCGTCGCGCCACAGGGCATCGATATCTGATCGAGAATTTCGCAGGCCGCTGCAAGAGGCTCGGTGAAGACAGCGAGTTCAGTTGGAATCGAATCGGGCACTACATGCAGGTTCCCCTCCGGCAGAGTCAGGAACTCACGGAAAGCGCCGGGATGGCGCACGATACCGAGCACAGTCCGGTTCGGGCAATGCCGCTGCATGCCGCGCCGGCACATCGCGCAGCAATTGCACGCGAGGTTGATTTCGCCGACGACGCGCCTGCCGATGAGCTCGTTCGAATCGGCCTCGACGACTTCGCCAACGAACTCGTGTCCCGGCACGCCCGAAAATCCGTAGTATCCGCGCTGAAGCTCCAGGTCCGTATTGCAGATGCCGCCACACAACAGACGTATGAGCGCGAAACCCTCGGGGCGCTCCGGGCGCGGACCTTCCCGCAATTCGACGCGACCCGCTTCGAGATGGACGGACTTCATGTTGTCAGTATGAGCGCCCCATCGTATCGATCAGGCTTTCGAGCCGGAGGGACGCAATCAGATTAAATTGTTGGGTCATTTCGTCCAACTTCGACATAATAATCGAGTCACCCGCACGCCCTGGAAACAGGATTCATAAAAATCCCGGCGGCAAAGGTTAAACCCCGGCCGTCGCAGCTCAACGGAGGTTGCATATGCAGGAAGAGACATTCGACGCCGTGGTGGTCGGCTCCGGCTTCGGCGGCGCTGTGATGGCGTACCGGCTCGCGGAAGCCGGAAAAAAGGTTCTCGTGCTGGAGCGCGGCAAGTCCTGGCCTCCCAACTCCTTTCCACGGTCTCCGCATGGCATGGCGAAGAACTTCTGGGATCCCAGCAACGGCCTCTATGGCATGTTTAACATCTGGTCGTTTCGGAAGTCCGGCGCGATCGTGTCGAGCGGCCTTGGCGGCGGCTCGCTCATTTATGCCAATGTGCTGATCCGGAAGCCCGAGAAGTGGTTCGTTTATGAGGATCCGAAGACCGGCAGCTACATTCCGTGGGCCGTCACGCTTCAGGACCTCACCAAACACTACGAGCGAACCGAAAAGATGATCGGAGTCGAGACTTATCCAGCGGATTGCGCTCCTTACAACACCACACCGAAAACCGTCGCCTTCGATGAGGCAAGCCGGAAGATCGGCTATCCTTCCAGTCTGGTGCCGCTTGCAGTGAGTTTCCGCGGCGATCCGAATAGTGCGCCCATTCCCGGCGCGCCAATCGTCGAGCGTTATCCCAATCTGCACAACATGCCGCGCTCGACATGCCGCATGTGCGCGGAGTGCGATATCGGCTGCAATTACGGCAGCAAGAACACGATGGATCTCACATACCTGAGCGAGGCGGTGCGTTTGGGCGCCGTCGTGCGCCCGCTATGCGAGGTAAAAGAGTTCAACCCCGAACCGGGCGGCGGCTATACGATCCGCTACTTTGTCCACGAGCCCGATAAGTATGACGGGCAGAAGCATGATACCGCCGATCCCTCGCAATGCCGGACGGTTCGTTCGAAATATCTGATCCTCGCCGCCGGCACGATGGGCAGCGTTTACCTCCTGCTCCGGAACCGCAAGGCCTTGCCAGGGCTCAGCTCCCAGCTTGGCCAGCGCTACAGCACGAACGGCGACATGCTGTCATTCCTTCTCAACGCCACGGGTATTGTGAACGGCAAGACCGCACCGCGGGACCTCGCCCCTTATTTCGGCGCGGCCATCACGCGCGGAATCGAGATCGACGCCGACAAGCCGGTTGGATTTCTGCTGGAAGATTGGGGGAACCCGTATTTCATCAGTTGGCTGGTTCAAGTCGGAAGCTTTTCCGGATTTCTCGGCCGGTTGTGGAAGTTCGGAAAGTTCGACCTCGCGTATCAAATGGGGCTCGGACAGGATGCCGATATGAGTGGCGAGATATCGGACCTTCTCGGCGATTGTTCTCATTCGATGTCCTCGATGCCGATGATCGCGATGGGCCAGGAGCCTCCGACCGGAACGTTCTCTCTTGTGCGCGACCGTCTGCTCGATCTGGACTGGTCCGAAACCGACGCCTTTTACGATCGGATGACGGAATACCTCAAACAAATCGCGAAGGCCCTCGGCGGCGAGTACAAGGACAATCCGGCATACGAATTCAACTTCGAGCAGTTCATGTCGGCCCATCCTTTGGGAGGCTGTCCGATGGCTGCGACGCCGGAGGAAGGCGTCGTGAGTCCCACAGGAGAGGTCTTCGGATATTCCCGGCTCTACGTCGCCGATGGGAGCGTGATGCCCGGCCCGGTCGGAGTAAATCCTGCCCTGACGATTGCCGCAATGGCCGACCGCTTTGCCGATTCTCTGCTCGGCGTGTGAAGCGCCTGCGAGCTTACTTGACAGAGGGCTTTCCGGCAGGCGGCGAGATCAGCCAGCGGAACGCGAAGATGTGGGCCCAAAATAAGAGCGGGACGTATAGCGTTGGAAGAAACCATCCTGCCATCAGCAAATGCACTGGCAGGTGCGTGGTGAAAATTTTGATCGTCGAATCCAGAAAGGCGTAGACTCCGACGAGATGACAAAGCCACGTCACCGGGATCGCGGAACTCGAATTGGCGTTAAGAGCAAGCAGCGCCACAATCGCCAGGATCATCGTTGCGAGATCGCCATAGGCTGTTGAATTGGCCCATACCTGCGAGATTTCGGAATTGTATGCCGCCTGCGTCAGCGCAAACAGCCCCATGAAGCGCGCGGTATGCGGAATGGTGACCAGCATGAGCGCCCGCTGGCGCGGAAGCTTCTTCAGCCACGGCAGAAAGAATAGCTTCGAGTGAACCCCATACACAATCACTCCGATCGTGAATTGAATGAGGAAGACAACCAGGTCCAGCGGCACAGGGATATTAAAGCCCTTATCGGCGCGGGTGTCAATTGCGGTGATTAAAATTAATTGTCACGGAAATGCCCGGCCAATATCCGCTCGCGGCGGCCGCTTTGAGAGATACTTGCAGTATGTTGGACCAAACTTCGCGGGGCAAGTCCGCTCTCGTGCTTTCGGGCGGCGGCGCCTTCGGAGCTTACGAAGTCGGCGTGATCAAAGCGCTGTTTGACGGATGTGTTCCTTCCACCGGCGGTTCGCGTCTGGAGCCGGACATCTTCAGCGGCACCTCCGTCGGCAACTTCAACGCCGCCGTCATGGCGATGAACATCGGCGGCGGCTGTGCCTCGGCCGAGCGTCTGCACCATCTCTGGACCCACGAAATCGCGGACAACAACGACGGCCGGGGCAACGGCGTGTACCGTATCCGCACGATGCCTACCGCCTACCTGGACCTTGCCCGTGCCGGCAGTCCGCGGGAGCAGATGCACAGGCTTGTCGACACCGCGCGCATCTTCACGGAATATGCGGCGAAGCGCGGCCTGCGCTTCATTGCCAGTGACGATGACATTTTCGAGCGCATCGCGGGCCTCGTCGACATCAGCGCGCTTTTCGACGTAAGCGAGTTTTACAACCTCGTTCGCAAATCCATCTCGCCCGAAACCCTGCGCGCTTCGGGAAAGGTGCTGCGTGTGACCGCCACCGGCTGGAACACCGGTGACGCCCAGGAGTTCGATTTCCCGCGCATGACCGATGCGGAAACATGGTCCGCTATTCAAGCATCCGCGGCCATTCCCGCGGTTTTTCCTCCCGTGACCTTATGGGGAGATATTTTTATCGACGGCGGCGTGGTGATGAACACTCCCATCAAGCCGGCCGTGCTTGCCGGCGCTACGGAACTGCACGTCGTGAGCCTCAACCCCGATATTCCTCAACTGCCACCCACTCACGTCGACAACACGTTCGACACGTTCAACCGTGTGTACGCCATGATGCTGACGACGATGATCGCCGAAGATATCGAATCCGCCCGCTGGATCAATGAAGGCATCGAGGCGCTCGAACGCATCGACGCGGGCGAGGAGCTGACAACGCCGCTGGGCCGGCAGTTCACGCGCGTTGCCGGCCAGATTTACAACAAGCTCAAGGCCGACGGCACGCTTTACAGGAAGCTGACGATCCACCGGTACTATCCGAAGGAAGCCCTCGGCGGAATGGCCGAGATGCTGAACTTTCGCCGGATGGCAATCGACAGGTTGATCGACGAGGGTTACAAAGAGACTCTGGAGCACGATTGCGTTCTGAACAACTGCGTCATCCCGGCAGTCGCCCCGCAGCGGGTGACTGAGATCGCCGAGGCCGCTGCCGCCTGAGACCACATTGGCCGCTTATGCCACGGCTGCGGCCGGCGCGGCAGAGGTCGAAGCTTCGAGCACCACGAGCTTGCGGCGCCGCTTCGCGTCGTACATACGCTCGTCCGCTTTCGACACCAAGGCGTCGGCCTCCAATCCATCCACAGGATAATGAGCAACGCCGGCACTGAAAGTAATCTTCGCCTCACATTTGGCTTCCGCGCCGATGGTCTGCATGGCTTCTTCCATGCGTGCGATGGTCGCGCCCGCGTTTTCACCGGGGTCGCCGAGAACGATCACAAACTCGTCGCCGCCGAGCCGCGCCACAATGTCCCCGCCACGGCAACTCCTCCGCAATGCCGATGACGCGGCCTGCAAAATGCGATTGCCCGCAAGATGCCCGTGCTGGTCATTCGCGCTTTTGAAACCGTCAAGATCGAGCAGAATGACAGCGAATGAATCCGCGCTGCGTGTGCCCGCCGCGATCCGCTGCTGGAGATGGGAGAACAGGAACCGTGAGTTCACCAGCCCGGTCAGTTCGTCGGTATCCGCCGCATTGGCGGCCGTTTCGAAGCGCAGCGCGTTCTCGATTGCCTGCCCGGCGCGCGGCGCAATGGCCAGCAGAATTCGCCGATGATCTGCAGTAAACGCCGCGGCGCCCAGGCTATACAAAGTCAAGACTCCGATCGTCCGTTCTCCGGAACGAACGGGGACCGACACCGCCGAACGTAGCGAGGTCACGAGGCGGGGATCGTTCAGATAACCGGATTCGACCGCCGGATTGCCGTTGAGGATCGGCAAATTGTTTTCCGCGACCCACCCCGAGAGGCCCTGCCCGACAGGAATTTCCAGCGATGAAAACAGCCGGAAACTTTCTCCTTTTACATAGCGCGGCATCAGCTTCTGACCCTGCACCTGGTAGAACGCGATGGCATCGTGCTCGACGATTTTGTTCACGCGCACTGCCAGCAGCGCCAATGTTTCTTCCACGTTGAGCGAGTTGCCGAGATCGTTGGAGACTTCCATCAGCAACTGGAATTCGCGGTGGGCGCTGGAAATTTTTGCGCTGAAATCCGTCGCCGGGGCCGTCGCGGGTTCATTCGGGCCGCTCTCGGCGAAGCCGGTGGCCGGGGCCAGTCCTCGCGCAACCTTGATGTTCGATGACAGTTTCACGGCATCCGCCGTTTCGGCCTTCGCCTTCGCCTCGAGCTCGCGGAACCTCCGCTGGAGAATTGCGATGATTTTCGGATCATACGCCTTGCCCGACTGTTCCGCTACGATTCGCATCGCATCTTCGAGCGGCATGGCCTGGCGGTATTGGCGCGTTGACGCCAGCGCATCGAGACAGTCCACCGCCGAAAGAATGCGCGCACCGATGGGAATATCTTCCCCGGCCAGTCCGTCCGGATAGCCGGTGCCATCGTATTTCTCGTGATGTGCCCGGACGATCGGCACGACCGGATAGGGGAACTGGACACGCTCCAGAATCTCCGCACCGACGACCGGGTGTACCTTCATCTTTTCGAACTCCTCCTCCGTCAGCTTGCCGGGCTTCGAAATGATGTATTCCGGAACCGCCAGCTTGCCAACATCGTGCAGGAGCGCGGCTGCGTCGAGCGCTTTCATGTCGGCGGGCGACAGCTTTAGCTCTTTACCCAGCTCGGACGCATAAATCTGGACCCGCCGCAGATGCGCCGCGGTTGTATCGTCCTTCGCGTCGATGGCGAGCGCTAGCGTCTCGATCGTTCGGAGATGAAGTTCGGACATTTCGATGATGTGCTTCTGTTGCTCTTCGGCGCGCGCGAGATTCAGGCTGTAGGAGCGGTAGATGAGGTAGAGCGGCGGTGCGGCGAGAAGCATTGCGGGCCATCCCCAAAGGCCGCCGAGGAAATGAACGCCGCCCGCGATACTGCCTCCAACGAGATACTGCAGCGCTGTCCACAGATAAGACTCGCGCCAGGTCTCGAAAACTGGCTTGCCGATGGTGCAACTGATGATGCCCGCGACCGTGAACGTGTTAACGACGAAATAGATCGACGACGCGGCCAGCAGGGCGAGCGATCCCGTATGGTCCGCGAGAAGCAGCCGCGGCGACTTCAGAGCCATGTAAGCCGCCATCACCGGAACCGGAAGGCCCGCCAGACTGAAGACCACCTGGAACCACCGCGGCCGGAATTCTGCCTGAATCAGACATTGACCGAGCGTGCTGACGATCGCCACGATCAACGAGGCCGCCAGACTGAGATCCTGCATCGCGACGAAAATCACGATGTAGTTCATCGAGAGCGTCCCGAAGATGCCGGGCAGCCGAATTTTGAGGCCGGAAGCCAGCACGGCCGCCAGCAAATACATGACGAACCACAGGGCTCGGTCTTCCCCGGCTCGCCACCCAGCGAGGGTCTGAATCAGGCAGCTTCCACCCGCAAGGACAACCAAAAGCCAATAAGCCTTCGCCGCTTTTTGCATATCCGCGAAACGTGCCATAGTGACCTTAGCCAGCCCTCACTTCCCCGCCGCGGCCGGCTGCAATCGCAGCGTTTCGATATTCGCCAGTGACTGCGGAAACAGCGCCGAAAAGCGGACCCCCTGCACACCCGGCGCGACCGCCGAGAGCGAATCCGGATTCACGAGATAGATAACCGGTTCCTGCTCCATCAGGATTTTCTGCACTTCGTTGAAAGCCTTGCGGCGCGCCTCGCGTGACGATTCCGATGCCTGCGCGAGTACAAGTTGGTCGATCCGCGCCTCCCACGTTGTAGCCGGCGATTTCTGCGACGGCCTCCACGCATGCTGCGGACCCGAGCTCAACCAAACGTTCATCTCGTCGATCGGATCTTCCGCCATATTCGTGAAGCCGAGCAGACAAGCCTCATACCGGGCGGTCTTCGTGATGCGCTCGACCAGAGTTCCGAAGTCGAGTGTCACGATGTTGACACGGATGCCGATTTTGCTCAGATCCGATTGGATCAGGGCCGCCACTCGCTCGCGAGTCTCATTTCCCGCGTTGGTAATCAGCGAAAATTCAACCGCGTGCCCTTGCCTGTCATGCAGCGCACCGTCGCCCATCGTGAATCCTTCATCATGCAGAGCTCGCAGCGCGCGCGCCGGGTCGAACGGCAGCGGCTTCAGCGCGCCATTAAACCAGAACCGGTTGGCCGGCGAAAGCGGACCGGCCGCCGCATGCGCGAGATTGCGGTACGCGAGGCGCGCGATATCTTCCCGGTTGATGGAAGCGCTGATCGCGTGGCGAAAGGCGACGGACGCAAACCATTTCCGTTTCCATTCCGGAATGGCGCCGTTGGGAACCTGATTGAACCAGAAAAATTCCGAATCCATCGAAGCCCCCATATTGAAGGCCGCCGCCGGATTTTTCTTCGCGATCCGCTCGTAACTCTCCGGGTCGAGTTTTCGCAACATATCGATCTCGCCGCGCTCGAAACGTGCAACCGCGATTTCGGGATTCGTCTGGATGTCGAGCCTTATGGAGTCCAGATGCGGCAGCGGGCGGCCGGCGGCATCCCGTTTCCAATACCAGGGATTACGCTTGAGGTCAACAGCCACACCGGGGCGATAACCGGACACGAAGAATGGGCCGGCGGAAGCGCTACCGGCGGCCGGTGTAACGTATAACTCGTCGAACAGCCGCTCGAGGCCAGCCTTCGTCGTCGCATACCGCACCGTGAGCACGGCGGGCGAGACCACAACAACCTCCGGCAATCCCTGCTCGGAGCGAAACACATCGGCGACAGGCGATGCCTTGCCCGGTTCAAAAGCCGTATGCAGCGTGCGCGCCACATCCGCGCTCGTCAGCGGTGCCCCATCCGAGAACCGCAGCCCCGATCGCAGGCGGAACGTGATCGCGCGGCCTTTCGGGTCAATGCTCCAGGACTCCGCGAGCTCAGGCCGCACCTCGCCGCTGACACGATCGACACGCAGCAGCGTTGCGCCCGTCAGCCACCGGACGACCTCCGAGTTCTCATCCGTGATCTGCAGCGCGTCGAACGTTTTCGGATCGCCAGTGAGCGACAATCGCAGCGTTGTCGACGTTTCTATACGCAGAGACGCAGCGTCGGACCACGCGGCGCTCAGCACGAGAAGAAGCGGAAGACCTCCGCGGATCATCATCGCGCGCCTGCGTCAGGATCGCCGTCGAGGCTGCTGCCCCACACGGCCGTTGACCCCCATACAGCGGTCGATCCCCAGACGGCGGTGGATCCGGCATCCGTACCCGATCCCCATACCGCTGTCGAGCCCCACACGGCTGTTGATCCCCAGACCGCCGTCGAACCGGACCACGCCGACGAACCCCATACGGCGGTGGATCCCCAAACCGCGGTCGAGCCCCACACTGCTGTCGATCCCCAGACCGCGGATTGTGAGGAGTCGTTTTGCAGGTAGACGGTCCGCTGCCCGCTGGCTGTGGGCAGCGACGCGACCGCGACGGGCGAAGCCGCGTTTCGATTCGCGGGAACAATATCCTTGCTCGCGAGCGCCGCCGTGAGATCGACATACCCAGCGCCCAGCGTGAAAACGTCGTACTGAATTGTGAACGTCTGGTTCGTCGTAGTGTCTGTGATCACGGAAGTCTGCGGAAGCGTTCGATACGCAGTCTTCATCAGCCGGCCCTTCACCTGGTCGGGAGTGAGATTCTGCGCGTCGAGGAGTGCCGCGACTGCGCCGCTGGCCGCGCCCGTCGCCATGCTCGTGCCGCTGAGGATGAAGTAGTTCGACACCTGGCCGGCGGACGGTGACTTCTCGTATGCGGCCAGCGGGACTACGTTGGCGGGTTCCTGCCCTTCCAGCGTCGAGCCGGGGACGCGGATCGAGAAGATCCGGTTGCCCGGTGCAATCAGGTCGGGCTTGGCAATGTGATCGATAAGCGTCGGCCCTTTCGAACTGTAGGTCGTCATCACGTCGTCGGCGCGCGACGGAGTGCTTTCCGTATTCAGAGCCCCGATGGTCAGAACCAGCGGATCGTTGCCCGGAGCCGCGATGGTCGCATAGCCGTGATTGCCAACGGAGTTGTCGCGCCCGCCATTACCGGCAGCGACGACGACGGTGATTCCCGCCTGCCAGGCCTTTTCCACCTCGCGGCAGAGCGGATCGGTCTTGTAGCTTTCGAAAATCGGGCGACCCAGTGAAAGATTGATTACTTTGATGTTGTAGATGGGTTTCAGTTGGATTGCCCGCTCGATCGCACGAATCACGGCCGCGTCCGTGGATGCTCCGTTTCGATCGAGAACTTTGAGATTGATCAGGTGCGCGCCAAGAGCCACGCCGTGAATGTTCACGAGGTACTTCGATCCCGACGAGTTCGCGCCGTTGCCGGCGATGATGCCCGCGATGTGCGTGCCGTGGCCGTAATAGTCGTCCACGTCCTCGCCGGGCACAAAGCTCTCGGCGTATACGACGTTCGGGAAAATGTTCAGCAGTCCGAGCAGGCTGGTGCTGTTTCCAGTCAGATCCTGATTGATGTGGATGCCGCTGTCGATTACGGCGACCCCGATGCCAGCGCCGGGCGTGGGGCCGGAGTTGGAACTCGCGCCGACACTCGCGACCGCGGGCGGCTGCAGGGTCTGCGGCATGTAGTCGTAGACGGGCAGGGGAGCGCCCAGGCTCTGCAGGGTGTTATTGACCGAAACGTGCGCAACGGAAGCAGTCTTCGCCAGGTTGATCGCGGAGGACGCGGTCATCGAACACAACTCGCCGTCCGGCAGAAGCTGGATGAGATCGAGCACGCCGCAAACAGTGGAGACGAGTGAGTTCACCAGCCCCGGCGTGTGCTGCACGATAACCTGGACTGTCTGGTTGGGGGGCAGGACAGCCAACTGCGGCGAAACGGTGCCCGCGAATGCTGGGGACAAGAGCAGAGGGCAAAGAACTGCGACGGATGAGATACCAATACGACGGCGAAACATGCAGCCATTGTGCGGCGGGCACGATGTGCTCGTAAACGTACAATCTTGCGATATCAGTACGTTCGTACCGGCCGGTAACAGGCTTGTGTGTAACGGAAGTTATCAGGTGATTGAGCCGGTGATTGGCTGGGAGGCAGGGATTCGAACCCCGATACGCAGATCCAGAATCTGCAGTCCTACCGTTGAACGACCTCCCAGCAAGGAGGCATCCGCCCGTTACGAAGGGGGACTGACGCGACGAGAACACGCGTCAACCACCATTCTACAACCTGCGCCCGATGATTGCGTAGTCGAGGCCCCCGAAAAATTTCCTGCGCAAGGATTCCGGCAGTTCGGCGATCTCCGGCATTGAATCGGCGGCGGGAGACAGCTCATGGACTTCGATCTGCCAGACTCCCGCTTCCTGCATATAGAACTTCAGCAGCGGATGGGGGACAGGTCGCGTGTGCGTGGGATCCAGGTAAAAGTGCGTCGCGAAGATCGCGAGGCATCCCGGATTGGGAGTTTCAATCGCAAGCACGCCGCCATGCCGCAGCCGTGACGCGCATAGGCGGATCATCTCCGGGAGCCGCCCCGGATCCAGATGTTCAACCACCTGCGAGCAGAAGATGCCGTCGAACTCCTGCTCGGGCCGGGCAGCAAGATACGTAAAGAGATCCGCCACTTCGGCTGTCAGCCCGGCCTGTGAGCACGCCGCGACCGATTCTTCGGAAAGATCGATACCGCGAGCCGCGATGCCCTCGTCTCGCATCAGAGCAAGGAACTCGCCGCGGCCGCAGCCAATGTCGAGAACTTTGGCGCAGCCCGCGAAGTACGGCTTGTACAATTCGACGTTCCGCCGGACATGTTCCTCCGGCCCGCGGAAGCGCTCGGCGAACCGCCCGTAGTCCAAAACCGGAACGGGAGTTGCCGAAGGCGCTATCGCGGGCAGCGCTCCTCCCGAGGAATGCAAGCGCAGTCGAATCAGGCCAAGCTCGCTGTGAATGAGCCGCTCATACTCCTGGCGCACCTTCTCCATGTCCTGCCAGAGGCGCTTCTGGATATCGAGATTGGCGCGGTCGAGCGCGCCCAGGTAGTCGCTGTGCTGCGCCTTCACCATTTCGCGCAGGTTCGTTTCCATCAACGTGGAGCGGTGCTGGAAAGCGCCCTGCAGATCGGCGACGTTGCGCAGAAACTGAATTTCGTTGGCGGCAACTTTGCGGTCCCAGTCAGCACGCAGCTCCGGGAAGTGCGTGCGGATATCGCGCAACTCCCGGGCCTCTTCGAGGAGAACGCCCATTTCCTCGCGAAGCTTGCGGACATGCTCAACCAGATAGCCGTGCACCTCTCGCGTTTCCCCGCGCGCCCGCTCCACGCGCTCATTGGCTTGGGCGGCGAGCGAAATCGCGGTGCGGTTCTGCTCGTTCAGCGCCTCGAGGACGGCTTCGAGCGAGGAGACGATCTCGCGATTGAACGCAATCTGGTCGCGCACGAACCACTGAAGCGAGCGTGCGATCGTCTTCTTGAAAAACTGGATGAGCGAGTTAATCGCGCCACCGGCCCGCGGATTCACGCTGCCGATCGCCGCGATCTTCGCCTGTGCCGCGTCCCGGGCATGCACGATCGGCATCAGATCGGCCACAGGCACCCGGATATAGCGTGACTCCGCGGCCGCGATCGGCGAGTTGCCATTGTTCGCCCCATCCGGCTGCGGATAGCGCGCGCGAATGCGATCGCGCACCGCTTGCACAATGGCGCCCAATTCTGCGATCTTTGCGGAATCGTCGTTCACAAAATCAGCCACGGCGTTTTGAGTATTTCGCCACCATGCTCGACGTCAATCCGCCGCGCGAGGCGAACTCGCCGATGATGGTCGCGCTCACCGGCTTGCAGGCTTTGACGATATCGCGCAGGAAGCAGTTGACGACGTTCTCCTGAAAGATCCCGAGATCGCGATACGCCAGAGTGTACATCTTGAGCGACTTCAATTCGAGGCAGAGATTGTCCGGAACGTAGCGGATCGTGATCGTCCCGAAGTCTGGCAGTCCGGTCTTCGGACACACCGACGTGAACTCAGGCACTTCGATTTCGATTTCGTAATCCGGAAACTGGTTAGGCCAGGTCTCGATCTCCGGAAGGTCCGCATTGATGCCGGCGGCTGCGTGCTCGTCGGTATAGGCTTTGGTTTTCTTCATTGCGCGAGTTCCTTCGAAAGCAGCTCGAGGAAAAGCCCCACATCCGTTACGACTCCCACCGCCTGGCCCGTGCCGCGATCGCTCACCTTCGTCGCCACCGCGGGATTGATGTCGACACACACGATCTTGACCCAGCTGGGCAGCATATTCCCGGTCGCGATCGAATGAAGCATGGAGCCGAGGCAGATCACCAGACCCGCCGGCTTGAGAATCGCGGCGTACGCATCCTGCGCCGCATTCATGTCCGTGATGGTTTCCGGCAGCGGCCCGTCGTCGCGCAGGCTGCCGGCCAGCACGAACGGCACGTTGTTCTTCACGCACTCGTACATCACACCGGATTTGAGCCGCCCGCTTTCCACAGCGCCCCGGATTCCCCCGGCATGATAAATCGCATTGATGGCGCGCATGTGATTGCGATGGCCGTGCTCGGCCTGGCGCCCGTCCGCCAGGCGAATGCCGAGGGAGGTGCCAAGCAGCGCGGATTCGATATCGTGCACCCCAAGCGCGTTCCCGCTCAGCACGCCATCGATCCAGTGCTCGCGAATCAGACGCGAGAGGCCCGGCACGCCGCCCGTATGCACCACCACCGGCCCCGCGACAGCGACGATGGTCTTGCCCTGTTCTTTCGTCTGGCGCGCGAGCGCTGCGGTCTGGCGCACGGCCGTCTCGACCTGGCGCTCGGAAGAAATCTCATTCGACATGAACGCGAAGGCGAGGCGGTCGCGTTCTTTGGATTCCGGATTCACCCGTATGCCGCGCATTCCAGTGACAACCTTGTCTCCGGCTTTGATGTCCCGCAGCCGGCGGCAAAACGCTTCAGGATGAGTTGTTTCAGCCCCTGTAACGACGATCAGGGCATCCATGCGCTGGTTCTTCACTTCCACAAATTCGCCGCCAATGCGGACGTGCGTCCGGTGATTGCTGGTCGAGTAGAAGTCCTCCGGGGCGCAGCGATCGCGTTCGACGAGCCCCAGCACCGCGTCGTCCGTTTCGGCAGGCGAGCAGCCGATCGCCAGCAATTGGGCCAGGACATGGTCCATCTGGTGGCGCGTCGGAGTCTCGACCCGCAGCCGCAGGTACGAGGGATCGCCATTGGTGCGGCCGATGCGAAACTGTTCGACTTCGAAACGGCCGTTCGATTCGACCACCTTGTCGAAGATCTGTTCCATGACATGGGAATCGATCAGGTGGCCCTCGGCCTCGACAACTTCCTCAAAAGGCATGAACCTTCAGTCTACCTGCCGCGAGTCCGCAAGTGGATGGGCGCGCGGACGCGAGCGAGTGAAAAAACCTGTGAAAACCCCGTGTTTTGGCGATTTTTCCACTTTACTTCGCCAGGCACGTTCCGTATGATTGTAACGACTCAGGAACAGGCAGGTGTATATGAGCCCTGTAAATACAGGGTTCCGGCGCATGTGCTGTGTTCGCAAAAGCTCATACAGGGAGGTTTGATGGCTACAACTCAGAGAATGACCCAGACCCAATTGATCCGTGGGCTCGCGGAAAAGGGCGAGGTCACGAACAAGCAATCGCGCGCGATGCTCGAGCACCTCTCCAGTCTCGCGATCGCCGAAGTGAAGAAGAATGGGGTCTTCGTGCTGCCTGGCATCGGCAGACTGGTGCGGGTCGACCGGAAAGCGCGCATGGGCCGGAATCCGGCTACCGGCGAATCGATCAAGATCCCGGCGAAGAAGGTCGTCAAGTTCCGCGTCGCCAAAGCCGCCAAAGACGCAATCGTTCCGCCGAAGAAGAAATAGTCGCGATCGTTCCGCCAGTGAAGAAGTAGCCGGTCCATCACGTTTCCAAGCCACGTCTTTCCAAACGAAAACCCCGCAAAGCCGGCATGGCATTTGCGGGGTTTGTTTTCATGAAATCCTCTGAAGCCGTTGCCGCCCAACTTGCTGGCAGCGTGTGAAGCTTACGCCAGCTTCTACTTCCTGGCTTCTTCTTTGACCTCTTCTTTGGGAGCGGGAGTCTCCTCTTCCTTCATCGCGTGTTTGAAGTTCTTGATCCCCTCGCCCAAACCCTTGGCGACTTCCGGAATCTTCTTGCCGCCGAAGAGCAGCACCGCGACTCCGAGCACGACCAAAAGTTCAGTTCCGGAAAGGCCACCCAGACCAGCGGTCTGAAAGCTTTGCGCAAACATTACGGCCACCTTTCAACTTCCATTGTACAGGAGGAAAGTATACCAGCGTCAAAGGTGAAAGCGACACAAAGGCGAAGCGGGCGTATGATGAGGCCATGGGCGTCGGCACGCTGATCTCGCTCGAAGAATATCTGCACACAACCTGGCGCCCGGACCGCGATTACGTCGACGGCGAGGTTCTGGAGCGCAATTTGGGGAAGAGAAGGCACGCTTACGCGCAAGCCGAAATCGCATCATGGTTCCGGATGCACATGCTTCACCTGAAAGCGCTTACCGAATTGCGTATGCGTGTGAGTACCTCCCGGATTCGCATCCCCGATGTCGTTGTGAGCGAACTTCCTCTCCCGGAAGAGGAAGTCTTCACATCCCCACCGTACCTCTGTGTCGAGGTGATGTCCCCGGAAGACACGATCGCGGCCATGCAGGACCGCATCGATGACTATCTCCAGTTCGGCGTCTCGAACATCTGGGTAATCGACCCCTGGAAGCATCGAGGCTGGACGATAACGAACGAAGACTGGGCCACGGCCAACAACGGGATCATGCGCACGAGCGACGGCCGCGTGGAACTCCCCCTGGCCGACGTCCTGCTTCCCTGAGCCGCGATCTTTAGTGGCCCGATACCTTGTAACCAAGCCAGATCAGCAGCACCAGCCCGAAAACCGCGCAACTCCCCAGCATGACGGCCAGCGGGATCATCCGTAGCCCGGCGTCGGCCGCCAGATGTCCCAGCAGGAAAGGAGCGAGAATGCCTCCGGTCAACGCGAACGTGAAGATCCCGTTGAAATAACCCGGGTGATAGTACGAAAAGCGGTTTGCGATGCGCTCGGCCACGAGTGGATAAATCGCCGAGAACCCTGCGCCCGTCAACAGCAGTCCGACGATCACGCCCGCGCGTGTTCCGGCGGCGAGCATCGCCGTGCATCCGAACAGGGCGCAAAACGCGCTCAGCGCCAGCATCCGTCCGTGGCTCACCACCCGCAGCAGACGCACTGCCCCAATCCGGCCCAGCATCAAAGCGCCCCAATAAAATGCCAGCAGGCTGACAGCGGTCGCCGGACTCTGGCCCAGCCGGTCAATCAGCAAAATCGGCAGCCATCCTGCAATCGACCACTCATTGGCAAACTGGAAAAACAGCAGCAGCGCGAACAGAATAGCCAGCGGACTGCGCAGGTCGCTCATCGATTGCGTCATCGAGACTTCGGCCAAAGCTCCGCCGCCGATACGGAATTGACCGGCGAAGATGCCAGCCATCGCCGGGATCACTGCGGTGAGCGCGAGCACTCGCGTCGCGCCTCCTTCGTCGAACGACTGCGCCATCAGGAATGCCGCGAGCACGCTTCCCGCCCCGAAGAAGATGCCTCCCGTCAGGGTGACCGTCGCCGGGCTCGATTCATAACAGGGACTTACACCCTCAAGTACGGCGGTGTTCATGATGCCCGCCGCGACACCAGTGGCGAGGAGCGCAATGGATTGATACCAGGCTCGCGCCGGCGGCGCCGCGACCGAGAGCAGCAGGATGGCTGCGGCGGCGCTGAAATATCCCGTCGCCAGCAGGCGTGGGAGCGACGATGTGCGAACGATTCGCCGCGAGAGCACTCCACCGCCGATCACGCCGAGTCCGAGGGCCAGGAAGAAATTGCCGGCGGTTCCAAAGTCCGGCCGGATATGAAATCCCCACAATGGAAGCAGCCCCCCGGGCAGAGCGAGCAGGAAGCCGGAAACGATCAGCCCCGCGAGAATTCGCCCCGGATTGGGAGACTCCGGATTCGATGCGGGCGCAGGCACCCAGGTGGGAAACTCCCCGGATTCCCCCGGGTTTGCTCCGTCGGCATGCTCGGCCACTACCGCCACCCCTGCATGCTACACCCGGCCGCGCATTCGAAAAAGCGGACCGGCGGGCAACTCGCACGATAGAATGCTCTGGCAGGCGGCTGAAATCACGCATGAAAATTCCCCTCACGCCCATTCGCTGTCTGCATCGCGCGATCGACCTTTACGGTTCCAAAATCGGTGTCGTCTGCGGCGCGAAGCGGTTCACCTACGCACTCTTCGGTGAGCGCTGTCAGAAGCTGGCATCGGCCTTGAATCGGGCGGGCGTGGCTCCCGGCGATCGCGTCGGATATCTCAGCTTCAACACACACCAGCTACTCGAGGGATATTACGGCGCTCCGCAAGCGCATGCCATGGCGATGCCGCTCAATATCCGGCTCACACCCGCGGAATTGGGGGCGATCCTGCATCATGCCGAGCCCCGCATCGTTTTCCATGAGAATGATTTCGTGCCGCTGGTCGAGGCGCTCCGAAAAGCCTGTCCCGGTATGCGCACTATCAATCTCGATTCCGAGTACGAAGACTTCCTTGCGACCGGCACGGCCGAGCGCGCCGATATCCTCACGTATGACGAGGAATCCATCGCGGAACTCTTCTATACGAGCGGCAGCACGGGCACGCCGAAGGGGGTAATGCTCTCGCACCGTACCGTCTACATGCATGCCATGGCTGTCGCCGGCGTTTTCAACCATGACGACAACGGCGTCGAGTTACATACGATCCCGCTGTTTCACGCCAACGGCTGGGGGCGCGCCCAGACCTCCACAATGATGGGCCTCAAGCAGGTGATGCTGCGGCGGTTCGATCCAGCGACGGTCTGCCGTCTGATTCAGGAAGAGGGCGCGACGACGATGTCTCTGGTGCCGACGATGGCCGGAGCACTTCTGGCCTTTCGTGACCGCGCCAGCTATAACCTTTCCACGCTGACGCAGATCAACATTGGCGGCGCGGCATCCTCTCCCGAACTGATCGAACGCATGGAGAAAGCGTTCCAGTGCGAGGTGTTCGCCGGCTACGGACTCACCGAGACCACTCCCGTCGCCTCCAGCGCGCGCCACAAAGGCACGGTCAAATATGCCGATGACCATGACCGGTATCGCCGTCAGGCAATGGCGGGCTGGCCGCTCCAGGGCACCGAACTGCGCGTGGTCGACGGCCAAATGCGCGACGTGCCACGCGACATGACCAGCGTTGGTGAGGTCGTGATCTTCGGCGACAACGTGATGGACGGCTATTACAAGGATCCCGACGCCACGCGCGCCGTCATGAGCGGCCCGTGGTTCCATTCCGGCGACATGGGCGTCTGGGACGAAGAGGGATATGTCCAGATCGTCGATCGCAAAAAGGACATTATCATCAGCGGCGGTGAGAACATCTCGTCGATCGAAGTTGAGAATGCGTTGGCGGCGCACCCCGCGGTCGCGGAATCCGCCGTGGTCGGAGCCCCCGATCCGGTCTGGGGAGAGATCCCCGTTGCTTTCATCGTCCTGAAACCCGAGGCTTTGAAACCGGAGAGCCCCATTACGGAAAAAGAACTGGCTGAGTTCGCGGCTGGCCGGATCGCCAAATTCAAGCTTCCAAAGAAATATGTGATCGGGACCGAGCCGCTGCCCAAAGGCGGCACCGGAAAAATAATGAAGCGCGAGCTTCGGGAGCAGTTCTGGGAAGGCAAAGACCGGCGAGTCCAGGGATAATCTCCGCGGTGTTCTCGCCCAGGCGAACCCTCGGAGAATATTTCCGCCGGTGAGTCATCCCGACACACCCCACGTGCAGAGTAGTACGTTTGTCGGATAAATGCATCGGGAGCCCGATTAGAATCAGTGGTTTAAAAACAGGACTTTGTGGACCCAGGTTTGCTATTCTAGTGCCGAATCGTTGAAGTAACTCAACCTGCCCTCTGCTGCAACACAAGGGCGATTTGGATGACGGGACGAGGCAAAAGCTTTCGGGAGCTGCGCCGACAAAGATCGACTCGTTATCCTGCGCTTGACGGGTTGCAGCAGGAGGGGTTTTTCTCCTCCTGAAATTCTTTCCCCCTCTCAAGGTAAACTCGATTTTCCGTTGTAAGCCCGACGAGCCATTGAAGACCAGCTCATGAACATGACTGCTTCGTCAGAAACGTCGCAACGCCGGCCTTCCAGTCCCGCGGCGCGCTGGGCCGCCGTATCCGTCTTCGCGCTTGCGTCGGCATGGAATTACCTCGATCGCCTCACGCTCTCCGCCGCCGCACCCCGCATTATGGCGGAATTCCACCTGAACGCCCGCGACTACGGCTGGTTGCTTTCCGCGTTTTCTCTGTCGTACACGTTCGCCTCGCCGTTCGCTGGCTGGTTTCTCGATCGCCTTGGGCTTGAAACCGGAATCGTATGGGCCGTCGGCCTATGGTCTGTCGCGGCTGCCCTCTGCGGTTGGACGCGCAGCCTCTGGCAGCTCATCGGCGCCCGCATCTTTCTCGGCATCTGGGAATCGGCGGGCGTTCCCGCCGCCGGGAAAGTCAACGCGATCTATCTCGAGCCGAAAAATCGCGCGATTGGAGCCGCCATGACGCAGGTCGGGCTCAGCATCGGCGGCGTCGGCGCCACGCTGCTGGTGGGTTGGATGTCCGGCTGGCGCAATCCGTTCTTTGTGTGCGCCGTGCTCGGATTGGCGTGGATTCCTGTCTGGATCACGATCAGAAGAAAGGTCCAGCCCTATGAGGAGGTGGCGCCGCGCCGCGAGACCGGCATGTTGCGGATGTTTGCCGACCGGAAGCTTATTGTACTCGCGGCCGCCAATGTTCTGTGGATGGGTATCTACACGCTCTGGTCCAATTGGACGACCATTTTTCTTGTTCGCAACTACGGCCTGACCACCAGGGAAGCTTCCTGGTTCGCCGCCTTCCCGCCGGTCGCGCCTGTCATTGGCGGATTCGTCGGCGGCTGGATTTCACGAAAAAGGATCAGCCGCGGAACGCCCGAAGTCGACGCGCGCGTCTTCGCTGCGCTGGTGAGCGCCCTCGGATGTCTCGTGACCGTTCTCGTGCCGCTGAGCCCGACCCCGCTGCTTGCGACGCTGGCGATTGCCGCGAGCTACTTCTGGGTGACGGCCGGCAGCGTCAACCTGTATACGATTCCGGTGGATATCTGGGGCGGCCAGCAGGCGGGAGTTGCCATTTCCGCGCTTGTCTTCGCCTACGGCCTCCTGCAGACCGCGATATCCCCGCTTATCGGCAGCCTTGTCGATAAAGCCGGCTTCGCGCCGGTGTGCTGGCTGGTGGCGCTGCCGCCACTGGGCGGATGGTTGCTGCTGCGAACCGTCCGCACGCAATAGCCCCGCGGCGCCGGCATCCCCTGCCCATAGCCACTTAAATTTCCAGACGTGCGGGGCAATGTGGGGCAGGTTGGTAACCTGCGGCCCGGTCATCCCCTTCAGGGGTGCCGGCGCCATTGTCAATTGGCCTGGATCTTTGCAAAACAATCGCGCGCGGGATGCCAACCCGCCCCACGGGGAAATATCTGGTCAAAATGAATGCTGCATTGGGCCAGCGCATGGCTCCTGCCTCACCGGTGCGGCAACATGGCGCGCGCGATCAATCCCAGTCCGCCCACCACCAGAACCAGCATGACGATTGTGTGGAACAGACTCGTCGGCTGAAAATAAATGTGCAGGTTGGCAATGACGCCGGCCAGAATAAACAGCAAACCACCGGCTGCGAGCAGCCATCCGGCGATACTCCGGCCATTCCAAAACAGCAGGCCTGTTCCGAGCAGCAGCGGGATCAGCGTAATACCGAAGGTATTCGAGCCGCCGAAATTCCAGTAAGAACTGGCCACGGTAACCTGATTGGTCAGCAGATAGCCACCAACACAGATCATGATGAACCCCAGCAGGAACTCGCCAAAGCCGCCGGGTGTTCCGCCGACGTCGGTCAGGTCGCGCTCTTTCACGAACCGAGAATAACAGCCTCGCTGCCGGATCCGGGCGAACGGCCGGGCGAACGGCCAGGTTGACGCGCCCCTCATCGGGAAATAGAATCGTGCCAATGCGCCACCTCGCAATCGCCGCGATTCTGTTCGGATTCAGCGCCATGCTCCCCGCGCAAGCGCCGCCGGCAGCGCCTGCGCCAGCCGGACGGGGTGGTCCCCGGCCCTCTGCGCCTCCGGCATATAAGGTCAATCCGGATCGTACAGTCACCTTCCGCCTGCATGCGCCCGCGGCCGCCGCGGTCACCGTCTCCGGCGATTTCATCCAGACACCGCAGTCGATGACGAAGGGCGAGGACGGAACCTGGAGTTTTACTTCGGCGCCGCTGCGTCCGGCGATCTACGACTACAGCTTCACCGTAGATGGACTGCGCATCAACGATCCGTCGAATCCGCTGGTCAAGACCGGAGACAGGTCGTCATCCACGATGTTCGAAGTGAAAGGCGACAAACCGGCCCCATACGACATTCAGGCGGTGCCGCACGGCACAGTGCGCATCGAGTATTACACGTCGAAAAAGTTCGAAGTGCCGAAGATGGTCTGGGTCTATACCCCGCCGGGATACGAAACTTCGACCGCAAAATACCCGGCGTTGTACCTGCTGCACGGTGCCGGCGACACAGAGGCCGGCTGGGTCACGACCGGGCACGCGAATCTGATTTTGGATAATCTGATCGCCGAGGGCAAAGCGAAGCCAATGATCCTGGTGATGCCATACGGGCGTCCGGCGCCCTCGGCGACGCTCGATCTCACTACCGGACAAGCACCTGTTACTGAGCCGGGCGTGACCTTCCCGAACGATCTGGTCGAAGACGTGGTGCCTTTCGCGGAGAAGACATATCGCATCTCCGCCAGAGCCGACGACCGCGCCATCGCGGGTCTCTCGATGGGCGGCAATCAGACGCTCCAGGTCGGTCTGACGCATCTGGATGTGTTTCACTACATCGGCGCGTTCAGCCCCGTCGTGATCAATCCCGAGCAGGCATTCAAGGATGCGCTCGCCGATCCCGCGGGCGCCAACCGGCGGCTGAAGCTCTTTTACGTCTATATCGGCAAGCTCGATACGCTTTACGCATCGAACCAGAATCTCGACAAACTCCTCAACGAGCGCAAGGTGAAGCACACGTTCGTTGAAACCGAAGAATGGCACGTATGGCGCAACTGGCGCGATTATCTGGCCGATTTCGCGCCGCGCCTATTTCGTTGACGCGCGGTCGCGAGGACTTGATCCCGGCAAATGGCGCCGGCTCCGTTCATTTTCGAGACAGATCTCGTCCATCATCTCCGTATCGAGCACAATGGCTTGTTTCAGGTGAATCGTCCAGGGCTTCGTGTAGGCCTTCGAATCTTCAATGGTGATGTCGATATCCAGCGTCCCAAAGTTCGAACGGCGAATCCTCTCTGTCATCCTGCTCGCCTCGGTGAGCGGACTTCCCCGCGTATCAAGCCAGATGTCATCGCGGAAGCCGATAGTCTGGATGACCAGCGTGTCCCCTTCCCATCGGCCGGCCGAATAACCGTTCCAGGTTGGCTGCGGGTCAACCGGAAGGGCGCGTCCGTCGGTGTAGATCTGGCGGTACGACGCGTTGAATTCGTCGAGAATGACGATCACGCCTGGTGAATCGATGATTTTGGTGATGTGGGGCAGCGTCCATGCGCGCGGGAAACTGGGCGGCAGGCAGTTGACGTGCGGATCGTCCATCGCGCGTGTGGGGGCGCGTCGCTTCATCAAATCCGCGGCCCATGTCGTGTAAGGAAGACCGCCGGGAAGACTGACGCCGAAGTTGGTATTTTCCGGACCCGGTATGTTCACCTCGTCGCAGCCGTTGGCGCACGAGCGGACATTCTGCGGAGTCATCCACATGCCGGAAATATCCGGTCTGCCCTCGCTGGTGCGCGGCGCCGGCGCGGCAAGGTTGGGCTTGCCGTCAGCCGTTTTCGGCACGCCGGCGGTGGGGTAATAAATCCATTGCGCGACCAGCGGACTGCTCACGATGACCGCGAAGATAGCCGCGAAGATAACCACGAGTGCTGCAAATCGCGCGTTGCGCATGTCGCCGGATTCTATCAAAGACGGCGGCTATCCTTCGTGGACGCATCTTGTGACAGACTAAGGCAGGATGAAACGCGGCACGATATCAACCGGGCCATGAGGATTGACCAAATATGAAAATATCTGCGACAACGATCACTCTCGCGGCAACCGCCGCGCTCACGATGTTCGCGTATTTCGCTGCCGGCGATGAACTGCCGGGATACAAAGCGCCCACGGGACCGGTTCCGCGAACCGCGGCCGGCAAACCGGACTTCAGCGGCGTATGGCAGCCTCCACGCATGGCCGATGTCACCAAAGCCGAGGCCTGCTGTAAAGCGTCGGGCGCGCTTCCCTACACCGCGTGGGGCAAGCAACAGTGGGAAAACTATGACGCCGCCAAAGCCGACTACACGGGAAGCTGCTTACCGTTCGGCCTGTTGCGTTCGGTCGGAGGGCCGCATCCCGTCCAGATCGTGCAGAACGACAAGTTCGCCGCTTTTCTGTGGGAGCAGAACACCTGGTTCCATTCCGTGCCGCTCGATGGCCGGGCGCATCCGAAAAATCCCGAGCCCACGTGGTTCGGTAACTCGGTCGGTCACTGGGAAGGCGACACTCTGGTGATCGATACGATCGGTTTCAACGGCAAAACGCGCATCGACACCATTGGGCACCCGGTAAGCGATCAGTTACACACAATCGAGAGATATACGCGCCGCGACTTCGGGCACATCGATTACGTTCTGACGATCGACGATCCCAAGGCATATACGCGGAAGTGGGACAGCGTTCGGACGTGGAACCTGCATCCGGAATGGGAAATCATGGAATACTCCTGCGAGGAAAACAACAAGGACCTCACCGAGGGCCACATCAAGCAGGGCGTTGTTCAGTAGCCTTGTCTCTCCCGGTTCCAGCCATGTGGCGCTGGATGGCATCAGGCGGCCGATTGTCGATCGGCGCCGCATTCAAAATGGATTGATTCGGGTGTAGAATGATCCGCCTTGAGTTCAATACAACGGAGGCTCAAGGCGAGGAGGATCGAATCGCACGCCCAGAATCACATTGTGGTGCTTCAAAGTGGCCTTTGCGTGTCTCCCGGTGGTTGCGAATGCCGCAACGCCTCACCCGATCGAATCGCGGTCGATTGCCGGAGCGTTAGCGTCAAACCCCGATTTCGGTGACCGTTGCCCTGGACGCCGGTGAGCGCGATGTAGTCATTCAGTTTTTCGAGGAATGCCGCTCGTTCTGGAAACATGGCCCGGACAAACTGAATCGATGGAGTGACGACGTCCAGGAAGGTCGTAAGCCGAACTTCGGCGCTAACCTTCTTTAACGGTAGCTAATCTCCCCACGCCGCGTCTCAGTGCCGAATCAAATTGAACTCGACGCCTGAACCCTCAAGCGTTTTTGATAGAGCGGGCTTGGGCTCCGTAAGTCTATCGGCCGTTTTCGACGCTCTCGTCGCCGAATGTGATTCGTGTGTCGGCGCCGAACTCCGCAATGCGATATGCGCTGTACGCCGCTTCATTCGTTGCATCGCCTTGCTTCATCCGGAAACGCACCCGGCTGTGAGCAGGCAGATTGAGTTCGCGCCCTGCCACATCGAATGAGCGGAAATCGACTGTCACCTCGGCCCCGATGTACTCCGATTCGCGCGGAATCTCGATGCACTGAATCTCCACCCACTCCACCGTGCCGGTCGCCGCATCAGCATGTAGCAGCCCTTTGACCGGAACGCGCACCGAACCCGTCGCCTCGGCCAGCAGAAATCCTTCCGGCATCGCCGCTTGAAACGCATACACCGACACCGCTCTGCCGTTGGCCCTCCCCGTACGCACCCAGCGCAGATCCGCACCCGCCTGCGGATCGACAAGCGCCGCGAGAAATCCAGTGCTCGCTCCGAGCGAGGCCTCTGTGAGTTGCTCCGGCCAATCCGGCGCGCTCTGCTCGTGCTTCGGCTCATAATACTTTCCGCCGAGCACGCCTGGGCTCTGCACCGAATACATCTTGTACTGGTGGGTGTCGCAGCTGTCTTCGCGCGTCTCGGAGCTTTCGGCGTGGGCAATCCGGATCGTCTGCCGCGTCCGCTCGGTGCACGTGATTCGCGGAAGGTGGTCGAGGTACGTTCGGATGTTCTCCTGGATTCTGGTTATCTGCACCGGGTCCGGAGCTGTCTCTCCTGGGGCAAAACCAGCCAACAGAGCGAATATGAAACCTGCGCGCATTTATCTCTCTCGGGGCCAATCGTGCTTCGCCCGATTCTGCCTCAAACAATCGGGATTTCGAACCTCAGCATTGGGTACTACAGTTGCAACTCGCCGCCAACCAGCATGTCTTTCGAGACGAATCTGACCTTGACAACCGAGAGCTTGCCAAACCTGGTGGCGAAGTCGGCGTACTTATCTCCGACAGTGAAGAGGACGCTTCGCCGGAAAAGGAAGCGGACTTCGCTCGCACCGGCACCGTTTTGTATGAACAAAAGATCCTGCGCGACGATTGGGTTCTTGTCCTTAATGGTCAAATTCGTGGCGGCGAGCTGCGCGGCTTTCGCTGCCGGCCCGACAGCTTCGAAACCTTCCGGCAGGTTCGCCACAGCAATCACGTAATATGCGCTATTTGGCTGCAGTCGCTTTTGCGCCTCCGGCGAAGTCGCCGCTTTATCGCCGTATTGCGCCTTCACCAGAGCCTGTTGAATAACCAGAGACGATTGCCAGCGAACAACCACCGCAACCTGGAACGAGGGGCGGCGTACCTCGGTGGTCGGCGGCGGCACGCTCGGGCCGCCTATGCCCAAAGCCCCGGGGCCGCTGGCGATTTCCGCGCCCCCGGGCGTGGTTGGGGAGGTCAGGATCGGGAACCGCACGAAGACCGGAATGGTGGATGCGCCTCTTGCCCACGGCGAATCGGTCAGGATCTTCGCAATGTCCCGATCGCTCCAATCGGTCCATGCCTTCGAGGCCCACACACCCCCAGCCCATGCCGCGGTCGCCCACAGGCCGGTTAGCAATAGCAGGAATCCAGCGAAAAGCTTCCTCTTTTTCATTTCCCATCCGTTCCGGCAGCCCGCACTTCCGAAAGCGGAATCGTCAGCGTGCCGATCTTCCCGGACGTCACGCTTCCTGTGAGCAGCTTTAATGCGACTGCTTTCGGCGGGATCGTCAGGTCCTTGCTATACGGAAGCCCGCGTTCAAGCGCGGATTCATAGGTGGAGGCTTTCAGGTTTAACGTCAGTGTTTCCGCGACCGCGTCTCCGTCCCACATTCCTTCCGCCGTCAGGAACCGAGCGACAACCTCGGCCCGGCCCTTCCAGAACCCTTGCTCGAGCTGCAGGTCGAGCCCTGAGACGTCTAACGATTCCATCAGGTGGATGCGATTCTCGGTACGCGTGACCGAAGCTGTGATCCCGATGGCCGTAGCGTCCACCGGACGATTTAGCGCCTCAATCAGATCAAGCACCGACGCGTTCGGGTGTGCGGAAACCGTTTGAGTTTGATAACTGGTTCGATAACGCAACTGAAGGCGTTCCGGGCGAATATCTGGCCGGCTGACCCGGATGGCGATCTGATGAGGTCCGGCCGGCAAGTCGGCGCCGAAAGGATTTGCATCGCTGGCGGGCTGGTAAAAACCGAGAATGTAAGCGGAACGCCCGTCTTCCACCGCTTCCCGCACTGCCACCTCCAGATCGTTGCGCCTGGCGTACTTGAGCCCGCCTGTAAGCTTTGAAATATAGCCGGGGACGCCGCCATAGGCGTTGACCCCGGCTTCATCCACCGTGTACACCGCGACGTCGGCGTCGATGAGTTTCCGAAGCGCGCGGCCCGAAACCGGAAACTGGTTGGCCATCAGAATCAGGTTCTTCCGCCCTGGAATCCCGGCCATGTGATCCGCGATCGCCTCCATCTCCACGTCATATGGCCACTGCCGCTGCAACGAATCGTTGCGCACGCAGGAGTCGATTGCCTCCTGCTGCCCAGGCGTTGGCTTCGCTCCCGGAGGAGGCTCGGCAATACATAGTGCGGTTCCGGTTTTCGCGTCGTCCGGAGATGGTTTCCACGCGCGCAGCCGCTCGCGCACCATTTCCCGATCCGCCGTGAATTCGCTGATCACTCGCAACTTTCGCCCCAGAGCATAGATGGCAATCCTTTCACCCGGCGTAATCTCCGCGAGCGCCTGCAGCACTTTTTGCGCTCCGAATCCAGTGCCTTCTTTGTTCGCAGCGCCGCCGCCAAAAGGATCGCCGAAATCTGTTACAAGATTGTCGAATACGATCGCCGAATAGCCGCTGTGCGGAGTCCTGGATCGGAGCGCCCGGTTAGTAAACCCTTCCGGTTGCCTCGCCTCCATTCGATCGTCGAGCGCAAGATCCGCGGTAGTCCCGGCTGGTGCTATAAAGAGCCGGATTTCCTGGCGAACCCCGTTATCGAAGATCTGAAAATCCTCGCGTCGCAGATCCGTGATCGGCTTCGCTGGTTTGTCATCGCGCTGCTTTACTTCCGCGATGACGCTGATCTCCACCAGTCCGGTGTTCGCCCGGAAGTTGACATCCGCATCCGATTGCTGACCGGCGGCCAGGCGCACAACACAACAGAACCCGGCCCCCAGCATCCAGCGGCATGCCATTTCGACTGTCATATCGCCTTCCTATTTCGCTGGGCAATATGTGAAATCCCGGTTACTGGAGATCGAGGCACTGTCCGCACGTCTGTCCACATGCAGGACAAGCCAGTGATCTCCAGATGACACATCCGCAGCAATCCAGAGGCGCTGTTCGTTCTTAAACGTCTTGATGATTCTTCCATCGATCAGCGCCGCCCCGGACGCGCCGGGAGCCGCAAAATGAAAACGCACAAGCGGGTATAGCGAGTCTCCCGGAATGTCGCGGTGTGCCGTCACGCAGAAACCGTAAGCGACTCGATTGTTAATACCCGATTCCCCGTCGGCGGCCGACTGAGCCAGAGCCGCATCACTCTGCACAATCGCCTGCAGCGAATATGAATCCGCGGGGAATCGTGCGGGGAATGTCCGGCTGTGCGCAGTTGCAGTGACGCATATCCAAAGCGAAGCCGCCGTCAGCAAGCAGGCAACAAACAGCACAGCCGGATTCAGCGATCGTTTCGTCAGCAGATGAAACGAACAGTCGCCAACTGCGCGACTTCCCGCCAGCATTCGCGTTCGGGGCGCCTTGCTGAATTCGCGGGGCAGGGATATGGCAAGATCCACCAGCAGATCGAACCAAAGACGCAATCGGTGGAGAAATCCGTTTTCATCGCGCGCGCGATCAAGCACCAGACGTAACGCCTCGTCACCGTAGGCGCGACGAAAATGGTTCGGATAGAGCTTTAACAGAAGGATGTAGAGCTTCTCAGACATCCAGCCCTCGCAGTGGCCCTCGCAATATGCGTTTCGCCCGGGCAATGCGGAGCGTCTGGGCGAGCGATTCGACCTCGGCTCGAACGAGCTTGAGACCCGCGGACGTCAGGCGATAACAACGACGGCGCTCTGCGCTATCCTTCGGGACGGAACTATCTTCGAGTTCCTCGATAAGACTCGCCTCCAGCAGTGTTCGAAGCGAGCCATATAACGTCCCCGGCCCCAATCGCATCCGTCCGCATGTCTGTTGCTCAACCTGCCGCATGATGGCGTAACCATGAAGATCTTCACCTGCCAGGGCCAGAAGGATGTTGAAGGCCGCCGAAGGCAGTGGGTCCAGTTTTCGTCTAGGCATAACGAATAACGATATATCGATAAACGATTATCAAATGCCCGGCTTCCTGTCAAGGGGTTTTCAGGACGGTGACTTGCACGGCCCATTTCATTTGAGGCATGCGATACGAATCGGACACGGCTATGGGTCATACCGTGTCCCACGAGCAAACGCCGGATGCTTATCCCCGGCGCCTGCGTGAGGTCCGGCATGCAAACCGGAGCGTGGGCGCCTTTCTCCTGTGATTTCGCAGTCATGTGGCGAAAGGCGTGCAAGAGCGACGGTGCAGAATCGACAGGACGCAATTCATGCATACAAAACTTATTTCCGGATTGATCCTCGCGGCCTCGGCCGCTATGGCCGCGGACAGCGCGGCAATCGTTAGACTTCAGGCCGCCGCTGACGTTTTCCGCGAGATCCAGAAGACTCCTGACAACGACGTGCCCGACGCGCTCCTCGAAAAGGCGAACGGCATCATCATTGTCCCTGGGCTGAAACGGGCTGGTTTTGTGTTTGGAGGCGAGTATGGAAAAGGAGTGTTCCTCGTTCGGCTGCCGAACGGACACTGGTCGCCTCCTTCGACTGTGCGCATTGAAGGCGGCAGCTTCGGCTTGCAGATCGGGGCTGGCGAGACAGACCTCATCATGTTGGCGATGAATCAGGACGCAGTGAGACAGTTGATGCGTATGGGGGTCAAGATCGGCGCCGATGTGATGGCGGCCGCCGGCCCTGTCGGACGTAGCGCGGCCGCCGCGACGACTCCCATTCCAGCGGCCGGACTGCTGGCGTATTCGCGCGCACGGGGTATTTTCGCGGGCGCCACCGTCAACGGAACGACAATGCGCTCCGACGACGATGACAACGCAAAAATCTATGGGCGCAAAGTGGATCAGTCCGACATCCTTTCCGGGAAGGTCAAGGCGCCAGCCGCCGCGGCCCCGTTGATGAAGGAGTTGGAGCGTTATTTCCGGCGCAATCCGAGCACGGAGCCCCCGCCCGCCAGAGTCAAATGATGCGGTTCTGTTCCTGTGTCCGGGCCAAAATGCAGGCTTGGCGACCGGGCAACGAATTGCTCTGCTTCCAACAAGGAGAGATTTATGTCCGAGCAAAAAGAAAACCCGAAAGAGCAGTCATCGAAAAAAGAACAACAGGATCCGGAGGGGATGGCGCAGGGCGCCGATACCGCCGATCCTTCGTCGTTAAAAAAACAAATCGATTACGAAGGACAGAAGCCGAACCAGCAAAAGAAAGCCAGTTGATCCGAGCCCAACTTTCATACGCATAGATATGCAGAGGGATCGTATTCGCGTCTGGTCGCGAATACGATCCCCGTAGTCAGAATTCCCCGCCAGCTTAGTCCTGCTGCTGTCCCGCCTCTTTTCGCCATCCCTCACCTGGAAAATCGCGAGATTGATGCAGCGCTTATTGTGATAAATCGCGCCCGCTTCTCAAGATCTCTGCTTTGATTCCGGAAAAACAATGCTAAAATTCCTGGCGTCGAGTTGCTTTGGGGGTGCGATCGCCCCGGCGGAATGGATCAGACAACTGGTCCGGGAGGTTACATGGTCAAGTCTGCCGCCCTGCCGCTTGCCGTTCTGTTGGCCACACTTAGAGCCACTCCATACGATTACACTTATTCAACGATCTCCCTTCCCGGTTCTGCAATCGCGATCAATAATCGGGGCGACATCGTCGGATACGGTCCGAATCTCGGCTTCCTTTACTCGAGCGGCAATATCACCACTATCGCCGCACCGAATGCAAGTGCTACAAGACCTCAGGGAATCAACGATGCGGGTGACATTGTTGGCTCATACACAGATTCAATGGGCTTACAACACGGGTTTGAATACAGCCGTGGGACCTACACCACAATCGATGCTCCTTCACCAGCCACCCCGGGTACAACTGAATTGACGGCGGTGAATAACCGCCAACAAATCGCCGGAAACGCCACGAGCAGCTCAGGTGCTGTTGCATTTGTTTATACGGCCGGCGTGTTTTCTTTCGTCAACGGACGGGTGCCTCATGTCGCCGGGCTGAACGATGCCGGTGAACTGACTGGAAGCGCAGAGGCGCCTCCCGGCGTCGGGGGCCGGCTGCCTCCGGGTTTCGGTTCAGCAGGAACATTCCTTGCGACCGGCGCCGCGGGTTCCGACTATGGGCCGGTCAACAACAAAGGGCGGGTGATAAGTAATCAGCGCGATATCTCGCATGTCGTCCTGGACAGCGCGTTAGGTAGTGCGGCGGCGCCAATTTCGTTCCCAGGCGCTCAGTTCAACACCGCGCCGACTGGCTTGAACGACTTGGGAGTGGTCGTGGGGACCTACGGGGATGGCTCGGGACAGACTCTGAGCTTCATCGCCACCCCACTGCTCCCGCCAGCTTGCCAGGTCACGGGTGCGCTGACGCCTGAGCGCCAACTGACGTTCTCCTTCCAGGATCCATCGGGGCTCGCCGCAATCGTTGCCCGCGCCACGACAAATGCGTCCGTCAATATTCCACCCTTCGCAAGCGGGACCACTTCACGGGTCACTGTCACGGCGACCGCAGTTGATGGCCGCGCTTCCGCGCTTGTGGATGTTACGGCCACAAACGAAAAGGGCTTTTCCCAAACCTGCGTCTCGCGCATCGACGCGGGCTCACCCGTATGGTCCGGCCTTGGGGGCATTCTGGTTTCCAACATCACCGTTGCAAAGAATCAGGACGGCGCCCTCGAAGCATTCGGGATCGGAACGGATAATGCGCTTTGGCATCGGGCTCAGGCCGGACCGGGAGGCTCATGGAGCACGTGGTCGAGCCTCGGTGGAAATGACCTCATCTCCGATCCTGCCGTCGTGCTGGATTCCAATGGCGATCTCGCGGTATTCGTCATAGCGGCCGATGGCTCACTCTGGACTCTCGAACAGTCCAGTCCCGGGGACTGGTCGCAGACATCGTGGCAAGCGATCGCGACGGGTGTGCAGGGCCGCCCGGCGGCTGTTTTGGATGTCACGCAGCAGTTGTCTGACCTCGAAGTATTTGCCCGTGGGGTGAACAACGATGTTATTTGGATGCTGCACGAAGCGGGCACATGGAGAGTTTCTTCTCTGGGTGGAGTGATCATGAGCAATCCTGCAGTCGCACTGGACATCACGGGAATGATGCAGGTCTTTGCGACCGGTTCCGACGGCGCGCTGTGGAATATCGGTGTAACTCCTGACCTGCCTCTCAGCTTTTTGCCGCCGTGGACCACGTTGGGCGGTCTGGTGAAAGGCGACCCGGCAGTAATCGCCCGTTCCGGCCTGCTTTACGCCTTTGTGCGCGGGGTCGATGACGCTCTCTGGGTCAACCAGGAGCCGAGTCTTTGGTCATGGTCGGGCTGGAATAGTCTCGGCGGCGTGCTCACCAGCAATCCCACGGCTGCCGTCAACTCGGAGGGACGCGTCGAGGCTTTCGTTGCCGGCTCCCACAAAGGCGTCTGGCATAAGTCGCAGACTGCGCCCGGAGCCGAAACCTGGAATGACTGGACCACTTTGGGCGGCGTGATTAGTGGCGATGTCTTTGCTGTTGCCGACGCGAACTCATCTCTGAACCTGTTCGTCATCGGTTCAGACAGTGGGGTATGGCAGATCGCGCAGAGTGTGCCCGGAGGCTGGTAACGAACCCGCCCTCGCGGTAAACCAATTCATTTCAGGATCTCGATCATCGTCTGAGATCTGCCTGGGGATGTATATGAAAATTACGCCGTCTAAGAATAAATACGCTGCGCCGTGCGCAATGTTGGCTGTGATGCTCTTCGTGCCGCGAATCGCTCTCGGCCACGATCTTCAGGTCTGCGAAAAGTCTGATCCCGCAGGACCCGTCGCCGGCCAGGCGACTTTTACGATCTTCTCCGTGGACGCCAACGCTTACATCCAGAACCCTGTCAATATTCCGGTGGGGTCGTGCACGCTGATCTATGAGAATGTCGGCGTCGGCCGATTTATCATCACGCAAACATTGACCAGATTCTATACCGTCCATTCGATTACTGCGGTGAACTCATCAACAGGCTTGCCGATCACGGAGCCGATCCTCACCCATAATCGGAAGGCGGGACGCGCGACAATCGAAATCAGCGACGGCGTCACTGCCATCGTGACATTCACGAACGTGAGCGCACCCGATGAATTCCGATTTTTCCCACTGGAAGTCCCTGGGCTGAGCGATACCGTGGCAACCGCCATTAACAATGAGGGCGCTATCACCGGCTACGGGACAGGCCCGAACGGGCAGACCGGTTTCGTTGAGCACCGCGGGCGGTTCACGACCGTTTTTGTGCCGGGCTCAACCGGAACGGTCGTTAGCGGGATTAATAACGCGGGAATGATTGTCGGAACGTATACAAACCTGACCGGAAGCCACGGTTTCGAGTACCACGAAGGAACGTTCACCACGATTGACGCGCCACCGCCGGCGCTGCCGAACACTACCAGGCTGGTGGGAATAAACGATAGCGATCAAATCATCGGTAATTCAAAAGCGACGGGTAAGCTTCCGCCGATAACTTCAGGCGCCTTTATCGAGCACTCGGGCTCTTTCCAGTTCTTCATTAACGAGACGCTCAGCGGAATCAACAATCTCGGGACTCTGGTGGGACACGCTTTCTTTTTCGTCCTGATACCCGACGCGCCGGCTTACGGTCCCGCAGACTCATTGAACGCGCTCATCGCTCAGTTCCCGGTGATGACAAACTTTAATGCCCTCAACGATCGCGGGCAGATCGTGGTGGAATCCGAAGGGACGAACTACATTATTCCCGGTGCGGCGAACAAAACGCTCGCCGCCCCCATAATTTTCCCAGGCTCCTCAGCTACGGACGTCCTGGGGATCAATGACCATCAGCAGTTCGTGGGCGCCTATCGAGACAGTTCGAACGTCTCGCATGCATTTTGGGGATACCTGCCGCGATAAGCCGCCGGCGGACTCTGCAACTTATTGCAACGCAAAGGCGACGACGGCGCCCCCGGAGACTCCGGCCACGTACTGCTTTCCGGATTTTCCGGTGTACGTCATCGGATTCGCATTCATGTTCGCGTCCAGTTTTACGGACCAGAGCTCGCGCCCCGTTTTCGAATCGAGCGCGTGAAACCACGTATCGTTGGTCGCCGTAAACAGCAGGCCTCCCGCCGTGACGGTCGATCCCGCGCCGCCGATCGAGCCGACGTTCTGCTTTTCTTTTGGCAGCCGTTCATTGATTCCGAGCGTTACTTTCCATGCAATGTCGCCCGTGTTGGCGTTGATGGCGTAAAGACGCGCCCATGGTGGGCGCTGGCAGGGCATGCCTCCGGCGCTGAATTGGTTATAGGGTCCGGGGCCGTTCACCGAACCGCGATCCATCGGCAGAGGCGAGCCATCCGTCAGGGCGCCGTAGTTGCCGCCCGCGACCTTCTTTTCGATCCAGCCCGTCAACGCCGAGTCGGAAGTGCCCACGTAAATATAGCCCGTTGTGGGGTCGGCTGCGGTGCCGCCCCAGTTGGGGCTGCCGACACCGGGGAACTGCACGTAGCTCTTGGGTGGTGCGCCCGCTTCGTGGAATCCGAACGGAGTAAACGGACCCTCGTTGATGAAACCGCCGGCGCGGTCCCAATACTCTTCGCAGGCTTTCACGTGCTCTGGCGTGGTATCCGATGCGCGGACGAAGTCCTCCGCCTTGTTGAAGCTCATGCGCACCAGAGGTGGAGGCTTCAGAGGGAAGGGTTGCGTGGGCGAATACCATTCGCCTGGGACGTCGCCCTTCGGCACCGGCCGCTCCTCGACGCCGTAAATCGGTTCTCCAGTCTCGCGGTTCAGGATAAACATCAGGGCATTCTTGCTGATGACGGCGAGCGCGGGGATGGTCTTGCCGTCTTTCTTCACGTCGAACAAACTTGGCGCGGCCGGCAAATCGCTGTCCCAAAGATCGTGATGCACAAGCTGGAAGTGCCACACGTATTTGCCGGTAGTGGCGTTGACTGCGACGATCGAATTTCCATAGAGGTTGTTGCCGGGACGATCGCCTCCATAATAATTGCCGGCCGGCCCGCCTACAGGCATATAAAGAAGGTCGCGCTGCTCGTCAACCGTAAAGTACCAGCCCCAGACGTTGAGACCGGCACGCGAGTGCTCATCGGAATGATTCAGCCACGAGCCCGGATAGTTCTTGTCCCCGGGCTGCACCATCGTCTTGAAGCGCCACAACTCGGCGCCGGTCCGGGCGTCGTAGACCTTGGTATCGCCGGCGGGGCCGTCGCTCCGCTCACCATTGTTATTACCCATGATGATGAGGTTTTTGTAGACGTAAGGCGCGCCACCCCAAGTGATCTCGATGTCGACCACGCCTTCCTTGCCGAAGCCCGGATCGGTGTTGCCGGTCGCGGCGTTCAACGCGAACATTTTGGTCCCGACCGTATAGAGCACGCGGGCGGGGTTCGTTCCATCACCCGGCCAGTAGCCGACCGAGCGCGTTTGAACATTTCCACCTTCGGCTCGATGCGACCAGATTTCCTTGCCGGTGTCGGCGTCAAGCGCGACGACCTGATTTCCAGCCGGGAGAAACATGACGCCGTTGACGACGATCGGGGTCGCCTCAGTGACGACGCCGGCGGCGCCGCCTCTGCCTCTGCCTCTTCCGCCGCCTGTTTCCTGGCTCCCGGCCGGGGGAGCGGGGCGATAGCTCCACGCCTTCGCCAGCTTGCTGACGTTTGCCCTGCTGATCTGCGTCAGTGGAGAGTAGCGGGAGCTGGTCAGGTCGCGGCCGTACATCGGCCAGTCACCCGGCGCGATCTTCGCGGCGTTTGCACCAGTTTTAGCCGGCGCGGCAGGAGAGGTTCGCTGCGTGAGTCCGAGTGGCACGAGAACCGTCCCCGCGAGAATAATCCCAGCCAGCGTCACTTTAAGCCCTCTGAACATCCATGCCTCCCGGCGTATTTCGTGCCAATCCGCGTCGAGTATAGCAGCCGGAACTCAGCCGTTTGTATTACGGCAGTTGCATTTTGTGTCCATGCTCTGTGTGCACTCTGTCTGTCCGCGGCGCGGGCACTTCGTGCCCAATACTACTTAGACTCCCGGATGTCCGGATGAATGTGGCGCTGGCGATCTCGTCGCCGCGTTTGTGCCATTGCAAAACAAAGGCCTGCACCGGCTTTGCCAGAGGCGCGGACGGCTGCTAACCTTATCCAGGCTGCCTGGCCCCCTTTATGGGGCCCTCAGCAACAAGACTGGCAATTCGACTGCGCTTCTGGTCCAGACCGTAGTCGCCCCATGCTCTAAACGACACGTTGAAAATTTGAGTGGCACGGGACGACCTCGTGCCGCATTCACGACAACCCCAGCTTTTCAACGAGCTTCCGAATCTGCTCAGGTGCGATCGGCTTCGATAAAAAATCGTCGACGCCCAACTCCGAGGCTTTGCTGTTGTAAACCTGCAACTCGGCTTCAGACCGGGCGGTGATCATCACAACGTGACTTTTCCGCAAAGCTGGCCTCGACCGCAGGTTGCGGATGACCTCCAGGCCCCTCATATCCGGCAAGTTCATGTCGCACAAGATGATCTGGGGGCGGAAACGCGGTCCCCGTTCGACCGCTTCTGTGCCCGTCCCTACAGTCAGAACCTCCAGGCCCTCCCGGCGCAATAGTTCTTCCATCGCTTCCGCCAGATCAGGGTGGTCCTCCACTAGAAGGGTACGGAGTGGTCTCCGGCTCTTTTTCTGAACGCGCCCGTGGGTCTTTTGAATGTGAACATCAATCACCCTCAACAGGTCCGTGACGTTTATTGGCTTGATCAGGTAGTGGTCGAATTTCGCGCGGTGCTTTTGCCTTGTCAGGGAGTCCGGGAAGCCCGAAATAGCTATAAAAGGCACGCCTTTCAAATGAGGCTGTTTCTTCATCCGCGTGAGTATTTCGTAGCCGTCCATGCCGCGCAACCCGATGTCGAGCAGTATGGCGTGGGGCCGAAGGTGCGCGATCGCGGACAAGGCAGAGGGTCCATCGGAAAAAAAGGTGACCTCCTGGCCCGCCTGTTCGAGGGAAAGAACCATCGATTCTCTGACATCCCTGTTGTCTTCGACGAGTAGAAGAGAAAATGCCCGATTGGGGGCGTCCGGCGCTGCGGCCACGCTCCCGGGAGCGGGCGCGGGTTCCGGCTCGATGAAAGGTAGCCGTACGACGAATTCGCTGCCCTTGCCCAGGCCTTCACTATTCACCGACACGCTTCCACCATGCAGGCCGGCGAGGCGCTTCACCAGTGTCAAGCCCAGTCCCAGTCCCGCTGGAGAATTCCCGTCCTCCGTGTCAAATCGCGCCAGAGGGTCGAAAATCCGTTGTTGCATCTCCTTGGGAATGCCTCGCCCGGAATCTTTGCAGCGGAGGACGATTTCGGAACCTTCCAGTGCCCCGGAGAATTCAATTCTGCCTTCCCGGTCCGTATACTTCGAAGCATTGTCGAGAAGGTTGGCGGCTATCTGCTTGATCCGCACAGGGTCGGCCACAAACAACACGCTCTCCGGGGGCAAGCCAGGAATGATCTCCTGTGCGCGTTCCGTTAAGGCCGGACGCGCGATTTCGGCGGCGAATTGCAGCAGATGCCCAAGGTCGATCGTCTCCTTTTGTAGAGTGATCTGGCCATGAGTAATGCGCGAGACGTCCAACAGGTCATCCACCAGCCGCCGCAGAATCGCGATCTGACGCTGAATCATCGCAAGGCTGGAGGCTCGCTGCGCGTTCGTCAAGTCACCCGATTGCAGTTGCACCGCGGCGGAAATGGCTGCCAGGGGATTCCTCAGCTCATGGCCGAGGACGGCGAGGAACTCGTCCTTCAGACGCGAACGTTCCTGTTCTTCCGCAGCCTGCTTGCGCGCCGCAATATCAACCGTTACAGCCAGGCTTCCGACCGTCTCCCCCGCGTTGCTGCGAATCGGCGCAGCGCGGACTTCGGCGAACCGGGTTCGGCCGTCCGGCAACCGGATCTGCAGTTCCGTCGCCGGGATGATGCGCCCCTCTCGGGCCGCGCGCTGCAGCGGCAATTCGGATTCGTGAACTGGCCGGCCGTCCTCCCGCAGGAATACAATCCCGCGGCCGAAAGCCTTTGGGTCCGCGGCTCTGGGAGAAACATTGTCCAGCGGGCCGGCCCCGAAGTAGTCGAGTAATGCTTGATTGCCGGTGACGTGTTCACATGCCGGATCGCTGGAAAACGCCACGCCCACCGGCAGCGAACGCATCAGCGCTTCGAGCCGCTCGCGCTGGTCGAAAAGCCTGCTCTCGGTGAGTTTGTACGCAGTAATATCGTGAACCGATCCGAGAAGGTGGGTGCAATTGCCACGGTCATCGAATACAGGCGCAATGCTGACTTCGCCCGTCAACCGGCCCGAAGGATATTCAGACGTTTCCTCCCACGACACGATGGCCTTTTCTTCAACGGCGCGCCTGTATCGGCGAAGCACCATTGTCAGAGAAGGCTCTGGAATGACCTGGTTGACGGTCTTGCCGACCACCGATTCCCAGCTAAGCCCGGTGAGCCGCAGAAACGCGGGGTTCACGGTAACGAAGCGGAATTGCGATTCGGGTTCGACAGCCAGATAGAGAATAGCGTCGTGGCCGGTGGCATAGATCGAGGCAAGGAGCTTTTGATCTTTGCGGAGAGCTTCCTCGGCTCGCGACTGCTCGATCCGATCCGCGGCCAGGCGCGCCAGAACGTTGCAGGCGCGCAATTCGATTGCGGTGAATTTATGAGGTTTACGCCAATGGCTGGACAGCATTCCCAGCAAGGCCCCTGCTCGCGAAACCAGTGGCGTGCTTTGCACTGCGCGGATCCCGGCATGGCGAAAAACGTCCAGTTCACCACTTCCAGCGATGAGCCTGGACTTGTGAACGTCCGTAACTGCCACTTGCTGCAATGTGCGCAGCGCCTCTCCGCAGACCGTTGGTGAGGCCGGGCGTACCCATTTCCAGCGGCGGGCAGTCTCGGCATTGAACCCTCGGTGTCCAACGAGCCTGAGCTCGCCGTTCGCGCCGCGCTCCGGATGAAAAATCTGGATACTGGCGAAATTGGACTGCACAACCTCAATCGCCGCGTCGAGAATCTCGTCATGCCAGGGCGAGGGGTGCGACGTTCCGATCGGCCGGGAAGCCAGATAGTGAAGTCGCTGAGTGGTGTTGCGCTTTGTCGCCATCGTTTCCTCCGCCTCCGCGTCACGTTTTCCTCGCCGCCGCGGGTTCGCCGGTTCTTTCTTCCAGGCGATTGCGAGTCCTGTCGTTTGCGAATGGCCTGGACGCCCCGAATAGTTCCTCAGCGCACGAGAGGACCGATCATTCACTTTCAGGCGCGGCTGATGTTTTCCTCAAGAGCGTCGTGCTCATGTCAGACGGCCTTTGCCGGGAGCAACGAAAAGTGATACTCCAACGAAACTCTCGGCCACGAGAATGAAAATCCGTTTCGATTGTGTGTCTCTATATTATTGCGAAGTCGCGGGCCGGTAAACCACGATTCGAAGCGAGCGGCGTGGGTGCGCCGAAGCAGCCCCCGCTCGCCGATACCCATGTGGCTTCCGGCAATGGCCAGGGAGGTCCTTAACGGATGTCCGGCCCCGAATGGATCGAAACACGGGTGATCAGGCCAGTATCTCCCCTCAAATTCTCCGATTTCCGGGCGCCCGTGCTACCCTTTTTGAACCCGCCTGTACGGCAACCTCGTCAGCGCGGGCCGCCCTGAGCGTTCGGTCCAGGCATGCGATTCGGTGCACGCGGGTCCCGGTCACCGGCTTCTTCGCGCTGCCGCTGCCGGCGAAGATCCGCTTTTGAATCCATCGTTTTGTCGGCCAGTTCGAGATGGCCGTATTGCACCCAGGGCTCTGCAAAATGGAAGGCCAATAGTCACGCCTGCAATCTCTGCGGAAAGACCTGTTTTTGACACCGCGTCCGGCTGCGATCGTTGGAACTCTGCCGATCACACACGACACCGCAACGCATGTTAGAAGAAGCGCGGTGACCGCAATCACGAGCCAGTCGAGCGATCGCGTGACCGGGATCAGGCGCTCGAGATTATCGGGTGAAGTGAGGCGGTCGAGGGCCTCGGGCCGAAACAGTTTCCTCTCGGGGCCGACTACGACTGAGTGGTTTCTCGCGGCCACTGAAGCTTCAGTGGCCGCTTTTCTCTCCTGCGCGTTTCTCTTCCAAAAAGTGTTTGCAGTCCCTGGTCAAAAGTCGAAGAAGTTGAGAGAACAGCACTACCTCGCCTGATCGGCGACCTCAAAGCGCGTCGATTTCACCCATCACGCGTGACGCATCGGCCCTGCGGATTCAGCCAACCTGCTGTAAGGCTTACTTACCCACCAAATGTCCCAGGTCTTTGTTGTTTTCATTGCACACGTATTCCAGCAGATCGGTGTCCGCCAGCAGACGGAACGTTTCATTCACCGTCCATGGCTTTGTATACGCCTTTGGATCGTTGATCGTGATCGCGACGGTGAGTTGCCCAATGTTCTTCCGGGCCAGCCGCTCGGTAACATGCAGGGCATCCGTTGCCGGACGACCGGCATTATCCAGCCATCCCTTATCGTTGAACCCGGTCGTTTCTATTACCAGAGTGTCACCATCCCAATGCCCGACCGAATATCCCATCCACGTCGGGTTCGGATCCTTCGGCATGGCTCGACCATCCGTGAAGATTTGCCGGAACCCTTGCACCGCTTCGTAAAGGATCACGAACTCGTCCGGCAACTGCAACAGTTTCCACGGATACGGCACCACATCTGCGCGCGGCACGCCTGCCGGAATGCAGTGTCCGACGGGATCTTCAATGCTTTCATTTGCCTGCCGCGAATCGTAAAGCGCCTTCGCCCACGGCTGATACGGGATCTCCTCAGGCTTCATGCCGCTCGCGATATCGAAAACAAAACGGCCCTGTGGCATCCAGACTCCGCGCAGATCGGGCTTGCCGTCAGGCATCCGCAGCGCGGGCGCGTTCATATCGGCCTTACCGTCGGCGGTCCGCGGCAATCCTTTCGACGGCACATTCAGCCACTGAGCTGCCGTTGGCCACACTCCGCCCAACGCCATCGCCAGCACCACCACCGACGCTCGGGTCCGCATCCGGCGTCCAGTATATCGCCGCGTCGCAGGCCCCTGCTGCGTCAGCGCGCTTTCCCGCGGTCGATCTGGCGGGCGGCAAATGGACGAGAGACCGAATCTCGGTCAATCGAAGAAGCCTTGCCATCCGGTCCGCGAAAAATAGAGATTGGCGATATGAATGGGGCCATATCCGGAGGGTCTGGCAAGCGTGCCGATGATACGTAATCGATACCGGGAGCGTCCCTCACTACCATGCCTTTCTGTCACCAGAGATGTGACGTTCTCTCTAGCCCAAGTTAAAGATACTGAGGCTTAACGCCGCGACGACGGGGGGCCCCGCTGCCCTGCACATGCTCGTTTGCGATTCGGCGCGGTTTCAAAGGGATTGCCCGGCCATCTCAGCGGCAACTTCATCTCCCAGTCCGCCAAACTGAGAATTGATCTCTTTGGCGCGTTCCAATGCGGCCGAAACGTGCGGAAGAATATTTTCAGCTCCCACGTGTTCGACGAACTCGGCCTGCGTCAGGAGACGTTCCGGTTGTTCCCGCGCGCCGCAGAGCAACAAGGTACGACCGCCCTGCCGCAGGCGAACCGCCAGTTTCTCGAGGGCGTGCAACCCGGTCGCATCGAGAGCGGTCATATTGCGGAGCCGAAGCACGACCACAGGCGCGAATACCTTAAGATTCGCCGTAGCGAGTTCGAGCTTGTCGGTTGTTCCAAACAGAAACGGACCGTGAATTCGCAGGATCGAGACGTTTGCCGGAACCACCTTGTCCTGCAGTATGTGTATGCGCCCTTGCTCGATGTACTCAGTTGTCACCGGCTCGACCGTGGTCGTCTCGGCAATGCGCAAAATATAAAGCAGGGCGGCAAGAGCGATCCCGACTTCCACGGCGATGGTCAAATCCGCGAAGACGGTCAGTGCGAAAGTTGCGGCCCACACTGCGATGTCGGCCTTCGATAGCCGCAGAATTACACCAATCTCCTTCCATTCGCCCATGTTCCAGGCAACCACAAACAGCACGGCCGAAAGGGTCGCGAGTGGAACGAAACGGGCCAGCGGAGCGGCGGCCAGAAGGATCGTCAGCAGCGTTAGTGCGTGGACCATGCCCGCAACCGGCGTTCGCGCTCCGGACCGAATATTCGTCGCGGTTCGCGCGATCGCTCCTGTTGCCGGAATGCCGCCGAACAGGGGCGAGAACAAATTGGCCACTCCCTGGGCAACCAATTCCACGTTCGAGTTATGCCGGTCGCCGGTCATGCTGTCGGCAACGACGGCGGAAAGAAGACTCTCCACCGCCGCCAGCAAGGCCACGGTAAAAGCGGAGGGAATCAAGGGCAGGATGAGGTCTGGCCTGAAGTTTGGAATCGAAAACGCCGGAAGACCCGTGGGGATTCCTCCAAACGCACTGCCGATAGTCGCGACCGGGAGGGACAGGAATGCTGCGCCACACGTTGCCGCCACCAGGGCAATGATCGATCCGGGAATTCGGCGAGTCAGCCGGGGCACGAGCAGGATGAGCCCGAGCGAACCTGTCGAGAGCGCTATGGTCTGCCATTGCATCGTCCCCATCTTCGAGCCGAGGGTGCTCATTCGGGCCACGAACTCGCTCGGTGTCGCGGCAATCTGAAGGCCCAGAAAATCCTTGATCTGTGTCGAGGCGATGAGGACTGCGATGCCGTTCGTGAAGCCGATGGTTACAGGCCGCGGGATGAACCTGACTGCCGCGCCGAGGCCTGACACCCCCATCACGATCAGGATTACCCCAGCCATCGCCGTGACCATCAGAAGACCCGACAGTCCGAACTTCTGGACAATACCGGCGACGATCACCACGAAGGCGCCGGTGGGTCCGCCGAT
>Ga0134125_10000496_pt1 | contig 53128 bp, 38 predicted proteins | sample KB31751_FD_96464 | JGI IMG/M metagenome (GOLD analysis project Ga0134125, IMG submission 96464) | Terrestrial soil microbial communities with excess Nitrogen fertilizer from Kellogg Biological Station, Michigan, USA - KB3-175-1 | ecosystem: Environmental > Terrestrial > Soil > Unclassified ... | reverse complement strand
GTTCACCCAGCGAACAGTGGCGCGGGGCGTCTGCTTTTCTTCGAGTGTTTTGAGATCGTCGCCGAGCGCGATTTTGCGCATGAGGGCGAAGGAGCCGTAGAGGACGCCGCGTTCGTCGCCGCCCGCGATGACGAGGTAATGGGCTTTGCCGAGAATCGCATTCTTCAGCCAGAAGGCATCGGGATCGAGAGCCGCGGGAACTTTCAGGGCGGGGACGGCTTTGCGGATCTCGCCGAGCGTGCCCAGCAGGATGGCACTGTCTTTCGGGGCGGCGGTTTCGACTTTGAGACTCTTGCCCAACATTCCTTTGATGCCTCGGACAACTTCGTCGCGGCCGCTTTGTTCGAGGGCGCTGGTGCTGAGCGCAGTAATGGAATCGGGTACGGCGATCGAGCGGCCGAGCTTTGCGTAACGCAGCCAGGCCGCATGCCCATCTTCGGCGTGAAGCGCTACAGATGCAAGAAGGACAGCGATCATCAGTTTCATGGATTTGGCATTCATTGATTCACCCCTGAGGCCAGGAAGCCGCCATCGACGGCAATACATTGTCCGGTGAGGAAGCTCGCGCCATCGGAGGCGAGCAAAACGGCAAGACCGATGAGCTCTTCGGCATTGCCGAAGCGGTTCATGGGGGTCCGCATGAGAAGTTCTTTGCCGCGCGGCGTGCCGTCGATCAGTTTGCGATTGAGGTCTGTGGGGAAGACGCCGGGCGCGATGGCGTTGACTGCGATTCCGTCTTTTGCCCATTCGACGGCGAGGCTGCGGGTGAGTGAGAGGACTCCGGTTTTGGCGGCGCAGTAAGCGGCTACTTTTGTGAAGGCGACGTATGAGCTGAGGGACGCGATGTTAATGATCCTTCCGCGGCTGCTCGCTTTCAGGTCGGGGTAGAAGGCCTGGCAGGTGCGCAGCATGCCGGTGAGGCTGACGTTGAAGATGCGATCCCATTCCTGTTCGGGGATGTCTTCGACCGGGGTTTTGAGAGTCTGGCCGGCGGCGTTGAGCAGGATGTCGACGCGGCCGTGTTTGTTGAGGACCTTGTCGCGGAATTCGTCGACTGATTCCCGGCTTTCCACGTTGCACGGCAGTTCTGCGCGCCTTCCGGTCGGGATTACGGTTGCGCCGTGGGCTGCGAGACCTTCGGCTAAGGTTTTGCCCAGGCCTGAGGTTGCTCCGATGACGACGGCTATTCGTCCTTCGAGATTAAATATATTGGCCACAGATTCACACAGGTAAACACAGATCCGGAATTCGTTTGTCGTTGGGGTCGGCCCAGCGGTCGTTCGGGACCAGGGGGGACCAGTTGGGTCTCAGCGGGTCGCGATCGTACGGGTATCCGCCTAATCGTTTGTAGAGCTCGGCGTATTGATTTAGTTTGTCGCGATTCAGTTTTACGCCAAGGCCTGGACCATTCGGTACGGCTATGGAGCCTCCTTCATATTTCATGAGGCCTCCTTCGATGATGTCGTCGGTCAGGTGGTGATAGTGGGCGTCGGCTGCGAAAGAGAGATTCGGGATGACCGCGCCGAGGTGGAGCATGGTCGCGAGCTGGATACCGAGTTCGCCGGAGGAGTGGACGGCGACGCCGATCTGGAAGGTTTCGCAGACGCCGGCGGCTTTGACGCAGGCTTTGATGCCGCCCCAGAAGGTGGTGTCGAGGAGGATGACGTCGACGGCGGTATCGAGAATATTGGCGGCCAGCTGTTCAAAGTTGACGACCACCGTATTGGTGGCGAGGGGGATGCGGACCATCTGGCGGGTGCGGCGCATGCCGTTGAGGCCGAAGACGGGGTCTTCGAGATAGTCATTGCGGAGGCCTTCAATTCCCTGTCCAAAGCGGATGGCCTGTTCGGTGGAGAGGACGCCGTTGGGGTCGAAGCGGAGCGAGTCGCCGGGGAAAGCGTGGGCGAGGGCGCGGTAGGCTTCGATCTCGTAATCGGGGTGGAAGACGCCGCCCTTCATTTTGTGAGTGGTGAAGCCGAAGCGGCGCTTCATTTCGGTTGCGAAGGCGACGAGTTGTTCGGGGGTGCGGACTTCGCCACTGCCAGTTTCGGGGTTGGGGTAGCGCCAGAAGCAGTAAGTGGCGAAGGGGACGCGATCGCGGAGGCGTCCGCCGAGGATGTCGCAGACGGGGACGCCCCAGGCCTGGCCGAGGATATCGAGGCAGGCGAATTCGAGGGCGGCGAGGGCCTGGGTGCGGTTGTTGTAGAGAGACGCGGTGGGGTTGGCGATGAGGAAGCGCATCTCTTCGAGGCGGGCTGGGTCATGGCCGACGAGCATGGTCTTGAGAGCGCGGAAGAGCGCTTCGGCGGATTCGCCGCCGCCGCCCATTTCGCCGAGTCCGATGAGGCCGTTGTCGGTTTCGATTTCGACGATGGTGCGAACGAAGCGTCCCCAGTGGCAGCCGTTGGCGTGGCGCAGCGGGGCTTCGAGCGGGACCGTGACGGTAGTGGCACGGATGTCTGCGATTTTCATGACCGGTTCCTATTCTATAGTGCGCGGGTCGAACTATTTGAGTTTGGTGGCTGCTGGGTAGGTTGCGGCGGCTGGGGCGTGGCTTCGGAGTGGCTATCGGTGGCTAACGGTGGCATTGCGTTGGGCGCTGGGGCTGTAGATTCAGGAAGTTGTATTGGTTCGGGCTGATTATTTTCATTTTTTTCTTTTTTGCCAGCTCCTTGCGGGGCGCGGTGTTCCTTCAAAGCGCGGAGTGCATTGTAGAACTCGCGATCGTAGCGGCGTTCGTGACGGCCGAGGAGGTCAGAGTGACGGTGAGTGTCGCCGAGCGCGAGGAGTGCGCGCAGAGTCTGGCTGGGCGGATTTTCGCCGGGGTGCGCGGCGCTCTGGCGGCGAGTTTCATCGGCGAGGCCGATGGTTTCGAGGGACCAGATGCGAAGGAGCCGCCAGTGGGCGACGGCCATCTTTTCGACGAGGAGGTGCTCGATATTGTCCTGGGGATTGTATTCGGCGTAGAGAGAGTCGAAAAGCGCGGAGAAGCGTCCGCGGGATTCGTGGGGGAGAAGGATGGTTTGGAGGAGGAAGGTCTTGCGGCGGGCGTGACGGCGTCTGGGTTTGGAGGCGTTGGCACGGTTGGCGGCATGTTTGCGATCGGAGACTGGCATACGAAGAGGATTATACGGGAGGGATGCAAGGGTAAATATGTCAAGTTACTGATTCTATTGAAGAAATCAGTTGAACTGCGGTTTATTCATCTGCTCGCGGAGGAGGAGAACACGAAGGTGCTTTTGATGCTGTCAGGGTGTTTTTTTAATGGAGCAACACAGATGTACGAAGGTGATTGGGGCGGTCTATGAAGTGGCGAATGGGCTGGGTTTCTGGAAAGAGTTTATGAGAGGGCTTTGAGGGAGTTGGCTTTGCGGGGATTCGGGCGGTGGCTCAGGCTCCGTTTTCGGTGATGTGTAAAGGGCAGTGAGTGGGGGACTATCTGGCGGATGTTTTGGTGGCCGATGCGCTGGTAGTTGAGCTGAAGTGCATGGAACCGTTTGGTGAACTTACCGACCGCGAAGATGAGTGGCGCGGCCCACAACGTGGATCGATGGATCCGATGCAGGGAGAAAAGATCGTATGCAATTACAGGCAGAAGCAGAATGCCGAGTCCGATGCTTCCACCGTTGGCCCGCGATACACCCAGGGACGGCGCAGGAAGATTATTTCGCGGATCTGTTGGTGGGAGGCGCGCTGATTGTGGAGTCGCTGGAGGTCCCAGGAGTTGTTTTTAGTTGAAGGCGGACAATGCTGTGCCGATTACCTGTCCATCTACGGTGAGAGAACATGCCGCGCGGCGGACGGGCTGAGTGATGCTCGGCGACGAGACAAAGGAGAAGGCGGCGAATTGCGTGAGATTGCTGAGGGTGGAGCTGTCGATCACGACGTGACCGCCGGCTGGTATTGTTCCCTGGGCGGTGTACGTCAGGTTCGGTCCACCTGTGGATGAATCGGGGCTCGGCACGGCGGTGAGCGACTGGACGGCTATGGGGTCCAGACGGGAGGGGGGGATCACATCGTCAGGAAACACCATGCTTCTGGTCTCGAAATCCAGGACCCAGACGACCGATCCGTTGGGATTGCGGAACGAGGAGAAATCCCAGGAGCGCGCCGCCGGCGCGGGGGCTGTCAGGATTGCCTGCCATGTGCCCAGATCCGAGTTGAAAGAAATGCCGGCGCTCCCGCTGGAGCAAACCGCGGCTACATTGAATTGCTTTGCGCCGGGGAGAATGTCGAAGGTTGTATTGAAACGCGCCGCTGTCAGCAGGGCCGAGAAAGTGAGATCGGCGCCATTCACGGGATAAAGAAGCGAGATTCCGCCGGAAACATTGGCAACATTGGCGGAGAGAGGAACCGGCAAGGTGGTTGAGACGCTCGCCGCGGACGCAACGGAAACGACGAGGGAGTTGTCCGGCAGGATTCCCGTGGGCGGCACGACATTGAGCTGATAGACGCCGGGCAGCCCAGGCGCTAATCCGGCAAACAGAACGGTTGCGGGCTGACCTCCGATTTTCACGGAGACCGGATTGGTGACGCGATTGAACGGCTCGGCCGCGCTTCCGCCCGCCGATGCGTCGGGCGCCGGATCCACCGGCCCGAGACCACTGGCGTAAATCACCACCGGATCGCCGCCCAGGGTGGATATGGAATGGAACGCCCCGTCAAACGCAAAAGCCGCGCCGGTTCCGGATGCGTTTTGGGTGAAGACCGCCGGTGCGAACGTATCGAGAGTCAGCTGAAACGGGAGGCTCGTCCCCGTGGAGTTCGACACAACGAACTGGTAAGGGCCGGGAGGTCCGAACGGGAGGAGAGCGTTGATCTGAGTGGACGATACGTAGCGGAGAGCCAGCGGGGTTCCGGACATGGTGACGCTCACGCCGGTCAATTGATTTTGCAGCGGGAGACTTGTCAGGGCGACGGTTTCGGGGGAGAGATTCGCGCCGAAGATCGCGACCCAACTGCCAGGCGATACGGACGGCGAATAATCCACCGCATTGACCACGGCCGCGATGACCGGAGTGGCGCCTGGAGGAGGAGAAGCGCCAGACGGGGTCAGCACGCGAATGCGCCGGTTCCCTGTGTCGGCCACGTACACGTTGCCCTGCTTGTCCACGGCGATGCTGGAGATGCCGGAAAACTGAGCGTCGAGCGCCGGTCCGTAGTCACCGCTGAAGCCGGTGACGCCTCGTCCCGCGATTGTGGTGATCACGCCACTCGTATCGACTTTGCGGACTCGCGCATTGCCCCAGTCGGATATGTAGAGATTGCCAGCCGCGTCCAAAGCCACGCCGAGAGGCCGCGACAGCGATGCATCGAGCGCGGGACCGCCATCGCCGCTGAACCCGGCCGCGCCGTTGCCGGCCACGGTAGTGACGATTCCGTTTGAGACCTTGCGAACCCGATCCCCGTCCGTGAAATACACGTTGCCGGAGGCATCCACAGCGAGACCACTGACACTCTGGAGTGGAACAGAAGCCGCGGAAAGACCGTCGCCACTGACACCAGTCTGGCCATTGCCCGCGAAGGCGTTAATCACTCCGCTCGAAATCCGCCGGATTCTGTGATGGCCAAAATCGGCGATGAGGAGGTTACCGGTGTTGTCAAACGCGAGACCCGTCGGCGTATCCAGCGAGGCCGCGGCAGCGGAGCCGCCGTCGCCGAATGGCGTTTCGGATGGAACGCCGGCGAAGCCGGTTCCGGCGATGGTGCTGACGACGCCATTCGAGATCATGCGTATCCGGTTATTTCCCGAATCCGCAAAGTACAGATTTCCCGCGGCATCGAGGAGAATGCCCGCAGGGGTCAGTTGGGCGCTGAGGGGCGGACCGCCATCTCCGCCGAAGCCCGCGGCGCCATTGCCGGCAATGGTTGTGACGATGCCGTTTTCCACTTTGCGAATTCGATGGTTTCCGGCGTCCGAAAAATAGAGGTTTCCGGCCTGGTCGAACGCGAAGCCGGCGGGGCCTGTGAGCTGGGCTTTGGTGGCGGGACCGCCATCGCCGCTGAAGAGAAAGGACTGACCGTTTCCCGCGACGGTCGTGATCACTCCGTTTGAAACCTGACGAATGCGCGCGTTGTGATAATCGGCGATATACACGACGCCATCGGGTGAGACGGCGACGCCGTAGGGGTAGTCCAGGGAAGCGCTGGCAGCCGGACCACCATCTCCGCCGAAGCCCTGGGCTGTTCTGACACCTGCGAGTGTCGTGATGACACCACCGGAGATCTTGCGAATCTCCGAATTCTGCGTATCCGCTATGTAGAGATTTCCCGCTGCATCAACCGCGATGCCCTGCGGGCTATTCAACTGTGCGGCGGTGGCTGGTCCGTTATCTCCGGCGAAGCCCTGTGATGCGCCCCCGGCAACGGTGGTAATCGTACCTCCGGAAACTTCGCGGATGTTTTCATCGCCGGCGATGAACAGATTTCCCTGGGCGTCGACAGCGACGGCGATGGGAATCAACTTCGCGGCAGTGGCGGGACCGTTGTCACCGCTGTAACCCGTCTGGCCGTTTCCGGCAACGGTGGTGATGACGCCATTCGATACTTTACGAACGCGCCGGTTATAGAGATCGGCAATGAACAGATTACCGGCGCCGTCAATGGCAATGCCCCAGGGCGCATTCAGTTCCGCGGTTGCGGCAGGGCCGTTATCGCCACCGAAATATGCGACACCATTGCCAGCGACGGTGGTAATGATTCCGCCCGAGACTTTCCGGATACGGTTGTTACCGGTGTCAGCGACGAAGACATTGCCGAGGGAATCCACCGCAATACCGAACGGGTTGGTGAACTGCGCGTCCACCGCGGGACCGTTATCGCCGCTGAAGCCCATAGTGCCGTTTCCCGCCACGAGGGAGAGCATGCCGGTGCCGGCGTCACGGCGCATGACGGTGTTGTCGCTGATGAAAAACAAGTTGCCCTGGTTATCGACGGCGACCGCGGGAGTTGCGCCGAGAGGAGCCGAGGTTGCGGGGATATTGACGGGCGCGCCGCCGCCGGCGAAAGTCGAGATCGTGTAGCTCTGGGCGAAAGCGAGATCGCAGGCGAGGAGTGCCAGGATGACGATTAATTTCACGTGCGATGCAGTGCATGTATGTATCCGAAGTGATCTGAAACCCACACTGCGGCCGGGCAGAATCCTGATTGGGAGAAACATCTGTTCAGGAATTTTCGGGAAGTTTTTCGTGGATTAAGGTTTGGGGGGTCAATGCGATAGCGGATCGGGGATGATTTCCGTGGGCTCGATTTCCTTGCGGGGCATGGTAATGGTTGTGCGTGATCCGGCGGGGGACTTTCAACTGGTCGGGTCGCAAAGCGGAGGAGACGGCGTTGCCGGTTGCGGGCGGAGGAGATGGACGTTGCGACGTTTGTGGCGGGGATCTGGATCGGGACCTGCAACTACTGATTTGGGCTATCGATGCACACAGATGCGCACAGATAATCAATTCCGGCGGTTGGGCGCGGTTCTGCTACCTTGGGTATTCTGCGGAGATAGCATGATCACTGAAGCCGAAGCTCTGGAGTTGCTGTGCGACATCGAATCCCACCGCGTTGAGCGGACGACCTCTGTAAACGACACTGCAAAGTTCAGCGAAGCCATTTGCGTCTTTGCGAACGATCTGGCGAATTCGCGGCTCCCCGGGTTACTGATCATAGGCGCCGACGATCGGACCGGTCTGCCCTCCGGGCTGAGGGTAACGGACGAGTTGCTACGTAATCTTGCTGGATTGACGGCTGACGGCAACATCCTTCCCGCACCCGCACTCACGGCCTATCGCATTTCGCTTTCCTCCGGACATGGAGACCTTGCCGTGGTAGAGGTACAGCCCTCGGATTTGCCTCCAGTCCGTTACAAGGGCAGGGTCTGGATCAGGCGAGGGCCGCGCAAAGCTATTGCGAACGAGGCAGAAGAGGCGGTCCTCGTTGAGCGCCGTACTGCCGCCGCACGCACCTTCGACTCACAACCCTGCATCGGATCTTCCCTGGAAGATCTCGCACTCGATCTCTTTACCAGCGTTTACCGGCCACAAGCTATCGATGCGGCAATCATCGCCGAAAACCACAGGACGATTGAAGCGCAACTCGCATCTTTGCGTTTTTTCGATATGGCGCGGAATTGCCCGGCCAATGCGGGAATCATATTGTTCGGCAAGAACCTTCTTGAATGGCTGCCCCATGCTTACGTGCAATATGTCAGATTCGAGGGTACTGGGATGGGATCGGATGTGCTGTTGGAGAAGCAATTTGCGGGTGATCTGCTGACCATGGTCCGGGAACTCACTTCCTTCGTGGAAGTCATCCTCTCCGGACGGCCAGTGCGAAGTTCGGCTCTTGAGGAAGCGACCGTCTGGAACTATCCGGAAACAGCGATTCGGGAGTTTTTGCTGAATGCTATTCTGCATCGCTCGTATGAAGCGCCGCAACCGGTCCGCTTTTACGAATATAGCGACAGAATTGAGATTCAGAACCCAGGTCCGCTGTACGGACTGGCGCGGCGTGAAAACTTCCCGTCACAAACGAGCTACCGGAATCCGATACTGGCGGAAGCGATGAAGACGCTTGGCCTCGTGAACCGCTTCGGAAGAGGTGTGGCGCGCGCTCAGGCTGCTTTGGAGCGTAACGGGAGCCCTCTGGCGGAATTTATCTTCGGCGAGATGCATTTCGGCGTCACTATTCGGATTCGGCCATGAAGACGGTCGCGTTTTTCAATAATAAGGGTGGAGTCGGTAAGACCTCACTGGTATATCACCTGGCATGGATGTTCGCGGACCGGGGGCTTCCGGTTTTAGCGGTGGACCTGGATCCGCAGGCCAATCTTACATCGATGTTTCTCCATGAGGAAAGACTGGAGGAGATCTGGCCTGATTCCGATGACCACCGTTCGACGATTTACGGAGCCGTGAGACCGATCCTGCGAGGTATCGGGGACATTGCGCCACCGCCAGTGGAGACGATTCGGGATAACGGGTTATTCCAGCGCGGAAGACTCGGGTTGCTGGCCGGAGATTTAGGTCTCTCCAGGTTTGAAGACAAGTTATCCGACGCATGGCCTCGCTGCCACAATTCCGACGAGGCTGCGTTTCGAACCATGACAGCCTTCCACCGGCTGATGAAATCCATGGCCGGGGAGTGGGCGGAACTCGTACTGATCGATGTGGGTCCGAACCTGGGGGCGATTAATCGCGCTGCTCTCATTGCCTCGGATTTCGTTTGTTTACCTCTCGCTCCCGACCTTTACTCGCTTCAGGGGCTTAAAAATCTTGGCCCGACTCTCATGCAGTGGCGCACTACATGGCGCGAGTTACTGCCGAAAGCGCCGGAGGACATCTCGCTCCCCTCGGGCTCCATGACTCCGTCAGGCTACGTTGTCATGCAGCATAGTATGCGCGACAGCCGTCCGGTTAAGGCCTACCAGCGATGGATGGATCGCATACCGCCTGTCTATAGGACCGCAGTTCTCGGCGAGCCGGAACCGGCTGAACCGCTCAAGGTTGGCGACGATCCGTATTGCCTGGCGCAACTTAAGCACTATCGAAGCCTGATGCCACTGGCCATGGAGGCGCACAAGCCCATGTTTCATCTCAAGCCCGCGGATGGGGCAATCGGCGCCCATATCGAGGCGGTGAATGACTGCCGACGAGACTTCCTCAAGCTTGCTTCCAGTATCGGCGAGACGGCTGGGATCGATGTTGTGTAGCCGCCAACGATCACGTCCCTGGAATTTCGGATTGCGGATACGTTCACGGATAATCTTGCGCGACTGGCGGGCGACGAGCAGAAATCGGTTCAGACAACAGCGTTGGATGTGCCAAGGAATCCGGCGGGTCAAAGCTGACCGTAAGCCGCAATGTTTTGGTGGCTGCCCCCCTCGGCCGTCGGCTGGCGCGGGGATGGATAAGACGACCTACCCGCGCGCCGCGTTGCTTGACTTGTTGATTCGGTTCGTACCCGCGAATCTGAGACAGTAATGGCACTCGAATCGCTTTCAGTGCCCAAGCGCGACATCCCTTCGCGACCATCAGGATATCGCGCTATGAGAAGCTTGCGGCAAGACCGCCATCACGCCCCATAATCGCTTCCTTACAAGGGAGGCAATAAATGGGTTGCTACACGGCCTGCACGGACCCGAGTTGGACGCCGGTATTTGTCGCAATCCGCGGTCTGGTGACGGAGGTGGGCGGACAAATAGCGCATGGAGCGGTGATCGCGCGGGAGTACGGATTGCCGGCTGTGGTGGGGGTGGAAAATGCCACACGGCTCATCCGGGATGGGAAGAGGATTCGCGTGAATGGAACGGACGGCTATATCGAGATTCTTTCGTTGTAGCCGTCCGCTGTTGCCGGCAAGTCGCTGGGCCAGCTTCGAGTTCGATCCTGAGATTATACAATTCAGGCAGACAGGCAGAGACCCACGCCGGAATCGCCGGAACTGGAAGAGGGAAAAATTATGAATCGACGCGACTTTCATCGGCTCGGCGCGCTGGCCGCGCTCGCGCAGGGCTCGCTGGTGCGGCCCGTGGCCGCGCAGACCGCAACGGCAGCCAGCAAGCCGAAGCTTTCGGTGATGCTGTGGACGCTCGGCCGTCAAATGCCCGTTGATGCTCAAGTGGACATCGCGGCGAAAGCCGGATATGCCGGTGTGGAATTACTGGGTGATTACAAGACCTGGAAGCCGGACCAGATGGCGGCTTTTCAGGCAAAGCTGAAGTCGACGGGAATGGTGGTGGACAGCATGGTGTCAGGCAGCAGTACGCTCGTGGATCCGGACAAACTGCCGGCGCTCGTGAGTTCGGTGACTGCCTCGATTCCGTTCGCGAAGGATTTTGGCTGTTCGCAGTTTATTCTCACGGCGGGCGTCTCGCTGGCGGGGCAGGCTCCAGAGGCGAAGCGCACGGCCATTGTTGACGCGCTGAAGAGGGTCTCCGACGCAACCGCGAAGGACAACATCGAGGTACTGCTCGAACCGATCGATCTGCTCGAGCGCAAGAACTCCGCGGTGACCAGCGTGACAGAAGGCTTTGAGATTGTGCGAGAGGTGGCGCGGCCCAACATCAAAGTGTTGTATGACTTCTATCATGAACAGCGCGGCGCCGGAAACCTGTTGCAGAAGCTGGATGGGAATCTGGAGTTGGTAGGGCTGGTGCACATAGCGGACGTGCCGAAACGAACAGCGCCAGGAACCGGCGAAGTCAACTACATCAACATCTATAAGCGCCTCGCGGAGATGAAGTACAACCGCTGGATCGCTATGGAATTTTATCCGACGGGTGACGCGGTATCGATTCTCAAGACAGCCAGGACCGAGGTCGAAAAAGCGTTCGCCGGCGCTTAATCGGGAGCGGGAAGATGGTGGGGAGCGGCGGACGGGCTACCTGTCCCGTATTTCACTGCACGGATATATAGAGCGGCCCAGGAGAGGTGTACTGGCCGATCTTTATCGAGACGGGTTCGTCGCCGGAGGGGATGTTGGGGACGTGGACGTTGAGCTGGTAGAGGCCGGCTTCGACGAGGCCGGCGTAGTCGATCTGGGCGTCGGCGCCGCCGATCTGGACTGAGACGCTGTTCGCGAGCGGCAAGGGCTGGGTGATCAACTGACCGTCGGGATAGGCGGGGCTGGTTTGGCCCAGGCCGGAGGCCCACAGGGTGATGATGCCGCCTGCCTGAACGGGTCTGGTTTTTGCAGTGTCTCCGAGCAATCCGGCTGGTCCTTCGAGGCTGCCATCGGGGAAAGTCGCGATGGCGTACATTCCGCCCATTTGGGGCAGGCTGAAAAGACTGGGCGCGAAGTCATTGACCGGACTTCGGCCGCCGGAGTTCTGGCCCAATGAATTGACGACGGTGACGGTCGCCGGGCTCTGACCGCAGCAGGAAGCGGGAACGAGAAAGTTGACCTGCCCCGGACTCACGTAACTCACATAGGCATTCTGCCCGTTGAGCAGGACGGAAACGTCATCGAGCGAGGTGGGAAGTTTGCCGTTCACAAAATCGCCGGCGGTCCAGGTGCGCGTGGTCTGGGAGAGATTGTTGCCGTAGATGCTGGCCCATGTGCCGGGGGTCAGTGACCCGACCAGCGCCGGGATGGACGGCGGCAGCATGCCCGCGAGTGGCGCGGTATAGCGGAATGACTGATATCCGAAACCGAAATCAGAAGGGGTGAGGTGGTATTTCACCGAGACATCGACATTCTCCCCCTGACCGGGGATTCCCGTCAGGACGCCGGTGGTTCCGGTCAGGCCGTCGACCTCCACAGTGCCGGTGGGTAAGTAGGCAATCAGATCGTAGCTGATTGCGCCCGGCACCGGCGTCCACTCAAACGTGGAGCTACCTGCTGAAAGGAGACTGCCGGGAACCGGGCTGAGCATGCGGATCGGCGTGCCCCGAGTGAGAGTCTGCCAGGTGTAGTCCCTGTAGCCCGATCCCGTCAAGGTTGTCCAGGCGAGGCGGACGTATACCGTTCGACCATCGAACGGAACGTTTTGCGCAGTGATGCCGGGAAAGGTTCCTTTGTAGTTCGGAATGACCTGCGAGAAGAGGTTGTCTGACCCCGGCCCGGTATCGCCGATGGTCACGGTGTAAGTGAGGGCGCGGATCGGGGTCCAGCTTAGCGAGCCCGTGAACCATTGACCGGGCTGCGGCGAGGTGATGGCGGTTGTTTGAGGGGTATAGACCTGATATACGGCGTCGTTGTACCAGGAACCGAAAGGATAGCGAGTGGTCAGCCGCACCCAAAGGTTTGTCACGGTTTGCGGAATTCCATCAATCACGCCCGTGAGCGCGGTCGAATCGGCCGGGGTGTAAAGCGTTGGCTCGACGTCCAGGCTTCCGGGCCCGGTTGTGCCTGCGGACAGACTGTAACCGAGGGCGTCCGGGCTGCGAGTCCACTCAAACTTCGCCGACGTGGAATCCAGCGCCGCTCCGGAGGCGGGTGAAGTCAGGGTGGAGACAGACACTCCGCCCTGCGGGCCTGACAACCAGGGAGCGAGGGCATCGAAACCGGCTGTCATGCGTCCGAAACCGGCGTACATCTGGCAAGAGCCCGGCGGCCCATAGCTGAGGGTTCCGAACAGAGTTCCGGAGCTATCGAAAATGCCCGCGCCGGAAGCTCCCTCGCCGGCGGCTCCGTACGAGAAACCAACGCGAAAAAACTGATCCGCCGGGGCCGGGACGCCGCCGACGGTGGCATCGCCATCGGGGAGTCTGAAGCCCTGACTTTCCTTCATGAGAAGTCCACCAACGTGGTGGAGGCTGAAGAGGCCGGTTTGCGGGAGGTCGCCGGCGCTCCAGCCCGCGAGGACGGGCTCGGGGTAGTAGCCGTTCACCGGAAAACTCGGGAGCCGCAGTAAGGCGTGGTCGCCCTGCTCCATGGAGGTTGTCGCGAGGAGGGTGGCGGGAGGCATGACAGATGTCTCCAGACCGCTCTGGGAGTCCCCGCAGGTTGCCGCCTCGTAATGGAATCTGATATTGGCGCTTGCCGCTTCGTCCTGCGTCGTCATGCAATGGCCGGCGGTCAGGAAGAGCGGTACGGCTTCGAAGTCAGCAGAGGCATTGGCGATATTGACCAGCGTTCCGGTGCAGGAGTAGGTGGCGTGGTCATCCGGGTTGGTGAAGGTGAGAAAGCCGACGGAATCGGCGCGGGGGTTCGGGCTGCAGGCGACGTCCACGTAGCAGGAAGGCGCGGCGGTGGCCAGGGGAGCGTAGATGTGAACGAGGCCCGCGATTTCGAAGGGGAGGTTATGGGTGTTGTCTCCGGGGAGCGGCTCGTACTCGAGGGTCAGTTCGTCGCCGGGAATGGCGGGTGACCAAAGAGTGTTACCGGAAGCAGTTAATTCCTGGCCCGAGACAAAGAACTTTCCTCTGGCGTGATTGACGTTGCGGAGATGGAGCTGGACCGATTCCGCGCCTGGAGAAACGATGCGGAGGCGCCAGAGCTGCTGATTTCCGGCGACTGTTTCCCAGTGGCCGGAGGTTGCGCCTGTCTGGCGTTCCAGACCGATGCTGGTAAGGCCGCGACGCACGATTGGGCGGCGTTCCGTTGCGGACAAGGCGTTCAGGCGAAGGGCGGGTATTTCGGCGAGGTGATAGCGGGCGGACGGGGCGAGGCGCGCCGATGACTCCGCGGGCAGGATGCGCGGGGCGGTGAGGGGGTGTGCGGATTTTTCCGGCTGTGCGTTTAGGGTTAAGGCCAGCGCCAGGAAGGCGAGGGAAAGGCGGCGCAATTTTTATCTTAGAAACGGCCGCGCGGGGGGACAAGAGAGGTTAATCCTAAATGGGTGGGAATTCACCCCTAATTGGGCCGCAAATGAGCACAGATGCATACGGATAAGTGAGAGTGAGCACCTCATGAGTTCGAGCCTGATCAGTCTAAGGCGAGAATCGGGTTCCGGACTAAAAGCTGAGAGGTTGCATGGAACTGATCGCCGTGGGGTGTTCGGGAAGGAGCTTGTAGTGAACCGGATCGCGGCGAATGCTCGGGCGCTTGATGCCGGCCAGAGCTGCGAGCCTGTCTAAGGTGATGCGTTTGCCGTGGAGACGCGCGCCGCGCGGCATGGAAACGGCAGCGTCGAAAGCCAGGCCGAGCATGTGGTCTGAAGCCGGGACGGGCTGCTGCCTGACGAGGAGTTGATGGCGGGCGAATTCGGCGCCTACTTCTTCGCGCAGCGCCGCGCAGGCTTTGGAGCGGTTTCGGCGAAGCTCCTTCACCCACTTGACCCAGACCTCATGGAGATGGGCCTGATAGGCGGGAGGACGGTAGGCGGATTTCAGATCGAAGGTGCCGCCCAAAGAGGTGACCATCTCGCGGAAATTGTCCATCGCCTGGGCAGCGTCCGGCGTGAGGTCGGCGGTGTCAATGGGAGCGGTGTCCGCGCTCTCCTCGAATGCCAGAGCTTCGGAATCCCAGATATCGGGGAGCGGCGCCACCTTGCATCCCGGGTAGGTTCGGGGATGGTGGAGGGATTTCAACTGCGTGTCCAGAATCCAGGAGAAACTGTCGCGCGCGGGAGAAACCGGGAGTGCTTCCACGTCCGCTGCTGCCGGCGTGGCGGCAGGTGCGGTTACGGAGGGGAGGGAGTCAGCCGCGCACAGGCACGCGGAGACGATTGATATGACGAAGAGCTGCCTGACGATCCGATGCAAAACGATTCAAGGCTCCTGTAGTTCGTTCGGTCCGTGGATATTAAACCAAACTCAACACTATAACAGGCGGTGGGGGCTCACGGCGTTTGAGGAGCCGTCAGGAGTGAAGAGGGAAGCGCGCCGGGAACTGAGCGGAGGGTCGCGGCACGTCTGTTTCCGAATGCGATTTCATACATACAGGAAATTGATTTGCGTTCCGCCCTGCACCTGTTAGACTGAACCTGCGAAATTTGCCGCGCGGTAAACGGAGGTCTCGCGTTGGGTGTTATTCTCCAGGCCAGCTATCGCAAGAGCGCGAATCCCACCATCTCTGTCCCGGCGCCGACGGACGGCAAAGGCGATCCGTGGTGGTACGACCGGCTGGCCATGCAGATGGCCTCTTACCGAGGCTTGTTCACGAACATTCAACTGCCGCCCTGCCATAAGACGATCGGCGGCGCGTCTCCCTCGTCCGACGGTTACGGCGTTTACTGGGAGTACGATCTCGGCTCGAAAGAACAGCCGACGCGCTTCGGTTATCTCGATATTCTTCGGCGAATGTGCGCTATAGCGTTTGCCAATGGAATTCTTCCCATGGCGGATTGGGTCCCGCACCAGCGTTACGGCGGCAATAACGGTGTTTATGAATATCAGGCGTCCGGCGGGTCCGCGAAAGGCCGGTTTCCCAAACAGCCAGGCTGCTTCCGCGGCTCCACGCAGGCCGACTATGCGGAAGGGCGCGTTCCGGAAGATCCTGTCCCCGATCGCCCCGACGACTTCGCCTTCGGGGACGAACTCTGCCCCGTCAACGGTAGACCCGCGGGGTACGTCCAAAACGAACTCATCAAGGCGGGCCAGTGGCTTTACCGGACTCTGGACCTGCGCGGCTGCCGCAATGACGACACAAAGGGGCAGGCGATCCGGGCGGTCAATGCCTTAAGCTCCGCCGCGCCGATGCGGAGCAATCCGTGTATCGGCGAATACGCCGACGGCAGCAAGGATGCGCTTGCGTGGTGGCTTTCGCAGGTCCGCTCCAACAATTACGCGTACGATTTCGAAGTGAAGTACCGGCTGCGGGACATGTGCAACAACGGCTCGCGCTGGGACATGTCGCAGCTTCCGGGCGTCGGCCTGGCATCGAAGGGACCTCTGTGGGCGATGCGCGCTGTGCCGTTCGTCGAAAACGCGGACTCCGATACGAACGGCTTCGGCGCCGTCGTCTACAACAAACTTCTTGCCTACGCGTATGTGCTCACCGCGGAAGGCTGGCCCTCCGTTTACTATCGCGATTACGCGGAGGAGGCCGATTGTTACGGACTCAAACCGGGGATCGACAACCTGTTGTGGATCCACGAGCGGCTCGCGAACGGCGGCACGGCGTGGCGCCACGCCGAGTATCAATTCGTGGTTTACGAACGTGAGGGCTTTCCCGGGCTGCTGGTGGGTCTCAACAACGACATCTGGGGAGGATGGAAAACCGTCCGGGTGCAGACGAGTTTCGGTCCGAATACGAGACTGCATGACTATAGCGGCCACTCGGGCGACGCGTGGACGGACGGCGGAGGCGCTGTCACGATCGGAATTCCTCCGAATGACAATGGACGCGGGTACGTCTGTTATTCGCGTGACGGCGCCGGAGGCTCGATTGAGACGCCGAGCCACACCACGACGCAAATGTTCGCGGGATCCGGCGATCTTCTCACGCCGCCCGCTGCGCCGGAGGGCGCGCCCGCCGGCCGGATCTGGTGCGCCGAGGGGTCGCATATCCACATCAATAAGCCCGGCTCCGAGCCGGTACGCTTCGCCGTCACCGACTCCTCGGGGGCGGCGATTATCGACCGTGGGTGGGATGGGACGGTCAAACGCAGAGGCTGGCACGACATCGCCGCCTATGCGATTCTCAGCACGCCCTGGGAAGCGTACTTCACATACAAAGCCACGACCGATTTGCACAGGAGCGAATGTGACTCGTAAACAATTCCTTGCGATCCTGACGGCAGCCGGACTTCGCGCCCAGTCGACCGGCAAGACGGTCAACGACGACGATCACGGCATGAAAATGGCGGGGGTCAACGGACCTACTTCGCACCTGGAGATGGCTGCGCCACAGGCGGCGGCCGCCGGCCCGATCCAGGCAGTCGCGACCCGCTCCGGCAGCAATCTGCGGCACGGGACTTATTTACACGAGACCCGCCTCACGCCGGCGGTGGTCAGCGGCGGCCTGAGGAAGCTTTTCTCGATGAAGATGACGGGCGACCAGCTCGGGATGGAAGCGCAACCGCTGTTCATGCCCGGGGTCAGGCTGGCGAGCGGAGGGACGCGGGATCTGTGCGTGTGCGCCACGATGGCGAATGCTGTTTATGCTTTCGATGCCAACACCGGAGCTGTTGTCTGGAAGCGCGTGCTCGGTGTTCCGGTAAAAGGCTCCAAAGCCATCGACGCGTGGGTGATCAATGACCACTGGGGCATTCTCGCGACGCCCGTGCTCGACAACGGGATGGTGTATTGCGTTGCCTGGATCAGCCCCGACGGCAGCGTCGCGAAGGCTAAGCACTTCCTGTATGAGGTGAAGCTGAACAGCGGGGCGATTTCGCGATCCCTGCCGCTGCCCGATGGCGCCATTGCGCGGAAGCAGCGGGCCGCGCTCACCATCACCAACGTGAACGGCAAGCGAACGCTCTTCATCCCTTCGGGTACGACTCGGGAGACGGCGCAGGGCGCGCACGGCTACGTGACGGCGGTCGACATCGATAACTGGAAGGTTGCGGCCGAGTGGTCCGCCACGCCCGGCGGTTCCGGCTCCGGGATCTGGATGGCGGGCCAGGGTCTGACCGAGGCCGGCGATTTTTTTCTTCTCACCGGTAATGGCGATTTTGGCAACGGCAACTTCGGCGAATGCTTCGTTCGGCTTCGATACAACAATGGCGCTTTCACGGTGGTGGACTGGTGGAGTCCCTGGATGGATTCGCAGCGCAACCGGAACGGTGGATGGGACGATATGGACCTGGGGGCCGGAGCGCCGATTTATATACCCGAATTCAACCTCCTGGCCGGCGCGGGCAAAGACGGCATCCTTTATGTTGTCGACGCCGATAACATGGGAAAGACTTCGCCGGCCGATCTCAACAATCCCGCCGCCAACTACGCGAAGCTGAAATCGCCGCCGATCTGGTTCACTTTTTTCCCCGGCTTCGGCGTCAATGCGGCCCCGAATAACATCAGAGATCTCGATCAATTGTTTCTCGGCCGTACCCACCATCAACACGGCTCGCCTGTGTATTGGAACAACAAAATTTATTGCTGGGGTGAGAACAGCAATCTGCGTGCGTTTTCGATCGACGCGGCCGGCAAGCTCACGTTCCTCGGGCGCTCCGAGGAAGTTGCCAGCCCGTTTGCCCCCGTGCCCCCCGGCGGCATGCCCGGCGGAATGATGTGCCTTTCGGCGAACGGGACACAGGACGGAGTGCTCTGGGCGTGCGTGCCCGACGAGGACGCTAACAAGAAGCGATCCAACGGCCGCGTCTTCGCGTTCGACGCCAGTGACTTCTCCACGACTTTGCCGGACGGCGATCATCACATCCGGCGAATCTGGATGAGCGATACGTATGCATACAACAAGTTCAACGTTCCGGTGGTGAACGGAGGACGGCTGTACGTGCCGACGTATTCCGGCACGGTTGACGTGTTTGGCGTTTGACTGGAGCGCGAGGCTCAGTATCTGGCGGAGGTCTGGCGTCCCTGATTTTCGCCGCGAAGCCAGATGTAGAGCGGCGCGTGGGGCGATGGCGCGGGCCACGGGACTGCCACGCGCAGAGTTTCGCGGTTGCCGGGGCCGGTGACGGGCACCGGGATTGCGTCGACGGGTGTTCCCTCAGTGGCATCCCAGCCGACTTTGGTGATGCCTTCGAGGTCGCGGCCTGCGAGCGTGCCGAACCAGGAGGTATCGCCGGCTTTGTCGCCGCTGATTTCGAAGGAATCGATCTGGGGCAGCAGGACGACTGTGCCTAATTTGCGAGGCTGGGACGCGCCGTTTTTCGGGGTGACGAGCCGGACGGTGATGCCGCAGCCGGGCGGGCCGACACTGCGCGGGCGGAAAGCAAGGAACAGCGTGTCCGCCGATTCCTGGGTGACTTTGAGATCGTCTTTCGCGTCGCCGGGTTTGATCTTCAGCGGGGCGGAGTCGCCGTTTTCGCAGGAGAGATCGACTTCGGAAATCACAGACGCATGCGCCACATTCATTTCGAAACTGACCAGCGAGTTGGCGCCGATTTCATCCGGGTGCGTCGCGACGCCCGGAGCTTCCTGCACCGATTCGCGCACGGACGAGATGGCGGGGCGGGGGCCGGTCACTTCGAAGACATCGTCGGCGGAAACCGGCTGCTCGAAATTCGCGATATTCATTTTCAGGGAAAGAAGCGTCCCGGGTTTGATACCCGGCTTCAGCTTCACGGTCACGGTGCGGGCGTCTCCGCTGCCGGCATCGCCGAGCTCGAAGGTGACATCATCATGACCCACCGCGGAGATTTGTTGGATGCGATCGAGACCAGTGCCTTGCAGGGTTACGGTCTGGGTCTCCATCCCGGTGTTCAGACGAATCGGTGTTGGGGTGATTGACGGCGCGGCAGGGAGAACTTTGAACGGTGTTTCATGCTCGCGGCCATCGGTCTGGGCGATCAGGAAAGTATAGTCACCGGTGGGAAGGGGCCGCGCGTCGAGCCGGACTTTCATCAGATTCTCCGGGCCGTGGGCGGGGCCTTTCGGCAGGTGGAACGGAACGGCGGCGGGCTCGGCAAAGGGATCACCCTGCTTTTTGTATTCGACTTTTTTGACGAATTCAAAATCGTCGCCGGTGAGATCGAGATCGACTGTTCCCGCGCCGGAGGTGAGGCGGTCCTGCGACTCGGGGGTAAGGCGCGCGGAGGTGAACTTCGAAAGATTGTGGAGCACGAGGGTGCCGGATACGGTCAGCGGGTCCCAGTCCCAACTGCCGGCGAGCTTCCAGTTGCCGGGTGTGAGACCTGGGCTGGAGAGATCGAGGTCGATTGTTTTCGCGGTGGTGTTGACCTGGGCTTTAACCGGAATGGAGGCGACGGTGGCCGCGGGATCGTCCGGAATCAACGTCCAATTGTGAATGCGCGGGACGAGCTTCCAGTCCCTGCCGTTTACGGTGAGGGGAACGGACGACTTCTGGCCGATGGGGAGATGGTCCGTCGATTTCAGCGCCAGTGAGGGCGCGGGCGCATCGGGAATACGCAGCGCCCAGAGGAATGCGGGTTCGGTATGGGGGAGGGCTGGCGCGGCGCTGCCGCAGAGACCCGTGGAGATGGACGAACCGGAATTCTGCTGTGCGAGCGCCGAGAGAAACTGCGTGTGCGGGAACAGAACTCCATGCAGGCTGACGAGGACGCTGCCGCCGGTTGCCGCGAGCCCCACGCTGCCGCCGAGGAACAGGCCACCCACCGCGGCGGCGAGCCCGGCCGTCTGCGCCGCCTGTTGCTGCGGACTCTGCGCCAGAGGATCATAGGCAGCCAGCGACGGATTGACGCTGTGGAGAAGAACGCCGAGCTGGACATCGGTCGGCTGGGTGCGGTCGAGGCGCGCGGCGGGGAACTGGCTGGCGAAGCCGGCGACGGCGGCATCCACGCTCTGGCCGGTATCGAGCACCTGTTGTTTGCGGGTGAGGGCGTCGATCAGGGCCTGGGTTTCGGCGCTCTTTGCGGCGTAGTCGGCGAGCTGTGCGATCAGTTCTCCGTCCTTCACGACGAGCTCGTTGACCTTCGATTTATCCAGTCCCTTCGGTCCCCATACGACGCTTGCGAGTTGGGTACGAAAGGGGACGGTCCACGTGGCGGGTTCGCTGGCGGGTTTTGGGTCGAAGACGGTGATCTTCGAGCCTTCGGTGGGGACGAGCAGCAGCGCTATCCGGACTCTCTTCTTCTGGAACGAATCGATTTCGAGGGGGTGCCAGGTGATGGTGTCGCCCGGCAGAAGCTGGTTAACGGCTTCGAGGGGGTGGGGAATGCCGCCAGCCCTGGGGACAACGGTGAGATCGAAGCGGCCAAGCGGGGTTCCGCCCGGGCAGATCAGCGGCGGGGCGGAAGCCTGGAGGGTTGATACGGCAAGGGTTGAGCACGCAAACAGGGCGGCGGCAAAACGCATGACTTTTTATATCGACGCGTCGCGGAGACGGAAGGTCTGCATCGAATGTAAATGGCGGCCGGGGCGGATGTGCTGATGCACACAGATAAATCATTTGAAGGGATCCGCGTGTGTGATGCCGGTACCTTCTTTGACCACAATGAGTTGGTTTGCCGACACCTCTGTCAGTGTTTCTGACTTCCCTGTGGGCCAGCGGATTTCGAGATCGGCTTTGTTTTCGGAGCCGAGGCCGAAGTGGAGGCGTTTGTCGTTGACGGAGAGGTAAGAAGACTGGGCCATAACCGCTTTGGCTTGTTTTTTGTCTCCGTAACTGCAGATGACGGTCGCGCCGATGGCGCTGCGGTTCGAGGCGGTGCCAACGAGTTGCACCTTCAGCCAGTGATTGGCGCGGCCGATGTCATTGCGGAGAAGTGAGGGCGGCTCATTGACGTTCATGATGAGGACATCGAGGTCGCCGTCATTGTCGAAGTCACCGACCGCGAGTCCGCGGCTGGAGTGAACTTCCTTCATGGCGGGGCCGGCCTGTTCCATCAGCTCTTCGAATTTGCCGGCGCCGAGATTGCGGAAGATCACGTTGGGAGTTTTGAAAGGCGAATCGGAGACCTTGCCGTCGACTTCGGGAAACACCATGCCGGTGGTGAAGAAGAGATCCGGCAGGCCGTCGTTATCGAAGTCTTCCATGGCGGCGCCCCAGCCGACGAAGCGGGTTTCCACCCCAAGACCGGCGCGGATTGTCCGGTCGAAGAAGACGCCTTTGCCGTTGTTGCGGTAGAGAACGTTGGTGTCCGAGCTGAAGTGGGTTTTGAAAATGTCGAGCGAGCCGTCGCAGTCGTAATCGCCGATGGCGAGGCCCATGCCTTCCTGCGTGCGTCCGTCTTCGTTCAATGCGACGCCGCTTTCGAGACCGCGCTCGGTGAAGGTGCCGTTTTTGTTATTGCGGAATAAAAGGCTGTAAGTGGCATCGCAGGCGACATAGATATCGGGCCAGCCGTCATTGTCGAAATCGGCGGCGACGGCGGTGAGGCAGTAGCGAGGTTTGACGGTGGAGATGCCGGCCTTTTCGCTGACGTTGGTGAAGGTGCCGTCGCCATTATTGCGATAGAGAATGCAGGTTTCGCCGGGGAGGCCGGTAGGGCCGCATTCGACCGGGATGCCGCTATATACACAGCCTGGGTCTTTGCCGCGCGCGGGAATCTTCGCGGTATCGAACACCAGATAGTTGGAAACGAAGAGATCGAGTTTGCCGTCGCGGTCGTAATCGACCCAGGTGCAGCCGGAGCCGTAGCGGGTGTGGGGCTGGATCAAGCCGGCCTTCGCGGTGACGTCTTTGAATGTGCCGTTGCCTTCATTGTGGAGCAGGATGTTCTGGCCCCAGCAGGTGATGAAGATATCTTCAAAACCGTCGTTGTCATAATCCGCGACGGTGACGCCGGAGGCCCACACGCGCTGGCCGAGACCGGACTTTTCAGTGACATCTTTGAACGTGCCGTCGCGATTGTTTTTGTAGAGCCGGATGATGGCGCCTTCTGGGGAGGGCTCGCCGAGGTGCTGGCCGGTGAGGAGAAGGACGTCCTGCCAGCCGTCGTTATCGTAATCGAGAAAGGCGACGCCGCACCCCATGGATTCGAGGATGTAGTCGGCATGGCCGGGGACGCCGAAGACGATGGGGTCGTGGAGACCGGCCGCGCCAGCGACGTTGACGAATTTCGTGTTGTAGGGGAGGCCGGAAAATTTGGCCGGTGTGAGCGGTTTGACGCCCTGGGGGACGACGGCTTTCATCTGGGCGCGGACGCGCCGTGCGGCGGGGAGGGCGAGCGCGGAGAGCGACAGGAGTTGCCGGCGGGTCATCGTTGCAGCCCTCAGGGTATCAGGGGAACGTAACGATTTTGTTCGCGATGGCCGATATAATCGGGTCTGCAAGTGGCTAGAGAAGCTTTTCGAACGGGCTGCGCCGAGCGGAAGCTCGGTTTGGCGGTGCTGGTATTGGCGCTGGCGGTGTCTCCGGCGTTCGGCGCGAGCGCGGCTGTGCAGGAGGCGGTGACGGCGCTGCAGCGGCAGGATTTCAAAGCCGCCGAGGTGAAGCTGCGGGCGGAAGTGAAGACGCACCCGGCGGATGCCGAGGCGCTGAGTCTGCTGGGAGTGGCGCTCGACGAGCAGCAGAAGTTTACCGAGGCCGGCGCTTTCCATAAGCAGGCAATGACGGCGGCGCCGCGATCGACCGCGGTCCTGTATAACTACGCGAATCATCTGCTGGCGACCGGCGACGAGAAGGGCGCGCGGGAGATTCTGGCGAAGTCGCTCGCGATCAATCCGGCGGACCACCAGGCCAATCTGGCGATGGCGCAGGTGGCGCTGAATCATGGCGACGGTAAAGCGGCGATGACCTATCTGGATCGTCTGCCGAACGGGCCCGATACCGCGATGCTCCGGCTGCCGGCGCTGGATCTGGCGGGCCGGGCGGCGGAAGCGAAGTCGCTGTTCGATCAGGTGTTGCCGTCGGTGCAGAACGATCCGCGGGCGGGGCTGGCGTTTGGGCTGGCGCTTGAAAAAGCGCGGCAGTTCGATCAGGCGGAGGCGTTTCTGACGCAGGCGCTGACGAAAGATCCGGCGAATTTCCAGCTTCTTTATCACCTGGGGGTGAGCGCGTCAAACGCCGGTCACAACGAAAAAGCGGCGACGACGCTCGAAGCGGCTTTGCGGGTGCAACCGAATGATGCCGATGCGCTGTACGCGCTGGCGCTGGTGGAGAGCCGCATGTCGCAACCCGAACAGGCGATCCGGCTGCTGGCGAAGGCCGCGCAGATCGCGCCGCGGCGCGCGGACGTGCAGAAACTCATTGCAATCGAGGCCCGGAATATCAAAGCGGATGAAGATTCCGTGGCGGCGTGGGATCGCTATCTGAAGCTGGAGCCGAATGACGAAGAAGCGAAGCGAGAGCGGGCGTTTGGCAAGGCGCGGCTGCAACTGCTCGATCAGGCTTTGCCGGAACTGCGGGCGTATGTCGCGAAGCATCCAAACGATGCGGTCGGATTTTACGAACTGGGGATGGCGGAGAGTGTGGATGATCCGGGCAAGGCGATCGAGCGGCTGAATCGGGCGATTGAGCTGCAGCCGGATTTTGTGGCGGCGCGGGCGGGGCGGGGCATCCTGCTGCATCTCTCGAATCAGCCGGAGAAGGCGGTGGCGGACCTGCAATTCGCGGTCGATCACATACCGGAGGGTGCGCCGGAGCGGGCGCCGATGCTGGACCGGCTGGGGCAGGCGCTGGTGGCGATGGATCGCGTGAACGATGCGCTGCCGATATTGCGGAAGGCGTCGGCGCTGGCCCCGAATGATGCGCCGACGCTGCTGCATCTGGCGAACGCGCTGGCGGAAGCAGGGAAGACGGAAGAGTCGGACACGCTGATGGCGCGGTTCCGGCAGATGGATCCGGGGAAGCGGGCGACGAAGGTGACGGGAGTTGTTGACTATCTGAGTCTTTCACCCGAGGCGCGGCATGAGCTGTATCGGGCGCGGCTGGAGAAGGCGGTGAAGGAGCGTCCGGACGATATGAGTTCGCAGATTCTGTATCTGAAGCTGCTGCTGGCGGACAACCGGATTCCGGAAGCGCTGGAGGATGCGAAAAAAATTGGGTCGCGGAAGCCGAGTTCAAAGTGGCTGGCGGATGCCGGGCATGCGCTGATTGAAGCGCGGCAGTATGGGGCGGCGAAGGCGCTGCTGGATCAGGCGGCGGCGGATTCAACGGCGCGGTTTGCGGGGTTCGATCTGGACCGGGCGATTGCGGCGTTTCACGTGGCCGGAGAAGGCGCGGACGCTGCGACGGTGGGGTTGAAGGCGCTCGATGCGGTGGCGGCGTCCAGTCGCGGGGCTTCGTATTATCTGGCGCGGGCAGGGATGCTGGATGCCAGGGGCGATCGTGCGGGTGCGATCACGGCGCTGCGGGCAGGCGTGAAGGCGGCGCCGGAGGACGTGGATCTTTATTGGCAGGCGGCGGTGCTGATGGTGAAGGATGGACACGCGAGTGATGCGCTGAGCGTGCTCGAGGGCGGCGAGAAGGTATTGCCGGGGAACTGGGAGATACCGGTGATTCGGGCGATGGTGCTGGAAGCAGCGGGAAAAACGGATGAGGCGCGGCGAGCGTTGGCGGATGCGCAGCGGCGCTGGCCGGAAGCGGCGGCGGTGTGGGAGGCTGAGGGATCGATTTTGGTAGCGCATGGGCGGGAAGGTGAAGGGCGGAAGGCGCTGGCGACCGCGGCGGCGCTCGGGGCGCATGCGGGCGATGCCGCCCCGATGACGATTTTGTATGGGGCTCCGCCGCGCGAATGGTAGCGCTCGCACGATTCGCGAGTGACGGCAACATTCGCGGGGCTGGTTAACCTTGACAGCAGTTCTCCATTCCGATAGCGTGTTTCTTCAAGAAGGACAAAGGGGTTTGGGCCGATGAAAATCCAGAGCGCTGTGGTTTTGCTTGCGAGTGCGGGTCTTCTTGCCGCGCCGTCTTTGATCGCGCAGGGGCGCGGAGGGCGAGGCGGGGGCGGAGGAGGTGGCGAGGCGAGCGTGCCTGGTCCGACTTCCAGTTCGTCATTCAACGCGGACCAGGTGGCGCGGGGCGAGAAGGGGTTCGGGGCGCAGTGCGGCTCGTGCCATGGGGCGAATGCGCGCGGGGGTAAAGGGAAGACCGAAGTCGATCTGCTGCGGTCGCCGATGGTGCTCGACGATATCAATGGGCGCGAGATCGGGGAGTTCCTTAAATTCGGCCGGCCTGAGAAGGGGATGCCGAAGTTCGATATTCCGCAGGGCACCGTGGAGGACATGGCGGCGTTTCTGCACCGGCAGATCGTGGCGGCGTCCGAGCGCGGGTCCTATCAGAAGCTGAATGTGCTGAGCGGAAATGCGAAAGCCGGCGAGGCATTCTTCAATGGGCCGGTGGGCAGGTGCAATACGTGCCATTCGGCAACCGGCGATATGAAGGGGTTGGCGGCGAAACATGGAGATGACGCGCCGACGATTCAGGGACTGATCGTGAGCGGCGGTTCGGGCGGCGGGCGCGGCGGGCGGGGAGGCAGAGGGCGCGGCGGTCCAACGGCTGCCCCGACATTTTCGAAATCGGCAGTGACCGCGACCGTGACCACGAAAGCCGGCGAGACGGTGACCGGGCTGCCAGTCGAGATCACGGATTTCGTGATCGTGATTCAGCCGCAGACCGGCCCGGTGCGTTCGTTCCTGCGGCAGGGCGAATGGCCGAAAGTGGTGGAGCATAATCCGCTGCAGGCGCACGTGGATCTGCTCGGCAAGTACACGGATGACGACATCCACAATCTGGCGGCGTATCTGGTGAGCCTGAAGTAAGAGTCGAGGACGAAATGAAGATCCGTTACTTTCTCGTTATTGCGGCACTGACCGGCGCGGTATCCGCGCAGATTCTGGATCCCGCGCTGCTGAAGAAACCCCTCGGGGATTCGTGGCCGACGTATCACGGGGATTACTCCGGCAAGCGTTACAGCTCGCTCGATCAGATCAATCAGTCGAACGTCAACAAGCTCACGCTGCAGTGGTTTTATCACGCCAACATGACACCGGATCCGGCGCGCACGGGAGGCGAGCACAAGGAGGGCGATCCGTATTTCTGGGGCGGACCCTCGACAGCGGCGAACATCAAGGGCGCGCCGCTGATGGTGAATGGCATTCTGTATTTCAGCTCGGTCGATCACGCGTGGGCGGTGGATGCGCGGTCCGGGCGCGAACTGTGGCATTACACGTGGAAGACGACGGGCGGTATTCACATTGGCAATCGCGGGCTCGGGATGTACGGGAACTGGTTGTTTTTCGAAACGCCGGATTGCTATGTGGTGTCGCTCGATGCGGCGACGGGCAAGGAGCGCTGGCACAAGCAGATTGCGGACGTGAAGCAGCAGTACTTCTGCACGCCGGAGCCGATCATTGTCGGGAACCATGTGCTGATCGGGATGGGCGGCGATTCGCTCGATGTGCAGGGATGGCTGGAATCGCGCGATCCGGAGACGGGCGATGTGCAATGGAAGTGGTACACGACGCCGCAGAATCCGGGGGATCCGGGTTATGACAGCTGGCCGGACGATTACGCGCGCAAGCATGGCGGCGGGATGACGTGGCAGCCGCCGACCTACGATCCGGAGCTGAATCTGATTTATGTCGCGACGGGCAATCCGAATCCGGTGGGAGCGACGCAAAGCCGGAAGGGCGACAATTTATTCACATGTTCGCTGGTGGCGTTGAATCCGGACACGGGGAAGATGAAGTGGTACTTCCAGACTTCGCCGCATGACAGCCATGATTGGGACAGCACTCAGGTGCCAGTGCTGGTGGATGGGGATTTCAACGGGAAGCCGCGGAAGATGGTGATCCAGGCGACGCGCAATGGATATTTCTTCGTGCTGGATCGGGCGACCGGTGAGCATCTGCTGACGAAGCCGCTGGTGGAGTACGTGAACTGGTCGAAGGGAATCAATGCGAAGGGGCAGCCGATTCCGAACGACAAGAAGGAGCCCTCGGTGGATGGCGTTCTGGTGGGGCCGGGTTCGGCGACGAACTGGCCGCCTCCGAGCTATTCGCCGCAGACCGGTCTCTTTTATGTGGGGACGTCAGAAAGTTATGCGATGAGCTATCTGACCGACACCGATGAGCGGCCGGAGGGATATGGGTTTTCCGGCGGTGGCGGCGGTGGTGGTGGTCGTAGTGGAATTCGCGCAATCGACTATAAAACCGGTCAGATGAAATGGTTTAAGGAAACGGCTGTGGGTGCGCAGGGGCTGCTCACGACGGCTGGCCATTTACTTTTCGCGAACGATGGGCATGGGAATTTTATGGCGCTCGATCCGGCGAATGGCAAGGTTTTGTGGCATACAGCGCTGCTGTCGAATGCTTCTAACGGTCCGCAAACATGGATGTTAGACGGAAGGCAGTTCATCCTGATCGCGGGCGGCGACACGCTTTACGCTTTCACCCTGAGCGATGGTTTTTAACGTGCTCCGTGCGGATTCGTACGCAGTGTTTGGGTCTCTTCTCTAACTGGCATAAGCCTTGCACAAAGACGGTAGTCAAGCGGCGGTGAGCCGTTAAGGAGAGAGAGACATGAAAAAACTATTGATGGTGGCCGCGCTTGCGGCCGGTACGATGTTTGGCCAGGTTTCATTCGGCATTCACATCGGTAACCCGCCACCGCCTCGGGTTCTTCGGGTTCGTCCGCATCGGCCTGGAGCGGACTTTGTGTGGGTGGATGGCTACTGGTTCGCGGACGGCGGGCGATGGCAATGGCATCAGGGCTACTGGACGCGTCCTCCGTATGAGGGTGCGATCTGGATAGGGCCTCGATATGAGGGCGGCCAGTTCTTCAATGGCTATTGGAATGGCCCGCGGGGCCGGTTCGATCACGATCATCGCTGGGATCGTGACCGGGGCCGTGACTGGAATCGCAATGATGATCGGCGGGATAATCGGCGTGACGATCGCCGTGACGAACATCGCGATGATCACCGTGACGATCGGCGCTGAAACAGCAGAGTGAATGAAAACGCCCGCCGTGCGGTGAAAGCCGCAGGCGGGCGTTTTTTGTGTTGAGGTGGCTTCGTTATTCTTCGTCGGTGACGCAGCCTTCGCTGGCGCTCTTCACGAGGCGGATGTATTTGGCGAGAGTGCCGCGCGTGACTTTGTAGGGCGGCATTTTCCACGCCGCGCGGCGCGCTTTCATTTCTTCGGGCGAGACCGCGACGTCGAGGACGTTCTTTTCGGCATCAATGGTGATGGTTTCGCCATCTTTCACGAGTGCGAGCGGTCCGCCGACCTGCGCTTCCGGTGTGATGTGGCCGACGATGAAGCCGTGAGAGCCACCGGAGAAACGGCCGTCGGTGATGAGCGCGACATCTTTGCCGAGACCGGCGCCCATGATGGCAGAAGTGGGGGTCAGCATTTCGGGCATGCCGGGTCCGCCCTTCGGACCTTCATAGCGAATGACGAGTACTTCGCCCTTTTTGATTTCGCCGCGCTCGAGGGAAGCGAGCATGTCTTCTTCGGAATCGAAAACATGAGCGGGGCCGGAGAAGCGGAGCCCTTCCTTGCCGGTGATTTTCGCGACAGCGCCTTCGGGCGCGAGAGTGCCGTGGAGAATCTGGATGTGGCTGGTGGCTTTGATCGGCGCGGAGAAGGGCTGGACGATCAACTGGCCAGGTTTGAGACCCGGTAAATCCTTCACGTTTTCCGCGTGAGTTTTACCGGTGACGGTCATGCAGCTTCCATCGAAGCGGCCGGCTTCGATCAGCATTTTAATGACGGCAGGCATGCCGCCGATCGCCTGCAGATCTTCCATGACGTATTTGCCGGAAGGTTTGAAGTCGGCGAGGAGCGGCGTGCGGTCGCTGACGTTCTGGAAATCCTTCAGAGTGAGATTGAGGCCGACGGCGCGCGCCATCGCGATGAGGTGCAGCACGGCATTTGTGGAGCCGCCGAGGACACTGACGATCACCATGGCGTTTTCAAACGCGGCGCGGATCATGATGTCGCGCGGTTTGAGATCGAGCTCAAGGAGGCGGCGCATGGCGTGGCCGGCGTTGACGCATTCCTGGAGCTTGAGGGGATCGTCGGCAGGGGTGGAGGAACTGTAGGGGAGCGACATGCCGAGCGCTTCGATGGCGGAGGCCATGGTGTTCGCCGTATACATGCCGCCGCACGCGCCCTGGCCGGGGCACGCGTGGCGCACGATATCTTCGCGCTGGTCTTCCGTGATCTTGCCGGTGATGCATTCGCCGAAGCTCTGGAACGCGCTGACGATATCGAGCGTCTCGCCGTGGCTGTGGCCGGCGCGGATGGTGCCGCCGTAGACCATGATGGAGGGACGATTGAGGCGTCCCATGGCGATGACGCAGCCGGGCATGTTCTTGTCGCAGCCGGGGAGTGAGATGTTGCCGTCGTACCACTGGCCGCCCATGGTGGTCTCGATGGAATCGGCGATGAGGTCGCGGGACTGGAGCGAGAAGCTCATGCCATCGGTGCCCATGGAGATGCCGTCGCTGACGCCGATGGTGTTGAAGCGCATGCCGACCATGCCGGCGGCGTCAACGCCTTCCTTCACTTTGGCGGCGAGATCGAGCAGGTGCATGTTGCAGGGGTTGCCTTCGAACCACATGCTGGAGATGCCGATCTGCGCCTTATCCATATCGGCGGGCTGCAGGCCGGTGGCGTACAGCATTGCCTGGGAGGCGCCCTGCGATTTCGGCTGGGTGATGCGGGAACTGACTTTATTGAGCTGGGACATGGGAATTCTTCAGTATATGAAGTGCTCCCGCGGCCCGAGCTGTCAGGCCTTCAGTTTTTGGGCAATGAAGGGCAATCCCTTTTTGCCCCAGAAGCTGTGGGGGCCGGGGAAAGTTTCCTGCCGGGCCTCATCGGCGGCGTCGAAAACTTCGTAGACCTTCTTCAGGCGGTTGAAGCTATCGATGCTGGCGGCGATGGGGAAGATGTCGTCCTTTTCGCCGGCTTCGGAGAAGAAGGGACGGGGCGCGATGAGTCCGGCGACATCGTACATTTCGGCCCAGTTCAGCAGGCCGGGGACGTAGTTATCCATGCAATGCGAGATGCTCATGACGCAGGAGCGGAAAGTGTTCAGGTAGCCGCTCACGTAGGCGACTTTGATGCGGGGCTCGAGCGCGGAGGAGAAAAGTGTGCAGGTGCCGCCGCCGGAGATGCCGATGCAGCCGACGCGTCTGGCATCGAGCTCGGGGCGGGTTTCGATCCAGTCGATGGTGCGCATGACATCGTAGACACGCCAGCCGATCATGGTCTGGCCGAGCAGCAGGGCGGAGCCGGCAACCGGCTGGCAGGCGCTCTGTCCGAGGCCTTTGGCTTTGTTGCGCGCATCGCGGCGGCAACCGAAAGCCATGGGTTCGATGGCGACGGCGGCGAGTCCATGTTCGACGGCCTGGATGGCGAAATCGTATTGGTAGAAAACTTTTTCGGTGCGGTCTTTACCGTGCTCGTCGATGCCGACGATGTCATCGACGCCGCGGCCGTGGCCGGGAACGCAGATGGCGGTTGCGACGGGCGTTTTCTCCGCTTTCGGGAGCAACAGGTAGCCGAGAACGGGAACGCCTGGACGGCTGTAGAAGACGAACTTTTCGCGGCGGTAGGTGGGGAAATCGCGAACTTCGATGGTCTTCGCGTTGAGGGGAGTGCGCTCGGCCGGGAAGCCGCCGAGGAGCTCGGTGACTTTCGCCGAGAGCTTTTTCTGCCAGGCTTCGGTGTCCTGGCGCGTGCCCGGTTTGAAGGCGAGCTCCATCGGCGCGGCGTCATGGAGACTGTGTGTCCAGGTGACAGGATCGAAGTCAGCCGTATTGACTTTGTCTTCGAAACCATCGAGAGCGCCGGTGTATTTAGACGTGGGAGTTGCTCCTTTTGCGGCCTGCGCTTTGGCGCGTTTTGCGGTGGATGCCACGGCGGCCGCGGCGGCGATCTGTCCGAGATGGCGACGAGTGATTTTCACGCCCTCCATTCTATTGCAGATCGGACGATAGGATAGAACGGATGAATCGCGTCGCCGCGCTTGCTTTGTGCGTCTGTCTACTGGCCGCGGGTTGTCATAAGAGGCCGAAGATTGCGGTACCGCCGCCCCCGCCGCCGGGAGGCGGGCGGACGAAAGCGCCCCCAGCAGTTGCTCCGCCTGTGGGGACGGTGGAGACCGGGGTGGCGAGCTGGTACGGGAAGCCGTATGACGGGCGGCAGGCGGCGGACGGCGAAGTCTACGACATGGAAACGATGGTGGCGGCGCATCGCACGCTGCCGTTTCAGACCATGGTGCGGGTTCGCAATGTGAAGAACGACAAAACGGTGGATGTGCGGATTATTGACCGCGGGCCGTTTGTGGCGGGGCGGATTATCGATCTTTCGCATGCGGCGGCGCGGGCGATCGATCTGATCGGGCCAGGGTTTGGGCCGGTGGAATTGACGATTCTTTCGTCGCCCGCGAGTGCGGCGGCGGCGCAGTTCGGTGTGCAGGTGGGGGCGTTCCGTGAGCAGGCGAATGCGGAGCGCATGCAGCAGCGGATGGCGGCGGAGTACGGGGCGGCGAGGGAGGTGCTGCGGGCGGGCGATCCGCCGATGTGGCGTATTGTGGCTGGAGCCGAGCCGACAGAAGACGCCGCGGAGACTCTGGCGCAGAAGATTCGGCGGGAGCAGAATGCGCCGGAAGCGTTCGTGGTGCGCCTGGATCGATAAAGAAGTTGAGAATTTTTTCCCATTTTGGAACTACCTCTGCGTTATGCCGCTACTGGGGCGCTCGCAGCGCATTGTCCTGATCCGAAGCCAGATTGCGAGGCTGAGTGAGAACCGGACGCCGGTCCTGATCCAGGGGGAGAGCGGCACGGGCAAGGAGGTGGCGGCGCGCGAGCTGTTCGATAACGCGCCGCGGGGCCATTTCGTGCCGATCGACTGCGGGTCGCTGGTGGGTCCGCTGATGGAGAGCGAGCTTTTCGGACACACGAAGGGCGCATTCACCGGGGCGGGTGAGGCGAAGCGCGGGTTGCTCGACCTGGCGAATGGGGGGACGGCGTTCTTCGATGAGATCGGCGATCTGCCGCTCGAGATGCAGGTGAAGCTGCTGCGGGTGCTGCAGGAGCGCGAGTTCCGTCCGGTGGGTTCGTTGCAACGGGTTCGCGTGGATATACGGGTGGTGGCGGCAACGCATCGGGACCTGCAGCGGGAAGTGGCGGCGGGGCGGTTCCGCGAGGATCTGTTCCACCGGCTCAACGTGGTTCGGCTGACGCTGCCGCCTCTGCGCGAGCGCAGGGAAGATATTCCGGTTCTGGTGGATCGCTTTCTGGCGGCGACCGGGCAGCAGTACGTGATTGCGGCGGAAGCGATGGAGGGGATCGAGCGGTACGACTGGCCCGGGAACGTGCGGGAACTGAAGAACTGCGTCGATCGGATGATCGCGTTCAACTCCGGACCGGTGCTGCATTTCGGCGATCTGCCGAGTAATGTAATGAATGGCTGGCATCCTGTGGAGACCGGGATACGGGCGATGGCCGTGGCTGTGGGGGCACCAGGCGGCACCGTGCTGCCGCTGCAGGAAGTGGAACGGCGGGCTATTGAGCAGGCGCTGGCTTACACGCGCGGCGACCGCAGCATGGCGGCGCATCTGCTGGGGATCGGGCGCACGACGCTTTACCGGAAGCTGAAAGAATACGGGCATCCGCCGGCACATGCAGCCTCCGTGGAAGACACCTCCCCCGCCTGATACGCTCGATATTTGCGAATTGCACTGGACGCGACTTACAGCGTGGGCAGCGCGCTTTCGGGCGTTGGCGTGTATTCGCGTGAACTGCTGAACGGGCTGGCGGCAAGCGATTTTGCGGAGGGGTGGGACTGGTTCTACCGGTCGCAGCGGTACTGGCGGGCTCGATTTCAGAAGATACCAGAGAATGTGCGGGTACGGCCGCTCGCCTCGAATCGGGGTGACCGGAGCGCGGCACTGTTCCATGGATTGAATCAGCGCTTGCCGGCTCTGCGATTCCGGCGGCAGGTGACCACCTTCCACGATCTGTTCGTTCTTTCGGGCGATTACAGCACGCCGGAGTTTCGGGCGCGGTTCGCGGCGCAGGCGAGAGAGGCGGCTGCGGCGTCGGATCTGATTATTGCGGTTTCGGCTTTCACGGCGTCACAGGTGGAGAGTTATCTGAACGTGCCGGCGTCGCGGATAAGAGTCATCCATCACGGGGTGCTGGCGCGGGGCGGAGGTGCTGGGGAGACGCCGCGCGAGAAAGTGATTCTCTGCGTGGGCGCGCTGCAGCGGCGGAAAAATCAGATCGCGCTGGTGCGCGCATTTCAGGCCGCACCGCCGGATTGGGTCCTGGTGTTGGCGGGTTCGGAAGGATTCGAGGCCGAGGCGGTGCTGCGTGAAATCGCGAACAGCCCGATTATCGACCGAATCCGGGTCACCGGCTACATTTCAGACGAAGAGGTGGCGCAATGGTACCGGCGGGCAAGCATCTTCGCGTTTCCGTCGCTCGATGAGGGGTTCGGGATGCCGGTGATCGAGGCAATGGCGGCGGGGGTGCCGGTGATTGCAAGTAACCGGTCCTCGCTGCCGGAAGTTTGCGGAGACGCGGCGCTGCTGGTGGATGCGACGAATGACGCAGACCTGGCGGGGGCTGTCGAAATGTTGACGCGGGACGAGAACCTGCGCGCGAAATTGACAGCGGCGGGCACAGTGCGCGCCGCCGAATTCCGTTGGGGTGAAGCAGTACGGAAGACGATTGCTGTTTATCGGGAAGTCATCGGAAGCAATTGAGCGGGCTCACGCCCGCTCGCACTTCTTCATCAACCTGCTCACGCTTCTTCGTCAACCGTGATGCGGAGGGCCTTCAGGAAACGCTGATCCTGAGTGGTGAAGCGCACCTTGCCGATGGAGGTAACCTCTGTGGACTCAACAGAAGTATCCTGTTCGGCCTCATCGGTCTCGTCACGGGTTTCCTCGCGTTTGTTGAAGCCGATCGTTGCTTCCAGAACCAGGAAAACATCATACCCGGCGCTCTTGATCTCTCCGATTGCCTCGGCGATACGCTCAGATTCGGAAAGCGATTCATTGATCGCATTTCCCAGGTCCTGCATTAAGCTCTTGAGACGTTCTTCCAAGTTCGGCCCCTTTCTTCGGGCGTTCTCCGTTCCTGACTATAAGATGCAACTTCGGGACCAAACGTTCCCCGATTTTTTTCGATCGATTTTCTTGATTGTACAGGTGACTGCGTGACCTTACAAGCATTTCCGCGTGTCCTGATAACATGAAGCTGTGGATAACAACCAGATTCGCGCGGCGGGACGCGTGGCCGGCAAAATGGCACGCCACGCGACGAAGGAGTGGGTCCCGACAGCGAAGAATTCCGGCAAGTTTGTTAAACATGTAGTGCCGGCGGCGGTCAAGCCGTTGCACAGCCTCTGGCATGAAATCCTCGCTTTTCTTTTTTTGAGCTGCGCCGCGCTGGTGGGATTCCGGATCTGGCAAGACCGGGCTGACATGCCTGTGATGAAGTTCATCGTGATGGCCGTGTTTCTGCTCGTTACGCTGGGCTACGGGATCTCTTCCTTCCTGAAAGCAAGGCGCATTTCGCGGTCCTGACGTGTCCGATTCCCCTTCCGACGGCCGGCGCCTGAAAGCGGGAGAGTATCCGTTCACGCGAGGCATCTACTCCGGGATGTACAAAGACCGGTTGTGGACGATGCGGCAGTATGCCGGCTTTGGCTCCGCGGCGGAGAGCAATGCGCGATATCGCTACCTGCTGAGCCAGGGGACGACGGGGCTTTCTGTTGCGTTCGATCTGCCGACGCAGATGGGGATGGATCCCGACCATGCGCTGGCGATGGGTGAGGTGGGCCGTGTCGGCGTGTCGATCGCGTCGCTCGATGACATGCGGCGGCTGTTCGATGGGATTGCGCTCGATCGCGTGTCAACGTCGATGACCATCAACTCGACGGCGGCGATTCTGCTGGCGTTTTATTACCTGGTGGCGAAGGAGCAGGGGGCCGATACCGGGCGGTTGAGCGGGACGATTCAGAACGACATCCTGAAGGAATATATCGCGCGCGGGACATATATCTATCCCCCTCGGGCGGCGTTGCGAATTGTGACGGATGTGTTCGCGTGGGCGGCGGGGGAGACGCCGGAGTGGAACACGATTTCGATCAGCGGCTATCACATGCGCGAGGCGGGGTCGACGGCGGCGCAGGAGATTGCGTTCACTTTCGCGAATGCGATTGCGTATATCGAGTCCGCCGTTGCAGCCGGACTGGACGTGGATGCGTTTGCGCCGAGGCTTTCCTTCTTCTTCAATGCCCAGATGGATTTTCTGACCGAGGTCGCGAAGTTCCGGGCGGCACGGCGGCTGTATGCACGGCTGATGAAGGAGCGGTTCGGGGCGAAGAATGAACGCTCGTGGATGCTGCGATTTCATACGCAGACAGCGGGATCGAGTCTGACGGCGCAGGAGCCGGAGCTGAATGTGGTGCGGACAACGCTCGAGGCGCTGGCGGCGGTGTTCGGGGGGACGCAGTCGCTGCATACGAATTCGCGGGACGAGGCGCTGGGGCTGCCGACGGAGGAATCGGCGAAAGTGGCGCTGCGGACGCAGCAGATTATTGCGTATGAGAGCGGCGTGACGGCGGCGGCGGATCCGTTTGGGGGAAGCTACTACGTCGAAGGGCTGACGGACCGGCTGGAGAGCGAGGCGCGCGAGTACATTGCGCGGATTGATGCGATGGGCGGGGCGCTGGCGGGGATAGAGGCGGGGTTCCAACAGGGGCAGATTCAGAATGCCGCGTATGAGTTCCAGCGCGAGGTGGAGACGGGGAAGCGGGTGATTGTGGGGGTGAACCGTTTTCAGGCTGAGGGTGGTGGGAGTGAGGTGCCGGTGTTTCGGGTCGATCCCGCGATTGAGCGGGAGCAGGTGGAGCGGGTTGCGGCGTTGCGGTCTCGGCGGGATGGAGCGGCGTGGCGTGGGAGCCTGGACCGTTTGGAAGCTGCGGCGCGCGGTGGAGAGAATTTGATGCCTCGGATTGTGGCGGCGGCGGAGGCTTCGGCGACGGTTGGGGAGATTTCGGATACGTTGCGGCGGGTGTTTGGGGAATATCGAGATCGAGGGTGAGCGGGGAGGCGGCCTGGTCAAGCAGGAAGGTCGTCTGAAACCGTGGCGTTAAAAAACCGGACCGACCGAAGGTCGGTCCGCGGTCCGGAGGGCCGCCCCCTTATCGACGAGAGGGCGTCAGGGTTTGTCGGCGAAGATGAGCGGTGACGGGCCGGGCGCGGGGACCAGGCCCGCTTTCACGAAGCCGGCTTCGCTGAGCCATTCGCGAATTTCCTCGAAGCTGTAGGTGCCGCCGTTTTCGGTGTTCACCAGCATATTCACGTCGAAGATCAGACCCATCGTGTTGGCCTTGCGTTCCGGATCGACCAGGAATTCGGCGATGACGATGGTGCCGCCGGGTGCGAGTGCGTCGAATGTTTTCCGGAGCAGGGCTTTGCTGCGTTCGGGCCCTTCCGAATGCAGGATGTGACCGAGCATTGCGATGTTGTGGCCGCGGCCGAAATTGACCTCGTTGAGGTCACCTGCGACGAAAGAGAACCGGTCCGCGAGACCGAACTGCGCGGCGGTCTTCTTCGTAATTTCGAGGACGCCGGGCCAGTCAACGGCGGTGACCGTTACGTGCGGTGATTTCTGCGCGAGCGCGATGCCCCAGACGCCGGAGCCGGCCGCGAGATCGAGCACGCGCACCGGACCGGTTGCGGCGGCGACGCCAAGCGGTTCGGCGGCCGCGCTGGCAGCGCCGTAGTTAAACGGGAAGAGCGCGGAGACGAATTTTTCGAAGAACGCGGAACCTTCCGTGGCGTTGTTGACCATTGCGGACGGGCGTCCCGTACGAACGATGTTCTCGATATCGAGCCATTTGGGAATGAGCTGTGAGGAGATGTGGCCGATCATGCCGCCGAGATATCCGGGGGCGTCTTTGAGCAGGAAGGCGCGGCTTTCGGGCGTGAGGGAGTAGGAGTCGCCATTTTTTTCGAGTAACTCGAGTCCGGCGAGGGCGTTCAGGATGGAGGTGATGCCGCGGAGCGATGCGCCGGCCGCGTCGCTGACCTGCGCAGCGGTTTTGGAGCCGTCTTTCAGTGCATCGAAAACGCCGGTGCGGACAGCGGCTTCGAGGATCAGCGGCGGAGCGTAACCCCAGACATAGCGCATCACTTTTTCCGGGGTGACGCCGGCGGGCCGCGGGGTCGAAGACATTTGCGTGGTTTCCTCCGAGACCACTCTACACCCGGGGGCCTTTCTGCCGGTATACTCTTTCCCATGGCTGCCGTGGCCAATCTAATGGGACCGAACGCGGGTCAGCGCGAGATTGTGGACCTGCGCCGTGTCCCGGTGCGGGATCTGGAGCCGCTGCTGGCGGATGAAGTTGAGGAATGGCGGCGAGAACTGGCGTGGGACTTCGAACCTTCGGCGGCGCTGGTGCGGCGCTATGCGGGTTCGGGATCGCTGGGCGGCGCGGCGCTGGTGATCAACGGGCAGGTGGCGGGGTATGGTTACGCGGTTCTGGAAGAGCCTCGCGGCATCATCGGCGACCTTTATCTGCGGCCGCAAATGCGTGATCCGGGCGCGGAAGCCGAGTTGTTCCGCTCGCTGCTGGATGCGCTGGCGGCGACGCCGCGGGTTTCGCGCATGGAGAGCCAGTTAATGCTGCTGCGGCCCGAAACCGCCGAGCTGATTCGTTCCACCGGCAGGCCGGTGCGCACATTCGCGCGGCGGCTGATGATTCGCGATGAGGCATCTCCGCTCGCGCCGGCGGGGCTGCCTGAAGGACGGTTCCGGTTCAATCCGTGGGAAGATTCGTTTCTGCATCTGGCGGGCGGCATTATCGCGGGGTCTTATAAAGGCCAGACCGACAGTGATATCAATTCGCAGTATCGATCGCCGGCGGGAGCGCGGCGGTTCCTCGGCAACATTGTGGAGTTTCCGGGCTGCGGCCTGTTTCATGCACCCGCGTCGTTTGTGGTTTTCGACCGGCACTCCGGCGAGGCGGTGGGGATGGTGCTGGCGAGCTTTGTTGCGGAAGAAGCCGGGCACATCTCGCAATTGTGCGTTGTGCCGGGGCTGCGCGGGGCGGGACTGGGCCGCGAGTTGTTGCGGCGGTCGGACGACGTGCTTCGCGGCAATGGCGCGCGGCTGGTAAGCCTGACGGTTACCGAATCCAACGCGGGCGCGATTGCGCTGTATCAGCGAAGCGGGTTCCGGAGTGTCCGGAGCTTCTTTGCGTATACGTGGGAAGCCTGACCGGGACGCGATAATAGAACGAGTGAATATCGAAAGAACCCTGCTACGGAAGGTCGGCGAGGCGATTCATCGTTTCGGGATGATCCGCGAGGGCGACCGCGTGGCGGCGGCTGTTTCCGGCGGCAAGGATTCCGTGGCGATGCTGGATGCGCTGCTGCTGCTGCAGAAGCGCGCGCCGATCGACTTCAGCGTGTGCGCGTTCACGGTGGAGCAGGGGAAGTTTCTGGCTCCGGTGGCGGCGGTGGGCGAGTACATCAGGGGTCTGGGCGTGGAGTGGACGTACCACACGGATAGTCCATCGCTGCGGCTTTTGGAGGACCAGCCGGATCACGGGTGTGATCTCTGCAGCCGTTTCCGCCGGCGCGCGGTGTATGAGATTGCGCGTGGCATGGGAGCGAATGTCATCGCGTTCGGGCATACGGCGGACGATCTTTGCGAATCGCTGTTCCGCAACATTCTGTATACGGGGAGAATCAGCTCGCTGCCGCCGGTGACGGTGTCGCGCAAGAAGGATTTCCGGCTGATCCGGCCGCTTGTGTTCGTGAATGAAGAGCTGACGCGGGCGTGGGTGGAGGCAAAGGGCGCGCCGGTAGTGCCCTGCGGCTGTTCGCTGCGGACGGGTACGGTGCGGCGCGGGATTCGCGAAACGATCGCGGAGTGGGAGCGGGAGCATCCATATCTGCGGGAGAACATTCTCAAGGCGATGTCGAACATTCAGCCGGGCCGGCTGCTCGATACGCGCTTCTACGATCCGGAATCCAATATAGACGCGGAAACCGAGAATGCGGACCTTCTCCAGATCACGAACGCATGAGCGAAGCGCGCGACAGCCACTTCATCGCAGATAACCAGCGGCAGGTGGAGAGGCTTTCGAAGCTCGGCTGGTATCACAGCATTGAGCTGCCGGATGGAACCGTGATTCCGGGGCATCAGAGCATCGAGCAGCAGAGTAAACGGCTGCGGCAGTTCCACATTCCGGAAGATTTGACGGGGAAGCGCGTGCTCGACATCGGGGCGTGGGACGGCTGGTTCAGCTTCGAGATGGAGCGGCGCGGGGCGAGCGTGATGGCGCTCGATTCGGCGCGGAACACTCGGCTGCTGGAGGCGAAGAAGCTGCTGGGGTCGAAGATCGACTATCACGTAGGCGATATTTGCCGGGTGACATGGAAGGACATCGGTCAGTTCGATATTGTGCTGTTTTTCGGGGTGCTGTATCACCTGAAGCATCCGCTCGCGGCGCTCGAAAATGTCTGCGGGATGTGCCGGGAGATGGCGTGTATCGAATCTTTTGTGACGGATTCGACGCCGGATGGCATTCCTGCGATGGAGTTTTACGAGACGGGCGAATTGCGGGGGCAGCTCGATAACTGGTGCGGTCCGAATATTGCATGCCTGCTGGCGTTTGCGCGGACGGCGGGGTTCGCGCGGGTGCAGTTTGAAAGTGTGCTGGCGGAGCGGGCGCATGTGAGCGCGTACCGGAAGTGGGATGTGCCGGAGGGCGCGGGCGATGCGCCGCGGATCCGGTGCGTGGAAAACAGCGCGACGCACGATCACACGTTTTCGGCTGAGGCGGATGATTACGTGACGTTTTATTTCACGGCTGGTGAGGCGGAACTGAATTGCGACAACGTTTATCCGGAGGTTGGCGGGTACGGGTCGCGGCCGCTGTATGTGGCGAAGGCGGGCGGCGGGTGGCAGGTTTCTTTTAAGCTGCCGTCGGGATTGGGCGGCGGTTGGCATGCGGCGAAGCTGCGCATAGCGGGAAGCCGCGCGAGCGCGGCGGTGCAGATTGGGATCGATGTGAAGGGGCGGGCCTGGCGTCCGGCGGGGATGGCGGGGCTGCGAGTGACGCGCATCGGCGACGGAAAGACCTTCGAATCGAATCGGGTGCGCGTGGGAGAGGAAAGCGCGATCTCGATTTGGGTTGCGGGGCTGCCTGGCACTGCGCGCGAGGAAGAGATTCGCGTGCGGCTGAATGGGACGGATCTGCCGGCGATCTGGCTTGCTCCCGACGGCGATTCGCGTCAGGTTAATGCGCTGCTGCCGGCGGGGCTGGAGCCGGGGGCGGCGGATGTGAGCGTGGTTTACGGACCACTTGAGACTGCGCTGCACGAGATTGAGTTGGTTCGCTGAAAACTGAATGGCTGTTCTTCTAACCTGCGATTCGATCGCAAAATCTTATGGTTCGCGCACGGTGTTCACTGGCATTTCGCTCAGCCTGCATGATGGCGAGCGTCTGGGAATCATTGGTCCGAATGGCGCGGGGAAATCGACGTTTCTTCAGGTGCTGAGCGGCCGGATGCCGCCCGATGAAGGCACTGTATCGCAGCGCAAGGGCGTGCGGCTCGCGATGGTGGTGCAGGATCCGGTATTCGATGCGGAGGCGAGCGTGCGCGATATCGTGCTGGCCGCGGCGGCGGAATCGGATGACCGCGAGACGGATGTGGCAAAGATTCTGAGCCGGGTGGGATTCGAAGACGCGTGGGCCGCGGCGGGAACGCTTTCCGGCGGGTGGAGGAAACGGCTGGCGATTGCGGTGGCGATGGCGGAAAAGCCGGATGTGTTGCTGCTTGACGAGCCGACGAACCATCTCGACGTAGCGGGAATTCTGTGGCTCGAAAAGCTGGTGGCCGATGCGCCGTTTGCGTCGGTGTTTGTCACGCACGATCGGTACTTCCTGGAAAATTGTTCGACTCGGGTGGCGGAGATCAACCGTTCGTACCCGCTGGGCTTGTTCGCCGTACCAGGAACATACAGCAAGTTTCTGGAAAAGCGCTCGGAATTCCTGCGCGCCCAGCAGAGGCAGCAGGAAGCGCTGGAAAACCTGGTGGAGCGCGAGGTTGAATGGCTGCGGCGCGGGGCGAAGGCGCGGACGACGAAATCGAAGGCGCGGATTCAGGACGCGATGGAATTGCAGGCGCAGCTGGCGGATGTGACGTCGCGGTCGGTGACGGGAACGTCATCGATTGATTTTTCGGCGACGGGACGGCTGACGAAGAGGCTGGTGGTTTGCGAGGGTGTGAGCAAGAGCATGGGCGGGCGGCTTTTGTTTCGCGATGTGAGTTTTGTGCTGGGGCCGGGAGCGCGGCTGGGGGTGTTGGGGGCGAATGGATCGGGGAAGTCGACGCTGCTGCGGCTGATTGTGGGTGAACTGGCGCCGGATGCCGGAGAGATTCGGCTGGCGGAAGGGCTACGGGTCGCGTACTTCGATCAGAATCGGGACCGGATCGATCCGGAGCTGCCCCTGCGGCGGGCGCTCGCGCCGGAGAGCGATACGGTGATTTTTCGCGAGCGGCCAATTCATGTGGCGGGGTGGGCAGCGCGGTTTTTGTTTCGCCCGGAACAACTGGATTTGGCGGTGAAGAATCTTTCGGGCGGCGAACGGGCGCGGGTGCATATCGCGCGGTTGATGCTGCAACCGGCGGACATTTTGATTCTTGACGAGCCGACGAACGACCTGGATATTCCGACGCTGGAAGTGCTGGAGAGCAATCTGGGGGAATTTCCGGGCGCGATTGTGCTGGTGACGCATGATCGATTTCTGCTGGACCGGCTGACGAGTATGCTGCTGGCGCTCGATGGGGAGGGTGGGGCGGAGTTTTTTGCGGAGCTGGCTCAGTGGGAGCAGGCGAATGCGGCGAAGAAGCCGAAGGGGGTGAAGGCTACGCCGGTAGTTGCGAAGAGCGCGGAGCCTCCCAAAAAGAAGCTCTCGTATCTGGAGGCGCGGGAGTGGGAGCAGATCGAGGGGCAGGTTGAGGAGGCTGAGGGGCGGCTGGATGCGGCGCGTGGGGCTTTGGAGGATCCTTCGATCGTGTCTGACCCTGGAAAGTTGACTGAGGCTGCGGCGCGGCTGGATGCGGTGCAGGCGGAGGTCGACCGGTTGTATGGGCGGTGGGCGGAGTTGAGTGAGAAGGCTGGGCGTTAGATGGCGATACCAGCCTTGCGCATCACGGCTAATGACGCATCGAGGCCCAGTTTTGCGCCTTCTTCGGCGGACATGGTAGCGGGGATGCGGCCGAGCACTTCGGGGCTGATGCCGTCCTCGTAGCCGATCTGTTTGAGAGCCCGGAAGAAGCCGACCAGATCGATCACGCCTTCACCTGGCAGCAGCCGCTGATTGTCTTTCACGTCGGCAGGGGGCATCTTCGCGGCGTCCGAAAGGTGGATGGTCACGATGCGGGATTTGCCGGCCTGCACGATGTCATTCGTGGTTGCGCCGGAGTGATGCCAGTGCCAGGAATCGAGCACGATGCCGATGTTGGGTCCGATTTCCTTTGCGAAGGCGACGGCGTCGTTCATCTTCCAGATGAATTCGTGGGGCGCGCGGGTGCGGAACATCAGGGGACCAAGGGGTTCGAGACCAAGGCGGCAGTCGTTGCGCGCGAGGATTTCCGCCACTGCCGTGAGGCGCTCTTTCAGCATTTTCCGTAATTCGTCGGCGGGAGTTTCGCTGGCGGCGGGCAGGACCATCATCATGCGTCCGCAACCCACGCCGGAGACGAACTTCGCGACCTCTTCGAGGCCGGCCAGGCCGCGCTGGTAGACATCCTCGGCGCCTGTGACGTTGACGGGGAGGCTGCAGAATGACGTGCGGAGTTTGAGGCTGTCGAGAAGGCTGCGAGTGGCGTCGAGGCCTTCCTTCCTTGCAGCGTTGAGATTGAGATCGATGCCGCCGAAGCCGACGCGCGCGGCGAGACGGGCGGAATCGGGCCATTGAACCTTGTTGCCGATGAGGGCGTTGTTCAGGGCGAGGAACATGCCGGTGGAGGGAGCCGCGCCGAGGCGGGTGGCCGCGAGAGCCGCGACAGATGTCAGGAAGGTTCGGCGATCCATACGGGACTACTATACACATATGACGGACTCACAGGGAGCGCGCATTGCGGAGGCGCTCGATCGATTTCGAATCGAGCTGCCTTCATGGGGTTTTGCCGATACCGGGACGCGATTCGGGAAATTCCATCAGGCTGGCGCGGCGGTTACGATCGACGAAAAATTCCGCGATGCGGCGGAAGTGAATCGCGTGACTGGTGTCTGCCCGACGCTGGCGCTGCACGTTCTGTGGGATTTTCGGGATGGCAAAGCCGGCGCGGCGAGCGTGCTGGAACTGGCGCGCGAGACGGGCGTGAGCGCGGGATCGATCAATCCGAATCTGTTTCAGGACCAGATTTACAAGCTGGGTTCGCTGGGGAATCCGGACGCTTCGGTGCGCGAGGCGGCTGTCCGGCACATTCTGGACAGCGTGGAAATCGCGACTATGGTGGGGAGCCGGGATGTCTCGCTCTGGTTCGCGGACGGATCGAATTATCCAGGGACGCAGAACATCCGCCAGCGGCGCGCCTGGTTCAACGAAGGGCTGCGCCGCTCGCACGACGCGCTCACCGGCGATCAGCGGCTGCTCGTGGAGTACAAGCCGTTTGAGCCTGCCTTTTATCACACAGACATTGCGGACTGGGGGATGGCGCTCGAGTTTGCGCGCTCGGCGGGTACGCAGGCGAAAGTGCTGGTGGATACCGGCCATCATTATGCGGCGCAGAACGTTGAACAGATTGTGGCGTGGCTGCTGGATCTGGGGATGCTTGGGGGCTTCCATTTCAACGACCGGCGCTATGCGGATGACGATCTGACGCTGGGCTCGATCGATCCCTATCAGGTGTTTCGCATCTTCCACGAGATTGCGATGTACGAATGGGAGACGGGCCGCGAGGCCGATATTGCATACATGGTGGACCAGAGCCACAATCTCAAGCCGAAGATCGAGGCGATGATCCAGACCGTGACCACGGCGCAGGAACTGGTGGCGAAGGCGGCGATTGTCGATCACCGCCGGCTTGCCGCGTGCCAGCGCAACGGGGAACTGGTGGATGGGGAAAACTGCCTGCGAGACGCATTTGCGGCGGACGTGCGGCCAGCGATTGCGGAGTGGCGCGCATCCCGTGGGATTCCGAAGAACCCGCTCAGCGCGTATCGGGAGAGCGGTTACCGCGAGCGGATTGAAGCCGAACGCGGCGGACGGAAGTCCGCCGGTTCGAGCTATGCGTGACGGCTTCGCTTACTTGACGAGTTCGTAACCGAACGTATAGACGGTGCTGTCGTGCGTGCTCAGGTAGATCTGGCTCGATCCGCCGGCGGGGCCGACACGCGAATACGAGGTAATCGTGTTGCCGCTGTTCCAGAGTTCCCTGCCTGAAGAACCGTCGAGCGCGTAGAGCACCGCGGGATGCCGGGCGTCGCCGCCAGCCAGAGCGAAGACCACTCCGTTGACGATGGCGGGCGTCTGGGCATCAGCAGATCGCGCGAGGACCAGGCGGGATCGAGCGAGAGCTTGCCGCCCTGATCCTCCAGCTTGTACGCCGCGACTTTGCCATTCGCTCCCGAAATGGGGGCGAGAATCCAGCGTGTGCCGTTCGATTCCCACGTCGCGAGTTCACCTGTGGCGATTTCGCCGATCGTGGCCGATTTCGCGAGCGGCGTTTTGTGATCGGCGCCGCCGAGCGAAGCGCTATCGAGGATGTAGATGCGGCCGTCCTTGTTTGCGGCGGCAATCAGGTACTTGCCGTTGTGCGAGAACACAACAGGCGAGGTAGTGAAGGGCGAGTTGCCGGGGGAGAAGGAATCCTTCAGCGCCAGGGTCTTGCGCTCGAGCTTCACGATTTCGCCATCGCCGGTGGAGGCGAAGACGGCGCCATCGGTGCCGAATGCGGTGCCCACCACGTCGCCGCCGTTGGTCTTCCAGGATTTCGAGGATTTATCGGGGCCGGTGAGATCGATTGTCCAAACCGCGTTCGGCACGCCGCCGCAGTTCCCGCTGGTGGACGCGTAGACTTCGTCTTCGGTGAAAATCAGATTGGATGCGTTTGCGTTCGCCGGGAGGAAGCGGAACGGTGGCATGGAATCTTCCCCGTTCGACACCAGCGCGAGGTGCAGCATGCCATCCGTGGTCAGCACGAAAAGAGCGTTGCTGCCGAATGCGGCCGGCGGACGAGGGCCACGCGCGGCGGGCGGATGTTCGAGCGCCGCTTTCACCTGTACCGCGCCTTCCTTTGCTTCGCCGACGGCGCTCTCGGCGTGAGTGGCGGCGCGGCCGGGTCCGACGGTGCCGAGCGGATTATCGGTCAATGGCGTGGGGCGGCTGACGCCGGCGGTCATCGCGCCAGGGCACGCCGCCGTGGGGGCGGGAGTTGAGATGTTGTAGCGTTGCTCCCATTCCACGCGGCCAAGATCACTATCGAGCGCAATGGCGGTATTCGAGGCGCCGCCGAAGAAAGCATAGGAACGGAAGCCGCGATAGCCGATGTAGCGCGGGAACTCGACGGCCTGGGAGAGCGCGTAATCCCCTTTTGCTTCGTTGTTGAGTTTGACCTTCCACAGGAATTTAAATCCCGGTGTCTGCAGACTCGCGGGTGAGATATTGGCGTCCGCGCGTACCCAGGAGGTGCGTTGGGCGTCGCCGCCAGCCGCGTTCCAGGCCGGGCCTCCGCCGAACTGCGCCGCCGCGAGACCCGCGAAAATCAATGTGCATCCTGCCGCGGATGCGAGACGATGAGTGAGAGTTTTCATGGCTGATCCCCTTTCGCCACCAACGGATTATTACAACACAAAAATGCGTCCGGTTTGCGCGGAAGGCCTTTAAATATTGGGGTTTCGGAAAGAGTGTGGCTGAACCAATCGCGCGGCGGAGCCGAGCCCCGCCGCGCGCCGGGAATTTATTTCCTGATGCCGTAGCAGTAGAGAATGCCATCCCACGTGCCGATGTAGACGCGGCCGTTGGCTTCGGAAAGCTCACCGAAGTGCAGCCACGACTTGATGTCATCGCCGCTCGACCACAGCGTTTTGCCGGTTTCGGCATCGAATGCATAGAGGGTGGCGTGCGTGGAGGCTGGGATGCGGCGCTGGGAGGTATCCTGCAGGCCGACATCAGGGTAGGCCTGCGCCGTGGCCTCGCCGCTGGCGTAACTGAAGACGACTCCGTTGGCGATCACAGGCGGTTCGCCCTGATCGAGATCACGAGACATCCAGGCGGGATCGAGCGTGATCTTGCCGTTGCCGTGATCCACGACTTTGAACGCCATGACGCCGCCCTTCTTTACGGGACCGTTCTCAACCGGCACCTGGAAGTGCGAGTCCTTCGGGCCCCAGAACGGGCTGTATAGCCAGCGCGTACCTTTGGAATCCTGCCAGGTGGCGAGCGAACCCCAGATGCCGGCGGAGGCGAAGTTCACGTCTTCATTGCAGAACTTGGGCGTTGTGTAGAGGTCGCTGCGATGGTCATCGCCGCCGATGGAAGCGGTGTCCATCAGCCAGAGGCGGCATTCCTTGCTGCCGCTCACCATCAGCTCGCGGCCCTTGAAGGGGAAGATCACCGGGGTGACCTGTGCGTCGAGGTCGCGCTTGACGAGCCACGCGGCGTTGCGAGGTCCAAAATAATCATAGAGCTTAAGCTCTTTGGTGTTGGGATCCTGCTTCAGGCCGATGATGCCGTTGCCGTACACGCCGCTTTCCGGATGAAATTGGCCGTCGCCGGTGCCGGTGTACATGGCGCCGGTGGTTGGGCTGACCGCGGGACCGGTGCGTCCCCACATGCCGCCGCCGGCCGGGCCCCAGCTTCCGACTTTGTTGGTGGCGAGGTCATAAGCATAAGCGACGTTCGGATTGCCGCCACAGCCCTGCGAGCTGTGGGTGTAGATTACGCCCTTGACGACATTGAGCGCCCAGATTTTGCCGCCGGGGGGCACGAACTTGTTGGGGGGCGCGATGTCTTCGCCGTCTGCCAGGTTGAGCTGGTGGAGCATGCCATCGCCCGAGACAGCGTAGATCGTGTACTTGCCGGGAGAGACTTTCTGGAGGTACGGGGTCGCCGTCTGGCCGCCGGGGCAGAGGATGGCGCCGTTGTCCAGCGGGCCATAATCGCCGTGGGTGCTGCTGAACTGCTTGGTCCAGATGACCGTGCCCTTATCGACGTCGATGGCGAAGAGTTTATCGGTCACGCCCGCCACGAGCGCGATCTGCTTCGAGCCGGAATTGGTGGTGACCGGGTCCGCGATGAGCGCCGTGTAGAGATTGGTCATCACGCGGGGCTTCGAATCGAGCTGAAGCTTCCAGAGCAACTTGATATTTTTTGCGGTGGAAGGACTGATGATTTTTTCGTCCTTCTGCCAATGGGTGCGCTGGCTATCGTGGCCGTCAGTCAGCCACTCCGCGCTCCATCCGAGGATGCTGCAGAACGTCAGCGCCGAAACAACGAATATGAGTTTTCGCATGTCAGATCCTTTTGCGTGCCTTACTTGACCAATTCGAATCCAAACGTATAAATCGTGCTGTCCGCCGTGCTGAGATAAACCTGGCTGCCTCCGCCGGAGACTGGGGCGCGCGAATACGAGGTGATCGTATTGCCGCTGTTCCAGAGTTCCTTACCGGAGGAGCCATCGAGCGCGTAGAGGACAGCCGGGTGCTGAGCATTACCGCCGGAGGTCGCGAATACCACGCCGTTGATGATCAGAGACGTCAGCGGGTTCGTGAGATCGCGCGAAACCCAGGCGGGTTCGAGCGCCGGTTTGCCACTCTGGTCCACTACTTTGAACGCGGCAACGGTCCCGTTCGTTACGCTGCCGTTCATGCCGGCGAAATGAGCGGTTGAATTGATACCACCGGCGACGGGCGCGAGAATCCAGCGCGCGCCTCCGGCTTCGAAGGTGGAGAGCTCGCCGGTGATCACATTGCCGACGGCGGGCGATACCGCCAGCGGAGTCTTATGATCTGCGCCGCCGAGCGACTTTGCGTCGAGCAGATAGATCTTACCGTCCTTATTGGCTACGGCCACCAGATCTTTGCCGCCCTGATTGAAGACGATCGGGCCGGTGGTGAATTCCGACTTGCCGGGCGAAAAGTGATCGGTCATGTGGAGATCCTGGGGATCGAGCGCGACCACGGAATCGGAGTAGCTCGTGGCGCCATATTCGCCATCGCCGGTGGAAGCGAAGATCGTTCCATCCGGGCTGAACGCTGTGCCGAGGACGCTGCCGCCGTTCGTCTTCCAGGTGCGCACGGTCTTATCGGTCAGGTTCATTGCCCAGACGCCATTCGGCACGCCGCCGCAGTTGTTGCGGGTGGCGGCGAAGACATCGTTTTCCGTGAAGATGAGGCTGGCCGCGTTGGCGTTCGCCGGAAGGAAGCGAAGGGGAGGGCCGGAATCTTCACCGTTCGAAATCAGAACCGTGTGCAGCATGCCATCGCTGGTGACGGCGAAAAGGCTGTTGCCGGGAAACGGGCCGGGGCGCGCGCCGCCGCGTCCGGCTGCGCCGCCACGGCCGGAGCCGCCACGTCCACCGGCGCGTCCACGTCCGGCACGTCCGCCGGCGTTGGCAAGCGCGGCCGCCACTTGTACGGCGCCCTCGCCCGGTTGTCCAACCGCGCTCTCCGCTCCGCCGCCGCGTCCTCTGCCGCCGCCGAATCCACCTGCCGCCGCAGCCTCAGCGAGCGCCGTGGGGCGGCTGACGCCGGCGGTCATGCCGCCGGGGCAGGCAGCCGTTCCGGCAGGTCCCGCGGGAGCGTCGAAATGCCGCGACCATTCCACGCGGCCGAGATCGGTATCGAGCGTAACGGCATTGTTGGATGTGCCGCCGAAAAATGCGTAAGAGCGGAAGCCGCGATATCCGATGTAACGATCGAGCGTGAGCGCCTGCGAAAGCGATGCACCCTGGCGCGGTTCGTTGTTGGCCTTCACTTTCCACAGAAATTTAAAACCAGGCGTCTCCATTGCGCTGACGGAGATTTTGGGATCGGTTGGGACCGATGATGTGCGCTGCGCGTCATTCCCTTCGGTCGTCCATGCTCCACCACCGCGGCCCTGTGCCGCCGCAATTCCCGCGATTCCCGCAATTGCTAAAACACAGCCTGCTCCGAAGGCAATCTGACGAGTGATTCTTTCCATACACAGTCTCCTTCTGAAAAAAGCCAAGGAGTATTACATCACAAACAGTGTGGAAAAGCAGGTATTTTTGTGCTGATCTTCCCCGTAAGTGGCTGGACCATTTGAACTTGCGCGTCAGGTGCCCGCGCGGGAAGGTGCTGGATGGGGGCGCTCGCCCAGTTGCCGGCCTGCGCCGTTCCTCTATAATGGGATTCGATTTTGCCTGCCGCTAAAGAGCCTCTGCGCCGAAAACCAACCATTGCGACCGTCGCGCAGCACGCCGGCGTGGCGGTGAGCACGGTCTCGCGTTTCCTCAACGGACATTACGTCAGCAAAAAGGCGCGCGCGCGGCTGGCGGAAGTCATCGAAGAGTTGGGCTATGTTCGTTCGGTGACGGCGCGCAATCTGAGTCTTGGGGTGCGCGGATGCGTCGGGGTTGTCGTCGATTCGAGTCAGGACCTCTGGTTTACGCAGCTTCTGGCGGGGATCGAAGAAGAGCTTTCAACGCGCGATACCAGCCTGATGCTGGCGAGCCTCGAGCTGAGCGGCCGATACGATCCGCGGATCGTGCAGCAGTGGGTGCGTGAGCGGCGCGTGGATGGCGTGATTCTGGTGAAATCGCAGCGGCGTGAGCGCGCACTGGTGCACGAATGCATTGAGGCGCAGTTGCCGACAGTGATGATCGCGCCGGATGAGGCGGTGGCCAACGCGCATCTGGTGCGGTGCGACAATCGCGCCGCTGGTGCGGCTGTGGCGCATCATCTGGCGAACCTGGGGCACAAGCGGATTGCGTTCGCCGGCGGACCGGAGCATTCGGTGGATACGCGGCAGCGATTGACCGGGCTGAAAGAAGTGCTGGAGGAGCGCGGCATCCGGCTCGATCCGAAGCGAATTTCATTCTGCCCCAGCTACGAAGCCGATGCGGGCTGCCAGTTCGCGAACGAAATTCTGAAAACGCCGTTCGATTTCACGGCGCTTGTGACCGGAAACGATGCGATTGCGCTCGGCTTCATGCGCATCGCTCAGCAGCACGGTACACGGATTCCGGAGCGGCTTTCGGTGGTGGGATTCGACAATATTCCGGAAGGCGCGCTGCTGTGGCCGGGACTCACAACGGTGGCGCAACCGACCCGTGAAATGGGACGGGCTGCCTGCCAGAAATTGTTCGAGGCGATTTCCGAACCAGGCGAGCAGCAGGTTCTCGTGTATCCGGTGGATCTTGTGGTCCGCGAGAGCACGGCGCCGCCGGCGCGGATTTAACGCACGGGTTCAGAGTCGCCGGCCCGGGAGCGGACCGGCGGTGCCCCCAATTTGCAGTACCAGGCTAGCGGGCGCCGAGGAGGACTTCGGTGGTGAGCTGGTCGAGCTTTTCGTAGCCGAGGCCGCGCTCCGCGATCTTCACGCGGTCGAGGTCCGCTCCCAGCAGGGCCTTCTGGCTTTCGGCTGAATATTTTGCCACTGACGGGGCGCCGTTGCCCTGGGCGATGTTTTCCCTGAGCAGCGCCTGAATTTCCGCATCGGCGTTCCAGCGCTTTGCGGCGGCTTTGAGGATGAGGTAGGTCCGCATGCAGCCTTTGGCGAATTCTTTTACGCCCGCCATATCTTCGGTGCGGTAGGCGTGCGCGTCGAAGTGGCGGGAGCCGGCATAGCCGACGTCTTCAAGGAATTTCACCAGGAAGAACGCGGCGCGCGGATTGGCGGCGCCAAAGCGGTAGTCCTGATCGTAGCGGCCGGGTTGCTGGTCGTTGAGATCAATGTGGAAGAGCTTGCCGGCTTCCCATGCCTGCGCGACAGCATGGGTGAAGTTGAGGCCCGCCATGGTTTCGTGCGCGAGTTCCGGATTCACGCCCACCATATCGGGATGCGCAAGAGTCGGGATGAGGCCGAGATAGTTACCGGTGGTGGCCATGTAGATATCGCCGCGCGGTTCATTCGGTTTCGATTCGAGCGCCAACTTATAGCCGTACTTCTTATCGATGTTGTATTCGCAGAGATAGTTGATGGCTTCGCGCAGCCGCTTCACGGCGTCGCTGGGGCAGCGGCAGGCATCGGTTTCCGAACCTTCGCGTCCGCCCCAGAGGACGAACACTTTCGCGCCCAGTTCGGCGCCGAGGTCCATCGCGCTCATCGTCTTGCGCACCGCATACGCGCGCACCCGCGCATCATTCGACGTGAAGGCGCCGTCGCGGAAAACGGGATCGAAGAAGAGATTGACGGTCGCCATCGGAACAACGATATTGGCGGCTTTGCAGGCGGCGATGAAGCTCTTCACGATGCGGTCGCGTTCGGACGGTGTGGCGTCAATCGGCACCAGATCGTTGTCATGGAGATTCACGCCCCACGCGCCCACCTCGCCCAGCATCTTCGCGGCGTCATTCGGATCGAGCGGCGGCCGCACCGGCGCGCCAAACGGATCCCGGCCCGGATTGGAAATGGTCCACAGACCGAAAGTGAATTTGTCCTCAGGACGAGGCGTGAATTGATCGCTCATTATAAATCGCTTTCAAAGCCGGATATAGCCGGCGGTATCGTTCGTACTGCTGGTCCATTACAGCCCGGTTGCCAGGGATAGGCTGAACGGTTTCGGCCGTCCGGACGTTCTGATCGCAGGCTTCGTCCACACCCGGCCACACGCCGGTCCCCACGCCGGCGAGCAGTGCTGCGCCATAGGCGCCGCCTTCATCCGCGGCGATGGTCTCGACCGCGTGGCCGTAAATATCGGCCTGGATCTGTTTCCATAAGGTGGATCGTGCGCCGCCACCGGTGACCCGGATGCGATTCACGGGAACGCCCAACTCAGCGAAAATCGTAAAGCTGTCACGCTGGCTGAACGCGACTCCCTCCATGATGGCACGCGCGACATAGCCCCGCGTGTGGCTGGCGGCCAGTCCGGTAAGCGCGGCGCGCACGGAAGAATCAAGGTACGGGGTGCGCTCTCCCATGAGGTAAGGCGCCCAGAGAACGCCATCGCAACCCGGGGGCGCGGTGGCGGCTTCTTTCGAAAGCCGGGCATAGTCGTAACCAGGCGCCGAGAATTGATCGCGCATCCAGCGCAGCGAGAGTCCGGCGGCCTGCGTTACGCCCATGACGTGCCAGCGGCCGGG
>Ga0134125_10000495_pt1 | contig 53137 bp, 41 predicted proteins | sample KB31751_FD_96464 | JGI IMG/M metagenome (GOLD analysis project Ga0134125, IMG submission 96464) | Terrestrial soil microbial communities with excess Nitrogen fertilizer from Kellogg Biological Station, Michigan, USA - KB3-175-1 | ecosystem: Environmental > Terrestrial > Soil > Unclassified ... | reverse complement strand
TCCCACTCGACGGAAATCACGCCCGCGATGAGCAACATCGCCGCCAGCGCGCCGATCGTGACGCTGACTCGATTCCGTTTGGCGAAGAGGCGCGCGCGATAACCCCATGTATTCTCGCGCGCCGCCACTGGCCATCCAGCGAGAAAGCGGCGCACGTCCTCACTCAACTGCTCGACGGAAGAGTACCGGCGCTCCTTTTCTTCCCGCGTGGCCATCCCGACGATTGCCACCAAATCTTTCGGGATCTCGCTTCCCGACACCAGCTCGCGCAGGATAACCCCCAGCGAATAAACGTCTGTCGCGGTATCGACTGGCTCGCCGCGCAGTTGTTCCGGACTCGCGTACCGCGGGGTGTGCGCGAGCGTGAGGGGGTGCGTACCTCGCTGGGCTGCAGTGTCGTCGCGCGGCCCGGCCGTGAGAAGTTTGGCGATACCGAAATCGAGCAGCTTCGGCGCCCCGTCGGCAGTCACGAGGATATTGGCGGGCTTAAGGTCCCGATGGATCAGCAGACGGCGGTGCGCATACGACACCGGCTCGCACACCTTGCGGAACAGCTCACAGCGCTGCGCGGTGGACAGGCACTCGCGGGCGCAATAGTCGGCAGCCAGGAGTCCTTCGACGTACTCCATGATGAAGTACGGCCGCCCGTCGGAAGAGGTGCCGGCGTCGATCAGCCGCGCGATGTACGGGTGATCGAGGGCCGCCAGGATGCGGCGCTCCTCGAGAAACCGGACAAGGACCGCACCGGTATCGATGCCGCGGCGAACCAGCTTGATGGCGACTTCTTTTTCGAAGTCCGCAGAATCGCGCGTCGCCAGATAAACAGCGCCCATCCCGCCACGCCCGATTTCACGAACAATGCGCCAGTGGCCGATGGAAACGCCTTCCATCCGCTCGTCCTGCTCCCCGGCAAGCAACGATCGGGCCGCGCCCTGAATAACAGCACTCAGATCACGAGCGGCAACCGCCTCGGTCGCGAGCAAGGATTCAACATCGCGGCGCAGTTCCCCATCGGACCGGCACTCCGCGTCGAGAAAGGCCCCCCGTTCCGTCTCCGGCAGCGCGGCCGCCATGAAGAACAATGCTTCGATCCGCGCCCAGCGAGCGTCCCTTAATGTCCGCGCAGCCTGCGTGACCACTTGTTCATTCATGACTACACCGGCATTATGCGCCAAATCGTGAGATTCCGCACCGCTCCCTTTGATGCGGCTTATTTTCGAGGCGGCCTGGTTGACCGCCCGTGGTTGAGCCCGTGGCTGAGCCCGGCACGGTATTTGCCTGTGTTGGCGCCGCGGAAGCCGTGACAGTATAGTTAAAGACAGAGGATCTCCTTACCCAGAATGCTGTTGTCCGGCAAAGAGTTGTCTGCTCGCGAACGGACCATTCTGCATTCCATTGTCCGGTCCTATATAGATACCGGCGAACCTGTTGGATCGAGGACACTTTCCCGGCTGCGCGATCTCGCGCTGAGCCCCGCCACGATCCGTAACGTTATGGCCGATCTGGCGGACGGCGGGTATCTGGCGCAGCCGCACACGTCCGCCGGGCGCATACCGACGGGCAAGGCCTTTCGCGATTTCGCCGGGACTGTCCCGTCGCGACCTCTCGCGGCTGCGGATCGCGACCACATCCTCAAGGAAATGCAGTCGGGCGAGAACCTGGAAGACCGGGTCGGCATCGCCTCGCGCGTCCTCACGGAAATCACTCGAAATGTGGGGATTGCGGCGGCGCTGCCGTCTTCCGCACAGGAACTGGAACATCTCGAATTGATTGCGCTCTCTGACCGGCGGGTGCTCATGATTGTGGCGACGCGGGACCGAATGGTCCGCAACCGGGTGGTGACACTCGATCACGCGATGACCCAGGACAACCTCGTCGAGCTGCGCAACTATGTCAACATCAACTTTTCGGGGTGGACGCTCGAAAAGGCCCGCGCCGGGCTGCTGCGCCGGATTGAAGCCGAGCGCGCGATGTATGACGCGGTTCTGCAGCGCCTCACGCTGCTTTACCAGAAGGGTCTGCTGCTGGCCGATCAGGATCCGCAGCTGGCCATGGACGGGGCATCCTGGCTGGTCGGCCTTGACCTGCATCTCACACGCGAACGCATGCGGGAGCTCTTCCGCGCGCTCGAAGAGAAAAAGCACGTGGTGGCGCTTCTCGATCGCTTTCTCGAAACCTCGCAGGGCGAGATCGGCATTCACGTCGGCCTCGAAGAGGCGCATCCCGCGATGAGCGATCTGAGTCTAATAGGAGTAACGATCGACCTGCCGTCGGGAGTACGGACGCGGGTGGCAGTGCTCGGGCCCATGCGCATGCAATACGAAAAGGTCATTTCAGCCGTCCTTCAGATTGGCAGGACGTTCCAAACGCTACAGTCCTGAAGGCTTCGAGAAATCACGGGCCTGGGCGCCCGATGCTAACCTGAAACTGCCAGGTTTGCGGATACCAATTAACGTGCACAAGAGAGAAGCGCAGAATCAAAAGGCGTCAAATGGCGCCCGCCAGGACGAAATTCCAATGCCCGAGAACACCACGAGAGTGGATGAACTGGCAGCCGAGCCCATAACGGACGACGAAAAGCAGCCCGATCCGCTCGATCAGTTGCGCATCGAGCGTGATGGCTTGAAAACAGAGCGGGACGAGTTGAAAGAGCTTCTCGTCCGCCGGCAAGCGGAGTTCGACAATTTCCGCAAACGCACCGAAAAAGAACGTGGGGAATTCACGCAATACGCGGGTATGGAACTCGTGCGCGACCTGCTGCCGGTGATCGACGATTTCGAGCGGGCGATGAAGGTGGAAGGCGGCGCGCCCGAATACACCAAAGGCATTGAGATGATTTACGCCCGCATGCTCGAGGCGCTGAAGAAAGTCGGTCTCGAACCGATTGAAACGACGGGTAGGGAGTTCGATCCGCATCTGCATCAGGCGGTTGAACGGGTCGAAACGAAAGATGCTCCCGAAGGCACAATTGTGGGTGAATTTCAGCGCGGGTACAATTTCAAGGGTAAGCTACTGCGCCCTTCGATGGTGCGGGTGGCAGCCTGATCTTCTCAAAGTCCGATTTTCGAAATAGAAACCGAACTACTGAATGCCGGTGACGAAACGCGATTATTACGAGGTGCTGGGCTGTGAGCGCGGCACTTCGGAGCAGGAGCTCAAGAGCGCATACCGCAAGCTCGCGATGCAGCATCACCCGGACCGCAATCCGGGAGATCACACCGCGGAGGAGAAGTTCAAAGAAGCCGCCGAGGCTTACAGCGTGCTTTCCGATCCGCAGAAACGCGCGGCTTACGATGCGTATGGGCATCAGGGGCTGTCCGGCTTGGGCGGCGGTGGTGGCTTCGACCCCGGATCCTTCGATCTCGGCGATATTCTCAGCCAGGTCTTCGGCTTCGGCGACGCGTTCGGGCAGGCCCGCGGGGGCGGCCGCACACGCGCATCGAAAGGTGACGATCTCCGCTACGATCTCACACTCAGCTTCGAAGAGGCCGCGTTCGGTAAGTCCGTCGAACTGCAGATTCCGAAGCTGGAAGCATGCGCGCGCTGTCAGGGAAAAGGCGCGGAGCCGGGCAGCGGCAGCATCACCTGCCCGGCGTGCCATGGACGCGGCGAGCAGATTTTCTCCCAGGGCTTTTTGTCGGTCCGCCGGACATGCTCGAGTTGTCACGGCGCAGGTCAGATTGTGAAGCAGGTTTGCCGCGACTGCCGCGGGGAAGGCTACCGGCAGGTCAACAAGAAATTACGCGTCACGGTGCCGGCCGGAATCGCGGATGGCAACCGTCTGCGCGTTCCCGGCGAAGGCCAGCCGGGGGCGAATGGCGGTCCTGCGGGCGATCTCTATATCTTCTTCACGGTTAAAGAGCATACCGTTTTCGAGCGCGAAGGTAACGACCTTCATTGCACGGTTCCAATCAATATCACGCAGGCGGTACTGGGCGACGAGATCACAGTGCCAACGCTTGAAGGTCCGCACACGCTGGTCATCCCGGAGGGCACACAGAGCGGGACGGAACTGCGGGTGAAAGGCGCGGGTGTGCCGGAAGTGCAAGGGCGCGGACGCGGCGATCTGGTCGTCCACATCGACGTGCGCGTGCCTTCGAAGCTCTCACGCGAACAGCGGAAGCTGTTCGAACAACTCGCGGATTCGTTGCCGGTGAATAACGAGCCCCATCAGAAGGGGTTGTTCGAGAAGGTCAAAGACCTTTTCATGTAGCGTGCACGTTGGAGGCCACGTCGTCCGGCAATCACCGCGTCGGCTGGATGCTTTCGCACAGTTCAAAATCGTCGCTGGCGGGATAATAGAGCAGAGGGCTTTATTATGCGAATTCCAAGCGCCCTTATTCCTGTAGTTCCCGCCGCAATCCTGCTGGCGGTGTGGCTCCCGGTCCGGTCCCTTTCCTTGCCCGCGAGCGAGGAATTCAAGATCTCAACCAACGTTGACCTTGTGCTGCTGGACGTCAGCGTCCGCGATTCCAAAGGCGGCTACGCCTCCGACCTGACGCAGAACAACTTCCATATCGAGGAAAACGGTATCCCGCAGAAAATCACGTCGTTCTCAAATGCCGATCTCCCTGTCGCCGCGGGCCTGCTGCTCGACGACAGTGGCAGCATGAAGCCAAAGCGCGACGACGTCAACACCGCCGGGCTCACCTTCGTCGACGCCAGCAATCCCGAAGATCAGATCTTCATCGTGAACTTCAACGACAAAGTTCGCTTCGGGCTGCCCGAGGACGTGCCATTCACCGACAACATCGACCTGCTACGCGTAGCCATGTCGCGGCATCGCGCGGAAGGAAAGACTGTCCTTTATGACGCCATCGCCGAATCGCTGGAACATCTGGGAATGGGTCAGCGTTCGCGCAAGACACTGGTGATCGTCAGCGACGGCGGCGACAACGCCAGCCGGCGCCGCCAGCCCGAGGCCCTCGAACTCATTGAGCGCTCGAACGCGACCATTTACACGGTCGGAATCTATGAGCCCGAGGACGAGGATCGCAATCCTGGCGTCCTGCGGCACATTGCTGCCATCAGCGGCGGCCAATGCTTCCTGCTCAATCGAATCGAAGACGTGGTGCCGACACTGCGATCCATCGCGACCGATATCCGTCATCGCTACACAATCGGGTACATACCGGAGCATGCTGCGGGCGCCCCGGCTCTCCGTAAGATCCACGTCACGGTCAATGCGCCGAACCATGGACACCTGACGGTGCGTACGCGCACCAGCTATCTCGCCCCGCCCGAGGGCTAGTCTGGCCTGCTTAGGCCGAGGCAATAGACCGCGCGCGGGCCTCGATGTTCTTCACCTGAGTCTTGGGTGCTCCTTCGCGCTTCAGAACCGCCGCGTAATCGCGAAGCACGGGCGCAAGGTCCCGATGCGACGGTCCGATCTTGCGCTCGTAGATATCGATGGCCTCACGATAGAGAGACTCGGCGTCCTTCCACGAGCCCTGCTGGGCGCGAAGCGAGGCGAGATTTCGGAGTCCGTCGGCGAGAGCCCGATCGTCGTTGAACAACCGCCTTTCCGCCCCGACGGCGGCGGGCAGCACTTTCTCCGCCTCCGCGAGCTTATGTTCCCGCACGTAGAGATTCCCGAGATTCGCTTCGAGCAGAACCATTCCGAGGTTTTCGTCTTCATCGCTCTCCGGCTTACGGCCCCGGAGAATGAGCAGGGCCTTTTCGCCGGATTCCTCCGCCAGACCGAAATGGCCGAGTTCGCGCTCCACCGAGCTGAGTTCCCCCAGAGTGCTGATCAGGTGGATGCTGTCGGGTCCGAGACGCGACTCGATGACGAATCGCGCGCGCCGCAGAAGCGTCCCGGCCCGGCTGAATTGGCCCTGCAGCATGAGCGCAAGCGCGAGGTTCGTCGAGTATGAAGCAGTCTCGGGGCTTTGTTCGCCGAGCATAGTCTCCGCGATGCGAACGGCTTCGCGGAGGTCCGATTCACCTGCTTTGTAGTGGCCTGAATGCAGTTCGAGCATTCCGAGCGAGTTCCAGGCAACTGCGGCTTCCATCCGCGGATCCGGCAGGGCTGGAAGAGAGGCAATCGATTCTTCGAGCAATCTCCGGGCGCGTTCCGGCTGGTCAAGATCGTTGTAGAGAGTTCCCATCCCAGCCAGCACTCCGGCCCGCAGGGCTGGATCGGAAGATGCGCTCGTCTTCGTCAGCTCGAGCGCCTGCGACAGCACCCGGTCCGCATCATCGAAATGACGCTGCCGCCGGTAGAGGTTCCCGAGATTCGTCATAGTGGAGATGCGGTGTGCAAGGTACGCGGGCCCCGCCTCCTGCCAGTGCTTCACAGAGCCGATGTAGCTGGCGACAGCGGGCTCATCGCGCCCGAGGGCCTCTTCGAGAACACCCCGGTAGTCTCCGCAAAGCGCCATCTGCTCATGAGCCAGCGCCGGAACTCTATCCGGACAGGCGCGATCGAGCGCGGTCCTGGCAGAGGCCACATCGAACGTCTGGAGGGCAATTCTGGCCTGATCGATCGAAGCATTGAAGTAGCTCACCGGCGCAGCGAAGGCGGCCGGCGCCAGCAGCACGAGTGTGAAAATGACCCGCATGCTGACATCCTGCGGGGCAAGCCGGGAAAAGGAAACGCATTTGGGGCGAACACGTAGGAACGGATGGCTGAAACGGGAACCCGGAGGGGCGTGTTTTGTGCAATATCGGGCTGTGCTCCGGGTAAGATGAAAGTGATGGCTCTCCACCCCATGGCAATGGCGCGCAACGCCGGTTGTGTCGTGAGTCTGCGCCGTTTCATGGTCGTGCTGCTGACGTTGCTCGCGGCGGCCGGGCTTTCCGCTCAGGTGATTGAATACGAAGCGAACGGGTTGAAATACCAGACACTCAGCCGCAAGGGTCTGACCATCATCGTGACCCACATGCCCAATCACGTGGCCGGGTTCGGGCTCGTCCAGGTTTCGATTTCCAATGGATCGGACTTCTACTGGACTGTGCAGCCACAAGATTTCGCCTATGTGAAGCAGGACGTTCCTTTGGCCGCGATCTCGGCCGGTCAGGTTGTGGACGTGCTGCTCGATAAAGGCAGCCACGCCGACGTCGTGAAGCTGGTGACTTCATACGAAAATTCCCTCTACGGGATCCCGCACATGAAATCGAACAGTGGCTACGAGCAACGGCGGCAGAACGCCATGTCGCTGGGGATCAACGCCAAACTGAAAGCCGCGGCGACGGCATCCGCGATTGCGCTTGCGCAAACCCGGCTCGCGCCCGGCCAGTCGACGGACGGGTCGATTTTCATTCCGCTCACGCACGAGGTGAAATCGCTGACGGGCGGACATCTCGTATTCAAAGCGCAAGGCGAAACTTTCGAGTTCAACGCGGATTAGCAGGCCCCCTCGGTCAACGCCGCGGCGATTCTCAACGCTCGCGCCCGCGAGTCCCGCGGAATTCCGCGATGCTACCATCAGGACATCATTCGGATGTGCCTCCATGCCCCAATCCTTACCGGAGTTGCCCCGCACACTGGGAGAGCTGCGCACTAGCTCATTTCCCGAAGAACGTCTGGCCCGCCGCACCGTTAAAGACGAGCTGCGCGCGAATCTGATCTGCAAGCTACAGCGCCGCGAAGAGCTCTTCCCCGGTATCGTCGGGTACGAAGACACCGTCGTCCCGCAAGTCATCAACGCCATCCTGTCGCGGCACAATTTCATTCTGCTTGGCTTGCGCGGCCAGGCGAAGACGCGGCTGATCCGCATGTTGACCACACTGTTCGATCCCTGGTTGCCCTACGTTGCCGGATGCGAGATTCATGACAACCCTTACGCTCCGATCTGCCGCCGCTGTCAGCTCCTGATTGCCGAGCAGGGAAACAAGACGCCGATTGCGTATCTGCGAGCCGATGAGCGATACGTGGAAAAGCTCGCCACCCCGGACGTCACGATCGCCGACATGATCGGCGATATCGATCCCATCAAAGCGGCCCGGCGCGGGCAGGATATTTCCGACGAGTTGACGGTACATTACGGGCTGATTCCGCGCGCCAATCGCGGCATCTTCGCCATTAACGAGTTACCCGACCTCGCGGGCAAGATCCAGGTGGGTTTGTTCAACATCATGCAGGAAGGCGACGTGCAGATCAAAGGCTATCCCGTGCGTCTGCCGCTCGATCTGCTGCTGGTGTTCACCGCGAATCCGGAAGACTATACGGCGCGCGGCAAGATCATCACACCCCTCAAGGACCGCATCGGAAGCGAGATCAGGACGCATTATCCGGCAACCCTCGAGCATGGCATCGCGATCACGCGCGCCGAAGCCTGGTGCGACCGCGAGACGGGCATCGAAGTGCGCCTCCCGGCATACATTGCCGAGATAATCGAGCAGTTGGCGTTTTCCGCCCGCGAAGACAAGCGCATCGACAAGCGTTCCGGCGTCTCGCAACGCCTCCCGATTTCGGTAACCGAGAATGTCATTTCGAACGCCGAACGGCGCGCTCTCGCGAACGGAGAGGATGTCGCGGTGCCCCGCGTGCTGGACGTCTATGCGGCACTGCCGGCGATTACGGGCAAGCTCGAGCTCGAATACGAAGGCGAGTTGAAGGGCGGAGATACCGTCAGCCGCGAGCTGATCCGCACGGCCGTCGGCAAGATCTTCAACCGCTACTTCGAAGGCGTGAATATGCAGCCGGTCATTCAGTGGTTCGATATCGGCGGCACACTCAAGCTCGAAGAGGACGTCAGCTCCGAGGATGTCCTCCGGCAGTTGAACGGCATTCAGGGACTCATGGAGAAGACCCGAGCGCTCGGCCTCACGTCCAATGAGCCGGACGCGGTGCGAGCATCGGCGGGCGAGTTTATCCTCGAAGGACTGCACGCGCATCGCAAGATCAGCCGTTCGGAAGAGCGGGGTTTCGCGGCGGAGGAGAGAAAGCGTCCCGCGCAGGAGCCCGAGGAAAACCAGAGGGCGCGCCAGCGGCGTCAGTTTAATTGATGTAGCCCCGCTTTAGGTGTTCTATGAAGTGGATCCGATTCTCGAAATACACCGGCGAAGACTTCGGTATCGACGCCAACGATCTCATGCAGGCGCTGGCGAATTTCTTCCTGCAAAGCGGGTTCAACAATCCTTACATGCAGTTCTCCGAGTGGGATTCCCAAACGCTCGAAGACCTGAAGCGCGCCATTCAGGAAGCTCTCGAAAGCGGTCAGCTTTTCCCCGACGACCAGATGCAGCAAATGCTCGAGAAGCTGCAGGCGATGTCACAGGAGCACCTCGATCGGTTGCTCGAAAATCTCGTTCAGAAGCTGATGGACGAGGGCCACATCTCCACCGAACAGGACGCGGAATCGTCTCCCGGACAAGGCGGCGGTCAGGGCAAAGACGGTCAGGCGCGCTTCGAAGTCACCGACAAGTCGCTCGATTTTCTCGGCTTCAAAACGCTCAAAGATTTGCTCGGGTCGCTCGGAAAATCGAGCTTCGGCCGCCACGACACGCGCGATCTCGCGACAGGCATCGAATCTTCGGGATCGTCGAAGCTCTATGAATTTGGCGACACCCTGAACCTCGACATCAGCGAGACGCTTTTTTCAGCCGTGCGCCGCGAAGGCGTCAAGGTTCCGATCGATCTCGAATATTCTGACCTGCACGTGCATCAATGCGAATACCAAAGCTCCTGCGCGACGGTCCTGATGCTCGATTGCAGTCACAGCATGATCCTCTACGGTGAGGACCGCTTCACGCCCGCCAAACGCGTAGCCATGGCGCTGGCGCATTTAATCCGCACACAATACCCCGGCGACAGCCTGCGCTGCGTGCTCTTTCACGACTCGGCTGAAGAGCTGCAAATCAGCCAACTCGCCCGCGTGCAGGTGGGTCCCTATTACACGAACACGCGCGATGGACTGATCCTTGCGCAACGGCTGCTCCAGCAGGAAAAGAAGGACATGAAGCAGATCGTGATGATCACCGACGGCAAGCCTTCTGCCCTGACGCTCGAGGATGGCAGGACGTATCGCAATGCTTTCGGACTCGATCCGCTGGTGATCAGCCGGACGCTCGAGGAAGTGAACCGCTGCAAGAAGCAGGGGATCATCATCAACACATTCATGCTGGCCAGCGATTACGGGCTGGTGAACTTTGTCCAGAAAGTGACGGAGCTTTGCCGCGGCAAGGCCTACTTCACCACTCCGCACACGCTCGGCCAGTACCTGCTGATGGATTACATGAACCGGAAGACGCGGACTGTCCACTAAGCTGGCCACACGGCTGTCAGCTGCGTTACGGCCACAATCCAGCAGTTCCGGGTGTGCCTTGCGGTGGCCGATTCAAAAGAAATGCTGGCAGAGGTGCTCGCGCCCGAGCCTCCTTCCATGCCTGTTTGGACGCCCTTCCCAAACCCGATAAAATAGACCCGACACATCTGCGCACCAATCAGTCAGCCATGGAGTACGAATGAGCAAAATCACACTGAAAGTGAACGGCAGCACGCACACAGTGGATGTCGAGCCGGCAACACCGCTGCTCTACATCCTCCGCAACGACATCGGCCTCCAGGGCCCGCGGTTCGGTTGCGGACTCGGCCAGTGCGGCGCATGCACCGTCATCATCAACGGACAGGCAATCCGTTCCTGCATCACGCCGGTTTCTTCAGTGAAGAACGAAGTCACCACACTCGAAGGAATCTTTACCAACGGCAAGCTGCACCCGGTGCAGCAGGCGTGGATTGACGAGCAGGTCCCGCAGTGCGGCTTCTGTCAGAACGGGCAGATCATGACCGCCAAGGCCATGCTCGACAAGATCCCCAACCCGACCGATACGCAAATCCGCGAGACGATGAACAACACCTTGTGCCGCTGCATGACCTATTACCGCGTGCAGACCGCCATCAAACGGGCTGCAAAAACGATTGCGGAAAATAAACAGGCCGGCAGGAAAGGGGTGGCAGCATGACCCCAGGGATTCCGAAGCACATTGAAGAACTATTGACCGCCCATCGCCGGTCGTTTTTAAAAACCGCCGGCATGCTGGCCGTAGGCTTCGCAGCGGACGCCACGGCTCTCCTTGCCCAGAACCCGGCGCCCTCCGCCAATGCCGCCCAGTACACCGACCCCGACTTCCATCAACTCGACTCGTGGATCGTCATCCACCAGAACAACACCGCGACTTTTTACGTCGGCAAGACCGACTGCGGCCAGGGAACCGGCACTGGTTTTCGCCAGTTGATGTCCGACGAACTCGACATCGCGTATGACGCGACAACCTGCATCATGGGCAGCAGCGATATCACGGTCGATCAGGGCGGATCGGGCGGATCGACCGCCATGGAACGTGACGCCTGGCCGATGCGCCGCGTGGCCGCCGAAGCTCGCCGCGTGTTGCTGGAAATGGGCTCAGCCCGCCTTGGAGTTGCGCTGGATCAACTGGCGGTCAGTAACGCCGTCATCACCGTGAAGAGCGCCCCGTCGAAGCGGGTCACATACGGCGAGCTGATCGGAGGACAGAAGTTCAACGTCACCCTCACCGGCAACAATGTCAACATGGTCGGCGGCATCGCCAAAACCAAGCCGGTGACGGAATACAAGATCACGGGCCAGTCGCCGCAGCGTTACGATATCCCACCGAAGGTGGACGGTTCTCTCAAGTGGGCTGTCGACGTGAGACCTCCCGGAATGGTTCATGCGCGAAACGTCAAGCCACCTTATGTGGGCGCGAAGCTGACGAACATCGACGAATCCTCTGTACGCAACCTGCCCGGCTTCATCAAGGTGGTGAGCAAGGGCAACTACGTCGCGGTTGTCTGCGAGCGCGAGGAGCAGGCGATTGCCGCGCAGAAGGCGCTCAAGACCACCTGGCAAAAGCCGGCCACCGCCCCGTTCCCGCCGTCGGAAGATCTTTTCAAATACATGCGCGCCGCGACGCCCACGTCAACCGGACGCCCGCGCGTGACAGGCAATCCCGATCAGGCATTTGCCGGTGCCGCGAAGGTAATCGAGGCCGAATACGAAATCCCCTTTCAGGGACACACCGCCATCTCCGGCGCCCATGCGACCGCCGATCCATCGAACGGCCAGATGACGATCTACTCGAACGACATGAAGTCGTATGGTATGCGCAACGGCGTCGCGCAGTTCCTTGGAATGCCGCGCGACAAAGTTCGTGTCGTCTGGATGGAAGGACCGCAGGGCTACGGCCGCACCGCCGCGGATGATGCCGGTTTCGAAGCCGCGTATATCGCAAAAGAAATCGGACGCCCCGTGCGAATTCAGTGGATGCGCAACGAAGAGACCGCGTGGGATACGAAGGGTCCGGCGTTCACTGTCAAAATTCGCGGCGGCCTGGATGCGAATGGCAACCTTGTCGCCTACGATTACAACGCGCGCTCGTTGGATTACAACCATGTGGGCTATAACGAGCCCGATAGTGTTTTGATAGCCCAGCTCATGGGCGTTCGAAGGGATCGTCCGGCCGCCGGCAGCGCGGCAATGGCCGATGATATGTACGCGATTCCCCATCGCCGCATGAGTACCGAAGTCGTCAGCTTGCCTCTGATTTGGGAAACACCGCTGCGCACGGGCAATCTTCGCGATCCGAACGGTCCGCAATCGACGTTCGCGGCCGAGTCGTTCATCGACGAGCTCGCGGCGGCGGCGAAGCTGGATTCCTTCGAATTCCGCATGAAGTTACTGCAGGGGGAAAGCACGGACGACAGCGGATTCAAACGCGCCCGCTCCATCGCAGCCCTCAAAGCTGTCGCGGATGTCTTCGGATGGGATGCGCGCCCATCACCGAAAGCCGGCGGCAAGGGCAACATCCTTACCGGACGCGGCGTTTCTTATACGTTCCGTGGCCAGTCTGTCATTGCGCAGATGGCGGAAGTCGAAGTGAATCGTCAAACCGGCCATGTTTATGTGAAGCGCCTGGCGTGCGCATACGATTGCGGACTGGTCGTCAATCCCGAGAGTCTCCGCCACACCGCCGAGTGCGCGATGCTGCACGGGTTGAGCCGCGCGCTGCATGAAGAGGTCCAGTTCGACAACGAGAAGGTCACGAGCGTCGACTGGATCACGCATCCGAGCCTCCGCCATGCAGACGTGCCGGAGAAGCTCGATGTCGTGCTGGTCAATGGCGATCCGAAACCGGATCGTCCCGACCTCGCGCCGTATGGCGGGGGTGAAGCGGCAATGAAACCGACCATCGCAACTGTGGCCAACGCGATCTACGACGCGACCGGCGTTCGTATCCGCCGTGCGCCGTTCCGCGCCCCTCGCGTGCTGGCTGCGCTCAAAGCAGCGAGAGTTTAGAAAGCGCAATCAGGGCTCAACCGCCACGGGCATGTGCCGTCAATGGCTTCAGCGCACTGACCAACGGCTCCAGCAGGCCCTCGAATCTTTGTGCCCGGCCAACTGATGTCGAGTACAGCGGTCTTCTGACCTGCCCCAGACTCGCGGTCTGCACCGGACGCTTCGTCCGATGAAATTCGAGACAGCGATCGTCCCAAACCAAACCGCAGTAATCGACGACGCGGCGAGCCTGACCTTCCAGATCGGCTACCAGCTCCTCATAATCGACAGCCAGCATGCTGCCACTTGGCATCACCGAGCCCCAGTGCTTCATCAGCGCGGAATACTCGTTGTAATAACGGCCCAGTTCTCCAGGTTCGTAACTGTATGGATGACCCGACTCGAATAATGTCGTGTAGCAGGATAAGCAGGTATCCAGCGGATCGCGCCTCGTGTGAATAATCCGGGCGTGCGGGAACATTAAATGGAGGAGCCCGGTATAAAGGAAGTTCCCCGGCAACTTGTTCACGCACCGGCTTTTCCCGCCGGAGGCCAGCGAGGCGAGATATTCGGCCGCCATGTTTCGCAAAACATCTCCCGTGAGAAACGAGGCGAGCCCGGAAAAGGTCTCAGGCCCTCCGGTGCTGCTCACGGACGCGCGGGCAATAGCGCCAATAGTTTCCAACTCCCCTGCTCCGTGGACCTCCGGATGGCTTGCCAGCAATTGCTCGACGAGAGAGGTCCCGGAGCGAGGCATGCCAATGATGAAAACTGGTGTCTGCGACGGGTGGCCGGCCGCGTGCAATCGTTCCAGCAGCGCGGAATCGAAGGAACTGGCAACCCGTTGGAATCTTTCTCGATTGGCCCCCTCATCGTACTCGATCGTGCTCCGCTTCAAAGCGGCGCCTCGCTGGTACTCCTCGAACGCGCGGCGATGGTCGCCGGCATCCTCCAGCCCCTTGCCGAAGGCGTAATGAGCGTAGATCGCATCGCGTCGGGACAAATCGGACCGGCACGCCAGCCGCTCGAGATCTGCCAGCTCCGCATCCTCCGGGTAGAACCGGTGAATGAAGGAAAGGTCATGCCACGCGGGCGCGAATTCCGGACGGAGTCGGATCGCTCTTCTCAGGTGCTGGAGTGCCTGAGGAAAATCTCCTTCCACGCTGCAGATCCGGCCAAGATTGCGCAACGCGACAGCGTGGTTGGGTGCTATTGACACCGCCTGACGAAAGTGCAAGCCGGCTGCATCCGGCCGGCCGAGCCGGTCCAGAGCCGCCCCCAGGTTGGTATGAGCGTCCGGGCTCGCGGGATCCAGGCGCAGTGCCTGGCGAGCATGGTCCGCAGCCGCCTCCAGCCGGGATTGTTGAAGGAAGGCCTCGGCAATGTTCACATGAGCCACGGCATTATCGGGCGCCAGTGCCAGGCCGCGCTCCCACGCCGCGATGGCGTCATCGAGTTTTCCGGCCTGCGACAACTCCATCGCATTCTCAAAGATCGCCTCCGCGCGTTTGCGGCTAACCGGATCGCTCGGGCGCATCGGCGGCTGCAGCAAAGAACCAGGCACTGCACCGACCGGCGGGCCTTCTTTCGGCGCGGCCGCCGCCTCCGCCTGAACGACCTCAAAAGAGACTCGCATCTGGTAGCGCCGCCGCTTCATCCTCACAGCCGTATATAGCGCGGGCTCGAAGAAATCGGCCAGCAGGGGCGGGCGCTCTAATTCCATCAGCGCCCGGATGTCGTCGGCCTCGTGTTCCAGCATCTCCAGAGCGTTGGACACAGCAAACAGTACGCCGCGCGGCGCATTGGCTGCACTTCGACAGTACTGCGCCAAAGCGAAAGTACGGTGATATCCGCCGACGAGCAGCGCGCGATTTGCGTGCAACACGATGGTGACGAAGCCTCTGGGTTCCGCAACCTGGAGGGTGAACTGATTTTTCGGCGGTCCGGCTAATACGAACTCTTCGTGCGGCAAGTCGAACAGAATGGTGTTCGCATGGCGGCTCACCGCGGTCGGCGTATGTGACGGAGGATCGAGCAACGCCGTCTGAACCCATTTCTCCGGTGTGGCGGTTTTCTCATATTTTTCCGCGATCGCAGGCGAAACCCAAAGCTGATGAACCCCGAGACTCAAGGGATTCAGCTTGACGAAGTCGACCACCATTTGTTCGTCCGGATAACGATTGCGGAACTTGCGAATCGTTTTCACGTCGGCATCCGTCAGAGGGAGAGGCGCGAGGGCGCTGCCGTTTGCAGGAGCCAACTCCTCGACTCTTCGTTTGCGGTCCTCCCAAAGCGTTACCGCATCATCCTCCGACATCGCCGCCGGAAATATGCACTCGTTCGTCAGAAAGCCGACTGCTTCGTCGCGGCTCATCCATCCCGGAAGAGCGCGGCCGGAGAGCCACTCGGGACCGGTCGATTCGGCGGATTGCTCGGAGGGCATTGCTTATATACCCTTTATGCCCGCTTAAGGTTACCGGATTAATTCAACTCAGCGTCGAGTAGTGTTCTGTGCCCCACCCTTGTCATTACAACCGGTTTGGCTGACCCAAAATATTCCATACAAAACGCGGGGAATCACAGCGATTCGAGAAGCTCATGTGGCAATACGCGCGCGTCCTCGACACCGACAACGCGGAAGCGCATGCCGCCGTCTATACGCCGACGAACAGTTCGGTTCCGGTCCCAACGCCACCAAAGGTCGCGACGCATTGACGAAGTTGATCAACGATTTTCACCAGCGCGCCGCCCGGGAATGAGGCAAAACGGGCCAGAAACGCGCTCGGCTCTATCACATGAACGCCAACAGTTCCCTCGACTTCATCGACAAAGACCATGCGTATCTCGATGCCTGGTGGATGACCATGCGCGCCGTCGCCGGTGCGAACGCGCCTGGGATGGTTGCGGCGGTTCGTCGACGAACTCGTTCGCTTCAACGGCAGCGGGTTGGTCAAGTCGCGGAATGTCAACCCGGACTCGAAGGAACTGGCAGCGCAGGCCGCTGGACTACGCAATCCCGACTGTGATGCAATATTTCCTATGTTGAAGAGAATCTGGCCCGGCCGTGCCGGTTGGCGTCATACAGCCGCAATCCTTTTAGCCCTCGCTCCGGGGGCGCTTTCCGCCCAGTGGCTCGGCTACCCGACACCGAACGTGCCCCGCACACCGGATGGAAAACCGAACATGGCGGCTCCGGCCCCCCACACCGCCGACGGAAAGCCGGATCTCTCCGGTATGTGGGGATGGGTCAACATTGGCAAGCCTTGCGGCGCGGAGTGTGGGGACACGCAAATCTCGCGCGAATTCATTAATATCGCGTCGACGCTCAAAGGCGGATTGCCTTACCAGCCTTGGGCGGCGGCGCTGGTCAAGAAGCGCAGCATCGAGCAGGGCCTGGATCCGAACGTTCATTGCATGCCTCGTGACGCGCCGCGTATCTGGACCGACGACTATTACAAGGAAATCTTTGAAGTTCCCGGCCGCGTGATCATCCTGACCGAGCGCAATATGCAATACCGGCAAATCTTCACCGACGGCCGCGCGCTTCCAAAAGATCCGAATCCCACGTGGAACGGATACTCGACTGCTCATTGGGAGGGTGACACGCTAGTGGTGGAAACCATCGGCTTTCGCGACGATCTCTGGCTGGACGCGGCGGGAAATCCTCTGACAGAGCAGGGCAAAATGACGGAGAAAATCCGGCGGCCCAATTTCGGGACACTCGAGGTCGAGATTACGATCAACGATCCGAAAGCCTACACGGCGCCCTGGACCGTGAAGATCAACCAGCCATTGATTCTCGATAGTGAGCTCATCGATTATTACTGCCTCGAGAATGAGCGCGACTCGGCGCACATGAGAGCGCAGGACACTCCGATCTCCGGCGGCGCTGCCCGGTAGCGCGCCAGACACCGGCCAACGCCCGCTCGCTTTGCGCATTGGGCGGAAACGTGCTGTGAATCCGCCGGCAGAGCGGGCGTGCCGCGAAAAATCGAAGACTACGCAATTATCGGCAACAGAACGACCGCGGCCCTCGTGGCCAACGACGGCTCGATCGATTGGCTCGGCTTCCCTCGAATCGACTCCCCGGCGTGTTTCGCCGCACTGCTCGGCACGCCCGAGAACGGGCGCTGGATCATTTCCCCGCAGTCGAAACCAAACCGCGTAACCCGCCGTTATCGCGAAGGCACACTGGTTCTCGAGACAGTGTTCGAGACCGCGGAAGGCGTCGTCGCCGTGATCGACTGCATGCAGCGCCGCGGCCGGGCCAGCGACGTACTCCGTTTGGTGGAGGGGCGGCAGGGGTCTGTGCGAATGTGCATGGAGCTCTGCATACGGTTCGGTTATGGCGAAATCGTCCCCTGGGTCGTCACACTTCCCGATGGGCGGCTGCGCGCGGTGGCCGGCCCGCATCAACTGGTCCTCTCAACACCGGTGTCGCACCGCGGGCAGGATCTCAAGACGGTAGCGGAGTTTCAGGTAAGGTCCGGCGATCGCGTCCCCTTTACGCTGACCTGGGATGAATCGTTCCGGAGCCTGCCGGAATCGCCCGACCCCGCGACATCACTGGCAGCGGTGCAGCGTGAGTGGGAGGAATGGTCGGCGCGCTGCACGGTCACCGGCGAATATGCGGAAGCTGTACTGCGTTCCCTGATCACGTTACGCGCGCTGGAGGACTGCGATACGGGCGGCATTGCGGCAGCCGCGACGACGTCGCTGCCGGAGGTTATCGGCGGCGCCCGCAACTGGGACTATCGCTACTGCTGGCTGCGCGATTCGACGTTCACGCTCTACGCGCTGCTGGAATCCGGATACCACGATGAGGCGCGCGCGTGGCGCGACTGGCTGATGCGAGCAATCGCGGGAGCCCCGGAAAAAATGCAGATCATGTACGGAATGGCGGGCGAGCGCCTGCTGCCCGAACGTGAGCTGACGCATTTAAGCGGCTACATGAATTCCAAGCCCGTTCGAAAAGGAAACGCCGCGTCCCGGCAATTGCAGCTTGACGTCTACGGGGAGGTCCTCGATTCCCTTTATCAATCGCGGCGCGCCGGCCTCGTATCGTCGACGGATATTTGGGATCTCGAAGTCGCCCTGGGCAAACATCTCGAAGATCTCTGGCGCGCGCCCGACGAAGGCATTTGGGAAGTGCGCGGCGGCCGGCGGAACTTCACGTGGTCGAAGATCATGGCCTGGGTGGGATTCGACCGCATTGTCCGGACGATCGAGGAATTCGGGGCCGGTGGTCCTGTGGATGCGTTTCGACGGGCGCGCGAAGAGGTGCGGGAGGAGATCGAAAACAAGGGCTTCGACCCAGAGCTGAATTCGTTCGTGCAGTCGTTTGGCTCCACAAATCTGGACGCCACGCTGCTGCTGATCCCGGTCGTAGGCTTTCTCAAGCCCGGCGACCCGCGAGTGCTTGGGACTGTCGCACAGATCGAGAAGCGGCTCCTCGATGGCGGATTCCTGCGCCGATATGACAGCGCGACCAATGTCGACGGGCTGGAAGGCCGCGAGGGGGCATTTCTCGCGTGCAGTTTCTGGCTGGCGGACAGTTACGTCCTCCGCGGGCGTACAGGCGAAGCGCGCAAGATATTTGAGCGGCTGCTTGGACTGCGGAACGACGTCGGACTCCTGGCGGAGGAATACGACCCGGTCGCCCGCCGATTTCTCGGGAATTTCCCGCAGGCGTTTTCGCACGTCGCGCTGGTTAATACGGCGCTGAATCTCACGCGCGCGAAGAAACCCGCGGAGCACCGTGGCTCCTGACGGGATCAAGTACGGCGCGCGCGGCGGTTCCCGAATAGAATGCCCGGACACACTCGGCAACGCGCAACACCGCGGACTCGGGAATGTGCGGCCAGAGGGGCAGCGACAGAATCTCGCGGCACGCCTTTTCCGCATGCGGGAGGTCGCCGCGCCTGAGCCCGCAATCCGCGAATGCGGGCTGCAGATGAAGCGGCACGGGATAGTGGACAGCGGCTCCGATGCCGTTCCGCAGAAGATGAGCACGCAGCGCATTCCTCCGCTTTGCCCGGATGACGTAGAGGTGGCGGACGCTTTCCGCTCCCGTACGAACCGGCCGCACGGATCCGCATTCCGCCAGCGCCCCGTCGTACAGGGCAGCGGCCCGCATCCTCATCGCCTGCCATTGTTCGAAGTGCGGGAGGAATGCGCGCAGATAGCATGCCTGAATCTCATCCAGACGTGAGTTGATCGCGGGGAAGCGTGCGATCTGATCGTTGCGGCGGCCGCCATCGCGCAGCATCCGGAGTCTGCCCGCGGCGCGTGCGTTGTTTGTAACCACGGCTCCGCCATCTCCGAGACAGGGCAGGTTCTTCGTCGGATAAAAACTGTATGCGACCCAAGCGGACCAGGCACTCAAAGGCTTATGGTCGATCCGCAGTCCATGCGCCTGGCAAGCGTCCTGAATCAACGGAATGCCAGCGCGGCGGGCAAGAGCGCTCAGCGCTTTGAGATCGCAGCCCTGGCCGTACAAGTGGACAGGCACGAGGGCGGCGGTGCGGCGCGACATGCGGGCTTGAACATCATCCGGATCGAGTAACAGCGTTTCGGGATTTACATCTGCGAACCGGGGGCGGCCGCCGCTATTGCGAATCGCCTGCGCGGTGAACAGCGAGGTCAACGCTGTTGTAATCGCTTCGCTGCCCGGCGGCATCCCCGATTCCCGCAAACATAACTCAAGAGCGCCGGTACCCGAACCGGTTGCGACGGCAAAACGCGCGCCGGACGCTGCCGCAAACTCGTCTTCGAACGCCGTGACTTGTTCGCCCAGAATAAACTGCGACGTGGCGAACAGGCGTTCCAGATTGGCCCGCCATCGCATTTGGGTCTCCGCGAGGAGAGGACGAAGATTGACCGCCGGAACGTTCATGCCGTGCGGGCGCGGCGGCGGGGCGAAGCAGGGACATTCAACGCGACGTAGAGCCGGATCAACTGGGACGTGGTAGCCGCAAGCGAACGGAGGCGAAAGAACTGTGACCGTCCATGCAGCCGGGGATAATGATGCACCCCGATCTCCTCGACCGCGCAGCCGCTGAGCTCGATCTTGCGAACGAGTTCGACGCACACCGTGCCGCTGGTTGAAGTGAGATGAATGCCTTCGAGCAGCGAGCGGCGAATGATTCGGAAATCGCAATCGACATCGCGGATGCGGATTCGAAACAGTGTCCTCGCGAACCAGTTGTAGGCGATGCCGATCCAGATGCGGTGCCGCGGGTCGTGCCGGTCCAGTTTGTACCCGTTCACCATGCCAACGTCGGGCCGAAGGCGCTCCAGCAGCTTCGGAAGTTCGCCCGGATCGTATTGCCCGTCGCCGTCGGTATAAAAGACAAACTCTTTGGTGGCCGCCGCGAACCCGCTGCGCAGCGCGCCTCCATAGCCCCGGTTTTCAGCGTGGGTAACGATGCGCAGGCGCGGCCCAAGTTCTGCGCAGAGCTCCCTGAGGACGGCCGCGGTGCCGTCCTGACTGCCGTCGTTCACAACGATGACTTCATAGTCGCCGACGCATTCGGCAAGAACCCGGAATGTGCGGATGAGCAGGCCCCCGATGGACTTCTCATCGTTGTAGGCGGGGAAGAAGACGCTCAATGAGCGCAGGCGAGGGGTTTCCACTCAAACGGCCTTCATATTAACGGCGCACAACGGACCGGCTGCCGCCTGTGCGCTCTTTTCTCCGATCAAAATGAGCGATTGCCCGAGGAAGAAATTCAGGCCGGCCGCCAGGCACGATGCCTCGAACGCGAGCGTCCTGTAAAGGATTCTGTCGAGCCAGGCCGGCCCGGCCCCTACGCCGCTCGCGGCAGGCTGCCGTCTCAATGGCTCCCAAAACCTGAATTTTGCCAGCGCGACCGGCATCAGAAGAGAATTCGCATAGCTGCACCGCAGTACTCTGATTCCGCATGACTGCGCCAGGTCCATCAGCCGCCGGCGCGTGAATCGCTGCCGTTCCATAACGAATTCGGAATGCCGGCTGCGCAGGGCATCCAGCGCGGAGACCCGAATGACCAGAAGCCCCGATGGTTCCAGCACACGACTGAGCTCCTTCATCGGCTGCGATTCTTCCCCGCGGGGAAAATGGACGATCACGTCGAGGGAGAGCACCGCGTCGAAGGCCGCATCGCGAAACGGCAGCGCCGCAAGGTTGGACTGGGCCAGGCGCCCCAGATGCATGCCGCGCGCGTACCGTAAACCCTCGGCGCTCAGGTCGACAGCCGTCACCGGCACACGCCATTCGCGCTGCAGAACCGCCGCAAAAAATCCTGTGCCGCAGCCCGCTTCGAGCACCCGCTGAAACTTTCTGCCCCGGGTCGTTCGGCGCAGCATCCGGAAGAGAATGCGGCGCATCCCGCGGTACCACCATAAATCGCGCTCAGCGGCTGCAATGTTCGCGAACTCGGCCGGATTCATCATGCGGTCGCCACGCTGTACGCGTCGCGCGAGTGAACAGTCAAAAGACATTCGGGATCGCCCGAGCCGGCGCCGAGATAGTGTTCCCGCTCGCGCCGATAGAAGGCGAGCGTGCCGGCGATTCCTTCCTGGAATGGGATTCGCGGCCTCCACCCGAAGTCCCACTGGAACCTGCTCCAGTCGGCGCGGTAGCTTCCGATGTCGATCGATTTCCGGTCGCGAGGGAACGGGCGCAATGACGGAGGCGGCGCACAAGCCGCGGTGGCGGCGATCTGCGCGATTTCCATGAGCGAGAGCGGCCCGGGCCCTCCAATGTTGTAAACGGCCGAAGGAAGGCGATGGGCCGCCCCGGCGGCAAGAAACGCTTCGACCGCGTCGTCCACATGAATCGGGTCCCGCAGTTGGGCGCCGTCGCCGAAAACCTCCATTCGCCTGCCCTGTATCGCCTTGCGGACGAAATTGGCGAGGACGCCCTGACACGGCACGGAAAGACACATGCGGGGTCCATACACGTTCGAAAGATTCAGAACGACAGCATCGAGACGGCCGAGCCTCGCATACAGCACGTGATACATCTGTGCGGCGTACTTATGGATTCCGTTGAAATCGACGGGGGCAATCGGATGATCTTCGTCCACCGGCAGGTACCGGGGCGCCCCGTAGACCTGCCGGGTTCCCGCGTAAACGATGCGCGCGCCCGGCGCCGAAGCAGCGCATTCGGTCAGAAACCGAAGCTGGGCCTCCGCATTCAGGGCGGCATCGCGCTCCGGCAGAGTCATGCTGTGCAGATGGCTGATTTCGCCGGCCAGATTGAAGATCACGGACGCCTGCTGAATGGTTTCGCGCAGTGCGCCGGAGTCCGCGATACTTTTGCGGATGACTCGCACCTGATTTTCAATTGGCGCAATGTTGTAATTGTTTCCGCCGCAGCCGGTCACCAGCGGGTCAATGATTGTTACGCGCGCTCCGCGCTCCACAAGCCTCAACGCCAGGTTGCTGCCCAGAAATCCCAGGCCGCCCGTGACGACGACTTCGCGATTGGTGTAGATAAGTCACCCCCAGGGTGCAAATGCCCGATCACACCCCGCCTTACAAAAACTTGATAACAACTGGTTAGTAAAGATACCATCGGGAAGACCGATTGTAAAGAACTGTGATTTGCACACTGTGCTCGCGCAACTCTTCTCCGAAACCCGGGTTTACATTTTAGGCACGACTGCATCGTTGGATGTTGCCGCCCTTCTCCGGATTCCTTTCCGGCCAGCTTTGCTCTACTCGGAGGACTGCATCAATTTCGCCGGTGCTCTGACGCACTTCGATTTAAAACAGTCGAGTCCGCAGCCTCCGGGATACCCGCTGTTCGTTTTGCAATCGCGTGGGTTGTTCGCCGTTCTGGGCTCGCCGGAGCGCGCTTTCCTGTCCGGTGTGAGCCTGGCGTCGGGGTGCTCTTTTTCTTTATCGTTTTGCTGGGGCGGGAAATGGGGGGCTTGGGAGTGCGGGTTCGCGGGCGCGCTGCTGCTGACGCAGCCGGCCTTCCTGTTTTCGAGGCTGACGTCGACGATCCGGATCTATCTCGCCGCCGTTTCCTGCGGCGCGGCCTGGTACTGCTGGCGGATGTGGCGCGGCGAATCCGGCCTGTGGTGGCCGCCGCGTTGTTCCTCGGCATCGGTTGGGGGTATCGGCCCGAGCTCATTCTGATGTTGTTTCCATTGTTTATTTGCACTGTCTGGCCCGCGCGCCAAACCGGCACGGCGCTGGGGGCTGCGTCCGCGCTTCTACTCGCGATTGTCCTCGGACGGAGCGCGATTCTGCTCACTGGCGTTCCTGCACCGGGCAGTCTGCCCTCCGTCTTCCGGAACTATCTTGCGGTTCAGGCCGCGGACACCTCACCGCTCTACGGTGCGCCGGTCAGAGGCTGGATCTCGATGCTGGCGCACCTCGCATCGTGGAACGCTCTGGCGGTGATGGCGTTGCTTGCGCCACTGGTGAGCCCGCCGCTTGAGCGAAGCTCTTACGTGTTCCTCGCCCTCTGGACCGTCCCCGCACTGCTTTTTCAGGCTACTGTGCATGTGGCGCCGGTGATCACGCGCTGGTGGCCATTCCCGCCTTTTGCGTGTTCGGCGGGATCGCCCTCAGGCGGCTGCTGCGCCGCCGCATGCTCATCGGAATCGTGGTGTTCGCGTTGATCCTGCGGCTGAATGTGCGAACCTTCCTGCGGCCCGTGAGCATGCATCCGGAACGGGCCACAACCACGGCGCGGTTGGTCAAAGAGGAGTTTGTGCGCGGCCTCTGGGATGTCTCGCTGCCCGTTTACCGCCAGAACGAAACTGCCGCCGAAACTTCCCTGCGCGATGCCCGCGAGCTGATCCGGCAGGCACATGGCCGCGCCGTCGTCATCTGCGGCGACTCTCCGGCTTTCCCGCAAAAAGTCTCGTGGTATTTGCCGGACACGCCGGTATGGAACGTATCCGGAACAGGACCGGCGACGGCGCTTTTGGGTGGAGCGCCGGGGCCAGGGGCGGTTTCGTCCGAGCGTCACATCCCGCTCGGTCACGCGGCGCGTGTTCTCTGGATCCCAGGGCCTCGCGCGGATGAGGCACGCAGGGAATGGAATTGCATCGATGACAATCTCTGCTGGCTGCCGGCAGGCCGCATCGCGACGCCGGAGGTCGAGGACGCGCCCTAATATGGCCAGACCGCGCAGCCTCAGGCGGGAAGCGACCGCCGCCGCTCTGATCCTCAGCGCCGTCTTCCTGACTCGCTGGCCGCTGGCCCCGAAGTATCTGTTTTTTTTCGATTCCGCGAACTTCGCCTACGCGATGGAACACTTCGATCCCGCCGAACAGCGGCCGCAGCCGCCGGGGTATCCGCTCTTTGTATGGCTGACACAATTGCTGCACGCGGTGATTCCGAACTCGCAGCATGTTCTCGTTCTTTCGGGAATCATTGGGACGGCCCTGGCCGCGTGGTGTCTCTGGCGTCTGGGCGCCGAAATGTTCGGCAATCGCGCGGGGTGCGCCGCGGCAGCGCTGCTGATCGGCAACCCCGTGATGTGGTTCGGCGGGCTCACCAACGAGGTGCGGACCTTCCTCGCGGTTTGCGGATGCGGCATGGCGCTTCTGTTCTGGCGCGCTTCTCAACCGGAGGCGCCACCGCGACGGCTGTACCTTGCTTGCGTGCTCAGCGGGATGATGGCGGGCTTCCGCCCGGAAACTTTGCTGCTGGTGCTTCCGCTGCTCGCGGCGGCTCTGTTCCGGCGGAAAGAGCCCGTCTTGCGAGCGGCAGCCGCGCTAACGGCGCTTGGCGCGGGAGCCGCCGTATGGCTTGTTCCCACGGTGCTGCGGGTCGGGGGTCCTTCCGCTTATGCCAGTCTGCTTCTCGATTATTCGCGCGCACAGTTTCATCAGTCATCGCCGCTGTTCGGCGCTCACACGCAGGGAGCGCTGCGCATGTTCAAATCCGCGGTGATCTGGAACGGACTGGGCGCGATCGTCTGGCTCTGGTTCGTCCCGTTGGCCGGGGTGAGATGGAAGAGCATTCGCGCGCAAGCGAGTTTCATCGCGTTGTGGTTCGTGCCGGGCTTTCTTTTTCAGGCCGTGGTCCACGTGGCCGACCCCGATCAAACACTGTTCACCGTGCCGGCGCTGTGTCTCGCCGGCGGCGTCGTATTGGCGAGCGCCCGCGCGGGTGCGAAGTGGCGCATGGCCGGAGCCCTCGCCATCGGCGCATTCCTGTTTTTCAGGCCGCCGCACGGCATCGCCGCGGCGGCCGGTTACGACGTGGTGCGATGGTCGAGCGCACAGATGGCACAAACCCTGGACGGCCTGAAGAAACTAACAGCGGACGGTCCCGCGGAAGTGATTTTGGCGGGCCAGGCGGTTTCCTGGCGTCAACTGGCCTACTACTTCCCCACGCAGCCGATGCTCGTGGTGGAATCCGATGGAACGGTATGGGGCGTCGAGGGAACACGCCGGTTCGTCCCGGTCCTTCGGAACGGAGATTACGTGCTGCCGGGCGGTTTGCGCACTGTGATTGCACTGGATCCAACGGCCACCACCACGCGAATGCTCCTCGAGAATCAGTCGGATTTTCAAAGCCACGGCAATCTCATCTATCGCGCCCGTGGGTACGACGGAGGTTTTCAGATCGCCGGAGCCCGATTTGTGACCGCCCCTCCCGGAAAACTGTAGCCGTTTTGCGCTGGTGTCGCCGGGAATGAATGCGGTTTTTCGCTCGTCCGCTCCTTGCGCTTTCCCTGATCGGCGCCTGCCCGGTTCTGTCAGCAAGGACCCTCACCCGGCATTGAACGAACAGCGGGCCCCGGTGCGGACTCCTCGGGTGGAAATCGATTCATCAGCGCCTGCGGGGCCGGCACAATCACTTGTCTACCGCGCCGGAACATCATTAAAGATCTGACCGCGCGGTCCTTGGGCTGCGGTTCGAACTCAACGGAGATTACTACTCACATGTCAGACGTGGACCGTGGCCGCAGAAGCCAACATCTCTACGCCTTTTCGCGACGACCATTTTGTGGTCTCGACAAAGGCACGATGGCCGGAAATGCTCTCCGCGGCACTTTCGGATGCGGAGGATGGGCTGGGAATTGTGGCGACGGTAGCGATCCACGGAGCGAGAATTCGGGTCCTCGAGCCGGGCGTACAGGATCCGGGTCGGTTTGTTGACGATCTCTCGGCGCGGCAGGTCATCGGGAACTCCGCGGATTTCATTGCGGGTGCGGGGACTCTATTTCATTTTGGTTTCAGCGCCTTGTTTAGTTTAGTTAAACGTAAGATGGCTGGACAAGATCGGTGCAACAGTTGCTCTGCTCCAAGCTGCCGGGCAACGCGCTGGACGCTATCTGCTGCGCAGCAACCTCACCAGCGAAAACTCGGCCGCGTTGTGGAAGCAACGTGCCGTTGACGCAGATCGAGAGAGTGTTGCGCTCGCTGAAAAGCGAACTCGGGATTCGCCCCACTACTTCAACAATTGCGCAAGGTAGTCGAGGGCGCGCGGGTCTTTTGACTGGCCCAGCCAGAAGATCGCTTTCTTGCGCACCGCCGGATCCGGGTTCGTCTTTGCGACGTTGATCAGCATCGGGATGCCCTGATCTTCCGGCAATTGCTTCAGGGCGAAGACGGCCTGTTCCTTTACTGAGCGGTCCGGGTCGGATGTGATCGCCGCATTGATTGCGGCGTTGACTGCCCCTTCCGTCTGTTTGTTCGCAGCACGCTGAGCGGCCCAAAAAAGAGCGCGGCTGCGAACGCGCGGGTCTTTGTCGCTGCGCGCGGCATCGAGCACCGCCGCAATCCCCGCCGGCGCGCGGCTCTGCGACAACGCGAAAATCACCTGCTCGCGCACCGGTTCACTCGTCTCGCGAGCCAGCATCTGTTTCAACTTTTCGACACCGGGGGCTTCGCGCGTGGTGCCAAGCCAGAAGGCGGTCCGCTCGCGGACGCGCTGCGGTTGGGAGGGATCGGTGAGTTCGTCGAGGGCGCGGTCTGCCGCGGGTCCGGCTTGCAGACCGATCGCGAGGATCGCGGCGTCGCTCTGCTTTCCGCTGACCTGCGTCTTCAGCCATGTAATGCTGGCGTCGGCAGGGACACCGGTGATCCAGTGGAAAGGCAGTCCGCCGCCGTCGAAGCGGCAGTCAGGCGACGCCGTGCGGAGCTGATCGACCTGCCCATTTGCGATTCTGACAAGGACCACCACGGCCGCCGGGCCTTCCAGTCGAACCGGCGCATTTATCGCGCGTCCGTCGTCGTGACGGGTCGAGTCGCTGTTGTGAATCCAGCACATGTCGCCGTTGCGGCCGGGGATGATCGGCTCCTGCCACGCGGCCCAGAGAGGCCCCGCGCCAAATCCGGCGAACTCGGCGGCGAGTGTTCCGCTGAAGGCCTGCGATTCGAGCCTGGCGTTTTCCACCTGGGGCGCCTGCTGGGCGCAAAGATGTGCGCAAAGACCGGCCGCCGCGATCGATGCAAAGAGGAAGGCCTTCATTTCAGGATCTCGAGCAGGTAGTCCGTCGCATCTTTGTTGGCATGCATAGTCCCGAGCCGCTGCACGATGTATACCTTCATCGAGTTATCGGACTCCTTGCGCGCAAGGTCGATCATGAGCTTCGCATCGCCGCGCTCGAACAGTCCATTGATAATGGCCTTTTTCGTCGAAGGGTCGCTATCCATCGTATAGAGGCTGGCGAGCGTTTCGGGGCTGGTGGAGCGCGTGCGCGCATAGCTGCGGATGGCTTCCTCGCGCACCTTCGGGTCCTTTTCGTTTTTCACAAGATCGAGCAGTTTGTCCGAAGCGTTCGCAATAAAGAGACTGCGCACGATCTGGATCTTATTCTCGGGCGATGTCTCCGAAGCGTAGAGCTGAGTCAAATGATCGGTCGCCTGCATCACGCCAAGCTGGCGGATGGTGTCGCTGCGCAGAGACTCATCCTTCTCGGTTTTGGCGAGGTTGTAAAGAGCATCTTTGGCCTCTTTGCCCTGGGAGATCATCAGCGACTGGATGATCTGCTTCTTCACCGCCGTATCGTTGGAACTGCTGTAAATCGCGATGAGTTGCTGGCCGGCGTTGGGAGTGCCCGACATCCCGATGTAGCGGATGGCGCGCATCTGCAGATCCGGGTTCCCCGCCCCTTTGGCGTAGTCGGAGAGAATCTGCTGGGCGCGCGCGGAATGGTTTTGGGTAAGAACGAACAGCGCGCGGTCCTTAACCTTGGGCGAGCTATTGCCTTTGAGAACGCCCTCGATCTGGGGGATGGCGCGATCCGGGTCGGCGGCCATCAGAGCGTTGAGGGCCATCAATTTGAGATCTTCGTTGGATTCCTGGGCGGCCGAGATCGGCTGTCCGGAGCTTTGGCGTACTTCGACCTCGAGCGCTTGCGCGTCGTTGAGCCAGTGGCTGCCCGCGTAATCGCGGCGCAACTGGGCAAGGGCGGCGAGCGCTTCATCCTTGCGTCCGACGCGGTTTAAAGCATAGGCCTTCCAGTAGAGCGCGCCGTCAGACCGCGCGGATTTGCCGTCGATCACCGCATTGAAGCGGCGGATCGCGTCGTCGTAGCGGCGATCGTCCAGCGCGCGCGTGCCCTGTTCGTATTCGTTGTCGAGCCGGCTGCCGCCGATGGTGACCTTCGGCTGAAACGAGTAGCTGAAGGCATTGTTCAGGACGCCCGCGATGATGTCGCCTGTCAACATCCCCTTCAAGTCCGTTTTCGCCAGCGCTTTCTGCGCCTTTTCGAGTCCCGCTTGCGCGGCCTGCATGGCGCCATAGACGTCATAGGAGAATGGCTCGGCCGGCAGCCGCGGCGCGATCGGAACGGCCGGCGTAACGGGGGCCACGGGCGCTACCAACGGAACTTGGGCCAGCGGAACCGGCGCCTCCTGGGCGAAGCCCGCAGTCGTCAGCGCCGCGATTGCAATGAGAATTTTTCCATTCATAGTCTTTGTCCCTGGGTCCTTAAATTCGCTTCGATGATTCTGACTTTGAAGAGCAGAGAGTTGGAGCCGATGCGCTCCTGTATCCGCCGCACTTCTTCCGCGCTCACCATATCGGGCACGTTGGCAACTTCCAGAAGGAAACGCTCCACGTCGTCGAGAAAACCCGCGGTCGCGCTCTTGCCGTTTAAAACGAGTGTCTGGCGAAGCAGGCGGCCTTCTTCGACGAGATCGTGCGCACGGGTGCGCTCGAGCGCGAAATTCTGCGCGTCGCCGCTGTTCGAGATTTCGATCAACAGCATGCCGGTGCGAACGAAATGATCGGCGAGCGAGATGGCGAGGATCCGCTCACGAGCCTGAGCGGAAAGCCCGGCCACTATCGGCTGACGCGCCGGAGCGCTACCGTTCGAAAACCTGCCGAGCGCGAAGGCTCCGGCCATGAGAACAATCGCCGCGGCGGCGGCCACCCAGATCTTCGGGGCCAACCATCCCGGGGCGAATCCCCATTGACGGCGCGGCTGCTCGGCGAGGGCAGGAGCCAGCGCCGCCCACACAGTTCGTTCGAATGCGGAGTCCGGCTCGGGCGCATCCCATTCGTTGCAGAGATCGAGTGTCCGGCGCAGCGCCACCGCCGCGGCCTGGCATTCCGTGCATTCCGCGGCGTGGCTGCGCGTATCCGCCCGGATGCCTGGCTCGTTGTAATAAATCAGAATCAGATCTTCTTCCGATAAGTGCTTCATACTGACTTCCCTTGCGCCGTCCTGCTCATAACCGCCACCGGCGCGAGCGCTTTCCGCAGCTTCTGGACTGCGCGGAATACGCTGTGTTTGGCCGCGCCCTGCTGAACACCGAGCGCGGCTGAAATTTCGTCGATCCCGAGGCCTTCGTAGTGCCGCATGACGAAAGCAGCCCGTTCCATTTCGCTCAACTCGTCGAGCGCCGGCAGCAGGATCGCCTGTACCTGGGCGCTCAAGGCGATCCGCTCGGGCGACGGGGTTTCAGCGGCCAGCGGTTCGGTAGCATCGAACGATACATCCTGCTTCCGCTTGCGCGCCCGGATATGATCGAGCGCACAATTTGCGCAGATACGATGCAACCACGTGCCGAAGCTGGCGCGGCCGTCGAACTTGCCGATCTGTTTCCAGGCTTTCAAAAATGTCTCCTGCACCATGTCTTCGGCATCTAACTCATTGCCTGTCATGCGAAAAGCCAGCCGGAAGAGGACGCGGGCATGACGTTCCACGAGCAGGCGGAAAGCGGCCTGATTGCCCCGGCGGGCCTGCTCGACGGTAAATTCGTCGTCCTGCGCTGTCTGGGTGGTGTTCACCAGGCTGTCAGTTTAGACTCGGTTCGGGGGGAGCGGTTAGGAGCGGCCGCAAAACGAGAGAAAAGCTAACCTGCGAGGACTCTGTGGACGAACTGAACTGCCATCGAGCCTTCGCCTACCGCTGACGCGACTCGCTTGATGCTGCCGGAGCGGATATCGCCGACAGCGAAAACGCCGGGAAGGGTGCTTTCGAGCAGGTACGGAGGGCGGCGCAGCTTCCAATCGTCCGTCACGTCGACCCCGGTGCGAATGAACTGTCCCGTATCCATCGCCAGACAGCCCCGCAACCAGGCGGAATTCGGCTCAGCGCCCGTCATCAGGAAAAGATGGCGGATGTTGTGCGCGCGGCTCTCGCCCTTGGATTTGCAGGCCCATTGCACGCGCTCGAGATGCCTGTCGCCCTCGACTGCCTCCACTTCAGTCAACGGATGCACGGTGATCCGCGGGCAGGCTTCAATGCGCGAGATGAGATAGCGCGACATTGTCTCGGCGAGACCCGAACGGCGCACGAAGATGTCGACGTGCCTGGCATAGTTGGAAAGGAAGAGCGCGGCCTGTCCAGCCGAGTTGCCTCCGCCGACGACAGCGACCTCATCCGTCCGGCAGAGCTCGGCTTCGATGTGCGTGGCCGCGTAGTAGATGCCGGCGCCTTCGAAATCAGCCAGATTGGGCAGGGGCAGCTTCCGGTAACGCGCACCGGCGGCGACAATGATGGCCCGGGCCTTTACCGAGGCGCCATCCTCAAGCTCGATTTCATACGGCTGCCGCGTACTTCTGAGCTTGCGGACGGTACGGGCGACGGCGATGTGAGCGCCGAACTTCTCGGCCTGCACGAACGCGCGTTGTGTCAGATCCTGACCGGAGATGCCGAGGGGAAATCCGAGATAGTTTTCGATGCGTGAGCTGGTGCCCGCCTGTCCGCCCGGCGCATTGGCTTCGACAACCAGAACATTCAAGCCTTCCGATGCGCCGTAGACGGCCGCCGCCAGCCCGCTGGGACCGGCGCCGACGACGACGAGGTCGTAGACGTCTTGATCGTCGATACCCGCGTTGAGTCCGAAGCATTCGGCGGCCTCGGCGTTGGTTGGATTGCGCAGCACAAGATCGCCACGGCAGATCAGGACAGGTACATCTTCGACGCCAACGCCAAAATGGTCGAGCGTCGCCTGGACATCTTCGTCACGTTCGACATCAACGTAAGTGTGGGGATGGCCGTTGCGCGTGAGGAATTCGCGCAGCCGGAGGGTGTCGCCCGAGTGAGTCGATCCGATCAGAATGGCATCGCCGACCGCGTTTTCGATCAGGTACACGCGGCGCAGCAGGAAGGCAGTGAGGAAAAGCTCGCCGAGCGCGACGTCCGTCTGCATCAGACGTTGCAGGTTGGGCCGGCTGAGTTCCAGGATCACTCCGGCTTCGCGCGCGCGACAGCGGACGAGACTTCGGCGTCCGGATAATTGGTTCACTTCGCCGGTGAACATTCCCGGACTCAGCACACGGATGAGGTTTTCGGTGTCGGCGGAGACGGCGAGGACTTCAACCGCGCCCGCGATGACGACGAAAACTCCGTGGCTCACGTCGCCGATGTCGAAGAGAATATCGCCGGGCTGGACATCGCCCTGAATCCCGAAGGCGCGGAGGCGCTGGATTTGCCCGGGGTCCAGCCGGGGAAACATTTGGGGGTTCAGTTCGGCCGGGTCCGCCATCGCCTCTTCAGAATAGCGGCCGGGGACGCGCCCAATACCGTCTCTACTGCAGGCTGATGCCGGGTTTGGAGAGATCGGCGAGCTTCGTCGAATTTTCCATCATCCCGAAGTCGCGCGGATGTTGCTTGTTACGTGTGAGTCCCGGAACGTCGGTAGTCACGAAGTCGATCAACTCGCCGGCGGTGACGAAGCCGTCTTTATCGCTGTCGGCCGCGCCTTCCAGAGCGCGCAGCACGGCCCACGTGAACGCGCCGTGGCCGCCGCCGAACTCCGGACCTTCCAGCGACAACTCCCGGGGACGCGCCGCCATCAGCCCCAGCATTTCACCGGTCGCTTCACCGATGCTGGCCACGCTGTCGCCGATCGCGGCCGTCTTCTGGCCGGCGATGGTCGCGGCGCGGCAAACGTCCGCGAGGAGCACGACATGACCCACTTTGGCAAGAGCCTGCTCGACGTCGGAGTGGAGCTCGGCCATTGGAAGCGCAGTGCCCGCGAGATTCTGCGGGTCGCTGTCGTATGTCAGGATGTAAGCGCCGGTATTATCCACGGTGCCGTGTCCGGCGATCAGGATGAATACCGTATCGTTATTGCCGGGGCGCGTCTTCAGGAAAGTCTTCAATCCGTCGCGTACCGCCGCCGTGCTGGCTTGTTCGTTTGTCAGCACCAGCATCTGATCCGCGGGAATGCCGCCGCCTCGCGGACTGGCGAAGTGCTGGCTGAGCACCTTTGCATCGGCATCGGGATATTGGAGCCAGGCGTCAGCCGGAAGCTTTTGGTATTTGGAGATCCCGACCACGAGCGCCCAAGTCTTGCCTGGACCAGGCGCGGCGGTTAAAGGAACGGCAGCCAACAGCAACATCATGGCTTCGGCAACCTTCTTCCCCAATCCGCTTTTCATCGGCGATCCTCCATGTATCCCATGCTATCGGATTCTACTGGCCAATTATCCCTAAAGATGTCGAACGCACCGGCCGATAGGGTGTATAGCGCAAGATGCCTTTGGATCCCCCAGTTCTGTGGCCACAGATCATCGCCGGAGCGTCGCTTTTGGCGGCGTCGATTTCGACGACGATCTGGCTGACGACGCGCCGCCGGCTGGGCGAAAGCGTGCGTGAGATCGAAGACCTGGCCAATTCGTCCCTCGTGATTGAGGAAGAGCGCAAGATGCTCGAGCTGATCGCGAGCGGCGCGTCGTTGAATGAGGTGCTGAACAGTCTCGTTCTCGCGATCGAGCGAATTTCGCCCGGCGCGATCTGCACCGTGATGCTGCTGGACGAGGAACACTGGCAATACCTTTCGCTCGTGGCCGGCCCGAGTATTCCGGAGGTTTACATACGCGCTGTACAAGGGCTTCCGATCGGGCCCGATGTCGGCGCCTGCGGGTCAGCGGCGTTTCGCAACGAAACCGTCGTCGTCGAAGACATCTCCACCGATTACCGCTTCGAGGGCGCCCGCGAATTCGTGCTCAGTCATGGACTGCGCTCGTGCTGGAGCCAGCCCATCCGAGGATCAAGAAATAACGTTCTTGGTACGTTTGCGATGTACCATCGTCACCCCGCGAAGCCGCGCTCCGAGGAATTGCGAATGACGCGGGCGGCGGCGCAACTGGTGGGCAATGCTATCGAACGCATCCGGGCGGAAAAGGCGTTGAGCGAGACGTCGAGGCGGCTCAGTCTGGCGGAGCGCGTCGCGCGCTTCGGCGTATGGGAAGCGAACTTCAATAGATCGATGCTGACGATTTCCGAAGGCGCGGCGGTCATTCTGGGGCTCCCGGCGGAGCATCGCGAAATAGCTATAGCTGATTTCGATGCCATGGTCCACAGCGAAGACCTGCAGGCACTGCGAGCGGCGGCCGATCCCGCAACCGCGCGCGGGGAGACGGTGCAAAGCGAATTCCGGGTGATGCTCCCGAATGGAGGGACGCGTTGGATTCGCAGTGTGTGGCGCTTCGAATTGAGCGAGGGGCCGCCCACGCGCGCTACGGGCGCGATGATCGACATCACGGACGAGCGGCACATGCTGGCGCAGTCGCAGGAAGGCCGCGCGGCAGCCGAAAAATCCGCGCGCGCGGCAAGGCAGGCCGAGCGCCTGGAACAGGATCGGAAAGCGATCCTCGAGCTCGTGGCCAAGGATAGGCCACTCGACCAGATCGTCAAAACGATGGCGTTGGCAGTGGCAAGTCACCTTCCCGGCTCGCTGTGTTCGATCCAGGTCGATTTGGGGGAAACCCGGATATCCGCTTCCCCTTACTTCCCGGAACGGATGGCGGCAGCGCTCGAGCAATTGCCGATCACTGCTATTCACGGAACGAAATCGTCGGAACCACTGGCGCGGCTTTCCGACAATGCAGGATGGCCGCGGCTGGCGGGTGAATCGGCACCGCGGCAGCGCTACCGCGCCGTGCCTATCCTGCGTGACGGAGCACCAGCGGGCATGATCGTTTCGCTTTTTGACGAGGATTGTCCGGACGGGCAGACGGAGCAGAAACTGCTGGAATCCTGGGGACAGTTCGCCAGCCTCGCGGTCGAGCGTCGCGGATTGTATGAGCAGTTGTCGTTCCGGGCGCAGTACGATTCGCTGACTGGTTTGCTGAACCGCGCCGCGCTTTATGAGAGGCTCGACGCGCAAATCGCGCGCAGCAGCGCCGAGGGCGGCGAACTGGCGGTGATCTATCTCGACCTTGATCACTTCAAGGAAATCAACGATCGTTACGGACACGCGGCGGGTGACAAAGCGCTGCAAACGGTGGCGCGCTGCATTCGCGAGAGTACACGCCATACCGATCTGGTGGCGCGTCTGGGCGGTGACGAATTTGTGGTGATCCTGCCCGGCGTGGGTGACCGGCGCGAAGCCAGCCGCATCGCGGATATGGCAGTGCAGGCGATTTTGGTCTCCGAGGCCGGTAACGGCGCCGAGCTTCCTATCGGCGCAAGCTACGGGGTCAGCATTTTCCCGGACGACGGTGTCGACATGGATGGGTTGTTAACCGCCGCGGACGAAGGGATGTACCGTTCGAAGCTGCGGCGGCGCGATTCGCGGCCGGCGAGGCCGACTGCTCCCGTGCTGATCGGCGCGTAGGGACCTGCGCTTCTCACCGGGAAGACGTCGGCAAGAGTGCCGGGCCAGCACCCCTAACTTAACTAAAGGGGATGCTGGGCGCTGCAGACACGAGTGCCCAATGCCGCTTAAACTTTCAACCGTTTCCATTGAGAGCGTGTGGGACTGGCGGTCTGGACCAGAAGCGCAGTCGAATCGTCAGTCTTGTTGCTGAGGCCCCCATAAAGGGGGCCGGTCAGTGCTGAGGCCCCATAAAGGGAGCCGGTCAGCCTGGATAAGGTGAGCAGCCGTCTCCGCCTCTGGCCAAGCCGGTGCATGCCTTTGTTTTGCAACAGAAGCAACGCCGGCGACGAGATCGCCAGCGCCACATTTACTTCGACATCTGGAAATTTAAGTGGCATTGGGCATGAGTGCCCGCGCCACGTGGTCGGCACTCCCGCCGGCGTGGTCGGTCCTGAAGCTGGTGAGACATGCGGGTAACCACGTCGCCTTGGAGCGGCCATTGGGCACGCCCGGGAGCCGCCGCAAAACCGGCCGTGCGCAACGTTGTCTGGCTGAGGGAAGCACTCTACTATTATTGCGGCGCGTAATAGCCCAGGCGCCAGCGAGCTTTGAGCGCGGGGAGTCCTTTGGGCTGTCTGACCCGCACCTCGACTTTGCGGTACTTGCCGTCGCGCTCCCCGTTCGAGGGCGCGTAGGCCAGCACGTACTGGTTGCGCAGCTCGATGGCGATCTTTTCAGCGATGGCGGGCAGTTGGCTGAACTCTGAGGCGCCGAATGCACGGCCGCCTGTCTGGTCCGCGATTTCGGCGAGCAGACGCGGGCCGGAGACTTCCGCCGCGGCCATGCGCGGCAGGATCACCGGCTCGAAGACGCCCATCGCATAAATCTGGGTATCGGCTTCTTTGACCACGCCCTTGATATCCGCGGCCGTATAGCGGCTATGATTGTCGCCACCGTCGGATACGACAAGGAGCGCCTTACGGGGGTTCTTCGCCTTCTTCATCTCCATAACACCGAGATCCACAGCGTCAAGGAGAGCCGTCAATCCGCCCGCATGCAGTGAGCCCATGCTGTGTTCGATCTCGCGCATGTCGGATGTGAACGGCTGCGCCACCTCCGCCCGATCGCTGAACTGGACGAGGAACGCTTCGTCCTGCGCGTTCATAGTCTTCAGGAACTCGGCGACGGCGCGGCGCGACGTTTCCATTTTGAAATCCATGCTGCCGCTGGTATCGACGAGGATGCCGATGGAAAGAGGCGCATCTTCGCCCGAGAAGTGGGAAATTTTTTGATCGACGCCGTCTTCGAGGAGGGTGAAGTCGGGCTTGTCGAGTCCGACGACAAAACGATTTTGCGGATCGGTGACGGTGACGGGGATGACGACGAGGGTGGTGTTAACGACGATGTTCTGAGCGAAGAGCGGAAGGGCGAGAAAAGCTACGCGAAGAGAACGCATTCGCATGCCGTGATGAGTCTAGCACGGGGCAGCCCGTTAGGAACTGCCGATCAGGACCCCGGTGGCGAAGACGAGTAATCCCCCGAGCCCCACTTGTACGGCCGCGGACAAGGGTGGCGTATCCATGTAATGATTGCGGATCCACGCGATAATCCCAAGCTCCAGCAGCACCACGACGACCGCGGCCGTCATGGCGGCATGGAACTCCGGGATCAGAAATGGCAGGGTGTGGCCGATGCCGCCGAGGGCGGTCATGAGTCCACAGACGATGCCGCGAATCCATGGATGCCCACGTCCAGTGAGACTGCCGTCGTCCGAGAGCGCCTCGGCAAAGCCCATGCTGATGCCGGCGCCGAGGGACGCTGCAAGTCCGACGACAAAGGCGTCCTTGCTGTCGTGCGTGGCAAGGGCGGCGGCGAAGACAGGCGCGAGAGTGGAAACCGAACCGTCCATCAATCCGGCGAGGCCGGGCTGCACGATCTGAAGGACGAACAGGCGGCGGCTGGCTTCGTCTTCTTCACGCTTCTTGTCGTGGCCGAGTTTCTCCTTTTCGAGCTCTTCGGCGCGGTTTTCGTGCGAACGCTCTTCGCTGGCGAGATCGTCGAGAAGCTGGCGCGTGCTTGGGTCCTGAGTACGGGCGCGGGCGCGTTCGTAGAAGCGGCGGCTTTCGATTTCCATGGTCGCGGCTTGCTTGCGGATGGCCTCAAGCCCAAGCGGTTGTACGAGCCAGACGGGCTTGCGCGTGACGAAGCCGCTCACATCGTGACGGCGGATCAGCGGGATGTGCTTGCCGAAGCGCTCGCGATAGAGGTCGATCAGGCGGCGACGATGTCCGGCTTCCTCTTCGCCCATGGCGTCGAAAATGGCGGCGGAGGCGGGGAAGTCTTTGCGCAGCCCTTCGGCATAGTCGGCGTAAACACGCTCGTCGTCTTCTTCGAGCGAAATGGCGAGCGCGAGGATTTCGCGATCCGAGAGGCTGTCGAACTTGCGCATGGCCTCAGGATCGCATCGGCAACGGAATGGCGGCCACCGGCGGATGGTTATTCGTCGACCGCCGGCGCCGCTGGAGACCCAAACGGCGACGGACGATAACTAGCGGTTCAGTGTCTGGTTGCGGGCCTGCAACTCGGCCAGATTCCCGGATGCCCGGTGCACCGGCCGCTTCGTCGCAACCGTCGCGGCCGAGGCCTTCTTTACAGCCGGAGATTTCCGGCTCGCGACCACAGTGTGAGACGCGCGTAACGTGCTGGCATGCGCCGGAGCGCGCGGTGTCCGCGATGCCGGAGCTGCCTCATGGTAGGCCGACGGAACCACCAGACGATCTCCTTCCGCCAGATCGTTTCCATGCAGGTTGTTTGCATTTGCGATCTGCGTGGCGGTCGTATTGTAGGTCCGGGCGATCGCGGCCAGGTTTTCGCCAGCCTCCACCAGATGCAGCCTTGCGCTGGCTCGCAACTCGGTCGGAACCAGATCCAGGCCGGCATTGACCTGCGCCGCGAGTCCTTTCGGCACATGAATCTCGAAATTACCGGGCGCGATGCCGCGCAGAATCGCGGGGTTCAATTGCGCCACTTCCGATACCGGTGTGCCGCTGAGATCCCCAATCAGAGCCAGATTCGTTGGGGAGGTTGTCATGATCGTGTCGTAATCGACCGCCGGTTCCGGCGTCACCTGATCGAGGCTGTACTCCTGAGCATTCTTGGACATGATCGTCATCGCCAGAATGATCGGCACATAGTTCGTGGTCTCCGCCGGCAGCAGGTGGCGCGCGCGGAGTTCCCAGTAATCGGCGTAGCCGGAGCGCTCAACGGCCTTCTCGACATTGCCGGGACCGCAGTTATATGCGGCAATCGCCAGATACCAGTCACCGAACTCGTTGTAGAGGTCATGCAGGTGCCGGGCTGCGGCGCGCGTGGCTTTTTCGGGGTCGAGCCGCTCGTCGGAATAAGGCGTCTGCTTCAATCCGTATTCGTTGCCGCGGAACTGGACGAATTGCCAAAGGCCCTTTGCGGACGCCCGGGAGACGGCGCGCGGCAGAAAGCCGGATTCCGCCTGAGCCAGATGAATCAGCTCCTGCGGAACGCCTTCTTCGGCGAGCACCTTCGAGATCATCGCCCGGTACTTGCCCTCGCGCTCCAGACCGGCTTCCATCGTCCGATGCCCGCGTGTGTTGAAAAAGTTGATATAGCTCAGCACGGTGTCGTTGACCACGAGCGGAAGAGCCGAAGCGGTCGATTTCACTTCCGTTTGAACTTTGTTCTTGATCTTCGGATCGACCGTGAACGTCATCGTGACGATGTCGTCGAGAGGCGCCTTGTCGAACCCCGGGATATCGTCCGGCGCGGCGGCCCCCATGGCGGCAAGGTCGTCGCGGTGGATCGCATCCACCATGTCCTCGAACTTGGCTTGGAACAGAGCGGGGTTCGTCGGGTTCAGCGACGCTGACAGCATGGTGTCGATCGCGCTATCGAATTCGGTGCGGGCGCGGTCGTAATCATGATCCTGAAAAGCTTTCCTGCCGTTCCTGAATCTTTCTTCTGCCTGCTGGATCAAAAGATCCGAGGCTGTCGGCTGGAAAGTCAGAGCGCTCGCTCTCTTCTCTTTCGCGACCTCCCTCATGTAAGGGAGATGTTCGGATTCGACGATTGTAGCGGCTATGCCGCTGTTCAGGGGCCGGATGGCTACTGGTGCGAGAAAAGACGTTTGGAAGTTTGATTGCTGAGAATAAAGGGAAGGGGAAATAAAAGCCAGTAAACCGACCGCAAAAAAGAGACTGGTTCCTGTAAAGTTCCGGGTCATTCACTCTCCTCGAAGACTACAAAAAATCCGGGTTACGAGGTCTCCCGGGCGCTTGGCCCGTAAAGCGACCTTTTCAGCCTGACACATCGGTCATAACCGCGTCAACCCATGTACGAAACATTACGCACGGATTTGACACACTATCCGTGGCCTTTCGGCTCGCTTTAATACAATTCTATCGGCAGAAAGCAATCCAATCTTTCGGGCGCGGGGCTCCGGCCCGTGCGCTTATTCCTCCTCCAATTCCTCCTCGCCGGCACGCGCTGCTTTCGCGGCTGCAATAATCTTGTCGGCCTGCAGTTGCGGCACGTAATCGTAATGATCGAACTCCATCGTAAATGACGCACGGCCTTGAGTTATTGAAGTCAGGTCGTTCTGGTAATTGAGCATTTCGCCCATCGGAACCTGAGCCCGGATCACCTGCGTGGCGCCCTGAGTTTCCATACCGGAGATGCGGCCGCGGCGTCCATTCAAATCGCCCATCAGATCGCCGGCGTACTCGACCGGCGCCTGCACTTCGACGTTCATGACTGGTTCGAGCAGGGCGGGCTTTGCCGTTACCATCGCGTTACGAAATGCCTTGCGGGCGGCGAGCTTGAATGCGAGTTCTGACGAGTCGACATCATGGTAGGAGCCGTCGTAGACAGTGACCTTGAAATCGACCATCGGATATCCCGCCAGGTAGCCGCGTTCGGCGGTTTCGATAATTCCTTTTTCCACTGCTGGGATATAGTTTTTGGGAATTGAGCCGCCGAAGATGTCGTTGACGAATTCGAACTTGCCGCCCCGCGGCAGCGGCTCCATTCGGATCCAGCAGTCGCCGAACTGCCCGTGTCCGCCGGTTTGCTTCTTGTGCCGACCCTGGACGTCGGCCGTCCCGCGAATCGTTTCGCGGTAAGGGATTTTCGGCGCTTTCAGGGTGACGTCGACGCCGTAACGCTTTTTGAGGCGGCTGACCGCGATTTCGACGTGCTGCTGGCCGGTGCCGGCCACCAGGAATTCCTTCGTCTGCGGATCGCGGTAGAACCGCAGGGAGAGGTCTTCCTCGAGCAACTTGTGCAGGGCATTTCCCATGCGGTCTTCGTCGTTGCGGCTCTTCGCTTCGACGGCGAATGCAATGGAGGGCTCGCTCAGCTTCACCGGCGGGAAGACCACCTGGGAAGCTTTGTCGGCGAGCGTATCCCCCGTCAGCGTGTCGCGGAGTTTCGCGACGGCCCCGATGTCGCCGGCATGGAGCTCGTTTACCGGGACAATCGTTTTTCCGACCGGCGCGCCGATATGGGCCAGCCGCTCCGACGTTCCCTTTCCGACGTTCTGCAGGTTGGCATCGTTCCTGACGATGCCTGAGAGCACCTTGAAATAAGTAATGCGTCCGGCGAAGGCGTCGGCAGTCGTCTTGAAAACGTAAGCGGCGGCAGGCGCACTGTCCGAATACTGACGCTCCGTCTGGGCGCCGTTCAGCGTTAACTTTACCGGGGGGCGGTCAAGCGGGGACGGAAACGCTTCGGGAATCAGATCGAGCAGCATGTCTGCGCCGATATTGTGCAGACCGGACATGCAGACCACCGGGAACAGCCGCCGCTCCCGCATCTCTTCGTCAATGCCGCTGATGATGTGCTCTTCGGGCAGGGTTCCCTTTTCGAAGAACTCTTCCATCAGGTCGTCCTTGCCCTCGGCCACGACCTCGACAAGCTCTTCATGCGCGACCTTCGCTGCTTCGGCGTACTCGGCAGGGATTTCCACTTCTTTGCCCTTGCCATCGCTATCCGGCGTGTAGATCATCGCCTTCATCCGAATCAGATCGATGATTCCCTTGAAATCCTTGTCGCTGCCGAGCGGGAGCTGGATCGGCACGGCCGAGCGGCCGAAACGAGCGTGGATGCTCTCCATCGCGCGATCGAAGCTGGCGCGGTCCCGATCCAGCTTGTTGATGACGATTGCCCGTGGGATTCCGAACTCTTCGGCGATGCCCCACATTTTCTCGGTATGCGGCTCGACGCCGGCAATGGCATCCACGACAACAAGCGCCGCGTCGGCGGCAATCAGTGTCGCCCGGGCGTCATTGACGAACATGTTGAAACCGGGGGTATCGATCAGGTTGATTTTGGTCTTTTTCCACTCGATGGCGGCGAGACCGCTGGAAATCGTCAGCTTCCGCTGGATCTCCTCTTCGTCGTAATCGGTAACGGTGTTGCCTTCGTCGGTGCGCGTCAGGCGGTTGGTGCCGCCCGCCGCGAAGATGAGACCGGCCGCAACAGAGGTCTTCCCGCTGTGGCCGTGGCCTACAATGCCAACGTTGCGGATGTCCTTCGTCTCGTAGATTTTCACGGATGCCCTCCGTTTACGGAGAGGATCGTATCACAGTCGGAACTTTTCCGAATTGGTGTGAAACAGTTTGTTTGGGGAGGTAAGCGGCAGCGGCCCGGAGTCCCGCAACTCCGGGCCGCGCGCGCGTCGACGGGTCCCCGCCCAACGGACCCGGACGCGATTACCGCCCGCCGCCAAACGGGCGGTAATACAGGAACCGCGCAGCCGCGCCGGGGTGACGTGGGGGAGGTCACAACGCCCGAAGCGACGCGCAGTTCCGTCCCGGCCGGCTCCACCCGGCCGGGTGCTCGATTGGAAAGTAACAGGGGGCGCCCGAAAAACGGTTCGCGATCGCATGGGATTTTCGTCTAAGTCTTGACGGATGAGGGATTTCAAAATATTTTCAAGTGTTGTGAATGCCGGCGGCGCTCGAACCGCTGGTAACGTCCGGTTGTACTGCGAAAGACTCGGCCTGCTGGCCAGAAAACGACGCGGCAGTCACGAATCTGCAGGGGCAATTCTCTTCCGCATGAAGATCGTCGCCTGCGGATTCTCGTTATAGCGCTCACAGCGAGCGTATCCATGATTTTCATAGAAGCGAATGGCGTCTTCTAGATCGTCGTTTGAATCGAGGTAAAGCCACTCATAGCCGGCGGCAAGGGCGTATTCCTCCAACGCCGCCAGAAGAAGCCCGGCAATCCCCTGCCCGCGCGCGTCCGGTTGCACATACAGACGCTTGACTTCTCCGGCGTGCGGCATTGCCGCCAGTGGACGAAGCGCGATGCACCCGGTCACGTTCGCGCCGCGCCGCACGAGCCAGACGCCCGAGCCGTCGCCGAAATATTCAGCCTCGAATTCCTGTCGCTCCTCGCGCGCGATTACCGACACCGCAGCATAGTATTCGCTGACAATAGTCCAGGCATCTTCGATTTCGGTCATTTCCGCACGGCGGATCGTCATGTTCACATTGTCGTCAGGGCCAGAAACCTGTTGTGCGCGATAAAGCATAATCGTTGGATGCCTGCCCATATCGTCCAGGTCGACGCTTTCACGTCGAGGCCGTTCGCGGGAAATCCCGCTGCCGTCTGTGTGCTCGACGGCCCCGCGGACGAACAGTGGATGCGGAACGTGGCCGCCGAAATGAACCTTTCGGAGACGGCGTTCCTGCATCCGGAAAATCAAGGCTACCGGTTGCGCTGGCTGACGCCGGCCGTCGAGGTCGATCTCTGCGGGCATGCCACGCTGGCGAGCGCGCATGTCCTCTGGGAAGACAAACACCTCGCGGCGGGCACGGCGGCAGTTTTCCACACGCGCAGCGGCCTGCTGACCTGCAAACAGCGCGGCGGCTGGATCGAGATGGATTTCCCGGCGAAGATCGCCGAAGCGTCCGATACTCCGCCACAACTCGCCGAGGCCCTGGGCGCGGAACTTCTTTACACCGGCCGCAATCAGTTCGACTATCTCGTCGAAGTGCGGGATGAAGCGGTGCTGCGCTCGCTTCAGCCCAATCACCATCTGCTGCGCCAGTTGCCGGTGCGTGGCGTCATCGCGACCGCGCGCGGCGCGGATTACGATTTCGTTTCCCGCTTCTTCGCGCCTGGTTCGGGGATCGATGAAGACCCGGTAACCGGATCGGCCCACTCCGCGCTGGCGCCTTTCTGGAGGCAGCGCCTCGCAAAGAATGAAATGATCGGGTTCCAGGCCTCTGCGCGCGGAGGCGTAGTCAAAGTGCGGCTCGAAGACGATCGCGTGCATATGTCGGGACAGGCGGTAACGGTCCTGCGCGGCGAACTGCTTTGGTGATGCCCGAACTTCGTCTGCGCGATCCCGTAACGTAAGCTTGTTCCGATGAAGTTTCGCCTGCCGCCGGAGACCTACGACAGCGAGCCGCCGCCCGTCCTCGGGACCTGGAGCAGTGTCTATATGTTCGTCCTCGGCTGGCTGGCGCTGCTGATCGCTCTTTTTTACGCATTCACGCGTTACTTCGCCTGATGAAACGCTCATGACCACTCTCGACTGGATCGTCATGATCTGCACGATCATCGCGATTCCGAGCTTCGGGCTCTGGCGCGGGCGCGGCGGCACCACCACCAGCCACTATTTGCTCGCCGGCAAGACGATGCCATGGTACGCCATGGGCCTTTCTATCATGGCCACACAGGCCAGCGCCATCACCTTCATCGCCACCACGGGCCAGGCCTACGTGGACGGCATGCGCTTCGTGCAGTTTTACTTCGGACTCCCGATCGCGATGGTCATTCTCTCTGCGACCGCGGTCCCGATCTTCCACAAGGCCGGCGTTTATACGGCATACGAATACCTGGAGCGCCGCTTTGACGCCAAGACCCGGGCGCTTGCGGGCATCGTATTCCTGATCCAGCGCGGCGCGGCTGTCGGGCTCGCGCTTTACGCTCCCGCCATCGTGATGAGCGTCATCTTCGGCTGGAATGACCGGATTACGACACTCATCATCGGCATCATCTGCGTTCTCTACACGACCATGGGCGGAATCCCGGCGGTTACATGGACCGACGTCCTGCAGATGACAATCATCTTCGCGGGTCTGATCCTCGCGCTTTTGACCGTGATCTCGCTCATGCCGCACGGCGTCAGCTTCACCGATGCCGTCTATCTCGCCGGCTCCGTGGGAAAGCTCAATGCCGTCGATACAAAGCTCGATTGGGATAACCGGTACAACTTGTGGAGCGGCCTGCTCGGCGGCACATTCCTCATGCTCGGTTACTTCGGATGCGACCAGTCCCAGGTGCAGCGGTACCTCTCCGGCAAGTCAGTCGCACAAAGCAAGCTGAGCATGCTCTTCAACGCCATGGCGAAGGTGCCGATGCAGTTTTTCATTTTGTTCGTGGGCGCCATGGTTTTTGTGTTCTACCTGTTCGCACAGCCCCCGATGCTGTTCGAGAAGACCGCGATGAAGGCGATTCGGTTCCAGCCGGGCTACCTCGCCGTCCAGGGCCGGTTCGATACGGCGTGGAGGAATCGCGAGCAAGCGGCGGAAAAACTAAATGCGGCGCGAAAGCAGGATGACGACGGCCAGGTCGCCGCATCCACAAACGCATATCGGGCCGCCCAGAAGGAGGTGGACGGCGCCCGGCGCGCCGGTATCCAGCTCTACGAGAAATCGACGGGCAGCACGGGCTTCAACGACACGAATTACATCTTCCTCTCGTTCGTCACAACCTATTTTCCGGCGGGCGTGATCGGACTCGTGATTGCCGTGATCCTCAACGCGGCAATGTCATCGAGCTCGGGCGAGCTGAATTCGCTGGCGGCCGTCAGCGTGATGGACCTCTATCGGCGCTTCTGGCGCCAGGACGCGAGCGACCGCCACTACCTGATGATTTCGCGCCTTTGTACGGCGATTTGGGGAAGCTGGGCCGTGATCTTCGCGCAATACGCGCGGAACCTGGGTTCGCTTGTCGAAGCGGTGAACCAGGTCGGGTCATATTTCTACCCCGTGCTGCTGGGTGTCTTCGCGCTCGCGTTTTTTTTCAAGCGCGTACAAGGTTCGGCAGCCTTTTGGGCCATGCTGACCGGCGAAGCCGCCATAGTCGCCTGCTCTTTGTTCACCCATATCGCGTTCCTTTGGTTCAATGTCATCGGAACCGTGGTGGTTGTCGCCGCCGGCCTTGTGTTCTCGATCGGCGCCCCATCCAGGAAAACCGCTGCGGTTGGTTAGGGCCGAACGAAGTACCGCCCCCTAAGACGCCAGTCCCGTGCGAGGGAGCCCGCAAACAGTACCAACAGTACGGTATTATAGCCTCAAGGCTTGCCGACTTCGTGAGAAACAGCACAGCAAGAGCAGGAGGCACGCCTCAGCACTCAGGGCAAGCGTGGGTACGTTATTCGTTCGCAACCGCCACTTGCTCGCTGGCCATCATTGCGGAATTATTTCTGGACCGGGCTTCGCATAACCCGATCTATCCGTTCCTGACGGCCTTCGCGGCCGCCATCGCCAGCGCAGCCTGGGCCGGGGCAGGTCCGGGACTCTTCGCGACGGGGCTCCTGGTCATATGGTCGGCATACGATCTGACACGCGACGGTCTTACCATTTCAGACACGGCACTGAGGTGTCTGGTGTTCCTCATCGAAGGCGTGCTTGTAAGCGTCGGCAGCTCGCGCATGTGGGGATCCATGCGCAAAGCGGCCCTTAGCGAGAGCTGGCACAGACAACTGGTGGAGACCGCGGGCGAAGGCATCTGGGTCCACGACGACAGCGGCGTGATTTCCTACGCCAATGCCCGGTTGGCCGAGATGCTCGGCGTTTCGATCGAAAGCCTCTCCGGCCGGAAAGTTGAGGAATTCTTTCTCCCCGCCGACCTGTCCATGGAGCGTGTCCGCGCGGCCAATCTCCGTAACGGGCGCAAGGAACAATTCGACCGCCGCCTGCGCCGCGCGGACGGCGCGGAGATTTGGGTTCTTACCTGTTCCAACCATCTGGGCGGGCAACCCCCGCGGGCGCTCGCCATGATGACCGACATTACCGAGCGCAAGCGCGCGGAGTACGCTCTGCGCCGTTCCGAAGAGCGTTTCCGCAATCTTTTCGAAGGCGTTCTCGAAGGCGTTTATCAGAGCACGCCCGATGGCCGCATCCTCGCCGCGAACCCCATGCTGCTTCGCATGCTCGGTCTGAACAGCGAAGCGGAGATGAATGACGTCAACATCGCCAAGGACCTGTATGTCAATCCGCACATTCGGCAGCGTCTGCTGGAACAACTCGAGCGCGAAGGAGGCTTCCAGAATGTCGAGTACGAACTGCGGAGCCGTGATGGCGCTGTGATTACAGTTCTCGAAAACGCGCGCGTGGTGCGAGATGAGACAGGCGCCGTGCTCTATTACGAAGGCACCCTGACGGACATTACGCCGCGCAAGCGCATGGAGGAGCAATTGCGTCAGGCTCAGAAAGTCGAGGCGCTCGGACGTCTCGCGGGCGGCGTGGCGCACGACTTCAATAACGTTCTGACCATTATCAGCGGATTCGCGCAACTGGCGCTGTCGGATCTTTCGGCGTCCCATCCGGCCCGCGCCAATGTCGAACAGGTACAACAGGCCTCCGACCGCGCCATGACGTTGACCAGACAATTGCTTTCGTTCAGCCGGCGCCAAACTCCGCCGGAGGATGGTCTGGACCTGAATCATGCGGTCGAGCGCTCGGGCGTATCGCGAGAGCCCGGCATTGCGCTGTCGCTCGCCTCGAATGCCCTCCCGGTGTACGCTTCCGCGAAAGAAATCGAGCCTGTCATTCGAGCGCTGACGGCGCAGGCCCGCAGAGTGTTCCCTGCCGCTGCCCTCGAATTGCGTACCGGGACGATCGGCATTGAAGAAGAGTCTTGCCTCCGCTCGCCAGGATTGCAGCCGGGCATGTTCGCTGTGTTTTCCGTCGCCAGCTCGCGTGGCGAGACGGAGGCGCTCGGACGGGATGTCGGCCTTCTGACGAAACCCGGGTTCAAGGTCCTGCAGGCCGGCGAAAGCGCCGCCATTGGACTCTCCTCAACGCACGCCGCGGTCACCCACAGCGGCGGATTCCTTGCCGGTGTTCGTTCGCCCGGTGGAAGCGTCTGGGTGAGCCTGCATGCGTTCCTGCCGTCCGCGAGCGTACCGGCCAAAGGCGCCTCGCCAGCAGACTCCGAGCCGGCCGGCGAAACGATCCTGCTGGTCGAAGATGAGCCGTTGGTCCGGGAACTCAGCCGCGACATGCTGGAGCGGCAAGGCTACCGGGTCGTGCTGGCCTCCAACGCAAAGGAAGCGGAGCAGATCAGCGGCAGCGCCGGGAGTTTCGATCTCCTCATCACTGACGCCGTTATGCCGAACATCAGCGGTCCGGAGCTCGCGCGGCGTTTGCGGACATCGCATCCGGGCCTGAAAGTCCTGCTTATTTCCGGTTATGCAGATGAGCCGCCGCGGCCCGACATGGGGGAAGGGGCTGCTTTTCTGCAAAAGCCCTTTTCCGCCGATTCACTGGGCCGTAAAATCCGCCAGATACTCAGCCGCGCTTAGCGACGGCCCCGATTCCAGCCTCGACTCGGCCTCTCGAGACGCAAACATTAAACTACTGGTACTATACCCAGCCACCCTCAGATTCGCCGCGGAACCGTTATAATCAGGACATTACACCTGCAGAAAAAAACCCCAGGGATTACCTGCTTTTCATCTCGATCGCAGTGATCCTCGTGATCGTAGGCTGGCTCTTCGTATGGTCAAACCACTTCCCGGGCAGCTTCCATTTCGACGACATACCGGCGATCACAACCAACGACTCTGTCCATCATCTTTCGAACATCCCCCGCTTTTTCAGCACGCCTCGGATTTCCTCGGTGGAAAAAGACTCAGCGGCTTATCGCCCGCTGCTCAGCGCCTGGTTCGCGGTGGATTACCAACTTTGGGGGCCGAGCGCCTTTGCCTTCCAGGCCGAAAACTTTGCCTGGTTCAGCGCGCAGCTTCTTGTCATGTTCGCGCTGTTTCGACTGCTGCCCGGAATCAATAACGCTGGGGCGGCCTTCGCGGCGACGCTGTTCGGTCTCCATCCGGTAACGGCCGATACGGTGAATTACGCGCTGAAGCGCGGAACATTGATGGGCGCGTTCGGAGTCACGGCGGGCTTGCTGCTGTGGGTGATCTGGCCGTGGAGACTGCCGCAAACCCTGCCCTTGAAACTGAAACGCGTGCCGCAGCATGGCTGGGACGAGTACCTGCGAAAGAATTTCAAACGCCTCGAAAGAACCTACCTTCGGATCATCCACTTTCCGGCCCAAATACACCTCTGGCCCGTAATCCCCGCATTGATGTGCGATCCGGCAACGGCAGCATTTGCCCCAATTCTGATCGTCTACATCCTGCTATTCGAGCAATATCGCAAGCTTCGTCACGCCACGCCGGCGATAGTGGTCTGCGCCGGATATTGGATATTCCAGCGTGTGTTCACCTGGAATCTCGGCGAGTTCTCTCGCACTCCCGCCGCCAACTATGCAGCATCCCAGCCGTGGGTCGCGCTGCGTTATCTGTACCGTTTCTTTATTCCGGCGCACCTCAGCGTCGACAGCGATTTCAGGGGCTTCGCCCATATTTGGGATCCTCTTGCCCTTACCGGGTTCGCCGGCGTCGCTGGTCTTGTGGTGCTCGCGGTCATTCTAAGCCGCAAGCCGCAATGGAAGACCGTCGCTTTCGGGATTTTCTGGTTCCTCATCGCCCTTACCCCGGACGCCGTCACGCCCCACTATGCAGTGGAGGCGAACTGGCGAGCCTTTTTGCCGTTCGTCGGGCTGGCGATCGCGGTTGCGAGTGTGGCATCGAAGGCGGTGGAGGCGCTCCAGCGCCAAGGCTCCGATGAAGCCCGGCGGTCTCCCGTTCACCTTTACGTTTCGATCGCCGGCGGCGTGGCGGCGGTGCTTCTGCTGAGCGTGCTGGGCTGGGCTACTTATGAGAGGAATGCGGTATGGCTGTCGGAATCCACATTGTGGAAAGATACCATTGCCGAAAGCCCAAACAACGGGCGAGCGTTCATGCGTTTCGGAGAACTCGGTCTTTCGGATCGTGACCCCGCCCCTGCTTTCGACTCAATCAAGAGCGCGGCCCTGATCAGCAAAGGTGACCCGCTGATTGAGACGCACGTTGCACAGGCCAACGAACGGTTCAGCCAATCGAAAGCGGCCGAGATTCAGTTCCGTCAGGCGATAAAAGATGGATCGTCCTGGTCGCTCGCGTTTTCCTCATACGGCCTGTGGCTGCAGGCGAAAAGCCGGGAGCATGAGGCGGGTGAAATGGCCGAAAAGGCGATCACTCTCGACCCATATGACATGGCCGCGCGGCGAATTCTCATGGATTCGGCCGCCAACGCTCACCTGTGGAATAAACTTCAGGAACTCGGCCAGGAGACCCTGAGGCTTTTCCCGACCGATCCGGATGGCCAGCGCTCGATACTCGTGGCACAGACGGGTTTGGGACAGATTCAGAAAGCGGAAACCCAGGCGCATGAAAAGCCCACGGTCGATCATTACCTCGATCTCTCGGTTCTCTACTACCAAACCCAACGGTACTCCGACTGCATCGCCGCGGCGCGGGAAGCGCTTAAGATCAACCCCGAACAGGCCGAGGCGTATGCGAATATCGCCACGGCGTTCCACACGCTCGGAAATCTGGACGAAACGATCACGGCGCTGCGCGAAGAGATTCGGTTAAATCCGAATCTACCGTCCGCCAAAGAAAATCTGGAATTCGTGCTTCACGAGAAAGAAACCCGGGCAGCGCATTAGCCCGGGCCGCTCCTCTCTTTTCCGCCTTTCCTGTCTTTCCCTGTTTATCTTTCCCATCCGCCCCACCAGCGAGCGGACCACACGATCAAAGCTGCCGCCAACCAACCGGCGGCATAGTCTTTCCTGGCTCCCCACTGAATCACTGACGAGTGCATTAATCCGAGCCATGAAAATGCGGCAGCCACCGTGCACCAGGCGGCCGCACGCCCGAATCGCCGGTCGATGGACTCCACGATGACGGACGCCACGACCAGGACCAGGAAGAGGAATCCGCTTCCCAGCCCCTGGATCGAACTCCAGTAGATCGACCGGTTCAGTGCCGCCTGGACGTCGGGGCTTGCCGCCGAAAGTCCGAGCGCCGGCAGTGCGGAACTCATTGCTGTCGAGACAACGGCGCCGGCCGGAAGCACGAATCCCAGCAGGACGGCGCTCCAGTATTTCGGCTCCACGCGCCGCATTGTTGCCGTTCCGACGCCGATCGAAACGTACGCAATAATCGCGGCAAGAATCGGCCAGGGAAAGAGCTGAGCCACAAACAGAGTCATGCCGCTGGTCACGACAGCCAGAAAAATCAGCGGCGTCCAGAACGCAAATCCGATCCGAGCGCCGATCGCCTTGTATGGAGGATGCATTGCGTAGATCACCGGACTGATAACGCTCCCGGCAAGCCCGCACACGAGCGTGCCCAATCCATCCCAGGCGAGGATCGTTCGGGAATCGTAATCGTCGCCCGCCGCGGCCGCGCCCGAGACGGCCGCAATATCCTGGAGGATCTGGTAAATCGCGATCGGCGCAATCACCGACAGATATGGCGCCGCCAGCATCAGCCCCGCGAAGGTATGCTCCGGAAGCTTCCACGGGACCTGCGGAGAGAATCCGTCCCAGTGCGGCCGGACATAACCGATTGCCATCGCGGCCAGCAACGGCAAAATCCATGCAACCAGGAACGGCGGGATGCGATATCGTGTGACCGGCACTCCTCCCAGAACCGTTACGAGCACGATTGCGAGAGCGATGAGGCCGACGACCGGTTGATCGAAGACTCGCTGCAGCAGGACCAGTGCGAGGTAACTGTACATCGCCGCGCCGAATACCGTCATCGCGGCGGGCGCCGGAATCCATTGACGGATCGCGCGCGCGAAGGGCGCTGCCGCCAGTTTGATGAGGCCCGTCCACACCACTGCCGCGGCGCCGGTTTGCCACGCGCGCTCCGCGTCATGACTTTGGAGCCAGACGGGCAGGACGATAGAAAGCGAGAACGCAATGATGGCCGGGACATTATTGCCGTAGACATGCGCGGTCACGGCGGAGGCGCTTTCGCGGCGCTCCAGCCGCACGGCCGCCGCGACGACGCCCATAGAGCCGATCAGAAACCCCAGAGCGTATCCCGGCAGGAGGTGCGAAACGCTGAAATTCGCCGCCATGCCGGCCGGCAGGAGAAGGAAAACCGGAATCACCATCTGCGCCAGATTGAAGCCGACCTGAATGATGGTGGTGTCGATATCACCGCGGCCGAGCGTCCACCACGCTTTGTTCAATGTGGACATGTCCTGATTGAATTCCTGCCGGTCTCAGATTTCTCGCGCTGCGCTGCTTCAGTTTTCAATCGTTTCGTTTGAGAGCATTGTGGCACCGGCGCCTTTGGCGAGGCCGCGGGGGTTTTGTTTTGCACCAGCAGCAATGCCGGCCACGAGATCGCCAGCGCCGCATCAGATTTTAAAAGCTTCGAGCGACTCCGGGGCGAAAAGCTCTTTCGGGGACAGAAGGCGCTTTGAGAGCCCCTGCTCATGGTGATAGCGAAGGAATGTTGTGAGCGCATGAACGTTGGCGTCGTATCCATATGGCCAGAAATCGCGCCCCATCAGCTTCTCCGTCTCCTCGACATGGCTGGTGAGCCAGGGAAGCATGTGCATCAACGCTCCGGTCTCGCGGAGGTCCGAATACACCTCTCTCTGCGCGGCGGCAAACGCTTTGCACAGAGACTGCGCCACCCACGGGTTGTTCTCGTAAACGTCGCGCCGGATTGCCACGATGTGCATCGGCGGAAATATCCCGGTCTTCCGGTAGTAGGCGCGTTCGACCGCGGGGTAATCCGGAAACAGACGTTTCACCTTGCGGGTTCCGTTGACAAATGTGGATGGAGCCCGCGCCGTGTAGAGCGCATCGATTTCGCCGGTCTCGAGCATCCGCGACAGAGTCTTTTCCGGAGGAATGCTCTCCACCCGGATCTCCGGCGGCAGCGAAAGAGGAATTTTCTCAGTTCTTCCAGCCTGTTCTTCTCCGCCGGTCACATACGTCACACTCGTTACCGGAACGCCGTATTCGTCGCTCAGGATTCCCCTGATCCACACCGGCGCGGTCATCTGATATTCCGGATTCCCGACGCGCTTCCCGATTAAATCAGCGGGTTCGCGGATCTCGCTGCCGGCATTGACATAAATACACGAATGCCGGAAGAAGCGCGACAGGAAGACGGGGATGGCGATAAAAGGCGCGTCTCCCCGCGCGTGTTCCTGAAAAAGCGACAACGTATATGAGGAAAGCGAGAGTTCGGCGACTTCGAACTCGCGGTGACGGAGCATGCGGAAAAAAGTTTCTTCCACCGGCAGATTCAGGTAGTTCAGCTCGATTCCGTCGACCGGGATGCGATTTTCGAGCAGCCCGCGGGTGCGGTCGTAATTCCAGCAAGCCATCGTCAACCGCAGCCGCGACATTCAGCCTCCTTCCGCGAGTATTCCATTCTATGCCGCGGATTTACCGACTCTGGCGAGGCGATTGCTTGCTGCAAAGCAGAGCCACTTTGGCGGCCTGCATTGCGAAGACAGGAGGCGAAAAAATGTCGTTCGGAATCTACCTGATTGGATACCTCATCTTCATCGTCGGGCTGGCGATGGGCGCACATCTGCTGCACGTGCCTCAACAGTGGATCGTGGTGGGCGTCATCGTTCTGGTTGGGCTGGGCGTCGTGACCGGTGTGGCGCGCACGCGTCAGCGGGACCCATCCTAGGCGCGGTGCGGAATACGTACAGATCGGGTCCGCGGCACGCACGCGAAATATGTAGACAAGGTGGAAATCGCGGAGTACACTGGCGATATGCTGGTGTATAGTCC
>Ga0134125_10000494_pt1 | contig 53169 bp, 48 predicted proteins | sample KB31751_FD_96464 | JGI IMG/M metagenome (GOLD analysis project Ga0134125, IMG submission 96464) | Terrestrial soil microbial communities with excess Nitrogen fertilizer from Kellogg Biological Station, Michigan, USA - KB3-175-1 | ecosystem: Environmental > Terrestrial > Soil > Unclassified ... | reverse complement strand
TCTGCCACCGCTGTTTCACACGTTGTTGCGTTCGCATCCATACAGATCACTTCACCTTTGACCGCCACCGATTTTGATGACGCTTGCAAGCGACCGCGACCGTTATTGATTGTGCCACCTAAAACCAAAGATTTATCTTTGCCATTTTGAGAAACGGTGAGGCTCAAAGCCATGTCACCAGAACCACCGCCATCGTCAGCTCGGTAATCCACTTTCAAAGCCGCTGCGCGAACGCTGTTGGCTGTTTGCAAATCACGACTTTTTTGCGCGTCGCTGGCTTTGTTTTCTTTTGAAATCAAAAAATTTCTCAAATAATCATCCGCCGAGCCTGTGTATTTATCAGCCTCTGCCGACATCCGATTCAGCTGTCCCGTCGATTCATCATCTGAGGTCGCAATCGGATTTTCTTTTTGTTTTTTTGTCGCTGCGGCCTGCTTATTTGAAGCAGCCGCTGACCCAGCGGCCTGGTAACCACCGGCCGGAGCCGTCACTGATTTTTGCACGGCCTTTGCTTTGTTGGCTGCTGCTTTTTGCGCTTGAGGACCTTGAATCACTGCTGATTTATCAACAGTCACCGTCGCAGGCTTGCCATCGAGGTGAGTCACTGTGGTCACTTTCGTGCCGTCCGCATATTTATTTAAAGTTGAAGTTGTTCCATCTGCCAGAGTGGTGGTTGCTGTCGCCGTCGGCTCTCCCAAATTTGAGAGATCCGCCGCCGCCTGTGCCGAGGTCGTTGGCTGACGACCTGTTTGATCATTATCAGTTGCCGTCGCTGTCGCCTGACCCGCAGTCTGATTTGTCTTGGCGTTGTTTCCTAAATGAACAGGAGCGCTGTCGCCTTTGGACTGTCCGCAGGCAGCCATCGATAGGCAAACAAACATCGCAAGAATTGATCGCACAACCATATTTTCCATAAATTTCCTCCGGTTTTATCCAACTGCCAAAAGAGCAAGGTCAGAACCACCGCGAAATACCGCTGGTTTTCAGAAGGGCACCTCGCCCATGACCACAACTTCGACAGGTGCCGCAAATGGGCGCTTATTAGTACTTATTGCTATTGTATTTGTTGTAGATCGCCTGAAGTTTGGCAGTGATTTCTTTGTATGGACTCACATCAAATCCATGCTCAGTCATCCAAGGTGTATCGTGCATCAGCCAAGCATGCACTTCATCAGTCAGCACGTGTTCGTGATAATCACCAACCGTCTCCATCAAATATTTTTTGACAGGAGTCATATCAAAGGTGGATAGCACCTGAAGCACTTCTTTTTTGTAAGCGGGATTGAGATAATAAAATGAATGTGCAATTTCGTGACTGAGAGTATTGATTCCCGAATTATCCGCCGTCGCAATCACATAAAAAGAAGAGTACCGATATTTTTTTAAGGCTTCTAAAACCATGCGCTCATCTTTGCTGAGATTGGGAAATTTTCCTTCATAAAAAGGTTTGAACACGCGACCTGGAACATTGAAGCCATCCCACTCGGAATAATAATCAAACACGCCCTTTTTCCCGCGATACCAAGTCTGAAATTCCGAGCGTGAGAAAATTTCGCCAGAGTATTTCGGAGACTCGTAATGCTCTTGAAATCGCACCATCGTGCGCGCCAGAGACTGTTGATCTTTGAAGTGCAAGAAAATCAAACCCGGTTTTAAAACTTTGGCTTCAAAAGGATAAGCCGCAAGTTTTGCCTTCGAAAATTGATGCGTATAATCCAGATCTTCATGCACAAAACTGCAACCCAAAGCCTGCGCTTTGGCTTTTGCAGGCATCAGCGCAATCGCAAAACCCAAAACAAAAAAAGCGCCAATAATATAAGGTCGAAGGATCGATTCTTTCACTATTTTCTCCGTCACCAGAAGATAACAGCAAAGGCAGTGCCAGGATTTCTTTAGATCTCTATCTGATTTTGATCAGAAGTTCGACAGCTTGATTTGTTTATTTATTTTCTTTGATCGACTTGCCATGGCCTGAGCCCAAAAGCTCGGGTCTTTCGGGCAAATGAAATAACTCGATGAATTTTGTAAAGGTCTGTGTGCTTAAACCCATCGAATGTGAAATCAGTTTTTCAGTTTCAGTGCGAATGTTCTCAGCGGAAAAGTGAGGGCAAGACTGAAACATCTGCTCTTGATTATGAGGATTATTCAGCCAACGAAGAACCATGGCTTGATCAACTTCAAGATGAAACTGCAAGCCGTAGACATTCTCCCCACAGCAAAAGGCTTGGCCATTGCAAATCTTGGAACTGGCAAGATGCTTCGCCGTTTTGGGAATATCAAAAGTATCACCATGAAGTTGAAATATTTTTTCTGTTTTTTTAAAATGTGAGAGTAGCGGATCTTTTTCACCTTCATCTGTCAGATGAATCTCGTGCCAACCAATTTCTTTCTCCGGACTGCGCCTGACATCAGCGCCAAGAACGTGAGCTAAAATCTGCGCTCCTAAACAAATACCAAGAATAGGAATTTGTTTTTTCAAAGCTTCTTCGATCAACTGCATTTCAACTTTGATATGCTTGTACTCTTCAGCTTCGTACACCCCCATGTGTCCGCCCAACACCACAAGGCCATTGTATTTTTCTAATGAGGGGCGCTCGTCAGGATTTCGGTCAAAGTTCACATATCGAATTCGCAGGCCTTGCGCTTTCAGCAGCGGATTCAATGTTCCGAGGATTTCATGAGCAACATGTTGAAAGACGAGAACTTTGCGCATGGCTCTATCGTAAGTTCTAGTGACATCCTTGATCAAATAAGTTTATAAAAATTGGACTCTTTGAAGGAGGCGCTATGCGTTCAATTTTTGTTTTGATTTTGACTGTGATTTCTTTTTCTTTCACAGCTCACGCTGACATGCACCTGATCTCTGTGAGTGGTACTGCGGAAAAAAGTGTTGAGCCAAACCTGATGGATATTCATATCGACATCTGGGGAAAAGCGCCGACGGCAAAAAAAGCTCAGCAATTGGCTTCGACAGAGTATCAGCAAGTTAAAAAAGTTTTTGAAACCTTTAAGGTCAAAAAAGAAGATATTCGCACCGACAATTATGATCTCAATCCAGAATCTCAATACGATCAAAAAACTCAAACCAGCAAAGTCATTGGTTTTAAAGCTGTGCAGACCTTATCTGTGACTTTGCGAAATATCAGCGAAGCGGGAAATTTTATCGATGCTTTGGTGACTCCGTCGCAAAATACCAACGGTGGCGTGGGTGTGAATAGTATTCAATGGGACACCGATCAAAAAGCTGAAATGGAAATGTCAGGCCTTGCTGAGGCCGTGAAAAATGCCCGAAAAAAAGCAGATGAGATGGCCAAAGCCGCCGGAGTGAAAATCAAAGGCGTGGCTCACCTTTCTCATGGCAGTCAATTTTACTCTCCACCCGTTCCAATGCGCGCTTTTGCAAAAACAATGATGGTCAATGAATCAGCTCCGTCGACGGAACTTTCGGCAGGACAAGCGAAGGTGCGCGTCGATGTGCAAGCCGATTACGAAATTAGCGACTAATAACCTCGGTGATTGAGAGCGGCTCCATCAGCGAGAGCTCCGAATTGCGGTGGTTGATACATTAACTTTGGATCCATCGGCGTGTAACCATCCAGGTATTTTAAATAATCATTGTGCACGAAAAATAAGTTAGAGCCGATGAGCTCCATGTACACCAACGTGTAATTTTTTTTGCGCCCGAGATCGACCAAGGATTTAAAACTCGCACCTTCCAACGCCGTTCCGCCACTGACGAAGGCTTTCTCAACTGACACAACATAATCTTGTTCAGGTGGAATCACCGAGTTGCATTCGATCGCCACTACTCGCGGAGTAAAATCAGTGAGAGCTTCCCAAAGATAATAATCAATGCTGTCGACATCGATAGATAAAAATTCAAAATCTTTTGGCGCACCTGCGTTTTTAAAAAGCTGGTTGATATTTTCAACAGTGACGAAACTTTCCAAGACTTGGACCTTGGCATCAGCTGGATAAACCAGAGCCAATTTCGCAAAAAGTTTGGAACTTGCCTCAATTAAAAAAGCGCGCCAGCCATGGCAAGTAATCAAGTATCGACTATTGCTCATTTTAATTCCGTCATGCGCCCCAAACTCGATCAAAAATTGGTGTGGATGCGGAATCATTTTAAAAAGCTCATCAAGAATGCCGTCTTCACCATGCTGAGAGAAAACTTTCTTCTCGGCATTTTGCAAGCGATAAAAAAACGGATTGTTTAAAGCTTCTGGAAAAAATCTCTGCGGCTGATAAGTGATTTTATAATTCCCGCCCTGGATGTAATAAGATTTTTGCGATGAATCCTTGGGCGAAATTCTAAAAAGTCCTTTTTCGATAGCCACATCACACTGCTTGGGAGAAAAATACTCTTCCCAGATCGGCAAATCATCTTTGCTGGTCGGAAATTCATGACCACTCTTATCGATCAGCGCGATTTTGCCAGAGAGAATACGATGATAGTGAAGCCACGCTTTTATCGGCGTGCGAAAGTCACTTTTCAATTTTCGATATTGATCGATCATTCTTGGCATTAAAGCTTTTATATTTGATCAGGCTTCCTTCTTCAAGAGGAAATCAAGGGCCGCATTGTTGTCATCCAACCATTTTTCGGATTCTTGGTAATGGGGATAATGCTCTTCGACCAATTGCCAAAAATCTTTCGAGTGATTCATGTGCTTCAAGTGCGAAAGTTCGTGCACCAAAATGTAATCGATCACTTCGAGCGGTGCGCCGATCAGCCGCCAATTGATGCTGATACTTCCGCGACTGGAGCAGCTCCCCCAGCGCGACTTCTGATTGCGAAATCGGACCGTGTTGGGGCGAAGATTCATTTGCTCGGACCAAATTTGAATGCGCTCAGAAATTAAATTCTCAGCCTCGCGCTTATAAAAATTCATCAGCCCTGGCCAAAATTGCTCGAGATCTTCTTCGCTGATTTCTTCCCACAAACCTTCCGGCAAATGCAGATGCAAATGCGCTTCACTGCGAGTAAAAAACGATGACTTCAGAGACGTTTTTTCAAATTTCAGTTCTAAATTTTTCCCAAGGAAGGGAAATCTCTCACTTTGCAAAAGTTTTTTATCGGGAAACTTTTCTTTGTGCTCAGCCGACCGCGCGGCAAATTTTTGCAGATGCTTCTCGATCCATTTTTCTTTCGCCAGCAAAAAATCGTCGATCATAACTAACGTTGCTGAAACGGGAGCCACCACTCGAATCGGTTGATCCGGCTTCAAATAAATAGAAATACTTCGACGATAAGGCTTTCTTTCGATCAAAACTTGCCACTGGCGAAATGAATGTTCAGACAGGTTTTTTTGTGCTTGAATGCCTGACTGTGAAACACGACGATTCCAAAACATCATTCTATCAATTAAACCCGGACTTGGTCTTGGCGGCAACAGAAGAAGCGGGATTTCGCCCGACGGGTGAGTTTTCACAATTGAACTCTTATGAAAATCGCGTGTTTGATATCAAGCTTGAGCCCGGCCAGGACCAGGCCCGCGTCATTGCCAAATTTTATCGCCCCGGACGTTGGAACCAGCAAGCCCTTCAAGAAGAACACGATTTTCTTTTTGATCTGGACCGCGAAGGAATCCCGGTGGTCGCTCCCCTGCTGCTAAAAAACAAAGCCAGCTTGCTGGAAGTGAGCGGCATGTTTGTCGCTTTTTTTCCGAAATGCATCGGCCGCATGCCTGATGAGCTTTTAAAGAATGATCTTCACCAAGTCGGCCGAAGGCTTGCGCAAATTCACAACATCGGCGCTCGTCGCAATTTCAAACATCGCGCGGTTGTTGGTGAATTTCCATTCACGCCCGAAGAAAATTTGGATTTTCTCTCCCACTGGGTGGCACCCGAATTGTGGCCACGCTATGAGCGCGCATGTGAGCAAATTATCGATTTTCTGAATGAGGAGTTGGATTCGCAAAGTTTTATCCGCATTCACGGCGATTGCCATCGTGGAAATTTACTTTCACGGCCGATGGTCAATGATTTGGGAAATCCTCACAACGAATTTTTCTTTGTGGATTTTGACGACTCGGCCATGGGCCCCGAAGTGCAAGATTTCTGGATGCTTTTGACGGGTGCTGATGGCAGCGAGGAATCTCAAACCGAGCGCGATTTGATTCTCTCGGGCTACGAAGAGCTTCGCGAATTTCCAGATCAACAATGGAGCCTGATTCCAGGCCTTCGCGGACTGCGGATTTTTAACTACGCGGCTTGGATTGCACGACGCTGGGAAGATCCCTCTTTCCCTCGTATTTTCACCGAATTTAACACCTACACATATTGGGCTGAGGAAACCGAAGCTCTCGAGAGAATCGCCTGGTCTTTTTCTTGATAACGCCTTGCTTCTCATATAAACCCAATGACGGTTGGGTCCCGTACGATTGCGTTTTTGTCGAATCCCGCTAGGCCCGGAAGGGAGCAACGGTACTCAGAAACCTTTGCGATACGGGGTGCCCAACCGCTTTCGCTCCAAAGGAGCGACGCTTTAGGTACGCCGTACCTTTTGCGGAAGCGGTGCAGAGGAAAAATGTCTTACCAGGTTATTGCGCGGAAATGGCGACCACAGAGTTTCGATCAGTTGGTCGGCCAAAATCATATTTCTCAGACTCTGCAAAATGCTTTGAAAAATGGACGCTTGCCTCATGCACTTTTATTTACTGGTCCGCGCGGCACGGGCAAAACTTCTTCGGCCAGAATTTTGGCGAAATCTCTGCGCTGCCCGAATGCGGTGAATTTTCAACCTTGCAATGTTTGTCAGGAATGCCAAGACATCACCGCATCTCGCTCAATTGACGTGATTGAAATCGATGGAGCATCCAACAACGGCGTCGATGCGATCAGAGAGCTTCGCGACACCGTGGCGTACGCGCCATCCAGCGGAAAATACAAAGTCTACATCATCGATGAAGTTCACATGCTTTCGACCAGCGCTTTCAATGCGCTGTTAAAAACTTTGGAAGAACCTCCGGCCCATGTTGTTTTCATCATGGCGACCACGGAAGTGCAAAAAATTCCGCAAACAATTCTGTCTCGTTGTCAGCGCTTTGATTTTCGCAGTATTTCGACTCGGCAAATTGCGGATCGTCTAAAAATTATCTGCGACAAAGAAAATGTGCCTGCGGAAGAAGAAGCTTTGTGGATCATTGCTCGTCAGGGTGATGGATCCATGCGCGATAGCCAAAGTTTGCTTGATCAAGTGATCACCTTTGCTGATGGATCGCTGACTCGTGAAAGTGTGATTGGAATTTTGGGACTGACCGATCGCACTTTGCTTTTGGAAGTGCTCTCAGGTCTTGTCGCTCGACAAGTGCCGTCGATTCTCACAGCGCTTGAAAAAATATTTACGGCTGGTTACGAACCTTCGCTTTTTGCGAACAACTTGTTAGAAAATATTCGGCATTTGCTGTTGATTAAAATTTCTTCGACTTCAAATTCAAGTTCGGCGAATACCACTTCGATTATTGAACTTCCTGATTCTGAAATTCGATTCCTTAAAGATCTTGGCGCCACCACCGGTGAAGAAGATATTCATATGCTGTTTGATATGTGTCTCAAAGGTGCTGGCGACATCGCAAAAGCCAGCGAGCCTCGCATCGTGCTTGAGATGCTACTGCTGCGAATGGCGCAAGCGCCTCGCATCGTCGAGCTTGCACAGATGTTGAGTGGTCAAGCTACTGCTCAAACTGCGAACACAGCAACAACGATCTCTCGTCCTTCAATGCCTGCGCCAATAGCGGCACCAAAATCCGCTCCGACAGCAACCGCATCGGCACCTCAGCGCCGAATGGATCCGATCGGGCTCAACCCGCAAGAAAAGTGGTTTGAGTTTGTTCAGCGTATTCGTCAGGCCGATGCTTTGCTCGCAGCCAAAGTGGAGCATCTTTTATTCCTTGGTGAAAAAGAAAAAGTTTTAAGCCTTGGTGTGCCGGCAAAAATGACTTTTATCAAAGATCAGTTGGCTGATGCCGAAGTTCGCAAAAAATTGCAAAGCTTCGTTGATCAGCATTGGAGCACTGGCTACACTTTCACTGTTCAGTTGGAAAAAGGTGAGATGATCGGCACCAGCGCAGGGATGTCGGCAAAAAATGTGTCTGATCAAAAAGAAAAGAAACAAGAGGAAGATTTGGCCGACAGAGTTGCCAATCATCCTTTGATTAAATCAGCGACGACAGCTTTGAAGGGTCAGATCAAGTCGATCAAAAACCCACAAACTCCGTCAAAGTAAGTAGCAGTAAGTAACTGTAGAGACATAAAAGGGGATTCACATGAAAAATTTTGGCGGTGGAATGGCTCAGCTGATGAAGCAAGCCAATCAAATGCAACTGAAAATGAAAAAGGCTCAAGAAGAGCTCAACCAACGCACTTTTGAAGGCTCAGCCGGCGGTGGCGCTGTGAAAATCACAGCCACGGGCGATAACCTGATCAAATCTGTCGTGATTAGCGATGACGTTGCAAAATCGGGCGACAAGGACATGCTCCAAGACTTGATCGTCGTGGCAGCCAACGAAGCTTTAAAAACAGCCAAAGAGACTCACGCCAAAGAAATGGAAAAAATCACGGGCGGTCTGAACATTCCAGGGTTGTCGTAAGCAGAAATTCTACTTGAGTTTCACACCGAAGGTGTGAGGATATTAAGAAATGTTACAAATACCCGCGCTTGAAAAATTAGTGCATGAGCTCAATCGTCTGCCGGGAATTGGCCCCAAAACCGCGCAGCGTTTGGCTTATTATATTTTGCGTTCACCCGAAGAGTACTCTCATCGTTTGGCGGAAGCCTTGATGCGCGTGCAAAGTGATGTGCACACTTGTCCTCGCTGTTTTAATTACACCGACAGTGACCTCTGCCGCTTTTGCACCGATGTTCACCGTCATGATGATTACCTCTGCGTCGTCGAAGAACCTTCCGACATTGTTCGCATCGAAGCCTCGGGCGCTTTTCGTGGCCGGTATCATGTTTTGCATGGAACGATTTCTCCTCTGGAAGGCATTGGTCCGCAGGATCTCAAAATTCAAGAGCTCATCGCTAAAATCAATCGCGGTCTTGCCGGTGAAGGCACCGTGATCAAAGAAGTGGTCATGGCTCTCGACGCTGACCTTGAAGGTGACACCACGGTTTTGTATCTTGCCAAGCAATTGGCAAACAAAGGCGTGAAGCTCAGTCGCATTGCTCATGGCGTGCCGATTGGCAGTGACATTGATTACATCGATGATCGCACCATGGGACGCGCGCTTGAAAATCGCGTGGAGCTGTAATGTCCTTCATCAACCACAACGCCAAGGTCATCCACTGTAAAATCGTTTACTATGGTCCTTCTCTGGGCGGCAAAACCACCAACATCAAGTGGGTCTACAATGAGACGGCACAAGATCAGAAAACAAAAATGGTGGCACTCAACACAGACATCGAGCGCACGCTGTTTTTTGATTTTCTGCCTTTAGACTTCGGCGATTTTCGTGGTTACAAAACCCGGTTTCATTTGTACTCAGTCCCAGGCCAAGTGATTTACGATGCTAGTCGCAAGCTGATCATCAAGGGCCTCGACGGAGTGATCTTCGTGGCTGATTCGCAAACTGAACGCATGGAAGAAAATGTGCAGTCACTACGAAATCTGGAAAAAAATCTCGAGCAACAAGGCCTCGACATTCATGAAATTCCGTTAGTTATGCAATACAACAAGCGCGATTTGCCGAATGCGGCCTCACTGAAAGATTTGCGTTTGAATTTGAATCTATTTAACTCTCCCGACTTTGAAGCCACAGCTTCCGACGGTCGCGGAGTCATGGAATCTTTAAAGACAGTGACCAAGTCCATCGTCACCGTCCTTAAGGGTGGATCAACTCTTTAATTAAGCCAAAATCAGAACTTCAAATTTAGCTTTTGACTCGCTGTCTCCGGGGTTAGGAACGGCGTACCTTTTGTGCTATGGTCCCCGGCATGGGAAGTGGAAAAGACTTAAAATTAATTGAGGAAATTCAGCGTCTGAAAAAAGAGCGTAATGCGACGATTTTAGCTCACTATTATGCTGATGGTGAGATTCAAGACATTGCTGATTTTGTTGGTGATAGTTTTTATCTCGCGAAAATGGGGCAAAAATCGAAGTCCGATGTGATCTTGCTCGCAGGCGTTTATTTTATGGCCGAGAGTGTGAAAATTTTGAATCCCACAAAAACAGTTTTGGTTCCTGATGCTGGCGCGGGTTGCTCACTAGTGAATGAGTCTCCCTATCAAGATTATTTGCGCTGGCGCAGGCAATATCCCAATGGCATCGCTGTGACTTACATCAATTCCAGCGCGGAAGTAAAAGCGATCTCCGATGTGATCATTACTTCCAGCAATGCTCGTCAGATTATCGATGCGATTCCGAAAGATCGTCCGATCTTGTTTGGGCCGGATAAAAATTTAGGAAATTACCTCGCTAAAGAAACCAGCCGTGAAATGATCCTATGGCCCGGCACCTGCCAAGTGCATGTGCTTTTTCATGCGCAAAGATTATTGGAGCTGATCAAACAACATCCCGACGCCGTCGTGATTGCTCACCCTGAGTGTGATGATAGTGTGTTGATGTGGGCAAAAGTCGTTGGTTCGACATCGCGCTTGCTGGAAGAAGTTGAAAAAAATCCGGCGAAGAAATTTATTGTCGCCACTGAAACTGGAATTTTTCATCAAATGAAAAAACTCCGCCCTGATGCTGAGATTCTTCAAGCTCCGGTGGCGGACAGCGCTTGCAACTGCAATGACTGTCCTTACATGAAAATGAATTCGCTGGAGAAAATCAAACGTGCGCTTGAAACACTGACTCCGGAAGTAAATTTACCCGTCGATTTGCGCACTCGCGCGCAGGTGTCGCTGGATCGAATGCTTGCGATCACCTCTGGACAAAGTGTCACTTGGCCCGCAAAATTTGAGCATGTCTAATACTGTTCTTCATGCTGATGAAATCACGCGAATCAAAGCTCTGCTGGGGCTGAAGCATCTCGAAGTTCATCTGCGCCCCAGTTGGGGAAGTCAGTCTCCTGGATTTCGTGAAGAGATTCACGGCGATCTCAAAACTCTGATGGGAAAAGCTTATCCTTTGTGTGATGCCTCGATTTCACATTGCCCCAGTCTTGGCGGATTTGCCTTTACTCAGTTTGATTATGATCAGCTTTTGCAATTGGGATTTGATCTCGAAGAAACGTATCGTGTCAGCCCCGAGGTCGCTCGTCGCGTGTGCCTGACTGCTGCCGAATATGAGGCGGCTCCGTCAGCAGCGTCACTATGGACAGCGAAAGAAGCTGCGTTTAAAGCACTCAAAGGAGTCAATCAACCCAAAACAGTTTCGCAAATTGTGCTCAACAGTTGGACACAATTTGATTCTCAAATCGAGACAGTCGCTGTTGCCAACCCCACAGACTTTAAATTTTCAAAAATTTTTGGAGCTGTTCTCAAAAAGAACCCCTACTCCTTCGCTTTTTTTATTTGTATCCCTTAACTTTGGTCCAGCAATGCCGATCAGTCCATCAGAACGAGGTAGTTATGATGTACGGAAACAAACGAATTGCACCAAGACGAGAGATCACACCACTTCAGGTCTCAGCCGTTTCTTCACTTGAGAATCTTGCGAAAATCGCGAGAGAAGGTGAAGTGATTGAAGCTTCGACGACGGGGTTTTTATTAATTATTAAACGAGAAGATTTAATTCCTTCGAATTTAAGAAAAAATCTGACGCTGGATATGTTGATAGGATCAAAAATTCTTCTGCATCTCCCGCAGATGAATCTCGAAATCTCAGGCCGAGTGGCAAGAACGAAACTTCTTGGAAAACAGGGCTTTGAATTAGGAATCGATTACACCGACGATGCTCCAGAATACTGGCGTGAATGTCTGGTGGATTTACTTCCCGCTCCGGGAGAATTCGACGAGTGATCGGACAAAATTTTTAGAGATCAAAAAATGGTGGCAAACCCTTTTCACTGACGAGCATCAATGAGTAGTGAGGAGGGAGAAACCACCCGATCGCTTCGGCGACTCCTGGATGTTCTGTGCCCGGAGGATTTCCCAAAGACTCGAGAGAAAAAGCCAAGTCATAGCTTTTTTTGTCTGTGCTCATCACTAAAATTTTCGGACGAAGAATTCCTTGATCGCGAAAAAAGTCGCGCAAGATGGTGCGTGCGTAGATTGGCAAAAATTCTTTGCTGGCGTCTCCCGAGTGCACAATTTTTTGATTATCAAACTCGACACGGCCTTCTTTGATCGTCGATGCGGGTTGATAAAAATATCCCGTTTCTTTAAACGACCAAATCATTCCGTAAGAAAACACATAATCCGGAAATTCTTTGCGCGGGTTGACCGCCAAGCCGATGCCTCGAGGCGCCAGCCACGCCAACACCTGTTGCACTGATTCTGTGGCAGCCTCGCCCGTTTCTGCGAGCAAATAAGGCCACCCATCAGGACCCATCTGAGGGTCCTGTGTCAGCAAAGTGATCTTGCTGTCCGTCAGTGCTTTTAAAAAGTGATTCTCCCACTGAAGATTTCGATCGGCTTCGGGGGTTTGTAATAAAGTTTGCAGCGCCTGATTCATAAAATATCCTTGCCACACTTTAAGGGGATGCGCAAGGATACCCCATGCGCTCGTCAGAAGCCTTCTTCAATGGCTATCAAGAAACACGATTATTCTATCAGTTTTGGGAAGCCAAAAATCCCAAAGCCAATCTGATTATCACTCATGGTCATGGCGAACATAGTGAGTGCTATCTTCGTGTCGTCGAAGCTCTGTCGGATTTGCCTCTGCGCATTTTTGCCTGGGACTTACGCGGTCATGGGAGATCCGAGGGGCTCCGTGGTTATGCGCTGAATTTCGAAGACTACAATCGCGACTATGAAGCCTTGATGATGCACTTGCAGCGCGAGCACCAAATTTTTCAAAAGCCTTTGTTCTTGCTCGCGCACTCGATGGGCGCTTTGATTCAGTTAAAAGCCCTGACTGAAAATATTCACTGGCCAGTGACGGCACAAGCTTTAAGCTCGCCGATGATGGGTATTTCCGTCGAAGTCCCATTGATCAAAGACCTCGGTGCTGTGGCGCTGCGAATGTTTCTGCCAAAAGTGACCATGGGAAATGAATTAAGTTATGACGATCTGTCGCGCGACCCCGTCATTCACCAAGAGTACGACCGCGATGTTTTAAGACACGCGCAAATGTCATCCGGTGTGTATCTGGGATCCCTGGCCGCCATGGAGTTGGTCAAAGCCAAAGTTCAACGCATCCAAGTTCCAACCCTGCTACAAATTGCAGAAAAAGATCCCGTCGTCTCCACCGAAAAAAATTTAGCAATGTTCAAAAAATTAGGCTCAAAAGAAAAACTTCTGAAAGTTTACCCTGATCGCAAGCACGAACTTTTCAACGACCTCGGCCGCGAAGAAGTCCTTCACGATCTACACGATTTTTTACAAGTAAAGCTGAATCAATAAAAGCCCAAAGGGCGCTAAACTAATAAGCCCAGAATGGGCCGGTTTGCGAAACACCCTTAACATTTGCTGATCGACCAGTAAATCCTACATAAACAGTCCGTCCGAAAAAGAATGGAAGTCCCCAATCAAAGTAAGGAGGATTATTTGGGTCATCTGTAGGAACTGCGCCGCCTAAATCGCTGTAGTTGAAATTACTTGATTCAAAAAGCGCTTCACCATTCGCGACAGCCAACTGCACATCGTTGGTTGGAGACCCTAAAGTATCAATTTGCTTTGCCGTCAAACATTGTGTTGTTGCCGGGCACATAAAACCACTGATGTCGGTACCATAAATATCTGTCGTACATGCGGCTCCTAGTGCTGTTGTTGTCGCCGGAAAGTAGTACGCATTCGAGCCACTATCGATAAAGGCTGGGTACGTGATACTATTCCATGTTGTCTGAAACTCATTATTTGTTGAATCTGCAGAAAAAATTTGTGTTGAAGCTGGAATATTATTTGTCTGCGTGTTGATTCCAAGAACCATACAGCCTGTGACAACACCCGCTCCATTGGTTGGAAGTGGAGGAAGCACAATACTCAAGCCATTGTTATCTTGCGATAAAGCTGCGACGGGATTTTTAACCTTTGAAGCTGCTGTCGCAGCCGTCGTCAAACAAGTGCTTGTTCCTCCACTTGTGGCACATTTATAATAATAACCAAACCCACCATCATTGACCGACAGGCCAACACCAAGAATGCCATTGTATCCAGAACCCTTCGTTGCTCCCGTAGGAGTCGGACTAATATCGGCATACGTTACACAATCGGGAATCGTATTCTGGGTATTACCTTTTGGAATATTTGAATTATAATAAGTTTGATCGATCATTTGAATCGACATGGTCGCCGCGGACTCTCCACCAATGATAACATTTGCCGACTTGATCGGCCCCCATGTCGACCCCGTCCCAAAAATCACACATTCGGCAAGATCGCTAGTCCCATCGATATCTTTAACTTGCGGTAGTGATAATGAAACCAATGACTGAAAAACTCGAAGTCCATAGCTACCAGTATCAAGTAAAACATTGTCGATGGTTTGGCATTGTGTTGTCGAACCCGGCATACAAATTTTAACCGATACGACAGGCTCATTAATATAACTGCTAGAGAGAGTCCCACCGACTTGTAGAGGAATCACATTTGCCGCAGCTGATGGACACGTCTGTTGCGAAACATCCGTGATAGTGCAGCCGCCAACAATGCTCATCGCAGTTCTTGTGCCAAGTCCACCGCTGCCATTACAACTGGTCAAAGAAGTCAGACTCAAAATGAGCATTATGCCAGTCAGTTTATTATTTAGTGTGAGCTTCGCCATACACGTGCCCCAGGCTTCCACCTATTTGCAAAAAACAGTTTTGGTTGGACACTTTTAAAACCGACATTCCTCGAGCACGTGCCTGATATCTCAACTCTGTATTTAGCTTTTCATAGCAGTCGCCAAGCACTGATTTAAAATCAGGATGATAAGGCCCACTCCAGCGCACTTGTCTGACGATGCCTTGGGTGTCGGTCATCTCATCCATCTGCACCACAGAGGGAGAATCTTGCACGCGCATTTGAGCTCGCAAGCCAGTTTGCTCGCCAAGGTATCCCTGACTGAAGATGGGAATCAAAATAAGAGTTATGAAGACGGATAAGAAGCGAGTCATCCCAATATTTTATCTTGGGCCTTAAAGCTTGAGAAGCGAAAGCTTTTCAAGCCCAAACAGACGTCCTGAGATGAGACTTCGGTCTTACAAATTAGCGAGCAAAAAGAATTGAAAGTAGGCTTGATTCCAAGACGCAGACGTTGGGCCGTCATAAACGGCTCCGTGAGCGACGATTGGCATGCGCAGTCGTGGACCCATAAAGATTTTAGGAGTGGGCGCATAATCCAAAATCGGAGTCAGTTCCACGCAATATCCTGTCGGCGTATTGTAATGCGCTTCGTATTGAGCCCATTGCCCAACGCCCCAACGAAAATTTTTCGAAAAATATTTCGTATAATTCGTCGTATCTTCAACATAGTACTTAGTCGCCGACGGACCATGATTGTCATAAGTGAAAGCACGAAGAGTCGTGTTGTTATAAATTTCCTGGCGATGAGCCATCGCATACGTCATGTCGACGTAATAAGCCGACTGACGCATTTCATGAGCCGTTGAGTAACCTGACATCGGAAAATATTGACGAAATTTACCCGTCACTCGCAAGTTGTCACCACGGTACCAAGCCGGATGAACCAAAGTCGCACTGGGATCTTGCAATGCCCATTTGGTTTTTGAAGTGTCTTTGTAAGCGTAATACTCATTGGCATAAAGACCGTAAAGGCCCCAACCCGATTCGTGTTTATAACCCAACCAAACCTCTTGAAAAGCCTCCACCTGACGACCATTGACCGAGTTCAAATCATCATTCCGGCCTGAGCTATTTTGCGATTTCCAACCAGCAATCACATGTTTTAAAATCGATGAAGACGCCGAACTTTCTGGCGAAGCCTCAGTGCTAGTATTTTCAGTCGGCGAAGCATTAAGATTGGCACTTGAATTGGTTTGGCCGTAAGCCATCGTCGCTGCTAACAATGTTGTCACAAGAACTAACTTTTTCATAGAAACACCTCGCTTGCCATGGGCATCCCACACAATGGGTTTCCAGGTAAAGTCAGAGTTTCGTTAGTATAATTATGACAAACAGGAGAAGATCAAGGACGATAGACTTGAGGAGCCGAGATGAAGCTTAAAGGCATCGGGTGGACAGCGAGTCTTATTTTTGTCCTACTCTGGCTTATTTTTATCATTCCTGACTTAGGCCGGATTCTTTTTGATTCTGATTTCTCGCTTGTTTATTTAGGGGGCGATAGCATTTATCGCTATCACCTTTGGCCATATGTTGACTACTTTTCGATGTATGGCCCGTTGTCGTATCTGTTTGTCGGAAGCCTGCTCAAGCTTTCTGGCAATACTCTCTTTCTGCCTTTTCTCTTTGTGAGCCTTGGCTTTTTTGTCGGCATTTTTTTAATTTATAAAATCTCTTTGAAAAAAATCGGTTGGTGGGCGGTACTGCTTCTGCCCTTTATTTGTTTTTATTTGCCGCGGATGACTTATTTTTGGCTGTACGTTCTTCCCATTCTTTTTTTATGGGTCGTTTTTTGTGAGCTTGAAGGTTCTCCGGGGTTTACGGACCGACGCTGCCAATGGATTCTTGGATTTCTTTCCGGAATTGCTTTTTTATTTCGACATGACTTTGGAATTTATTTGATTGTCCCCGCTATGGTTTTTCAGTTCGTGAAGGCCTCTTCGCACAAACGAGCTTATTGGCTGTCGCTGACGCTGACTCTTTTCCCGTGGATCATATTCTTAATCTGTCGTGGCGGCTTTGCTTCTTACTGGTCACAGCTGATTTACACGAGCACGATTTATCCGCTGACGAACATGATATCGCATCCTCTTCTCGCCCATCGAGACTTCTCAGTTCAATGGGCCTATGCCGTTTTTTATCTGATTCCTGTGGTGAGTGCGGTGCATTTGTTTCTAACGAGAAAGAAAAAAGATCGTAGCTGGATTTTTCAGTTGGTGGCAACAGTCACGTCGGCAATGACTCTCGGCTATAGCGCCCCTTACTCGGGCTTTAACCATTTGACCTTGTCCATCGCGGCTTCTTTTATTTTGATTCCCATTTTGCTCTCAAAGATCGAGCGCCCGCGCCGTCGAATTTATGCTCTTTTGTTGATCGTTGTTTTGTTGAGTGTACCGACACCAGAGCTACATTATTTCACAAGTCTGCAAGGAAGTTTTCAAAAACAGAAGTTCAGTGATTATTTTGAAGATCTTCAAAAATTAGCTCTGAAAAAAGGCTCTGCTGATGATGTGGCGATCATTCGCGTGGCTCAGACATGTACGGAGCCGTCAGATTCGGTTGTCGGCTTCTCTTTTGATCCGGAACTTCCACTTTATTCTGCGAGACGCCCTGCCGGAAAGCATTTGTTTATTGCTCATGGGGCGTTTAAAGAAGAAGTTTACCAGCAAGAGACCATCGCGGCCTTTAAAAAAAATCCTCCGGCTTTGGTTTATTTAGATTGGGACCCTGGTGCTCAATTTGTTTTTTATAACGAGCAAGATGCTTTTCAAACTCTTCGAAATTATTTAGAGAAAAACTTTGTTCTTTTAAAAAGAAAGGGAACAGTTTCTGTTTATACTCCGAAAGCCAATGCAGAGAAAATGACGACCTGCTTTCATCAAGTCGTGCCATGAGGGAAAATATGATCGGACAGTCGGAGTGCCAAGGCCATGATTGTTAATTGTGGGTTGACGCCAATCCCTTCTGGAATAAGGCTGCTGTCACAGACATGAAGATTAAGAAAATTCAAAAAAGTTCCGTATGAATCCAAAGGACCTTGATTTCCCAAAGGAAGACCTGAGAAAAGATGCACTGTCGAAAGTGACAGATCTTGCATCCTGAAAGAAGCCCCATCATCAAGCAAAGAAACGCTTTGTCCTTTGGGCCAATAAACTTTGGCAGCTCCAGAATTTTTAAGAAGCAACAAGAGATTTTGAACGCCTCTCATCAAATTTTCTTTATCCGCCGTCGTAAGATGAGACGAAATCCAACTTCGGCCAAATCGAGTGATGTTGTTTTTAAAATAGCTTTGTAAAATGGACATTGAGTAATAAGGAGTAATTCGATTTAAATTTATTTTTTTTAGCGTCTGCAAAGGGGCGCGTGGAGCAAAATACGAAAGATCTAAAAAATCATTTCTGACAGAGCAGCCAAATGAAAGATCAGGGGCGAATTGTTTGATTTGCACGCTGCTCACATCCATTTGTCTTGGCAAATCAAAATCAAATTCCGCCATCACCTTGCAAAAGAGATGAGCTTTGAAATAAGATTTTGCAAAAAATCGATGTCTGATCAATAAATGAAAAATTCGAGCACTTTCAACCGGCCCACAGGCCAAGAAAAGATGGCGAGCTTGAAACTCTTCCAATCCCCCAAAAGAATTTTTTATTTTGACGATCCAGTTTTTATCCTTTGAGATTGAAAACACCGATCCTATTTTGAACTGTCCTCCGCGATTTTCTATCGTCGATTGAAAAAGATCAGACAGTGAAGCCCGTTCAGTCTTGTTGACTCGAGCTTTAGCAACTCGAGCGTGAGCCCATTGCAGTTGCTTGGCTCCATTTTCTAAAAGTTGGCCCGGGAGCTCCTGGTCTGGTTCATGGATCAGAGGCAAAAGTTGTTCGGCCTTTGTAAAATAAAAATCGCGAAGCGTTTTTTCCCAATTTTGAATTTGATATTTGCCACAGATCTCATCGCAAACAGCATCTAAAGGTCGCTGAATAATTCCTGAATTAATAGCAGAACCTCCACCCAAAGTAAAAGCCTCTCCAATAGGAATAAGAGAACTTCCGTAGGCCGCTTGAAAGCCCGCCATTTTATATTTCGTCGTCAATTCATCGGCAGAAAAAGGATTTGTTTTTGGTTGTGAGGATGCTTTTTCAAGACAGAGGACTCGAAGATTTTTACGGGCAAGATCCTGGGCCAGGGTCATCCCCCCCACTCCAGTCCCTAAAATAAGAGCATCGAAAACTTGGTCCTTCATGCCGATTTTTCACCAGAGAAAAGAGCGAAAAGACAGAGAGTTCGGATCAGGCCGACGAAAAGTCGCGAGAGGCGCCACCCAGAAAGAGATCCGTCGATTCTTAAAAGCTCATCAGAATTTGTCTGCCAAAAAGATTTTTGGAGGTAAATCCACGAAAAAAGATTCAAAAGAAAACTTCCGAAAAAAAGAGCGCTCGTTAAATGCCAAGGAAGCCGAGAAATCAGCTGATGAAGATTTGCATCCAAATCAGAGTCAGACCCAGAATCATGATGCAGTTGAGACCCCAAAACTTGGCAATAATGGCGAAGTGTTTTGATCACAGTCGCTTCCCATTCAAAAATTTGACAAAAAGATCGACCATCCAATTGCGGATCGGCTGACTGTGGGGAGAGGACAAAGCCGAAGCGCTCGACTGGGGATTCTGAATAAAGTCGCGAAAGGCTTCTTCAAGGATTTCTTTATTCCCATAAAGCGGAGCCCAGCCGGTTTCTCTAATTGTTTGACTGAGATCAAAATAAAAACTTTCCTCAAAGGCTTTCAGATGCCATATCGAGAACGGCAAAAGCCGCAACCTCAAAAGCCCCGATAGAAGAAAAACTAAAAATCGGGGAGCATAGACAAGCTGACTGCGAGATCCGGCAGATTGAATTAAGTTTTCAATGTCATCTTTCAAAGTGCCGAAGGACTTTCCTCCACAGTGAAAAAGGCCCCCCAGACTTTTTTCGCGAATAATTTTCAGCAAAGAAAGGACATCCTTCAAATGCACGAACTGATATTTCTGTTCACCGCTGCCAAAGAAAATCACTTTTTTATTTTTTGCGATCCAATCAAAAAAAAGAAAGAAAATTCCTTGTCTTCTCCCGCCAAGAATTGTTCTCGGGCGAACAATTGAAAGGATCGGAGATCCCGGCAATTGACTCTCTTTCTTCAGCAAAACCTCTCCTTGCAATTTACTTTTGCCATAAAGCTCGAAAGGGTTTGTGGGGCTTTCCTCGGTGATCGGAAGCACAGAGGTCGCAGGATTAAACACGGCAGAGGTGCTGACTTGAATGAACTGACGACATTGTTTCTGACGAGCCCATTGATAGATGCGAAGGGCGGCATCAGCATTGTATTTGTAAAAGAGGGATTTCTCTTTTGCAATGGGTACCAATGCGGCCAAATTAAAAACAGTATCAATTTCTTCATCTTTTAAAAATTCAGGAGAGATCTTCGCGATATCCTGCACAAAATGAGTCCAAGTGCATCCCGGCGCTGGCAAGAGGTCGACTCCAATCACACGGAATCCGTCAGAGATCAACGATCGACAGAGCCAAGATCCCAAATATCCAGCGGCACCGGTAACCAGACATGTTTTCACAAAGCCTTCTTGTCGTGACATCGAGTGAAGCTTCATCATAAGCTATTTTTTAGTTATGAATGCAGAAAATTTTTTTGTTGCGGTTCGCCAACTTCGGCCCTCTCACTGGATCAAAAATATTTTGATTTTTGCACCAGCCGTAATTCCTTTTCGGCTGGAACGAATCGATCTTCTTTTTCTTGGATTTTTCGCGCTGAACTTTATGGCGTCATTTGGTTACTTGGTGAACGACTTCATCAATGTTTCGGATGATCGATTGCACCCAACCAAACGATTTCGTCCTTTTGCCTACGGTCAGATCGGCCAAAGAGACTTGTATTATCTGATGGCCCTCTGCTTTGTCCTCGCCAACTCGTTCGCGATTTTTTTGGGCTTTCAGTTTTATCTTCTGTTGTGGCTCTATGCCTTGGGGACTCTGGTCTATACTTTCTTTTTTAAAAAAATTATTTTTTTGGACGTCTTTTGGCTGGTGGGTCTCTTGATGATTCGAATTTGGTGTGGGGCCGTTCTGACCCATATTCCAATCACCATTTACTTTTTCTCTTTTTCATTTCTTCTTTTTTTAAGCCTGGCCCTCCATAAAAGATTTTCGCATATTCAACGAGTGCTTGAAAATGATCAGATAAGCCCCCATTACCCCAAGCAGAGTTTGCTTTATCTTCGCTATCTGGGACTTCTAACGGCGGCCTTGGCTTTGCTTGTGTTAGTGACTTACATCTATTCTGACGAGGCTCATCGGTTTTTTCCAAGCCCGCTGAAGCTGTGGCCCATCGTTTTCTTTATTGGATTTTGGATTTGGGATATTTATTCTTTCGAATCAAGTCCGCAAATTATTGACGATGCTGTTGTTTTTATTTTGACTGACAAGAAGAGCCTTCTTTACGTCGTAGGTTCGCTCTGTTCTTTTTGTGTTGCTAAATTTTATTAGTCTTTTGAGTTTTTCCAAAAACACTATTGATGGTCATTGTGCATTCATAAGTACAGCGACACTTTTCTTTTTTAATCTGCTGGCGAAGACTTTGAAACTTTGCCTCTTTCCAAAATTGATAAAACTTTGGAAAAGTAAAACGCTCTTTTAAAATTTCGCACGGACCAATCTGGCCGTCTTCCCAGACGGTGTAGCTCAATGTGCCGCCTTCACAGGGAACGGAGAACTGATTCTTGGCGGCCACTTGGTAGATAATGTCTTTCTGCTTTCTCGAATAGTAATTATGAAAAGCAAAGAGAAGACGTTGATATCCACGCGGAGATTTTTGCGCCGATTTTTTGAAATAAGAATCAACGGATTCTTTATATTTTTTGACCAAGCTTTCAGGCAAAGCCGGAGCCGAAGGAAAGCCGTGACGGAACAAGTTGATATGGATTTGATCCAGCTCAAAAGTCTCGGAGAGTTGATCAGGAAGTTCTGGAAAGAGATGCGAATTTTCAGAGTTAATCACCGTGATCAAAGAAAGATTTAGGCTTGGAAACAATGAACGCAATTGCTTGAGCTTTTGAGATGATTCGAGGGCGTGCTTCCAAGAGCCTGGACCACGGATGGAATCGTGGATTTTTAAATCTCCGTCAATGGAAAATTGCAGTGCTATTTTTTGACGAGGATGCTGCTGAAGAGTTCGAAGAATTTCCGTGAAGATATTTTCTGTATAAAAACCATTGGTCGGAATTGTGATCAGCTTCGGGCGCGCCGAGCGGATGATAACTGAAAGCAAATGAGAAAAATCTCTGCGAAGAAATGGTTCGCCGCCGGCAACGGCCACCCAAAGAAGGGATCCGACAGATGAGTAAAGCTCCACCGCTTGTTCGAGACTCATCTCTTGAGGGGCCGCATCCAGAGTCTCCTTGTAAAAGCAATGATGACATCTGAGGTTGCATTTATTGGTAATGAAATGGGTCAGGTGAAGCGGAGCTCCCCATTTAAAAAAACCTTTGAAGGCAATATGAATCCAATCCGTCGCTGCGTAAATCCCGACTTTGATTTGGTTTGCCCAAAATAAAACGGCGGCTGAGAAAACTCCCAAAAGAAGAGCAAGTCCCATTAAAGGCCCGGCGCTAAGCCCAGCAAGGCTTCTTTTAAAAGTCCATCCACCTTTCATTCTTTGACCAAGAGTCAGAGAGAAGCAAAACCACGACAGCAAAGCAAGACCAAGACCTACCCATGAAAAGCGAAATGACAAAACGAGTGCAGCGAAAGTAGGAAAAAACCAAAATAGTTTTAGTTCGCTAGAAACAAAGGGATCTAAATTCTTAAATACGTGAGGATAAATCAGCTGGAATCTCATGGAATAAAAGCTACGCCAGTAATAATCTTTCACAAGACCAACGAAGCTGAACTGTTTTAAATGTTTCGCAGTAAGCTGAAGGTGAACCTGATGTTCGCCTCCAAAAAGAGAGGCTCGCATCGCAAGATCAGTGTCTTCGCGCATTCTGATCAACGGATTGAACATTCCAATTTGAGAAAAGAATTTCTTATGAATTAGAAAGTGCGATGATTGGCCGTGGGCCTTGCCTTTTGTTTGTCGAAATAAATGATAAAATCGATAATGCAAAATTTTATTTTGAATCCAACTCCAGACAGTTTGATTCGCGTCCATGGAATAAAGTCCCCAATGGAGGACTTTTTCATTTTCAGGATTCCAAGCTTGTGAACGAAGAAATTCAAGGGCCGTCGTCTCAAGCAAAACATCAGAGTCTAAAAAGAAGAGCCAATCTCCCTGGGCTTTTTCGGCGCCAAGATTGCGGGCAGCTCCAGGAAAAAGACGCTTATCAGAGCGAATGAAGCGAAGGCGTGGATCATTGATAACGGGCTCTTCGAAAATGGGACTAGAATCAACCACGATGATCTCGTGGCACGGAACGGACAATGCCTGCTCGATCACTTGACTGAGTGTCTGACTTGGAGATTTTGATTCATAAGAGGGAATAATGATACTTAATCGCAGACAAAGCCCCCAAGACATCCTTGACCTAGGACTTTCAATTTTCACACCTTTTTGAGGCTGACTCAAGGCCATTTTGGATCGCAGAAATTGCTAGACTAAATTTGAATGTGCGATCTCAGCTCAGTGGTAACAAGTTCCAGGAGTGCAAGTATAATTTTCCTCGGCACCCATGTCGGGGAGGCTCAGAGTAATTTGATTCTTCATGATAAAGACGGGCCATTGCGAGAAATCGACCAGCGCAATATGCTTATTATCAGCATACGCCTGGATCACTTGGTCGATGATCGACGGATCTTCCACTCGTTGTTTCAGAAAGTTGATGATTTCCGTCTTATTGTCGGAATTTTTATAAGCTTTTTCAAACAAAGCCATTTCTTGATCCGACAAATCTTGCGAGCTCGATGTTTTGAAATATGAAATGTCTCCCGGATAAGAGTCGTCATTTCTCTGACCTTTATTTGTCAGAACGTACTGATTGGTGATTTGCAGCGGTTTCCACCACTGAACGTCATAATTAAAAAATTTATTTTTCGAAACGGCTTGAACATATTTTCTCAATTCCACATTGCCGATGTCGTCAGCGGCTTGAATAGCGCCAACAATTTTAGTGATCATTTGACCGTGGGTATTAAAATCGCATTCATCAAAGTTGCCATTCCAGCCATCAAAGTAAACTTCCGTTTGATAAAAGGTGTAATAGATGTGGTGGTCCTTACCCAATTTTTCGAGCGTCTCAAAATCAATGGCTTTCATGTATTGGGTATAGACGGTATCGCAGGTGTTTTGAGCAGCAGGAACCAAAAAATTCCCCGACTCGTTGTTATTCACAAAAAGATACGTATCAGCTTTGCCGCCGGAATTTGTAGAGATGAAGCTCCCAATTCGATGCCTAGAGTCCGTATTTGAATTCATTCGGACAATCTTGCCTTGCGACCCCTGTGCCAACAAAGTTGAGCTTAGTAAAAACACGAAGCCGAAAACCACAAACAATGATTTCATCTTTCCCCCAATATTGTTGTCATTAAGGGCCAGGATCTTTGCGTCAATCAACTCAATAAAAACAATTGCCGCACCGTGATCCGTCTAGAAACACAAAAACCACCTTGCGGTGGTTTCGTTGAATTCGAAATTTTTGGTAGGGAGTACAGGATTCGAACCTGCGACATCCACCTTGTAAGGGTGGCGCTCTACCAACTGAGCTAACTCCCTATTGGTAAATTTCTGTTTCACCTTCGTGAAAAGAGGGCTTGTGATATCAAGCCCTCGAATCAAGATCAAGTCCGATTTATCAATGTTTACAAACGTCGTCAGGGTCTGCAGAAACCTTGTAAAGTTGATATGTTCCTACTGGAGTCGGCACATTCACCGGATTCACCGTCATGACAGTCACGACTTTGTTACTCGCCGATGATGAGTATTCTTTGTTATTAGCTTCAATAACGTCGGACTCACGGAAAGAATGAACCTTCATGTTGTAAGTGCCATCTTTACCGATCATCACTGCCGTCACCACTCGAGCTTCCTCGTAACCAGCACCTTTAGAAATTGAAGTGCAAGTTGTTGGATCAATCTCATGGATTTGCAGGATTTTCTCGTTATCTGAGTTTTTCAAGTTCTTGAATGTGAAGTATGTCGAACAACCATTCACATTGGCCATCCAAATACCTTGGATTCCGCGCCATGGGAAAGGTGCTTCCATACCCCAAGGCCAAGTTTCGTGACCTTGAATTTGATTGCGACCCGCTGGCAAACACATGCCACCATCGGTTGTCGTGCCAAAAGAGACCTGGGACATCAGAGTCACCAGTATTGCTGCTGCTATCAAGTTGAGTTTCATTGTTCCCCCCTGTTTTCAATAAGAACTTTTGCTGTTTTATTCATGTAGTAACCGTTCTTCGCTCGAAAAATGTATTTCGGCTTGTCATAGTCAGGCTCGATCATTTTGCGAAGACGCTTTATAGTGACGTAAATTTTGTTGTCGTGAACGCCTGGATCATAAGGCTGTCTCCAGACGGATTCGACCAAATGCTCTTTTGAGTAAACTTGCCCTTGGTTTTTCACAAAAAGCTTCAGCAGGTCCAAAAGAATAAACTGATTTTTAAAATCGATGCGCCCCAGTTTTCTCTCAGTGATCGCGTGGTTTTCAATATCGAAAACCATATCGTAGTTTTCTTTCGTATCCACACCCAACTCAGTCAAAACTTGTTGGATTTTACGAGAAAGCACTTTGAGATTTTTAGGATCGCAAAGACGAGTCGCCAGCTTCAAGTGAGTGCGGGCCATCTCTTTATCGCCAGCCGCCGCATAAGCACAGCCCATATGATAAAGGAGCGACATGTGCATGAAGAGATTTTTAAGCTCTTTCACGAAATCATAAGTCTGCCATAAAATTTCAATCGCTTGATCAGGCCTTCCAGTTTCATAGAAGATCTGAGCATTGAGCATTTGCGAAGCAATTTTAACTTCTGGAATATCGAGCACCTGAAAGAAAACCTGCAGATTGTAGATTTCTTTGAGAGCCTCAGGCATTTTGCCTAATCTTTTGTAACAGATCGCAAGTCCGATAATAGCGTAGCAAATATCATCTTTTTTATCGGTCGCGAGAGCAATCGCCAACGATTTTTGCAAGTACTCAAGCGCTGAATCCGTCTGATTTTTGTAAGAAGCACACAGCGCCAAGGTGTAATAAGTTTTCGCGTTGAGCTCAAAGCCCTCTTTCAAGACAAGATCTTGCAAGAGTTCTTTCGTCACTTGAATTTCATCAAAGCGCTCTTGCTCAGCATACATGCGCAGCAAAAGATTCTGACATTGTAGGTAGTGAGGAAAATCGCGAGTTGAAAAAGAGTGCTCTGCGGCCTCAATAATTTTTGGAATTGCCAAATCATAATCACCGCGCTCGGCATATAATTTACCGACTTCGAAAGCATGATTTTGTTTGGTCAAAGACTGCGACATGATTTCCTTGTCACACCAAAAGTGCGCCAGTTAATTTTTGAGTTCGCTAGTTCTGACAAATTCTGTGAGAGCAGTCAATCCACAGAGTTTTTATTTTGCTTTATTATTATGCAGCCCAACGCAAAACCGCGCGGGCAGCGGGCTCCGCGGCGTTGGCTAACATACAAATGTTATTGGCAGAAAATGAAAGAGGCGGTTTTGCAACCGCCTCTCATTTAGGATCTTAAATTTCTGAAAGGTTCCGGGTTCTTTTTAGGGACTCACTGCGTCCCGCAAAAGGAACGGCGTACCTAATGGGTTTGAGCGGTGGCCTGGCCGGTGAAATGGGCTTTGATTCCGAAATCTCGTTCTTTTTGTACTTTAAACAATTCTTTCGGATTTTTGATATCCAGAGCGTTCACCAAAACTTGATCAACGTGATCCACCAAAATGACTTTCAGATCTTTCAAAATCTCTTTCGGGATTTCTTTGAGATCTTTTTCATTCTCTTTCGGGCAGATGATCATTTTGATGCCACCGCGATGAGCGGCCATCACTTTTTCTTTCAGTCCACCGATCGCCCAAACTTTTCCGCGCAGACTCACTTCACCCGTCATTGAAACTGTGCGTTTCACTGGGATTTTCATGATCGCAGAAACAATTGCTGTACACAAACCGATCCCTGCTGAAGGCCCGTCTTTCGGAGTCGCTCCTTCAGGCAAATGGATATGCACATCGATACTTTGAAAGTACTCCTTGTCCAAACCAAAAAGCGGTCCGCGCGAGCGAACATAGCTCATGGCTGCCGAACAAGATTCCTTCATCACATCACCAAGCTGACCCGTGACTGTGAATTTGCCGCGTCCTGGAACCACGGTGGCTTCGATGGCGAGCAAGTCTCCGCCCACTTCTGTCCAAGCCATGCCGTTGACCAAACCGATTTCGTTTTGCTCTTCAATTTTACTTGTCTTGAAGCGCTCAGTTCCCAAAAGCTCGATCACTTTTTTCGGAGTCACAACATAGCCTTTGACTGCCGCTTTTTTCGGAGTCGCCGCTGCCTTCTTCGAAGATTTCTTACCACCCATATCTGCAATCGCTTGAGCTTTCACGATATCATGAGCCACCTTACGACAAACCGTTGCCAGTTGGCGCTCGAGATTTCGCACACCCGCTTCACGAGTGTAAGAACGAATCACCGTGCGAATCGCCGGATCTTGAAACGACACTTTATAGTCTTTCAAGCCATGAGCCGCGATTTGCTTCGGCACCAAATAGTTTTTGCCGATATGAAATTTTTCAGTCTCGGTGTAACCCTCAAGGCCGATAATTTCCATACGATCCAAAAGCGGTCTTGGAATCGTGTGCAAACTATTTGCCGTCGCAATGAACATCACTTTTGAAAGATCGTATTCCACTTCCAAATAATGATCTTGGAAATTGTTGTTTTGCTCAGGATCCAAAACTTCCAGCATTGCTGAGCTTGGATCGCCGCGAAAGTCAGAGGCCATCTTATCAATCTCATCCAAAAGCACCAAAGGATTGCCTTTGTCGACTTTGCGCAGAGCTTGAATAATTTTACCTGGCATCGCGCCCACATAAGTTTTTCGATGACCGCGAATCTCAGCTTCGTCTCTGACTCCACCAAGACTGATGCGTGCAAACGGACGATTCAAAGATTCAGCAATCGATCTTGCCAGAGATGTTTTACCAACTCCCGGTGGACCAACCAGACACAAGATAGGACCTTTAAGATCTTTTGAAATTGAAAGCACGGCTAAGTATTCAAGAATACGTTCTTTGACCTTTTCAAGGCCCCAGTGATCATCATTCAAAATATCTTCGGCACGTTTCAGATCATGTTTTTCGTCTGAATAATCATACCAAGGCAAAGCCAAAATCCAATCGATGTAGTTTCTGACCACGGTTGCTTCCGCAGACATCGGCGACATCATTTTGAGTTTTTTAATCTCTTTTTTGACTTTTTCTTTGGCCTCGTTCGACATTTTTTTCTTAGCTACTTTTTCTTCAAGGTCGACAAGCTCTTGCTGGTAATCGTCTTTCTCGCCCAGCTCTTTTTGGATCGCCTGCATTTGCTCATTCAGATAGTATTCTTTCTGCGAGCGCTCCATTTGCTTTTTCACGCGGCTGCGAATTTTTTTCTCCACTTCGAGAATTTCAATTTCGCCCGTCATGGTATTCAACAAATGCTCCAGGCGTTTACCTGGATCAAAGATCTCAAGAACTTTTTGTTTGTCTTCTAATTTCAGATTCAGTTGGGCCACGATAATGTCAGATAATTCGCTGGCGTTTTCGATGGTCGACACTCGCATCAGAATTTCTGGTGGAATGCGTTTGTTCAATTTCACATAAGTTTCAAAAGTCGTTTTCACCGAGCGAATCAGCGCCTGAGTTTCAACGATACTGCTGGCATCATCAGCAATTTCTTCGATGTTCACGACGAAAAAAGCCTCATTGGCTACGAAGTTTTTAATTTTCACTCGTCGTTTGCCTTCAACCAAAACTTTCACCGTGCCATCAGGCAAGCGCAAAAGTTGGATGATGGTTCCCATGGTCCCAACCGTATAGATATCTTTGGGCTCGGGATTGTTGGTTTTCGCATCTCTTTGAGCAGCCAGCACGATGTCTGTTTGTTTGCTCATGGCCTCTTCAAGGGCGTTGATACTTTTTTCACGACCCACGAAAAGTGGCATCATCATGTGCGGAAATATAATCAAATCCCGCAATGGCAACATGGGTAGTTGAGTACTCGTTGTTTTGCTTTCTTTGCCTTCAGCCATGGTTTCCCCTCCTTGAGATGAACGCCTGTTTGGTGGTCGTCGACTCCCCTTCACCGTTGGACAAGTCCTCAATGACTTTCAGTTAAGGGAGCAGATACTTAAGTAAAGAATATAGGGGATCAGGGGGGAGAGGAAAGCATTTTTGTTAATGAAGAATATAAGACTTCAAAGGCTAGACCAGCCCTTCTGATTGACAGCATCATTCACATGTTTTCCTCGAATTTTCTTGGACTCGTTGAGGCAAAAAAAATGGCCCCAAGTTGAAGTCTTGGGGCCAATCAAATCATTTGAATTCAAATCTATCTGAATGAACTTAAAGAGGCTAAGCGCTTTCCGCTGAACCTTTTTTTGCATCATCAGCGCGCATCTCTTCTTCCGTCTTGTAGACCAGTTTCGGAGCTGCTCCTTCGTCGATGACTTTTTCATCGATCAACACTTCCTTCACATTTCCTTTGGAAGGAATGTCATACATAATATCGAGCATTGAGGTTTCTAGAACTCCACGAAGTCCACGAGCTCCGGTTTTTCTTTTCAGGGCTTGTCGGGCCACAGCTTTGATGGCGTGTTCCGTGAAACGAAGCTCAACACCCTCAAATCCGAAAAGTTTCTGATACTGTTTTGTCAGCGCATTTTTCGGGCGGAGTAAAATATCGATCAAGGCTGACTCTTCCAATTGATCCAACACAGCGATCACCGGCATACGACCGATAAACTCTGGGATCAAACCGAATTTGGCCAAGTCATCGGGCTCGATTTTACGGAGCAGATTTTCTTGCACTTCTTTTTCAGCCTGAGTTTTAATTTCAGCCGAAATACCCATCGAACGATTGGTTGTGCGATTTTCAATAATTTTATCAAGACCAACGAACGCACCACCGCAGATAAACAAAATATTTGTTGTATCAACTTGGATAAATTCTTGTTGTGGATGTTTACGCCCACCTTTGGGAGGAAGATTTGCCACAGTTCCTTCAAGGATTTTTAGCAGAGCTTGCTGCACACCTTCACCAGAAACGTCTCTGGTGATCGACGGATTTTCTGATTTACGAGAAATTTTATCAATCTCATCGATGTAGATCACTCCACGCTGAGCTTTTTCAACATCCCAGTCTGCGGCTTGCAAAAGATTCAGCACGACATTCTCAACATCTTCGCCAACATAGCCAGCTTCAGTGAGAGTTGTTGCATCAGCCATCGCAAATGGCACATTTAAAATCTTAGCAATGGTTTGCGCAAGCAGTGTTTTGCCAGAGCCAGTGGGGCCGATCAGCATGATGTTTGATTTTTGCAATTCAATCTCTTGGTTCTTTTTACCAGACGCTGAATTGATTCGTTTGTAGTGATTGTGAACTGCCACTGCCAACGCTTTTTTGGCATAGTTTTGGCCGATCACATAATCATCAAGATAAGTTTTGATATCGGAAGGTTTTGGGACCTTGAAGGTTCCCTTGACGGAAACTTCACGCTCTTTTTCCTCGTCGATAATATCCATGCAGAGGTCGATACATTCGTCACAAATGTAAACGCCAGGACCAGCAATCAGTTTTTTAACTTCTTTTTGGCCTTTGCCGCAAAAACTGCAACGAAGAGTGCCACTGTTGTCTTTGTTCATCATGGTTTTAATCCCTTATCCTAATCTTTTTTAGCTTTCACAATTTTTCGAAATTCCACAACATTGTCAATGAGGCCAAATGTTTTCGCCTCATCCGAACTCATATAATGATCGCGCTCCATCAGGTTGGCGAGATGTTCGTATTCTTTTCCGGTGTGCTTCACATAAATTTGCGTGAGCTTTTCTTTGGTCTTCACGAGCTCCCGAGCATGAATTTCAATGTCAGTCACTTGTCCACCGATTCCGCCACCGCCAAGGTGAGGTTGGTGAATCATGATCCTGCTGTTTGGCATCACAAACCGTTTGCCTGTGGTTCCAGCTGTTAACAAAAGTGAGCCCATACTTGCTGCCATTCCCAAGCAGTACGTTGCCACATCACATTTCACAAATTGCATCATGTCGTAAATCGCGAGACCTGCAGACACGCTGCCGCCGGGCGAATTAATATAAAATTGAACGTCTTTCTCTGGATTGTCGGCCTCAAGAAAAAGCATTTGCGCAATCACGCTGTTTGCGACTTCATCCGTCACGGCAGAGCCCAGGATGATAATGCGGTCTTTAAGCAAGCGAGAGTAGATATCGTAACTGCGCTCTCCGCGAGATGTTTGTTCGATGACGTATGGAATCAGATTCACTGCTGTCTCCTTGGCAATGTTGTAACCTTTGCTGACGTTTGCTTTTCGGCGGAAAACATCATAGGCTCAACGATCACTTATAACTCAACCTTACAACTCGACGTGCAAAGAGGATGCTATGAAAATTGAACTCGCAAAGTTGTCTCAGACTGGATCACTTCTGGTGGCATTTGCCACTCAATTATCAACCAAATCGAAATCAGGTAAAGTCGACTCAACCAAACTGACTCATAACACTTTGTCGAAGCGCCTAAAAACAGCCCTCGAGAGCAAAGAAGTGTCACCGGCGGCGCAAACTTCTGTCTCATTTCGAGACATTGATTTCGAAGGCTTCCGTCACGTCGCCGTCGTTGGTCTGGGCGATGAAGCAAAACTCGACCACGAAGCCATTCGCCAAGCCGCGAGCTGCATTTTATCGGCGGCGAAATCTTTGAAAGCTCACGATGTGGTTGTGCACTTCGATGGTATTCCTCAGAGCAAAAAAGAATCAGCGATTTTTCTGCAAGCACTGACAGAGGGATTGATTTTATCGAATTACTCTTTCGACGAATTAAAAACCGCAAAAAAAGAAGATAAAACAGACAAAAAAGAAATCACTTTTCATTTGGCGACAAAATCTGCAGATGCTGCGATGAAAAAAGCTCTGCACGACGGAGTCATTCTTGCTGAAACCGTGAATTTTTCTCGTCGTCTTGGCGATATGCCAGCGAACTTGATGACGCCAACAATTTTGGCGGACTCTGTTGTTGATGCGGCTAAAGGCACAGGCCTCAAAGTCACTGTTTGGGATAAAGCGCGCATTAAAAAAGAAAAAATGGGCGGCTTGCTGGGTGTTTCGATGGGTTCTTCGCAAGAGCCACGCTTTATCATCATGGAATACAAAGGGGCCGGAGCAAGCTCGAAAGATCCTTTGGTTTATGTCGGTAAAGGTCTGACCTTTGACTGCGGTGGAATCAGCATCAAGCCCTCAGCTGGTATGGAAGAAATGAAATACGACATGTGCGGCGGCGCCAATGTGATTGGCACCATGCTAGCGATTGCGAAATTGAAACTCAAAGTTCATGTCATTGGACTTGTGGCTTCGACAGAAAATATGCCGGGACCTGCCGCCACCAAACCAGGTGATGTGCACACGGCTCGCAATGGAAAAACTTTTGAAGTGAATAACACCGATGCCGAAGGACGCTTGGTTTTGGCCGACGCTCTTTCTTATGCCACAGAATTAAAACCAAAAATGATCGTCGATGCCGCAACTCTCACAGGTGCGATGGTTGTAGCTCTGGGAAATATCCACACCGGATTTTTCACTCGCAATGATGCCTTCGCAAAACAAATCAGCAAAGCCGCTGATGTTTCAGGCGAAGTCACTTGGCGCATGCCTTTGGTGGATCACCACTTAAAAGACATGAAAGGCACATTTGCTGATCTCTCAAATATTTCTTCAGGCAAAGGCGCAGGCTCTGCAACAGCCGCCGCATTCCTCGAGCAATTTGTCGGCGAATCTATTCCATGGGCCCATTTCGACATCGCCGGCACTGGCTGGGCCGTCGGCAATCGCCTCCCCTACTGCACCCGCAAAGGCGCCTCTGGCGTCATGATCCGCACCTTCGTCGAACTCGCAAAAGGGTAAAAGGTTCCGGGTTCTTTTTTGCAACTCGACGAGTCAGCAAAACTAAAAAACCCCAGTGATGAGCTGGGGTTTTTATTTTGTACGCCATATAAAGAAAATTTGTCGAGGCAGAAGCGCCGTGTCCCGAAACAGGATCTGGCACCTAAGCGTTCTTGACGATCTTTTTGAGAGGCGGGAGGGCGACGAAGAAAATGGCGGCTCCGGCAAACGCGATCGTTGCACAAAGATAGAAATAATTTTGCTGAGTCATTTTTTCGTAATAAGTCCCGATATAGCCAGCTAAATAATTTCCGAAGAAGCTTGAGCCCAACCACATTCCCATCATCATCGACACCAATTTGGGTGGCGACACTTTGGTCACAAAAGAAAGTCCGATGGGCGACAAATACAACTCGCCCATGGTGATGATAAACGTCGCAAAGAAAAGCCACATGATATTGGCCTTATGACCATCGATCATATTCACCGTGAACACCATAAACAAGAATGCCAATCCTGCCAGAGCGCAACCGATTCCCATTTTTGCAATCGAGGTGGGCTCTTTGCCCTTTTTCGATTGCCAGCCCCAAAAGATATTTAATATTGGCGCCATCAGGATAATAAAGAGTGGATTGAAAGACTGAAACCAGGTTGAAGGCATTTCAAATCCCAAGACATTCCAATTGGTGTTGGTATCAGCCCACAATTGCAAAGTATTTCCTTGCTGCTCGTAAACTCCCCAAAACAAAACATTCACCGTGCAGAGAATGATCAAGGCGATGATTTTCTTCCAATCATCTGAAGACAAGGGTTGTTCTTCTTGATGAGTCTCAACCAATCTTTCACGAATATCTTCGACCGGCAAAGTGTGGCGACCAAAGTGGTAAACCAACAAACCGAACATCATACCCACGCCGGCAGCGGCGAAACCATAATGCCAGCCAACTCGTTGGCCCAAAGTTCCACAGACCAGTGGCGAGAAAAGAGCGCCAAGATTAATCCCCATGTAAAAAATCGTAAAAGCCCCATCACGACGATGATCGCCTTCCGCATACAAGGATCCCACTTGCGTCGAAATATTTGGTTTGAAAAATCCATTTCCCAAAATCAAAAATAACAAAGCCAGGAAGAACATATTTTCAAAAGCCATCATAAAGTGGCCGATCGCCATCAACACACCACCGATATAAACCGAGCGACGTTGACCGATCAGACGATCCGCAAGGATCCCACCGAAAAATGGAGTGAAATAAACAAGGCCTGTGTACAAACCATAAAGTTGTGATGACAGAGCTTGCGTCGACAACGGTCCAAATACGGCTTCAAGACCATGTTTAATCCCCGCATAGCCAAGAACAGTCGCTGCCGTTTCTGGATGCAGGAAAAGGGCTTGAGTCATATAAAGGACAAGCAAAGCTCTCATTCCATAATAGGAAAAGCGCTCCCACATTTCTGTGAAGAAGAGGACATAAAGACCGACAGGGTGACCTAAAATTTCTTTATTTTTTTGCATAGGAGGGCATTTCTACATAGAAGGCGAATCCAGCTCAAGAGCTTTTTTACAAGATCTTCAAGGAAGCCTTTGAAAATCCTTCTCTATTTTTGGGTTTCCGAATGGAGTTTTCCGGTTTTTTTATCCAAACCTCAGCTGATTGTTGCGCTATGTTAAGCGGCGTACTAAGAGGCTTTCACAGCAAATAAATTTTCTCAATGATGGTGGTGGGTTCATGGTTCGGGTGGCACTGGCAGCTCTGTTGATTTCTTGCCCTCTCTTTTCTCAAGCTCAAACTGAAAACATTGAAATGCGCACTCACTTCCGTCAGTTTTTCGAAAGCTTTCAGCGCTCTCCCGAAGCAACGATGAAGACCTTGCCGATGAAATATGACAGCGCCGGCAATGTTGTGCGTGGGACCTCGCTTTTTTCAGACGCCGAGATCGAAGGCAACAACTTCGTGACCTTAAAAGACAAAGTCCGCGCCAAAATCACCTACGATCCAAAAACTTTGATGATGGCAGAGATCAATCAAACCAATCAGCCAGCGTCTTTGTTGGAAGGTTCTCATCAAACTTCAATTCAAGTCTTAGCTTCTGCCGATCTTTCGAGTGGAACTGTGCTCAGCCAGCCTTGGTCGAGCGATTATTGGGCCACTTATCGTGGTGGTCTTTCATTTCGTTATACCACCTTCGAAAATTTTCCTGATTGGCTGAGCTATAAAAGTATTTTCAATCAATTGATCGGTCAGAATTTCCACGACTCTGTCGATGCCTCGGATCGTTCCCCCGCTGAAAAATATGACATGTTGATGGGCGATGATAACTTTAACTTCACAAAGTGGTGGGTTCAAAAAGCTGTCAATACAGAGAATAGCAATGGCGACGTCGAAACTTGGCAGGGAATTTGTCATGGTTGGGCTCCGGCCTCTTACATGATGCCTCGCCCGACAAAAGCGATTTCATTCCGTCTGAGTGATGGCAGCAATCTGCAGTTTTTCCCTGATGATCTCAAAGGTCTTGCCGATGCTCTTTATGCTAATAATAAAACTCCACAGGCCATCGTTGGTACTCGTTGCAATGTCAGAAATCCGGCAACAGATGATGTCGGCAGAATCACTTCGCCTGAGTGTTGGGATATCAATCCGGGATCATTTCACACCATCATGGTCAATCGTGTCGGCGTTGATAAACGCAGCTTGGTGATGGATGCCACTTATGACTATGAAGTTTGGAATCAACCGATCGTCAGTTACCAAGCCGCTTACTTCAATCCCAAAACGGGCGATTGGACAAGCTCCTACAACGATGCGGTCGTGAAAATGAGTGACTTCACCAATGATCATTTCAAAAAATATCGCTCGCCGAAGGCGGTCTCTGTTGTGGGCGTGCAAATGGCGGTGACTTACACAGTTGAAACTTACTCTGAACATGATGCGACCAACTCTCCAAGCGATGATGTTTTGCGTACCACCGAGTACATGTACGATCTTGAGCTTGATGCCAAAGGTAACATCATTGGTGGCGAGTGGTATCAGAATGCTCACCCCGATTTTATGTGGAGTCCCGTCATGCAAGCGCAACCTTTGGCTTTCGGAGAATCCGCTCGCTGGAATGCTTGGGATGCAAATGGCCTGCCGTCAGCACAAGCTAAAACATTGGCGACAACAAGCTCTAGCTCAGGACAATTGCTCAATGCGATTGTGCAAAAACTGATGCAAATGTCAGCTCAGTGATCTAAAAATTTTATTTAAAAAGTTAAAGTCAGCGGCTTTTTTAGAATCTCGCGAACTTCATCAGGTTGAACATTGAGTTCGCTGTATTTTCCTGATGGATCGACTAATTTTATTCCTCGCAGTTGCCAGGTTTTTGGCCACTGATCTGAAACATTGGCAAAACGCAATTTGATTTGTTTTCCTTCACGGAAATCAAATTCGCCGTCAGCAACTGGTTCACCAATGATCCGCGCCACTGGAATATACAGAGCAGAAATACGATTGATATCGCTGGACATATCACAGGCGCCTTCGACTTCCATGCGCGGAAGCTCACCACCCACCGCACTGCCTTCGCCATCAAAAGTCATCACCAAAGTTGGATAGCGTTGGCAGGCAAATTCTTTTTGTCCATCTTGGCCACGAATCACAAAGTGACCTAGCTCGACACCAACTCCAGAAGCGCTATGCACAACTTCAGCGCCATCGAGCAAACGTTGTTTGGCTGCGTAACTCAGGGCGCTGCCCTCGAGCTTTGAAAAATCATAATTTCTTTGGATCGAAGCGGGATCGCGGCGAGAATTGGCATTCGTCCAATTGGCCACTTCCACCGGAAATTCTCGCGATTGCCAACTCAGCAAAAAACCGGCGGCAAAAAAAACGATCAATCCAAGACATGTCGTCAAAGTTTTCATCTTGAATCCTCCACTTTCTAGTCTACCCGCTAAAAGTAGCGACCGCTGATCGTGGAGCGATTTTCTAGTCGATTGTCGGGTTATTTTGACAGCTGATAATTTTTAAACGCCACACCCATTTGCTGAGCCTCTTCGGCAATGGCCAAAAGTCCAAGGCGTGCCGACCAACCGTAAACATTTTCTAATGGCGAGCCTTGCCAGCTGACGCTCAAATCAGAAACACAAAGACGTTTGTAAACAGCCCCGGGGCTATTCAAACTGTCAGTATTATTTTTTTCTAAATGTGTGCGCAAAAATCCACCGGCCAACTCGCTGCCAATCATATAAATCACCGGCTCTGCGGTCGCGCCTTCGGCTTGCACTCGAGTCGGAATACCTTCTTGAATAATAACTTCTTCAACATCACGACCACCTTTGGCGGCTTTCATTTTCTTGCGCGATTTGTAATTCCACTCTTTCACTTCAGCGCCAGAGCTGACGCGAATCACGGCCAAGCCATAGGTGCCGGCATTGTTTTTTACAAACACAAAAGGCTCTTGAGTGATGTTTCGTTTTTTATATTCTTCGCGCAGATTTTCAATCATCGCATCCACACGGTCTGCCAAAGTTTGCCGTGATCGATCATCGGCAATATCAAAATGCTCAAAAACTTCGGTCTGGACATTGAGCAAAAATGGATCAATACCGCAGAGGTTTGAAAATTCAGTGGCGAGTTTATTAAAATTTTCAAAGTATCTGGATTTTTTTCTCTGATACCAACCAAGCTCTCGCGGCGGATTGATTGGAGCTGACAACAAGCTTGCCCACTCTTCATGGGCTTCTGAGAAATCGTTATTGGAAATAATTAAATCTGGTTTGAAATCTTTAAAGGCCGACGAATCCGCAAACGCCGACGCCACCTGAACTTGTTTGCCGGTTGCACTTTGCACGGTGAGCGGATGGTCCATGCGACGAGGAATAGAAACTAAAACTTCTTTGCCCGCGTTTTTTAAAAGATTCTCAATAGTCAGCACATTTTCCCAATAGAAAGGATTGTTGGTGTGTTCTTCCGTCACCAGCATGATTTTGGAAATCGCGCTGCCATAATGTTTTTCAATATAGCTTTGCATAAGACCAATCGAATTTTCTTTATCCGCCGGACAGATGTTATTAAAACCGGCGGGATAAATATTAGCATCGACATTGGAAATTTTAAATCCGGCATCACGAATGTCATAGCTTGAGTAAATAGGATAACTGAGGCTTTTGGTTTTTTGACAAAACCAATCGGCCAGCTTGTCATGCTTACCACAAAAACTTTCATGCAGGCTCGTACGAATCATCAGGTCCTCTATCAATTTATGCACCCAAAATGCAGCTTACAAGTTCGGATCAACGTTCACTTTTTTCTGAGGAGGCGCCGGCAATTCTTGTGATGACTCAACAGATTTCTCCGCCGGCTCTACCATGACTCCCTCTTTCTTCAGAGCATTTCTCCGAACCGATTCTGGAGTCAACCTCGTGTGCAAATGGCTGCTGTTTAAGAACTGCGATCCTTGCGATTCAACACTTTTCAACAGGCTCATCAAACTTTTCAAAGACTCGTTTTGCGCATTGATCTCCGGAGTTCGATATCTTTTCAAATCATTGATCAATGTCAGTAGTTGCCCCACAAAATCATTTTGTCTTTCTAACTTCTCTCGCTCGGCCGCACCCACATCCATCGACCGATTGAGAGGAATATCCTGAATCGTGTTCCAAATATCTCGGTAATTTCCTTGCAATCCTTCCGATGCCAAATGCGACCAAGGTTCACCATTGGCTTCCACACTGCGAAGTGAAAAGATCTGTACCATTTTTAAAGTGTCAAGGCTCGCTTGTAAATTTTCATAAGCCAATTGATTGGTGGAATAAAGACCCATCTCATAATACACGCGCGCCACCCACTCCGGAGTGGCCTCTTTATCACGCATCGCTCGCAGCTGAGTCACGCCGACGTCAGCCTGCTTAAAATATTTTTGCGCTTCATCCATGCGACCGACACGATTGTAGCTCGCAGCAAGGCGAGCTGGAATTTCAGCCATGGCCCACTCGGGTTGCAAACTGTCTTTCAGGCGAAGGGCATCTTGCAAAGAGGCAATGAGGTGCGCCTCATCACCCAAATTTTCATAGCAAAAAGAAATTTCATACAGGGCTTGAGCTGCAATTTTTGGTTGCGTCTCGCGAGTGGCTTCGATGCTGGCGCGGTAAAGATCCGTCGCTTCACTCCACTTGCCTTGCTGTTCTAAAGCTTTTGCTTTTCCGATTTGCGCTGCTTGATAAAAAACCGAAACAGGATATTTAATTTGAAAATCAGTGAAAGCTTTTTCAGCCTCTTCGGGGTGCTGAGCATCCAAAGCATTTTGTGCCACTCGCAATTCACTTTCTTGCTGAATTTTTAAGGCCGGATCAATAGCCACAGACTTTCGCGCCATCATTGCACAGCCGGTGATAAAAAATAATGTGGTTGCCGCTGCGACGAACAAAAAATATTTCATGCTTTTAACTCCCGAGCCATTTTTTCCACACCGCCCAGATCCGAAACATCAGATTCTAATTCCGGCAGACGTAGAACTTGAGCTTCGCGTCCCATGCGAATAAAAAATTTCTCAAAGATCTGATCGCGGTCACGATAATAATTTTGAGTTTTCATATAAGCCCTCTCTAGATCAGTGCTGCTTTTTGCTGAAAACTGCAAGTCCAGACCGGGAGTGACATTCATTCTAAGACCCGAAGGATAAGCTCTGTTGATGATGACGGCCGACAAACGATATCCACCTTTACGAATTTCCTTGGAAAATTGCTCGGCCTCGTGAAGTTTGGCCTCGTCAAAGCTTGTGACCAACACAAAGTGCGATTGCTCCCCGACCAGCAGTCGGTGCACTGCCGAAGTTCTTTCTTCAAGTCGTGTTTGCCATTTTTCAACGTCGCGAAAAAAATCGGCGAGTTCGCCAATAAATTCTGACCCGGTGAGGTTTTCAAGCGCCTTCATGACTTGCTTGGTTCCGGTTTGTACAAGACGCGTGAAAATTCCAACACCTTTGGTGCCGGGCTCGCGAAACCATTTGGCAATATTGTCGTTAAACAGCTCAGATAATTTTTGCGGAGCGACCAAAAAATCAATCGCATGCTGAGCCGGTGGAGTATCAAGCACAATCAGATCAAATTTTTGTGACTCATAAACCGAATACAATTTCTCAACCGCCGTGAATTCTTGACTGCCGCTGAGAGTGGTTGAAAGCTGAATGTACAATCTGTTTTTTAAAATTCGATCGACGTTGCCGCCCGCCTTGGCCGCAGCTCTTCTGACAAAATCATCAAAAGTTTTTTTGTTGTCGATGACTGCGGCCCAAAGCTCTCCCGTCAATGACGGATGCTTGATTTGCACCATATCTTCGGTGTCTGAAAGGCCCATGGTTGTTTTCAGTCGTTTGGCGGGATCAACGGTGAGTACAAGAACTTTTTTTCCCTCTTCGGCTGCTTGAAAAGCGATCGCTGAAGCCACCGTTGTTTTTCCAACGCCGCCAGAGCCCACGCAAATAATCACTTTAGCTGAAGTCAAAGAAGAAATCATAATTTCACCTCTGAAAGACTCGCAGTTAAAGCCGTCACCACTTTTGAAAAATCCACTTCAAAGATTTGCGGCAACATCACGGGCAGAAAATTTTCTTTTACTAAAGCTAACAATTCATTTTGCCTTTGCTCGAGACGTTGCAAGTGACGTTGAAATCTCTGCAAGTATTCTTCATCGGAATGTTCTTGCAAGACAGACGCACTGATCTCTTGCCAGCGATTCATCACCAGAGTCGGCTTTATTCCCACGGTCTGTTGAATGTCTTGTGCCAGCTCCAAGCCTTCCACCACCGGAAGCTCTTCTGGAAAAGCGACGACCACATATTTGCAAAGCTCAGGATTGCTTAAAACTTTGTTGATGCTTCTTGATTGCTCGCCCATGGGACCAAAGCGCACGGCTTCGGCCATTCCCAAAGGTGCCCGAAGCAAAGCCATAAAATGGCCCGTGGCAAAAGCATCAATCACGATGGTGTCGTAATTCAAAGCGGGGCCCACTCGACGTGGGCCGCTGGTGGCTTTTCCCATGATCGAAAGCTCGGGCAAGGCCGGAGCCACTTGAATCAAAGTGCGCGTCACCGGATTTTCAAAAAAAAGTCGGTAGAGACTTTCTATTTTGAGAAGATAAAGCGCGTATTCTTTCAGACACTCGGGCCCTGACCAGAGCGCCAAAGTGAAGCGCCCCTCGAGTTGCGGAAATCCCGGCCAGGTCACACCGTGATAGGAGACCGCGGACAAATTCAGAGCATTTTGATAGAAACTTTCGCGACCCAGCTCGACGAGAAGCGTTTTTCGCCCACTTTGAGCCTTCTGCATAGCAAGCGCGGCAGCGACAGCTGATTTACCGACACCACCTTTGCCTGTAACGAAAATAATTTCCATCGTCATAGCTTCGCAATATGCTTGCGATTTCGGAAGAGATTTATTACATTCCGCCTTCGTCTTTCGCTAAGGAGCGTTATGAAATCATCTGTCGAAAAAGTCGGTTCATTGCAAAGAAAAATCAATATCGAAGTGCCTGCAGAAACTGTGGCCTCTACGATGAATAACATGCTGAAAGGCATTCAGAAGCAAGCCGCCATTAAGGGCTTCCGTCAGGGAAAAGCTCCGCTGGCAACAATCAAATCGTTGTATGGCGATAAAGTAAAACAAGATGCTGTGAATGAACTCATTCAAAAACATTACTTCGATGCAGTTCGCGAACATCAACTCGAGCCCGTCAGTTATCCAGAGTTCGAATTCGACGCTCCCTCTGAAGGAAAAAGCTTTAATTTTTCTGCAAGCTTTGAAATCAAACCTGAGGTCACTTTGAAAAAATTCGAAGGCCTCGAAGTTCAAAAAGAAAAATTCCAAGTCGATGACAAAAAAATCGAACAAGTTTTAGAAAACATCCGCACCGCTCGCGCTCAATTGGTCGATGTGTTGGAAGATCGCCCAGCGCAATTGAAAGACACAGCTGTGATTGATTTCGAAGGCTTTGTGAAAGGCGCTCCACTGGAAAATGGCGCTGGCAAAGACCACAACTTAGAACTTGGCGCGAAGCAATTCATCGAAGGCTTTGAAGAAGGAATCATCGGGATGAAAGTCGGCGGCAACACCACTTTGCATTTAAAATTTCCAGATCCTTATCACTCGGCAGATCTTGCGGGACAGCCCGTTGAATTCAAAGTCACTTTGAAAGGCCTCAAAAAGAAAGACTTGCCTGAAATGACAGATGAATTCGTCAATGAACTGATGGGCAAAGCTGTCGGCGATGAAGTTCACACTTTGGAATCTTTGAAAAAAACAATTCGCACCGACATGGAACAGTCTGAGCAAAAACGTATCGACAGCGATTTCAAAAATCGCTTGCTCAAAGCTTTAGTCAAAGCGAATCCAGTCGACGTGCCACAGAGTATGTTGAAAGAACAAAAACAAGCTTTGATTGAAGACATGAAAAAACGCATGCAAGAGCAAGGCATGGGCGATCAGGACTACGAAACTTATGTTCAAAAATGGAATAAAGATTTCGAAAGCTCTGCCGCTGACATGATTCAATCAGGTTTCCTGATCGATGCGATCGCTCGCAAACAAGATCTGAATTGGACTCAAGAAGACCTCGATAAAAAATTTGCCGAGTACGCTCAACAAACAGGTATCGAAGAAACTCGCATCCGCGAATTCTACGGCCGCCCCGAACAAATGAATCGTCTCACCTACACAATCACCGAAGACAAAGTGGTTGAGTTCTTAAAAAAATCAGCGAAAATCACCGAAGTCGACGCTGACAAATTAAATGAGTCGTCAGAATCTCTGAGCTAATTCAACTCAGAGATTTTTCCCAAGAAAGAAATTCCGAATTGCGAGCAATTCGGAATTCACCAAGCAGACACATCATTCATTTGAAAAATTAGAATACAACTGCGCGGTAGCAAAAATTAAATCTAGCGGCAGTAATGCAACTCTTCGAAGTACTTGCCACACATCGAATATTGATTGTTACAATCCGAAGGATTGTTTGAATTGTAAGAACGAGCTGGGCAGATCGCCGTCGGTTGACGAACCACTCGCGCCACAAAATCTCCCTGTCCCACAGGAAGACCTTTTGCCGTCAGCGAATAATGAACTCGATTCAAGCCATCGGCCAAAAGAGGACGTTGAAACAAAGACGCCACCCAAAGATTAAAACGATCAACACTCATTCCACGACGAGAATCATAGCGAGAATCTTTATTGCGCTGTGATTGATCTTCGCGAATGACAGTCAGACTGACAGAGTCTGCATTGACTGCGGGGCCGATAAAATAATCATATTCGACAGGCGATAAAGAACTGTCCCAACAATCAAACGTGGCTACTTTTGTTCCGTCAGGTGTTTGGCAAGTCACTGTGACTTGGCCTTGAGATGAGAATGCTTGAAAATCATTTCCAGTTGCAAAACCAACAGCGAGCGATGTCTGTGTGATAAAAAATGTCACAGCAAAAATCACTGCAGTAAAAAGCAGTTTCGTGGTTGGTTTCAAAGGGGCCCCCATGGTCAATGTGGGCAGAAACTAGACCGAAATGAGGACAGAATCAAGCCCACCTCTGAAGGTGATTTTAGGAAATCACCTTCCTGGGGCGAATCGCAGACTTTATTGAACTTTCGATGACGTTGGAACCGTCGATGGGAGTCCTTGGTTGAGGCCTTTCATCAAACGCCATGCTTTAATGTAATTATAGGCTTGATAGACCTGATAATCCGTCGCCAAAAGCTTATCTTTAGGTCCCAATTTTTCGTCTTTTTTAGATCCGGCATCTTTCCACCATGCGTCAATGCCAGTCGCTTTGGCAGAGTTCGGATCTTCTTTCTCAAGTTTTTCTTTCTCGTTGAGCAGATGACCTGCGATGTCTTTTTCTCGAGTTCCGTGGGATTTCACAACCGCCTTGGAAAGAGCCTCCGAGTCCACATCCTCAACTTGAATATCTGGAGTAATTCCCTCAGCTTGGATCGATCGACCGCTGGGAGTGTAGTAACGAGCCACCGTCAGTTTTAAACCCGATCCATCACCCATTTTGACAACGGATTGAACCGAGCCTTTACCGAAAGATCTCTCACCCATAATAATCGCGCGCTTGTTGTCTTGCAGAGCTCCGGCCACAATTTCACTGGCACTTGCCGAGTATTCATTCACCAGCACGATGATTGGGAAATCTTTATAGGGTGCTCGCTTCGAAGCGTACATCACATCTTCTTTCGAGCGATCGCGGCCGATGGTGCTGACGATTTTTCCTTCCGGTAAAAAGAGGTCACACACTTTCACGGCTTGATCGAGCAAGCCACCCGGATTGCGGCGAAGATCCAAAATCATGCCTTTGATGTTGCCATGTTTTTTGGTTTGCTCGGCCAGCGATTTTTCAAGATCGTGGCCGGTATTTTCGATGAAGCTGGTGATTTTTACATAATAGTAGCCATCCCCCATGTCCGTTGGTTTCACAGAATGAATGCGCACGTTGCCACGAACGATGGTGATGTCCTTCGGCTGCTCTTCATTATCTCTCACCACGGTGAGAGTTGTTTTTTGTCCATTTTTTCCGCGCATCAGTTGCGAGGCTTCCACCAACGAAAGTCCTTTTGTCGAATGACCGTCCACCGCGATAATTTTATCTCCGGCTTTGACTCCCGCCTCAAATGCGGGCGTATCTTCAATCGGTGAGATCACTGTGAGAATTCCGTTTTGCACAGAAATTTCTACTCCGAGGCCGCCGAACTCTCCCGAAGTTTCCGTTTCGAAATCTTTAAAAATTTCTGGCGGCATAAAGTTGGTGTGTGGATCAAGCTCACGAAGCATTCCCTTGATCGCTCCGTAGATCAATTTTTTAGTATCCACCGGATCGACGTAATATTGTTGGATGAGATTCAGCACCTTGGTAAAAAGTTGCAAATCTGAGTAACGCTCTTCTGCGGCGTTGGCGACGGAAACTCCGAGATCGAATTTATGAAATCCGAGGGCTCCGACAGCGATCAGTGAGATGAGCAAAGTGATTTGCGTCAGTGGTTTTGAGAATTTATTTCTCATAGGGATCCTTTCATCCATGGGCGCGGATCTGAGGGTTCAGAAAAATGACGAACTTCAAAATAAAGACCTGTACCAAAATTTTCAGACGAAATTCCGGAAAGTGCGATCGTCTGATTTTGCCGGACCGAATCGCCGACGGAAACTTTGAGCTCCTGATTGTCACCGTAAACAGTATAATAATGATCGCCGTGATCGATAATGATGGTGCGGCCAAATCCGGCGAGCTCTCCCGCATAAGCGACGGTGCCCTGAAAAACAGAGGCCACCGGAGTTCCTTTTCGCGCAGAAAAGAAAACGCCTTTGTGACTGAGAATCACTTGATGAATTTCATCCTTGATCAAGCCAAATCCTTGCGTGATCGGGGCGCGAATCGGTTTTGGCAAACCACCTTTTTGTTCGAAAAATGCGGGACCGATTAGAGATGAAATTTCTTCGTTCGGCGCAGACAGCAAAGACTTGCGTGATTTTTCTCTGAGCTTTAAAAGCTTGGCCATTTCGCGAGATTGCGAATGCCTGAGGTCGGAAAGAATTTTTTCTTTGCGCGTATTTTCTTCGGCCAAGGATTGCTCTTGAGATTTAATTTTTTCTTCCAAGTTTTTCAAAGTTGTCAGACGAGCTGTGAATTTTATCTGTTTTTGCGAAAGTTCGGTCGTCGAATCGTTATAGTCTTTGATGAGCTCGAGATCTTGACCCGCAATGCGACCTAAAATTTTTAAATCGCGATCGAGTTCTGACGAGCTTTGACTGGAAAGAAGAAATCTCGCCACTCCTGGGCCGCCCAATTTATAGATTGTGACCAAGCGATCGCGAAGCAGTGACTTTTGGTTTTTTGTTTTTGTTGTTAATTCTAAAATGCGCTTGGCTAAATCCTTGGTGCTGGATTCAACAATCATCTTTTCAGAATCAAGCGTTGCCTTTTCGCTGATAATTTTTTTTAAGCTTTTATTAACCGCATAAATTGACGCCAAAACTTGTCTTTGCTTTTCATCCACTTGCACAACTTGAGATTTGGTTTTTTGATATTCGGAAATAATTTTTTCAGATGACGCCGCCCAAAGGTTCTGCGAAAAACCCGTCAGAGTTAAAAAGGCAACGCCAACAAAAAATAATTGAGAGAACTGATTAGCCACGATCATTCACTCTCTGACTGGCAGCCCAGCCGTCATTGAGCGAACGCAGGCAAAGATACGAAGCGCAAAGTCCAAGCATCATGCTGAGACCAAGGACCAATAAGCTTTGAGCGCCATTAAAAAAGTGAATGCTCGAAGCCAATTGAAAAAACTGAAGCTGTTGTGCTAAAGATTTTTGTAGCCAAGAAAAAATCATGGCGCTCGAACCTAATGCCAACCCCCCGCTGATCAGCGCCAACAAAGCGCCTTCTTTGAGAAAAGGTTTACGAATAAAGCTGGCGGTGGCACCAACAAGTTCTAGAACTTCAATTGCATCACGACGCTGATGAATGGACTGACGAATCACATTGGAAATCACGAACAGCGCGGCTCCGCCAATGGCAAAAATCAAAAAGCCCACAGCGGATTTTATCCCAAGAACCAAAGATGAATACGCTTTCACCCAATCTTGTCCGTAACTGACTTCCTCAACTCCGGCTTGAGTTTTTAACTGATCGGCCAAGGATTTCATGGTCGACACCTGATCTTGTGTTGCCACTTTGTCCGACAACGAAAATTGCAAGCTGGCTGGAATTATTTTAAGTAAATCATCATCTTTTAAAAGGTCCGGGGCATAGCTGGCCATTTGATCTTTGAAAGTGTTCAACGCTTTTTGCGCTGAAATATATTCGACGTGATCAATGCTATCACTGTTTTTTAAAAAGTTTTGCACTTGAGTTGTTTGCTGAGATGTTGCCTCTTCACTCAAGTAAACGTTCACTTGCAACTGCTGTCCCCACATGGTCAGCACATTTTGCAAATTCAGCGCAAACAACGACAGCAATTGCAAGACAGCAAAGCTTGCCGTCAACACGATCACAGTTGCAAATCGCAAAGAATTTTTCTTGGCTCTGATTTGTGAACTCATTTGAAGCCCTCAGAAATCATACCGTCGATAATTTGCAGAGTTCTTTTTTTACGCTCACGAACCAAATCATGATCATGCGTCGCCACAAAAACAGTGGTGCCTTGCGCGCAAACTCGCTCCAGCAAATCCATAATTTCATCAGCCAGTTTTGGATCTAAATTTCCGGTGGGCTCATCCGCGATTAAAATTCCGGGCTGATGAACCAATGCTCGCGCAATCGCTGTTCGCTGCTGCTCACCACCAGAAACAAATTCAGGATATTGATCGGCCTTATGAGAAAGCCCTACTTGCTCGAGAATATCGCGCACTTTTTTATCCGTGACCGTGGTTCTTTCACCGCGAATTTGCAAAGGCAAAGCCACATTTTCAAAAAGCGTATGATCTTTCAGCAAACGAAAATCCTGAAAGACAACGCCAATGCGACGACGAAAGAGAGGAATTTCACTGGCCGAAATTTTAGTGAGATCAAATCCCGCCACTTGCACTTGGCCGGAGGTGACTTTGTCGAATGCCGACAGCATCCGAAACAAAGTTGTTTTGCCAGCGCCACTGGGACCGGTGAGAAAAACGAACTCCCCTTTTTCGATCATGAGATCGACATTTTTAAGGGCATGAATATCGCCTGGATATGTCTTATAAACGTGAGAAAATTGGATCATTTCTTAAGTGTAAGTCCGAGGCTTTCTGCTTGTCCCCTCGGGGAAGGTCTGGTTTCGACCTTCGCAGAGTCTAGATTTACCTAGACGTCATTTCCTTCCACAAATTGCCGCATCAATTTCTTGATTTGGGTTTGCTCATCTCGATTGAACAAAGCGCACTTTGCTTTGAAAGCATTTAAAAGTTCCGGAGAAATATGAAGAGAGATTGGCGCCTCAACACTATTTTCGCCCTGCAGAAGACGGTAACATTCTAAAAAGTCAGCAATTTGAGTTGTCGTCGCTCCGCGAGTCGCTTTGAGATATTCAGGATTAAATTTAATTATTCTTTTTTCATTCATATAAATTAACCAATCTGACCAGAGTAAATTTGATCGACCACAGAATTGTGCTGCTTGCGCAAAGCCTGGAGAATGGCTTCGCTATCTTTGATGGATTGATTCTTGAGAGCGTCTTGATAACTGGTCTTCAAAGTTGTGATGACCGCACCGTCGCAAAAAACTCGGCTGACGAGAAAAGGATTCTCGCGTCCCCAGTCTTCCGTCTGAACGTGAAATTGTTGCCCGCGTGTATTGATGTCGGAGTTAAAACCCTTCTGCATACGAAGGGTTTTTTAACATGGATCTAATTCAGAAAGCAAATTGAGAAATTACTGTGCTGTTTTTGCGCCGGAAGCTTTTGTATTTTTACCCGTAGCTCCAGAAAACTGATTACAAATCGAGGTTGGTTGCGCGCACGCGTCTGACCAGTTACTGCTGTCGGCACAAAGTTGTTTTGCTTTATTAAGAGCAACATATGCGTCATTAAGATTCGTGTCTGTTTTCGGAGGCGACTGACCTTTAAATTTTTTCAACGAATTGCTGTCTGTCGTATTATCTTGCTGAGCTTGCAAAATTTGCTGATTCAATTGCTGGCTTTGTTGCATGAAATTTGAAGTTAAATCTTGCATCTGTTGTGAAACATTTTGTTGCTTTTGAAGATAAGATGTCTGCTCTTGCTGGGACTTTGTTGTGTCATCTGTCAATTGCTGTTGCGCTTGAGACTGAGCCATTTGCAATGACTGACCAACATCCGTCAACTGCTGTTGCGCCTGAGCAATTTCGGCATTCAACTGCGTGGTTGCCACAGAATATTTATTGGCATCATCATCACGCTGTTTTAACACTTTGTTTTCGCAAGCATTGAAGTAAGTCTGAACATCGTTCGCAGCGCCTCCACCTTTGGAAGACAATCCATTCAGACCACCCATCGTATTATTTGCGACTGAGGCTTGATATTTAAGTGTATCTGATTTGCACTGCAAAAGCTTCATTTTGTAATCATCAATTTGAGTTGCGCGCTGAGACGTCAACAACGCGATCTGATTTTGTTTTTGCAAAACCTGCATTTGTAAATCACGTTGTTGCTTATTGAGATCGTCTTGAGCTGCCTTTGCATCACTCTGTTCTTTTCTTTGATCTGCTTTATCTTGTATCGTCTGTTTGTTGTATTCGTCAGTGGCATCATGCTGATCTTGAGTCAGCTTTGCTTTTTGTTCGTTGTAGTCCTTCTGCGCACTTGTTTTATCTTTTTGCAAATCTGCCAGTGTTTTTCGAGAGTCTTTTTGATCTGACTCCATTTGTTTTAAATCAGATTTATAGTTTTGATATCCAAAAGCATAGCACTGCTCGGAATTGTCAGAATCATCACTTGAATCCCCGCTGGAATCTCCGTCTTCACTTGAATTATTATTGAGGCAATCTTTAATATTACTCATGCACGTTTCGGCTTTACTTGAGTCTCCGCAATAGCCTTGGGCTTTCGCGTAGCTATCGTTGACTTGAGATTTAAGACTGTCACAAGATTGTTTATTGAAAACATCAATAGACATACCATACCCTGGCGGCACTGGTGCCGTCTGCGCTTTCGCAGCAAAAGCAAGCACACTGACTACAAAAACGAAGACAAATGATTGAAGTGTTGACAGCAAAATACGGTTCATATTGCCCCCTTGTTCACAATAACCTATCGGAGCAATCGGCGGGCCAATGAATGGTGACGAAGCCATCATCTGTCCATTTTCATTGGTTTTTCTCTCGAGAATCTCATTTTGAGACACCTCCTCTGTCACAAACTTCGGAGGCAACTCGACTTTCGCCCTAACGGCGGGTGCCATGAATTTGAAGATCTCTCTCGGAAAGTACCCATCCTGGCAGTGAATACATAGAATAAAGAGTCTGCGAAAATTCAAATGGAGTTGAATGTGAAAAAGCTCATTGCTGCTTTGGTTGTGTTAATGATTCTTGGTGGGATCGGCTTGTTTGCCGGATACCAATATGTGAAATCCACTTTGCCTCAATTAATTACCATCGACGATTACAAACCTCTCTTGGTCACCAAAGTTTTTGATCGCAATGGCAAACAGATCGGCGAGTTTTTTAGAGAGCGCCGAGTGTTGGTTCCTTACAAAGATATTCCTAAAAATGTGGTAAATGCGTTTTTGGCAGCGGAAGATGATCAGTTTTTTCAACATGGTGGAATTAATTATATCTCGATCATTCGCGCGGCTGTCGCCAATTTGCGCGCTGGTCACACCGTGCAGGGTGGATCGACGATCACTCAGCAGGTGGCAAAAACTTTATTGTTATCCAGTGAGCAGACTTTGATTCGTAAAGCGAAAGAAGCCTTGTTAGCCCAGCAAATGGAAGAGCATCTTTCCAAAGAAGATATTTTGTATTTGTATTTGAACCAAATTTATTTTGGTCAGGGTGCTTACGGGATCGAGATGGCCTCAGAAACTTATTTTCATAAAACAGTGAAAGATCTCACCCTGGCAGAAATGGCAATTCTCGCAGGCCTTCCCAAAGCTCCGAGTGCTTATTCTCCGGTGCACAATCCGGTGCGCGCCAAAGAACGTCAGGTCTACGTCCTTCATCGGATGGCCGAAGTTGGCTTTGTAAAAAAAGATCAGGCCGAGGCAGCCATCAAACAACCCGTCGCTGTTTACTTGCGTGAAACCTATGCGGACGAAGCGCCTTTTTTCTTAGAAACGGTCCGCCAGCTTCTGGTCAATCAACTGGGCGAGGAAATGGTTTTGGATCGTGGACTTCGCGTTTACACCAGCCTCGATTTGGAAAAACAAAAGGCCGCGCAAGAGTCGATGATGAATGGACTGAAAGATCTCGATAAGCGCCAAGGTTTCAGAGGGCCTGAGAAAAATACCACCGATCCCAAAGAGGTCGGCGAATTTCTGCTAAAAACTCGCAACAAATTAATTTCTGACGTGGCTCCCGAGCGCATCATTCAACCTGATGGTCATTTTATGGATTACGGGCCATTGAATTTGAATTACGAGATTAAAAAAGGGCTGCCAAATTATTTGAAAGTCGGCGAGACCACGGAAGCCATTGTTTCTAAAGTCGATGACGAGCTCGGTCTCGTCTATGTGCGAGTCGCAGAACTTCAAGGCATCATTGATTTTGAAACCATGCAATGGGCGCGAAAACCCAATGCGGAAAAAGCTTTTTACCTCGATCAAATTAAAAAACCATCAGCCGCTTTAAAAGTTGGTGATGTGATTCACGTCAAAGTCATGGGTGAAAGATTTGGCTCAGCCCGCTTGCAAAAATTGTTGGCTCAACAGAAAAAAAATAAACAACAGATCGTATTGCCTGATTTCAGTAAATACATTGCGATCGAACTTGATCAAGACCCCACGACTGAAGCTTCCGTTCTGTCTTTCGATTTACAGACACAAGATATCTTAGCAATGATCGGCGGCACCAATTTCGACAAGTCACAATTCAATCGCGCTTTGCAAGCGGCAAGACAAACAGGTTCTTCTTTTAAATCCATTGTCTATGCTTCCGCTTTTGACAAAGGCTACACCGCATCGACTCCGATCATGGATGCGCCGATTGTTTATGAAGAGCAGAAAGAGGACGACGAAGGCCAAGAAGACACCAAAGTTTGGAAACCAACCAATCACTCGAAAAAATTTGGCGGCGATATTATTTTTAGAAATGCGTTGGTCAGATCTTTGAACGTTCCGACAGTTAAAATTATTCAAGACATCAAAGTTGATTGGGCTGCGACTTACGCCAAACGCCTCGGAGTATTTTCACCACTCAATATGGATTTCACCTTAGCGCTGGGATCTTCGAGTCTTACTTTGTATGAGATGACAAAAGTGTTTGCTGAGTTTGGTCGCATGGGAAAACGCATTCGTCCCGTGATCATTCATCGCGTGGAAGATTCGCATGGACAAAAATTATTGGATCAAGTCAGTCTTGATGTGCGCTTCAACAAGGAGCTTGGAGCTCTGGATCAAGAGTTTGAAGATAAAAGAAAAACTTATTTAGATATGCTTGCTGAACAACAGGCCAAGCCCGAGGCAGAAAGAACTCCGATCGATCCTAAAAAGAATATCGATGCGAACTTGTTCTTTCAAGATGATGATCAATTGATCAAACCAACCACAGCCTATTTGATTACATCGCTTCTAAAAGGTGTTGTTGAAGATCCACACGGGACCGGCGGACGGGCCAAAGCTTTGGGGCGCGAAGTCGCGGGCAAAACCGGAACAACAAATGGTTACTATGATGCTTGGTTTGTGGGTTACACTCCTCAGATTGCGACGGGCGTTTGGGTTGGCTTTGACCAAGCAAGAACTCTTGGGAAAGGTGAAGTGGGCGGCAGATCGGCTCTACCAATTTGGTTGGAGTACATGAAGTCAGCACACGAAGATCTTCCACAGATGACGTTCCCTGTTCCTGACGGCATCGTGTTTGCGAATATCGACAGTGAAACCGGAGAACTGGCATCAAGTAGTTCCAACAGTATTATTCGTCAGGCTTATTTGGAAGGAACTGAACCCACCACCACTCGCAACAAGCAGGAAGAAAACACAGATTTTTATAAAGATGATTTATCGAATTAAAAATTTGCTTGAGTAAGGGTTCACGTGAAAGACATTCATCTTTGGGGTGTAAAACAAAACAACCTCAAAAATATTGACGTCAAAATTCCGCTGGGAAGCCTCACTGTGGTTTGCGGCCCCAGTGGTTCTGGAAAATCATCTCTGGCTTTTGAAACTTTATTTGCCGAAGGTCAGCGCCGCTTTATCGAGAGCATGTCGAACTATGCTAGGCAGTTTCTCAACAAAGCTCCGAAGCCTGATATCGAAGGCGTCAATAATATTCCGCCAGCGATTTCTATCGAGCAAAAAAATTCGGTGAAATCCAGCCGCTCGACTGTCGGTACGACGACCGAGCTGATTGATTACATGCGCCTGCTGTTTGAAAAAATTGGCGAGGCCTACTGCCCCACTCATCATGTGAAATGTGAAAAGCAAAGTGTGACCGAAGCCACTGACCGTGTGTTGCAATATTTTTCCGGCAACCGTGGTTATATTCTGGTTGAGATTGGCGAAGAGACTCGAGTGACCGAAGGTAAGAAGCTGCACTCTTTGCTTTTGCAAGACGGTTACTTGCGAATTTATTTAC
>Ga0134125_10000493_pt1 | contig 53229 bp, 47 predicted proteins | sample KB31751_FD_96464 | JGI IMG/M metagenome (GOLD analysis project Ga0134125, IMG submission 96464) | Terrestrial soil microbial communities with excess Nitrogen fertilizer from Kellogg Biological Station, Michigan, USA - KB3-175-1 | ecosystem: Environmental > Terrestrial > Soil > Unclassified ... | reverse complement strand
GCGTTATTCACTTTCTCGTGGGCATAGGTCAGCGGCAGATCAGCCATGATTTCATTTTCGGCGTTCTCGTCGGCAAAGCGCAGCCGGTAGTGCGCCGCCGGCGCGTCAAACACGATCGCGCCACGCGTCGTCTGGCCGGGACCGACGTGCCGCAGCACGCCGAGGAAGCCCTGAATGCCGTTGCCGTCCGTCAGCTCGTTATACGTTTTCCCCGAATCGCTTTCCAGGGTGACGCCGGGGATCGTGGCATCCGCGTTGCCGCTGTTATTGACCGCAAGCTGCACCACGATGAAACGGTCCTTCGGCACCCGCGTCGGCTCGCCTTCCACCTGCGTGAGAATCTGCGAGTCGAGCACGCTGTAGGTCAGGTGACCAGCCGGCGCCTTTTCGCCCGCGGGAACGACGCGGACTTGTTCCGATTGATTCGGGGTATCGCTCGAACAGCCAGCCAGGCCAAGCAAAAGACCCGCCAATATCAGGGAATAGGTAGAGTTTCGCATCGCTGTCCAGTTTCTCACAAAAGAAAGAAAGCCGCAGGCAGGCAGGTACTGGTCAGGCTTCAGGGCTCACTTCCTGCGGTGCTGCAGCATCTCAGCGAATTGTTTTTTCTGCTCGGGGTTCAGGATGTCGAGAATCCGGCTGTTGCCGTCCGCCAGGAGATTGTCGTAGTAATGAGAAAAGTCGTCCAGGATCGAGGTCAACTGGCGGGTTTGCTCATCCGTCAGGTTGAGGTTGGCCTTCATTTCGGCCACCGACATGGAGGAGAGCGTCGCGGCGGTTGGCCGCGCGCTGTGCAGTCCCGGATTGTGCGTCAGGCTCAGCACCAGAGCGCCTGCGGCCGCGCCGCAAAGAAAGACCAGGATCAGGGAAAATAACGCCACGCGCTCGGCAGGCCGCGGCAATGTGACGCTCGACATGCTGGCGTTATTCCCCGTAACTCGCCAGGGTCACCAGCATGACGTCGCGGTCCGCGCTCGCGGCATGATCGGCCGTCGAGTCGTGCTGGGCGATGATGGTCACGGCATCGGCGGCGGGAATGACGTCGCCCTCACGCATGACCAGGTAACTTCCGAGACCGGCCAGCAACAGGAGTGACGCAAAAGCCACACGCCGGAAGAATGCGGCGCCAGGCGCCAAAAGCCCCCAATGACCGGTATTCTGATGTTCCACAATTCCCGCCGCCACGCGGGTGTAAAAGAATGGAGCAGACTGAACCGCGGTCTCCGTATCGGAACGAAGAACGGCCAGCAGTCCGGAAACTTCGGCGATCGACTCAACCTCCGCGCGGCACTCCTGGCAGGATGCCAGATGCCCGTGGAAGGCCGGCGATGCCTTGCCGGCGAGATAATCTTCGAGTTCATTCACCACAGGGTCGTGCATATCTTTACTCAGCTCTCGCGGGTGCCCGTTCGAGCCGCTGAGACGCTTTCACCAGCTTCTGGCGGGCGCGAAACAGCTTGACCTTAATTGTATTCTCATTCATATTCAGGCGGCGCGCCATCTCTTCCACTGAATAGCCTTCCACCTCTTTCAGCATCAGCAGATCGCGCTCTTCACCTGAAACCCGCTCCAAAAGTTTTACCACATAATCCCGGCGCGCCAGTGTCGTATCGGCCCGCACGCCGCGTCCCGAGCCGTTCTCCGAGTTCTCCACCCGGCGGGCCTCGTCCTCGCTCATGTCGCTTTCATAAACGAGCTTCCGGACCTTCTTTTTCCGAAGATAGTCGAAGCATTCGTTCACCGTGATCTTATAAACCCAGGTGATGAGCGAACTGCGGAAATCGAAATTCCGCATCGAAAAATAGATCTTGGTGAAAACCTGCTGGGCGATGTCTTCGACGTCGTTCCGCTGCCGGACGATGCCGTGAATGATCGAAAAAACTTTGGATTGATACCGCTCTACAATTTCCTGAAATGCGGATTCATCGCCGTTTTGAGCACGGCGTACGAGCGCTCCTTCCGGAGTGTTTTCGTAATCCACTCTGGTCCTGTTAGCAGTCTTACTGCCGATTACGGGAAAACTGAGTGTTCCGGTCGCAGTCGCCATACACTCCCGTCAGACGGATCATCGGACACTCCGGTTTCGCCATATAACGATGCTCCAGAGCCCCTCAAAGATGCGCGGGAGGGGCCGTGACCTGACGATAGCAGGTTTTCCCCGAGCCGCGCCGTGCCCGCCCCACCCCGCCCCGCCCATACTGAATCGGCCGCGCGGCCTCCTTTCGGCCGGCCGGATGCGGCCGCCCAGCGCGCAGCCTCCCGCCCCCCTTGGCCCCAACAGGACTCCGGCCACACCGCGCCCGCCCCACGGCGCTGAATCCGGCGCTGTTTTCCACGCATCCTGTTATACTGAAGGTTCAATAAATTCCAGCGGGAGAAGTGCACTTACATGGTCAATCTGACAGAAACAGCCGTTACTAAGGTCCGGGAAATCCTCGATACGCAGGAGCCGAAACCGGCTGGCCTCCGTATTTCGGTGGTCGGCGGGGGCTGCTCCGGGTTCAGTTACTCGATGGCCTTCGAGAACGCCCCCGGCATGCTGGACAAAACTTATAGCTACGACGGCCTGAAGGTTTTCGTCGATCAGGCCAGCCTGCTCTACCTCGAAGGCGCGGAAGTGGATTACGTCGAAACCGTTGAAGGTTCTGGGTTTAAGTTCAACAATCCGAACGTGAAATCCACCTGCGGCTGCGGCAGCTCCTTCAACGCTTAAGCCGCCCGATTGGGTTCGTTTTTTCGAATTCGCATCGCTTGAGTTATTTCGCGTCCCGCCAGTTGTCGCCGGTTCCTATATCGGCGACCAGCGGGACATTGAGGTTCATTACCCCCTCCATCTCCGCTTTTACCAGCCCTTTCATCTCTTCCAGCTCCTCGGGCGGGGCCTCCAGCACCAGTTCGTCGTGAACCTGTAAAAGCAGCTTTGCCTGGCGGCCACGCAGCTTTCGGTCGATCCGCACCATCGCGAGCTTGATCAGGTCCGCGGCAGTCCCCTGGATCGGCGAATTCATGGCCGTTCGCTCCGCAAAGCCGCGGGCGTTCGGATTCCGGCTGTTGATATCCGGAATCGGCCGCTCGCGCCCCAGCAGCGTCTTCGCGATTCCGGTCTGCCGCGTCTGCGCAACCGACGCATCGATGAACTTCTTTACCCCGGAGTACCGTTCGAAATAGCCTTTGATGTAAGCCTCGGCTTCTTTGCGTGGAATCCCCAGATTTGCCGCCAGCCCGAAGCCGCTGATCCCATACACGATCCCGAAGTTCACGGCTTTAGCGGCGTTGCGGGCTTCCTTCGTCACCATCATGGGCGGTACGCCCATCACTTCGGCGGCAGTACGGGTGTGGATGTCGTCGCCGCGCCGGAAGGCGTCAACCAGCACCGGGTCTTCGGACATGTGGGCGAGCAGGCGCAGCTCGATCTGAGAGTAGTCGGCAACGATCAGGGTCCAGCCCTCGCGAGGTACGAATGCCGCGCGAATCTGCCGGCCCAGCTCGGTACGGATTGGGATGTTCTGCAGGTTGGGGTTGGATGACGAAAGGCGTCCGGTGGCCGCACCGGTCTGGCTGAAGCTCGTATGGATGCGGCCGGTAATCGGATCGATCAGCATCGGCAGCGCATCGGCGTAGGTGCCTTTGAGCTTGGTGAGCTGCCGGTATTCGAGAACCTGGCGGACAATCGCATGATGCGGCGCCAGCGTTTCCAGCACATCGGCGGCGGTGGAGGGTACTTTGCCCTTGCCATAGCGCACGGGCGCCGGGACACCCAGCTCTTCGAAGAGCACCTTCGCCAGTTGCTGGGGCGAAGCGATGTTGAACTCGCGGCCGGCACTCCTGTGAATCTCCGTGGTCAGCGCGCCGATCTGCGTTTCGAGCATCGCTGAGAGATTTTCGAGCGCCTCGGAATTCACCCGAATGCCGGTATACTCCATACGCGCCAGCACGCCCGTGAGCGGCAGTTCGACATCACGGTAGAGCGGCAGCATCGACTCACGGCGCTGGATTTCCGGCCGCAGCAGTTCGGTGAGCTCGTGCGTGAAGCAGGCGCGTTCGTCGGCGCGCGGGCCAGGCTTGAGTTCGAGCCGCCGTTCCACCATCGCATCCAGACTGCAACTGCCGGGATCGGCATCCAGCATAAAGGAATAAAGCGAAGGATCGTCGCTGAATCCGGCGGGCTCGATTTGCAGGCCGAGGAGCGTGCGCTGAAAGTTCTTCAGGTCGGCGGCGGACTTCGGAGTATCCGGATTTTCGAGCGCCTCGCGCAGTTCGCTCACACGGCTTACCGGCACAGCCCGCGCTTCGCTTTCCTGCCAGCTCATCCCGATTTCGCCGCAGTCGCTGCTGAAGGAAAACGAGAGCGTTTTATCGGCGGGCCGCGACGCCAGCCAGGCGGCGGTCTCTTCCGCCGTTGCGAGCGTTCCAAAATCGCGCGGGCGTGTATCTTCGGAAGGCCCGAGCGATTCCGTGTACTCCTTCAGGTGGCTGAAAAATTCGAGCTCTTTCAGGAGCGGCTTGAGGAGCGCGGGATCGGGCTCCCGCATCTGAAACTTCTCAGCTTCGAATTCGATCGGCACGTTGCAGTCGATCGTCGCGAGCCGCTTGCTGAGCTCGATGCGCTCGCGATTGTTCCGCAGACTCTCGCGATACATCTTCTTCGTGACTTCGGCGGCGCGATCGAGCGCGGCCTCCACGGAACCGAACTGCGCAACCAGATCCTTTGCGCCCTTATCGCCGATGCCGGGAGCGCCCGGGATGTTATCGACCGCGTCTCCTTTGAGCGCCAGCAAATCCGCCACATTCTTCGGCTCGACACCCATGAACTCCCGGACCTTCGTGGGATCGTACCAGGTATCGTCCTTCGCCGGATTCATCATGTGGATGCGATCGGTGACAAGCTGCAGCAGATCTTTATCGCTCGACACGATGACCACTTCATATCCCGCGGCTTCCGCCTTGCGGCTGAGCGTGCCGATCACGTCATCGGCTTCAAATCCCTCGGCTTCGACGATGGGAATTCGCAGCGCTTCGATGAGGCGCCGCACCCAGGGGATTTGCTGCAGCAAATCATCCGGCGTTTCCGCGCGATTCGCTTTGTATTCGGCGTACTCGGTTTCGCGGTGCGTCTTGCCCAGGCTTTCGAAAACCGCCGCCATGTACGCCGGTTCATAAGTGCGGGTCAGCTTCCGCAGCATGTTGTTGAAGATGAACGTGGCCTCGGTGGAAATGCCCGTTGTGGTGCGCATGGGGGGCGCGCCGGTGCGGGCGCGCGCGTGAAACGCCCGGAAGATGAAGCCAAAACTATCGATGAGAAAAAGGCGTGGCGGCTTGTTGTCGGTCTTCACTTCGGATTTCAGGATAGCGTGAATCCCTATACTGAGAGCGTGCGCGCGGAGTCTCGACTCGAAGGCAACCTCATTCTTCCCGATCGCGTAGCGTATGGATCGCTGACGATTTCGGGCGGACGCATTGCGTCGGTGGACGCCGCGTCGGTGCCGCGCCCCGGCGCGCCGTATATTTCTCCCGGCTTCGTCGATCTGCACGTGCATGGCGGCGACGGCGCCGATTATATGGACGGTACGCCCGACCGCATTCGTATCGCGAATCGCGCGCATCTCCGGCACGGCACCACGACTGTCTTCCCGACCACGACCACCGGCTCGCCGGAACAGGTGGTGCGGATGGTCAAAGCCTGCGCGGAGGTGCACGATAGGTGGTCGCCCGAGGACGGCGCGCGGATCGCCGGGGTTCATCTCTACGGCCCCTTTTTCGCCGAAGACAAAGTCGGCTGCCACTCCGTCTCCGGACGGCGCGATCCTTCGCCTGAAGAATACGACGCAGTGCTCGCGAACAATATTGTCCGCATTGCCACCTGCGCGGCAGAGTTGCCGGGCGCGGAGGCGTTCTATCGCGCTGCCTCCGCGCGCGGGTGTCTGCTGACCTGCGGGCACTCGAACGCCAGTTGGGCCGAGATGACGCGGGCATTCGAGGCCGGCGTGCGGCACGTCGATCACTTCTGGTGCGCGATGAGCTCGGTCTCTTCGCTGCGCGCACGCTTCGGCACGCCGATGCAGGCGAGCATGGAGCAGTTCGTTCTCGCCACTCCGGAGATGAGCACCGAGGTCATTGCGGATGGTTGCCATCTATCGCCCGAACTTCTGGAGTTCGCGTTCCGGATGAAAGGCGCGGCGCGGCTGTGTCTGGTGACGGATTCGAACCGCGCGCTCGACATGCCGCCCGGCCGCTACCGCTTCGGCCCGGAGGAAGATGGCTCCTGGTGCGTGAGCGACGGCTGCGTCGGGCGCGCCGACGTTGGTGACGCGCTGGCGAGCTCCATCGTCGGGCTCGACACGATGGTCCGCACCATGCGCCGGGACACCTCCGCCACCCTGCCCGAGATCATCCGGATGGCGAGCCTGACGCCGGCAGAGCGGGCCGGCATCGCCGTCAGTGTCGGAAGCCTTGAGCCCGGAAAGCGAGCGGACGTGCTAATTCTCACACCTGATTTGACGGTTCAGGAGATAATTCTGGCGGGTCTGAACACCCCTTGACGCCTTTTCGACGGCGATCAGAGGGCGAATCTGTTGCGAAATTGCCTCAATGCGTGGCTGGTCAACCACGCTTATTCGACTAAATAGCCGTTTCATATCAAATGTTTACGCACCTTGGCCCGTCCGGTGCGATAGGATGAAAGCGGTGCAGTTTGAGACGACTATAGACCGGCCCGTGGAGGTAAAGGGCGTCGGGCTCCATACGGGTGTACCGGTCAACTTACGGATGGTACCGGCGCCGGCCGGGACGGGAATCGTCTTCCGGCTCTCCCATCTGGAGTACTTTCCGATACCCGCGAGCTGGAAATACGTTGAGCGGGTTAGATATGCCACAAGTCTGATGCGGCACGGTGTATATCTTTCCACCACCGAGCATTTGCTAAGCACGCTCTACAGCTTCGGTATCGACAATATCTGGCTGGAAATGGATAACCTCGAAGTACCGATCCTCGACGGCAGCGGCAAGCCGTTTGTGGACCTGCTGCGCGAGGCAGGCGTGCGGCAGCTCCGGCGGAAGCGGCGCTACCTCAGGGTCCGGCGGCCCGTCGTGGTGGAAGACGGACGGAAGCGGATTTCGATTTTGCCTGACAACGCCTTTCGTCTTACCTGCGAGATCGACTTCCCCGAGCCCATCGGAAAACAATCCATCGAGATGGAAGTCACCTCGGAAAATTATGCCGCCGAACTTGCCCCCGCCCGGACCTTCGGATTCGAGCATGAGCTCGGTCAGTTGCGGGAGATGGGCCTGATTCGAGGCGCTTCCCTCGAAAACGCGGTGTGCTTCACGCGCGAGGGCGTGCTGAACCCGGGAGGCCTGCGTTTTCCAGATGAATGCTGCCGCCATAAAGCACTGGATTTAATCGGGGATCTTGCCACGCTGGGGCGCCCGCTGCTGGGCAACGTAATCGCGGAACGCGCGGGACATGCGATGCACGCCGCGCTCGTGAAGAAGATTATGTCGGATCCGTCGCTTTATGAGATTGTGACGTTTGACGATCTGGCTTCGCGCGTGGCGGAAGCCGTTCTGGCTTAGATGGCCCGGCGCAAACCCAGGAAATTCAGCGCGGAGAAGGAAATAAAAGCCATCGCGCGTGAGCGCGTGGGGCGCGTGAAACCCGCCCAGGTGATTGTTCCGAAAAGCGCGCGAAAGCCCAAATATCCTTCCGGGAATTCTGACGATTCTGACGCGTAATCGCCAGGTTCTCTGCGAGTTTCCATACATTGGGGTAAGGTTTGCATCTTTAGCGGTCGAGGTGCTTTCCACATGAAGTATTTATCGATCGTTTGCATGGGGGCGGTGATGATCGCAGCCAGCGGCTGCGCCACCAAAAAATTTGTTAAGCAGAGTATCGATCCGGTTAACCAGAAGGCGGACCAGACGAGCACGCAACTGGCTCAGACCAACGAGTCGCTGACCAAGACGCAGCAGACGCTCACTGCGGATGAGACCACGCTGAGCAAGACAACGGAAACAGCCACTGCGGCTGATGCGCGCGCCGGTGACGCTTTGAACAAGGCCGGCCAGGCGGATCAGAAGGCGGTAGAGGCAGGCACTCGCGCGGACCAGGCCAATCAGGCGGCCCAGCAGGCCAACGCCGGTATCGGCGATTTGAAGAACCAGATGGCGAGCATGGATGACTACAAGAAAGTCTCCGAAACCACCGTCAACTTCAAGTTCAACAGCGATAAGCTCGATGCGGAAGCGAAACAGGCGCTGGATCAGATGGCGTCCACAGGCAATAGCTTCAAACGCTTCTTTATCGCGATCGAGGGATTTACCGATAAGACCGGCGACGCGACCTATAACATGCAGCTCAGCAAAAGGCGCGCGGATGCCGTGATGACATACCTTGTCGCTCAGCACGATATCCCGGTTTACCGGATCCAGATGATCGGCCTCGGCGAAGATAAGCCAGTTGACGAAGGCAAAGGCCGCGATGCGCGGGCGAAGAATCGCCGCGTGGAAGTGAGTGTGTTCAGCGCCGACGCGAATGCGTCGCCGATGGCGCAGAAGTAAAGAAGTCTCCGCGAGGCGGGAGTGCCCGACACACTCCCGCCGATGCGGAGAGCCGCCGTTCATGCGGCGGGCGCCTTATCTGGCGGGCCGAATCCGGCTGCGACAAGGTTGCTTCCCGACAAAGCAGCCTTCAAGGAGGCGGAAAGCAAGCTCGCCGGTTTAGAAGGAGGGATTGGACCTATCTCCCTGGGTTCAATCTCTCCTTTTCTCTTTTGCGCAGTACCCAATCCTTCCTTGCCGATTCCGGCATGCCTGGCCGCTTTCCAAAAAGCTGTTACGATTGACTCAGAAGTGGCCGATACCGCTACAAGGGTGTGCAACGAAAGATCCCCGGGGGCGGTGCCGCAGTTCGAGCCTGCCGACGAACTGGCGCTTCTGGTGGACGCCTCGAGCCGGCTCCTTCTGGCAAACAGTTGCCAGGATGTACTCCACACCACGATTGATCTGGGGAAACAGTTCATCGCCGCTGACGGCTATGCCATCTGGCAGCAGACTGCCAAAGATGGGACCTGGAGCCTTTCGGCGGCGGCGGGGCTTTCTGAAGCTTTCTGCGACGCGCACCGGCTGGCTCCGGCACAGGAAGCTCCGACAGAGCCTCTGATTTTTGAAGATGTGGAGAAGTCTCCTTACCTTGCCTCCCGCCGCGAGGTGCTCCGGGCGGAAGGAATTCGAAGCATGCTCATCATCCCGCTCCGGGTGCTCGATGAGCAGCCGGGGACGCTGGTTTTCTACTGGAATGCGCCAGCGACTTTTATCGCGGGGAAAACGAAGATGGCCGCGGTGCTCGGGAGGCTCGCTTCCTGCGCGCTGCGGTCCGCCGGGACCATTGAACGGGGTACGGAAGAGCTGCGGCGTTCGCAGTCTGCCCTGCGGCGGTCCAATGAGGATTTGCGCCGCGCGAACGAAGATCTGAACCAGTTCGCGCATTCGGCTTCTCACGATCTGCAGGAGCCACTCCGTTCGATCTCCATCTACAGCGAGTTGGTGCGCCGCCGGCTGGGCGCGACCCTCGATCCGGAAGCCAACAGCTATCTGGAAAACCTGACGAACAGCGCCGCCCGCATGGAAGCCCTGATTCGCGACCTGCTGGCGTGGTCGGCGGCATCCGGTACACCTGGCCAGACGTCCGGCGGCGCGGACGCCCGTGCCGATGCTAATGACGCGTTCGAAGCGGCCCTGCTCAATCTGAAGACGGCGGTGGAGGATAATTCGGCGGTGGTGACGCGCGGAGAGCTGCCTGCCGTTCTCATACTGCCGGTTCATCTCTCGCAGGTACTGCAGAATTTGATCGGCAACGCCATCAAGTACCGGCGTCCGGAAGAATCGCCGCGCGTCCATGTGCAGGCGGTGCGCAGCGAAACGATGTGGCGATTTTCCGTGTCCGACAACGGCATTGGAATCGATGAGAAGTACACGCAGCAGATTTTCGGTGTTTTCAAACGCCTGCACACAACCGACGAATATTCGGGTACGGGGATGGGTCTCGCCATCTGCCAGAAATTCGTGGAGCGGGCCGGCGGGCGCATCTGGGTAGAATCGCAGCCCGGGAGGGGGGCTACTTTCTATTTCACACTTCCAGCCGAAACCTGATTTCGGGGCGACTCCCGCTTCGCAGGACGCGCCGTATATTCTGATTGCGGAAGACAACTCAGGAGATGTGTCTCTCATCGAGCTCGCGCTTGCGGAAGAACACGTGGATCTGAAGGTGGTGGTGCAGTCCGACGGGGAGAAGGCGATTCAGTTTATCGCCGAAGTCAACGCGGGAAGGATGGTGCATCCCGCACTGGTGGTTCTGGATCTCAATTTGCCGAGGATCGACGGCCGCGACGTGCTCCAGCGGATTCGCGCAGACGAGGCCTGGAGGGAAGTGCCTGTAATTGTTTTCAGTTCATCCGATTCCGTTCGCGACCGCCAGGTGACGGTGAGTCTGGGGGCGACGATGTACGTCCGGAAGCCCTCCAATCTCGATGAATTTCTGAGCGTGGGAAAGCTGCTGAAGGATCAGCTCGGGCGCTGGCCAGCGGCGGCTGGCTAACTCGACGCCGCGCGGCACTGCGAATCGTAGTGGCTGCGCGCCAGATGCAGAATCTCGTCCGCCTGGCCCGGCAGGTTATTCCGCAGCCAGAGGATGATTCCTTCGGCCTCCGGCAGCACGGCCCACGCCGGGCGGTAGTTGGCTTTGATCAGCATCTTCAGGCTCTGCGATTCCTGTCCAAGCACTTCATCGATCGCCAGGTGGATCGCGCGGGCAAGCTTATCCTGTTCACCGGTGGGAATCAGATGAGTGTGGCCGCACAGGAGCGCGTCCACCCGTGGGATCTGAAAATCAGGGCCGAAGATATCGATGGGGTAAGCGCAGAAGAGGCTGAAGTCACGGTCGCGCAGGAGGGTGTTCCAGAATTTTTCGAGCCGGATAGCGGAAGCGCGGCGGCCGGCGGCCCAGAGGACAGCGACCATCTCCCCGTAGGCGCGCAATGCGGCGGGGCGGGCCGCCCGCACCTGGCAAATCGCAGCGGCGACAACTTCCCGAAATCGCGCTTCCTCCGGTTCAGCGTCGATTAAAAACCGGCTCAGGGTTTGGTGAGCATCGAGGAAAAGCAGTCCGGACTCCGCCAGCGGGAGTTCCGAATCGATATCCCGCTTTCGAAGTTCTTCACGGAAGAGCTCGCGGTGCTCCGGCGTCGCGATTACGAGCGCACCGGCGCCGCGTTTCAGCCCTCCCGAAATATAGGCAGCCACGTTCCGCGCGAGCGGAAGCCTGTCCCGGTCATACAACTGGACGTAGTGACTGCAGGGCGGCGGTGCCTGGAGAACATCCGATAAAGGAGGCATAAGGATGCCAAATCCCCATTGTAGATTACTGACGATATTTGTAACCGGATTTCCGCCGCAAGTGGGTGCGAAACCGGACGCCAGCGCGGGAGGCCGAAAATCGGCGGGAGCTATACTGAGGTTTCTTTACCCTTACAGAGAGGATCATCTTGCGAAATAAAATTACCGTGATCGGGGCCGGCAATGTCGGCGCGAATTGTGCCGTCTGGGCGGCGAAAAAGGAGCTGGGCGATATCGTTCTGGTGGACGTCGCCGAGGGCGTACCCCAGGGCAAAGGGCTCGACCTGCTGCAGGCCGGCCCGGTAGAGCACTACGACGTGCAGATTACCGGCGCGAACGACTACACGCCGACGGCCGGCTCGGATGTCATCATTATCACCGCCGGTTTTCCGCGCAAGCCGGGCATGAGCCGCGACGATCTTCTGCTGGCGAATTACGAGGTGGTGAAGGCGGCGACCGAGAAAGCGGCGGCGGCTTCGCCGAACGCGGTGATCATCGTGGTCACCAATCCGCTGGACGCGATGGCGCAGGTGGCGTACATGGTTTCCGGATTCCCGAAGAATCGTGTGATCGGCATGGCGGGCGTGCTGGATTCGGCGCGCTTCCGGACGTTCATCGCTCAGGAACTGCAGGTTTCGGTGGAGAACGTGACGGCGGTGGTGATGGGCGGCCATGGCGACACGATGGTGCCGGTGGTTCGGCTTTCGAGCGTGGCAGGAATCCCGCTGACGGAACTGATTCCGGCGGACCGGCTGGCGGCGATTGTGGACCGTACGCGCAATGGCGGCGCGGAAATCGTGAAGTATCTGAAGACGGGCAGCGCGTACTATGCGCCGGCGGCTTCGGCGGTCGAAATGGCGGAAGCGATTCTGCGCGACAAGAAAAAAGTGCTGCCCTGCGCGGCTTATCTCGAAGGCGAGTACGGGATCAACGGCCTGTTTGTCGGCGTGCCCTGCAAGCTGGGGGCGAAGGGGATCGAAAAGGTCTACGAGATCAAGCTCCAGGACGACGAGAAGGCTGCACTCGCGAAGAGCGCGGGAGCGGTGAAAGAACTGGTCGACGTCATCAAAGCGAAGATGTAAAGAATTTATGGCCCACCGATGAACACAGATAAACCCAATGAATCTGTGTTTATCGGTGTTCGTCCGTGGCTGACCCGGTTTTAGTGGTAAAACATATTTGAGGAGAATTGTTATCGTCAGGTTTTGCGTGCTCGCCAGTGGCAGTGCGGGAAATGCGGCGTTTCTCTCCACATCGAAGACACGGGTTCTGATCGATGCGGGGCTGAGCGTGAAGGAACTGACGCGCCGTTTGGCGGAGATCGGCGAAAAGCCGGAAGATCTCGATGCGGTTCTCATCACCCACGAACATTCCGATCACGTTTCCGGGCTGCCGGTGCTGGTGCGGGCGCGGGCGAGAAAGAAAAAGCCGATTCCGGTATATCTTTCGCGGCTGACGGCGCCGATGTTGGAGTGGGATGGGATGGAAGCGCCGCCTCCGGTGGAGCAGTTCCAGTCGGGTTCGGACTGGACGGTGGGCGACGTGAAGGTGCAGAGTTTCGGGATTCCGCATGATGCGGAAGATCCGGTCGGTTTTTGTCTCGAAGCCGAGGGAGTGAAGGTGGCGCTTGCGACGGATCTGGGGTATGTGCCGGATTCGATCCGGTACCATCTGCGCGGCGTTCATTTCCTGCTGATGGAATCGAACCACTCGCTCGAGATGCTGAAGGTGGGGCCCTATCCGTGGAGCGTGAAGCAGCGCGTCATGAGCCGCAAGGGGCACCTTTCGAACGATTCGGCGTGCGGCTTCATCGAGAACGACCTCGACACGTGCAGTATTCAGGCGCTGATTCTGGGGCACCTGAGCGAGCAGAATAACCACCCGGTGATTGTGCGGCAGGGGGCTGAGGAGTCACTGCAGCGCCGGGGAATTTCTCCGCGGCTGGTGATCGCGGAACAGAAAACGCAAACAGAGGTTTTTACGTATTGATTCCCCGTTATACACGCCCGGAAATGGGCGCCGTCTGGAGCGACCAAAACAAATTTCAGCAATGGCTTGAGGTGGAACTGGCGGCGTCGGAGACGCTGGCCAACCTGGGCACGGTGCCCGCCGCCGATGCCGCGTTGCTCCGTAAGCATGCGAGCTTTAATGTGGCCCGCATCGATGAGATTGAGAAGACCACGCGGCATGACGTGATTGCATTCACGACGTCCGTGGCGGAATCGATGGCGGCGGCCGGACATCCGGAAGCTTCGCGCTGGTTCCACTATGGGCTGACGTCGACTGACGTGGTGGATACCGCGCAGGCGCTGCAGTTGCGGCAGTCGGCGAAGATCCTGATTGCGGATCTGGAGCGGCTGCGCGAAGTGCTGAAGCGGCGTGCGTTCGAGTTCAAACACACCGTGCAGATTGGCCGTACGCATGGGGTTCATGCCGAGCCGGTGACGTTCGGGATGAAACTGGCGCTTTGGTACGGCGAAGCCGGGCGCGATCTGAAGCGGCTCGAGGCCGCGGCGGAAGATCTGCGGGTCGGCAAGCTTTCGGGCGCGGTGGGGACGTTCGCGCATATCGGACCGGAAGTGGAAGCGGCGATTTGCGAACGGCTGGGTCTGGAGCCTGCGCCGGTGGCGACGCAGGTGGTGCAGCGTGACCGGCACGCACACTTCACGGCGGTGCTGGCGACCACGGCGGCGCTGTGCGAGAAGATCGCGCTTGAAGTCCGGCATTTGCAGCGGACCGAGGTGCGCGAGGCGGAAGAGTACTTCGCGCGCGGGCAGAAGGGCTCATCGGCGATGCCGCATAAGCGCAATCCGGTGACCTGCGAGCAGATCTGCGGGCTGGCGCGCGTGGTGCGTTCGAATGCGCAGGCGGCGTTCGAGGATATCGCGCTGTGGCATGAGCGGGATATTTCGCATTCGTCGGTGGAGCGCGTGGTTCTGCCGGATTCGACGATTCTGACGGATTATCTGCTGGAGAAGACGACGAACCTGGTGGACAAGATGCTGGTCTATCCGGAGCGCATGCGGCGCAATCTGGAGATGACGAAGGGGCTGGTGTTCTCCGGGCAATTGCTGCTGGATCTTGCGGCGGCGGGGATGCTGCGCGAGCAGGCTTACGCGATTGTGCAGAAGCACGCGATGGAAGCCTGGGAGAACGAGGGCAATTTCCGGGCGGTGATTGAGGCCGATCCGGAGATCGCGAAGCTGGTCAGTAAAGAGAAACTGGCGGAGACGTTCTCGGTAGAGCGGCAGTTGCGGAACGTGGACGCGATTTTCGCGCGGGTGTTTAAGGAGGCGTAAGCCGGGTCAGGCCAGCAGGAGATGACCCTGCCTTCCATAGGCGCGAATATTTTTATCGCTGGTCAGCAACCGCGCGCCGAGCGAGCGGGCCGTGGCTACGATGATGCGGTCAGCGGGGTCTCCATGGAATTCGCCCGGTAAGCGAGTGCTTTCTATTGCGATAGGGGGTGAAAGCGGGGTAAGCGTAAGACCAGGTGTCGCCAGCGCCTCGTCAACCCACTGCCGGCAGGACTTGTGGAGTTGAATCCGCGCCTTCGATTCCAGCAAGGCAACCTCCCAGACAGAGATTGCTGAGACGAGGAGATCGCGATGATCGGATGCATCCTGAATCAGGGTTACGCTGCTCGATGTCAGACGCTCCTGTTCAGCTAACAACCAAATCCAGTAATGCGTATCGATGAGTAACGGATGACGTGATCCGCTACCGTTCTGCATCCCAGATTTCTCCGCTCGGGGAAATGATGTCGCCCAGAATGGTGATCGTGCCCTTCATCCTGCCAAAGAGTTGAGGCTTCTTTTCTTGTTCGATCGGTACCAGACGGGCCACCGGTTTGCCGCGCTTGGTGACGATGATCTCCTCGCGCTTTTGCTGGACCTCATCCAGCAACGCAAGGCATTTGGCCTTGAATTCTCCGGCGGCGATCTGGCGTTTCATCCTATGGTCATATTACCATGGTCACGAAGCGCTTAAGGCTTCCGCAGGAGCGCATCCACCGCTTTTTCGAGTACCTCATCGCGGCCCTGCCGGATTCCCGCCGCAGTGGGCTCAATCCAAATATCGGGAAGAATCCCGACTCGCTGAAGGGGGCGGCCGTCGGCGTGGCGGATGCCCATTGCGGCGAAATGCGCGGGGATCGCGCCGGGCAGAACGATCCCGGTGACTTCGCCGTCGGTCCCGGCGGTTGGCGTTCCCACAAAAATCACGTTTGCCGAGGCTTCGAGAAAAAGCGCTGTATGCTCCGCCTGGCTGAATGCGTCCGCGTCGATCAGGACGGCGACTCGCCCGCGATATGCGGGCTTTCCCGCCGGGTACGCTTCCTGCCGGCTGTCTTCAACCGTGAGCTCCCGGGGGTCCGGACCGTGCCACACGCGATGCCGGAGCAGGGCGGCGACGACGGGCTTATCGGTGAGGCGCGCGGCAATGCGCGCAAAAGCGCCGCCGTCGGTCGAGCCCCGCAAATCGAAGATGATTCCCGGAGTTCCCGTCATCGAATCGAAAGCGCGATCCACGTCATTTTGGCGCAACCTTGTCAGATCGATGTACCCGGGCCCGGAGGGCAGGATCCCGAAGGCTGCCTGCATCACGGGCGCGGGACGAACGGAGGCGAAAGACCGATTTCTCTCGAGCTCGATCTCCGCATCGGCGCCGTCCGGTTTTCGTAGCCCCACGCGGACGCGCGGTTCGGGACCGGCCAGAAGATAGCGGTCTGCGATGAGTCTGCCGGACTGGGGCGTCGACCAGGGAAACAGCGCCATCAGCGACTTTTCCCGGTCCGCGGCGGTTACGCCGTCGATCGTTCGGACGATGTCTCCCGGTGCGATCCGCGGGACACCCGAAGCAGTAACGACGATTCCGCCTGAGATGTGCCGCAGGGTCACATCCGGCTGGAGGCCGAGTTCACTCAACAGAGCGCCTGTGCCGCCCCCAACGAACGAATGGCCGTCATGGGTGCGCGCAGCCAGCCGCCCGATGGCGAGACGATAGTCGCGGCCGGTTTGCGCCGCTTCGAACTGAGGGATGAACTCTTCGAGAGTGGCATCCCAGGAGTTATTGAGGGCCCCGAGAGAATCCGGATAGCCATAGAAATAATGGATCGCGTTCCAGTAGCGCGCGAGCCCCAGCAGCCGGTATTCCCGGGCAGGCACATCGCCGGGATATGGATTATCCGTATCCCTGATTTCGGCGCTCGCTGACACGGGTTCCGCGGTGCGGAGGGCGACGCGAAGCCCATCCCAAAGCGTCATGAGGAACGGCGCGCGGCGGGAAACGTTTTCCCAGTCCACGAAATAGCCACCGCCGGTCGAAGGCCCCGTACCGACGAATCCGGAACGGGTGATTTTTCTGCATTGACAGGCGATAGGCAGCGGTTCCGGCGCGTCATCTGCGAGGACCAGCGTTTCAGAATCGTGCAGCGCGGCCAGCATTCCTGAAATGGCCTGCGCGAAGTCGTTTCGCGATGCGGCTTTCTCAACCAGCGGAATGGCGGCGATAAAGGCGGCATCCCAGTCAATCGGCCGGGATGCGATTGAGGGATGAAAGAAGCGAATGGTTCCCCAGAGCCGAATGAGGGACGCGAGGCGTTCGATCCGGCTTGCGTCCGGGGCCGATTCGACGCGCTTCAGAACAAGGGGAAGATCGCCGCTGAGGCGTATCTCACCACCTGCGCCGGGAGTTCCCGTAAACGACATCGGCCGCAGCCTTCCGCCGGCTGGAAAGTCAATCGAGAACGTGAACCGATCGCCATCCACGTGTCCGTCTCTGAGAGGCAAGAGTCTTCCCTGAATTTCTTCCGTTCCTGAAAGAGTGTTGCCGGTTTGCTGTAACTTCAGAGTGACCGGAACGGATGGACCGGCGTCGCCGCGCCACGTGCCCGTGAGATCGGCGCCGAACAGAAGGGCGGAGCCAGACAAAAGGATGAACGCCAGCCGCAACATTGCCGTAAGGCTAACACTTCGCGTCGCGGCGGCAGGGGCAAGTGTATCAGTCGCCGGGGGCGGTGGACTCGAGAGTCTGCGTCAGCTCGGCCGCCGTCACGGCGCTGCGTTTTCCCTGGCGGATGAGAATCAGCGGAGCTTCGGCGGGCTGGTCGCGGTAGACCACCTTCACTTTTCCGGAGACAATCCAGGGTTCGGTCAGGCCTGGCAGGATATCGCGATCGAATGCAGCTCGGAACTCCGGGCTGACTTCGATTACGACCGGTGCGGGGGCGACACCGAGTACACGCAACACGCACGGCCCGGGCTGTTCAGCGCAGGCTCGCGGGGCGGGGAAGAGGAACAGCGTGATGCAGGCAGCGGTCGCGACTGCGGAAGTCCATACCCAGCGGCGGACGCGCACCGCGCGCGCATGCAGACGGGTGAGCGCGCGGGCGGAGTTCGGGGTCCAGGCGCGATCGGGCGTGAGCGCCGCGATCCGGTTATCGACCCAATCGCGGTTCGCCATAAAGGTTCACATACTCCTTTCGAAAGGCCTCGCGTGCGCGGGCGATCAGGGTGCCGGTCGAAGCGGGGTTCAATCCGAGTGCCGCGGCGATTTCTTCGTAGCGCAAGTCGTTGTTGCGAAGCAGCAGCAGTTGCGCGTCGCGCGTCTTCATCCGGGAAAGAACCTGGCGGACCTGCCGCTGCTCTTCATCCGCGGCGTGAATTTCTTCGGGCGTAGAAGGCGATGGGCGGCGGAACAGCCGCTCGAAGCGCGCGTGCCGGGCGCGGCGCCGCAACTCATAGAGACCAAGATTGATGGCGACCCTGTAAAGCCACCCGCCAGCTTTCTCATTGTGGGCTTCCGGCGACTGCCAGAATTTCCAGAAAGTCTCCATGGCGAGCTCTTCGGCGCGGGCGGGATCGCCCACAATGCGCCCGATTGCGTACGCGATCCGGCCGTAGTGCAGATGGAAGAGCGTTTCGAAATCGGCGGCCGATTCCGGAAAGGTGTCGCACGGCGCCTGCACAATACTCGAATGCCCGAGGGCGCGGTTTTGTGACAACACTATTGTTCGGACGGGCGCCGGCGGCACAGGTACCTTCCCAACAGAACGACGGCGACGACGAGAACTCCCTCCACGGTCCAGGCTAGCGCATCTGAAGGGTGAAACGTCCGTGCGACCCACGGATCGGTCATCATCATTTCGCCGCCCACGCGGCCCAGTATCGCCGAGCCGAGATAGACGATGAAAGCGTAACGATCCATCAATTTCGCAATCAGATTGCTCGAGAACACGACCAGCGGGATGCTGACGCCGAGACCGAAAACGATCAGCGGAATGCTGCCCGCGGCTGCTCCGGCGATGGCGAGAACGTTATCGACCGACATCGTGATATCGGCGAAAACGATCATCCAGACGGCCTGCAGAAGCCGGCCGCGCGCCGGGACGTCTTTTTCGTGCGCGCCGGAGTCGGCGAGGACCTTAACCGCGATCCACACCACCAGCGCGCCGCCCACGAGCTTGAGAAATTCAACATCGAGCAGGCGCGCCGCGATGATGGTGACCAGGATTCGCAGAATGACGGCCGCGCCGGCGCCGGCCCAGATGGCAATCTTCCGCTGGCGCTGCGGCAGGCCGCGAACGGCCATGGCGATGACGAGGGCGTTGTCACCGGCGAGCAGAAGATCGATCAGAACGATCGAAAGGCCGCGGACGATGAACTGCGAATCGACCGTCAACGCCCAACCTTATAGCCGAAGGCGCGGAGGCCATCGCGGCCGTGGCCGGCCAGCAGCCATGATCTGAAGGTTTTCGCGGCGTTCTGGTTTTTCGACGATGTCACGATGCCAAGCGCCTGTTCGATGGGCGAGTGCAATTTTTCATCCACCGGGATTACCTTGCCATTTTCTTTGAGAACGAGCGAATATGCGGTGAAAACGGCGTCGGCGTTGCCGGAAGAGCCGTACTGTTTCGCCATATTGATGTTGTCGGCATAGACGATCCGCGGTTCCACCTGACTCCAGATTCCGAGTTTCCGGAGCGTCTCGCGGGCAGCGAGTCCGTAGGGAGCAAGTTCGGGCTTTGCGAGCGCGATGACTTTGACGGCGGGTTGCACCAGGTCCTGAAGCTTCGTAATGTCCGCGTGGGAGCCGGGCGGAATCCAGAGCGCCAGGATACCGGTCGCATAGACCGCGCGAGATCCCGGCACAATGCGTGATTTCTTTTCCAGTGCTTCCACATGCTCGGTGTCGGCGGCGGCGAAGAGGTCGAAGGGAGCGCCGTTGTCAATCTGGGTCGCCAACTGCGCGGTAGAGGCGTAACTGAAGACGGGATGAATGCCGGTTTCGGCCTCAAACTGGGGGCCAAGTGTCTGGAAGACGGTGCTCAGATTCGCCGCGGCAGCGATGGCGGCTTCCCGTTTCGCCGTCTGTGCGCCTGCGATGCCGAAAGTGATGAGCGCGGCGGCGGCAATCGCCAGAACCCTCATGAGCCGATTATGGCAGCATTGACCGATTCCTTTTGCTCGCGGGCGGTAATACTGTTTTGAGGGACATGGACACAGATTCGCTGTTGCCTCCGCTGTTCCGTTTCGCCTACCGGATGACGGGGTCGGTGGCGGACGCGGAGGACATTGTGCAGGAGTGTTTTCTCGCGGCGTTGCGCCCGAATTCGGCTTATGACGCCAGCCGCACGCCGATGCGCACGTATCTGTTCGGCGTGGCGCGGAATCAGGCGCTGAAGTTATTAGCAAAGCGGCCAGCAGCGGCAGAGGACGCTTCGCGGGCCTCCGGCGCGCCGTCGCCCGAGCGCGAGGCGCTGGACGGGGAGATGGAGGCGGCGGTCGCGCGAGCCGTAATGCGGCTGCCCGAGGGGCAGCGCGAAGTCCTGATCCTGGCCCATTACGAGGAACTGCCGCTGGCGGAGATCGCGCGAGTGATGCAGATCGAGGTGACGGCAGTGAAATCGCGTCTGCAGAGGGCGCGAGCGCAATTGAAGGAGACGCTCGCGGCGTACGCGGCGGGAACGGAGAGAAGGCGATGAACGATACCGAACTCGACGAGATGCTGAATCAGTGGAAGGCGCCGGAGCCGGGCGCGGAACTGCGCGGGCGCATTCGCGGAATGAAGCCGCATAAGCGGCGATTCGCGTGGCATTCGTGGCATCCGGGCAGGGGGCTGTTTGCCGGTGCGGCGGCCTGCGGTGTGGCATTGCTTGTTCTGGTGGGGATTGCGGCGCCGGAGACGACGGCAGGATCGATTCCGTTCACCGTGGATTCCGAGTACACGCGACATAACCGGGACGGTTCGGCGACGATTACGGAATATCGCACGGAATACATGCGCGATGGCGCGCAAGTAACGCTTTCGAGCAGCTTTCCGGATAATCCGCTGATGACGATTCACAACCGCTTCTTCTATGCGCTCCAGAATCTGATGTATCCGATGGTGCGCGCGGTCCACGGTCCGAACCCACGCGCGATCTCACCGGAGACGGTTGCAAATGATTGCGTGTGGCCGGGAGCGAAAGACCTGAAGGTCATTAGCCACGAGAAAATTTTGGGTTACATGACGGTTGTCTTGCGGCTCCCCAAGCACGCAGGGAACGACGGGCGGGATACGGAATGGCGCGCGCCCGCACTTGGTTGCTTTGTTCTGCGGAGCACCTGGGAGACGGCGGAGACCGACGGGTCTTACCGGCTGACGGACGAAAAGCGGGCGATAAATATCACGATCAATCACGCAAAATAGGAGGGATGGAATCTCTCGCCGGCAAGACAGCTCTGGTTACCGGGGGTTCGCGCGGAATTGGCCGGGCTATCTGCCAGGCCCTGGCGCGCGATGGCGCCAGCATCATCATCCTCCACTACAACAGCAATCTGACAGCGGCGGAACAGACGGCGGAGTCGATTCGCAGTGACGTCCGGCTGGTGCAGGCTGATCTGAGTTCCATCACGCAGATTGAAACGATGTTCGTGGAACTGGCGAACGTCCGGATCGATTTCCTCATCAATAATGCCGGCATCTGGCGGAATACGCGGATGGGCGCGACTACCGCGCAGGCGGTCGATGAGATGCTCCATACCAATCTGCGTGGGCCATTCTGGGTGACGCAATGCGCGCTGCCGCTGCTGAATGATGGCGCGCGTATCGTGAATATCTCTTCGGTTGCCGGGCGCACCGGAACGCGCGGGGGACGAAGCCTCTACGGCGCAACGAAAGCAGCAATCGACAGCCTCACGAAGAGCTGGGCCCTCGAACTGGCGCCGCGGCGGATCCTGGTGAATGCCGTAGCGCCGGGTTACATTACGACCGATATGACGGAAGAATTCTTCACCGACCCGAAGAACCTCGAAAGCGCCACTCGCCGCCAGCCGCTGGGGAAAATTGGCACACCCGAAGAGGTGGCGGACGTGGTGGCGTTCCTTTGCTCCGATGGCGCGCGGTTCATCACCGGCCAAAGCATCAATGTGAGCGGTGGGTCAGTCATTTAGTAGAATGCGAACCTGGAGATTCCGCTATGACACCGACCGAAGTCCTGCAGTTTGCGAAAGAGAACGGCGCGAAGCAGGTGGATGTCCGCTTTGCCGATATCCCGGGGCTGCAGCATCACATCTCGTATCCGATCGGCGAGCTGAGTGAAAGTTCGTTCACCGACGGTTTCGGGATCGACGGATCGAGCATTCGCGGCTGGGCCGCAATCAACGAAAGCGATATGCTGCTGATCCCGGACGCATCCACGGCATTCATGGACCCGTTCATGGAAACGCCGACGCTCGTGATGATCGGCGACGTGCGCGATCCGCTGACGCGGCAGAACTACGAGCGCGATCCGAGATGGATCGCGAAGAAGGCCGAGCTCTATCTGCAGAACACGGGCGCCGGCGATATCGCTTACTTCGGCGCGGAAGCCGAGTTCTTCATCTTCGATAACGTTCGGTTCGACCAGAACGCGCACTCCGGTTTCTATTTCATCGACGCGGAAGAAGGCCGCTGGAATTCCGGGCGCAAGCATAACAACCTCGGTTACCGGCCGCGTTACAAGGAAGGCTATTTCCCGGTGCCTCCGACGGATCACTATCAGGACCTGCGGTCCGAGATGGTGGCGACGATGGAGCGCTGCGGGCTGGTGATCGAGTGCCATCACCACGAGGTGGCCACGGCGGGGCAGAGCGAAATCGATCAGCGCTTCAACACGCTGGTGAAGTCGGCGGACAACATGATGACGTACAAGTACATCGTCCGCAACGTGGCGCATCAGTACGGCAAAACGGTGACGTTCATGCCGAAGCCGCTGTTTGGCGATAACGGCAGCGGGATGCACGTGCATCAGTCGATCTGGAAGGAAAGCAAGCCACTGTTTGCCGGCGATGAATATGCGGGGCTGAGCCGGACGGCGCTGCATTACATTGGCGGCCTGCTGAAGCACGCGCGCGCTCTCTCAGCGCTCATCGCGCCCACCACGAACAGCTACAAGCGGCTGGTGCCAGGTTATGAAGCGCCGGTGAATCTGGCTTATTCACGGCGCAACCGTTCGGCGGCGTGCCGTATTCCCATGTATTCGGCGAGCCCGAAAGCGAAGCGTGTGGAGTTCCGGCCGCCCGATCCGTCGGCAAATCCTTATCTCGCGTTCGCGGCGCTGCTGATGGCGGGCCTCGATGGCGTGCTCAACAAGATCGAGCCGGGCGAGCCGCTCGATAAAGATATCTACGATCTGACGCCGGAGGAAATGAAGTCGGTGGCTTCAATGCCGGGCTCACTCGAAGAAGCGCTGGGTTGTCTCGAAGACGATCACAATTTCCTGTTGAAAGGCGATGTCTTCACCGAAGAGCTGATCGAGACTTTTATCGATTACAAGCGGCGGCATGAAGCGGACGCGGTGCGGCTCCGGCCTCATCCGTATGAATTTTCCTTATACTACGATATTTAGAATATTCCGAATGGTGATGTTACTTCGCGATTAAGTTTATTCGTTCGTGACAGTTGCCAGCTATGCGTTCCGCATATCTGGGGTATTCAAGAATTCTATTTCTCTTGTGGGTTCATACGCCCGTAAACTGGCTGCTTGAGGCCCGGACTGAGGTTCGAAACTGTCCGTCTCATGTCAACCAGATAAGGGAGAAATCACATGAGAGTACCAATTTACCTGCTGGCGATCGTGTCTTTCGCGAGCCTGATGTACGCGGAGGGGCCGGACGATCAGACGCAGGCGCCCGATTCGAGCAGCGCCGCAACGGCAACCCCCGCGCCGGCGCCTGCCCCCAGGTTCGGTGGATTTGTGTTCAGCGGCCTCGTGGACGGCTACGTCAATGACAACACGAATCATCCTTCGGGCGGAGCGCTGGGAGCGTATAACCAACTCCAGAATTTCGACATTATCAACGGGCAGCCGGAGCTGAGCCTCATCAAGTTCACGCTGGACAAATCCGATTCGGTTTTCGGATTTCATTTCGACGTCGGAACGGGCGAGACGATGCGTCTGATTCACGCGACCGATCCTGCCGTGGCAGACCACAAGGCGCTGCGTTACTTCGAGCAGATGTATCTGATCGCGAAGCCGAAGAACATGCGCGGGACTGAGATTGATTTCGGGACGTTTGTGACATCGGCGGGCGCGGAAGTCATTGAGAGCAGCAGCAATTGGAACTACAGCCGCTCGCTGCTGTTCGCATGGGCGATCCCGTATTATCACTTCGGCGTCAAAGTGACGACGCCGGTCAACAAGGTGTGGACAGTCGGGTTACAGCTTGTGAATCCGTGGAATGAGACGGATGGCGGCCATCGGTTCACGAACGTCGGCCTGACGTCGGCGGTGGTGAAGGGACCGTACAACTGGTTTGTGAACTACTATGTCGGCCCGAATAATCCGGTGGTTGCGGGCCTTCCGTCAGGCGGTATCCGGCATCTGGTGGATACGACGCTGCTCGTGAATGCGAATGACAAGCTGAGCTTCTATCTCAACGGCGACTACGGCCGAAATAACGACCCGATCGGCGGGCATGCCACGTGGGGCGGCGTCGCGGCGGCGGCGAAGTATCAGGTGAACAAGAAGTTTGCTCTCACCGGACGCGGCGAATTCTTCAAGGACGCGCAGGGCTTCTCGACCGGCGCGGCGCAGGACCTGGGCGAGTTCACGGGTACCGGCGAATTCAAGATCAACAGCATGCTGATTACGCGTCTGGAAGCGCGGCACGATATTTCGAGCATTCGGTTCTTCAACAAGGGAACGGTCCCTTCGAGCGCTTACGGTGAAACCACCCTCACGCTCGGCTTGATGGTGGTTCTCGGGCCCTACAAATAAATCCCGCCGCGAGGTGGAATTGGAGCGCGGAGTGGAGACACTCCGCGCTTTTTTGCGGTCGCGTGGCAGAATCAAAGCGTGCGATGGCTGGCGGCGCTAATTCCCGCGGTGTTGATTCCAGTAGCTGCGTGGGCGCAGATGGCAGGGATGCCGGGAATGGACAGGAACGCGAAATCGGGAGCCGGCATGGCGGATATGAATCCGGCGGGCATGCAGTCGATGGATCTCGCTTCCGGAACCTCACAGAATCCGCTTGCGTGGCCGATGCCCATGGCGATGTATCACCACGGCCGCTGGAACTTCATGTTCATGGCCAACGCGTTTCTGGTGGAGACGCAGCAATCCGGCCCGCGCGGCGCGGATAAGCTGTATTCGCCGAACTGGCTGATGGCGTCCGCCTCGCATCGTGTGGGGGCGAAGGGCAGCTTCGATACGGAACTGATGCTGAGTCTGGAACCGGCCACGGTCACCAGCCGCCGTTATCCGCTGCTGTTCCAGACCGGCGAAACCGCGTACGGCCAGCCGCTGGTGGATGCGCAGCATCCGCACAATTTCGTGATGGGGCTTGGATTCCGCTATACGCATGAGATTGCGGATCAGACCTTCGTCACTCTCTACGCCGCGCCGGTGGGCGATCCTGCGCTGGGGCCAACGGCTTACCCGCATCGCGCGTCAGCCATGGAACTGCCGCAGGCGTCACTTTCGCATCACTGGCAGGATTCGACGCACATCGCCGATGAAGTCGTGACGCTGGGGATTGCGCACAAGCAATTTCGTCTCGAAGCCAGCGGCTTTCGCGGACAAGAGCCTGGTGAAGATCGCTGGATCATCGAAGGCGGAGCGATCGACTCGTGGTCAGCGCGGGTCTGGTATCTGCCGTCGAAGAACTGGGCGGCGCAGTTTTCGGGCGGGCGGATTGCGCAGCCCGAAGGGCCGGGAACCGGCGATCAGATACGGCTCACGTCGTCAGTGGAATATACGCGCCCGATCGGCGATTCGGCATGGTCCACCAGCCTCATCTGGGGCCGCAATCACGATACCGCGTCGCGGCACAATCTGAATTCGTATCTCATCGAGTCGGTGATGCCGGTTGGCGCGAAGAACTTTCTGACGGGCCGCGCGGAAATGGTGGATAAGGATGAATTGTTCGCCGCGCAGCCTGCAATCGAGTCGTCGCTCGATGCAACCGCCGGCAGCACGTTTCGAATCGGCAGCTATACGGTCGGCTACACGCGCGATTTCGCTGTGTGGGAGGCGCTCGAGACGGGAATCGGATTCAACGTGAGCACGTATTCGCTGCCATCCGCAATCAAGCCTTATTATGGAGATCATCCGGTGGGTGGCAGTGTTTTCCTCCGGGTGCGGCTGAAGGGACATCGCTGAAAAACACATCCATGACCGGCAAACTGATTCTCGCGTCTCTCGCGCTTACGGCGTCGACTTTCGCGGCGTCCGCGGGGGAATTCAGCGGCGTCGTCACCGACACCATGTGTGGATCCAACCCGCACACCAGCATGATGAAAGACAGGACGGATGCGGAATGCGTGCGCGTCTGCGCCCGCGGCTCATTCGCCTACGCGCTCGTGAGCGGCGGCAGCGTGATGAAGCTCAGCGATCAGAAGAGATCGGAGAAGTATGCCGGCCAGAAGGTGCGCGTCACGGGCACGTACGACGAGAAAAGCAAAACGCTGCACGTGGTTTCCATCGCGCCCGAAAACGGTAGCGTACAATAGTCTTTACCCCGTTCCGCAATCTTAAACAACCTGGAGGACATTGTTGGATTCTGCAATCCTGGCTCTGGAAGACGGTACGGTCTTCGAGGGCAGGAGCTTTGGTGCGCCCGCCGAATGCTCCGGCGAAGTAGTCTTCAATACATCCCTCACCGGTTACCAGGAAATCTTCACCGATCCTTCCTACACCGGGCAAATCGTCATTCTCACCAACCCCCAGATTGGCAACTACGGCACCGCTGTTTCCGATAACGAAGCGAAGAAGCCGTGCATTGAAGGTCTGGTAGTTCGCGAATTTTCCGCCGTCACCAGCAACTGGCGCTCGGATACGGAAGCGCGGCAGTTTCTCGCGCAGTCCGGAATTCCGGTGGTCTCCGATCTCGATACGCGCACGCTGGTGAGGCATCTGCGCAGCCGCGGCGTGATGCGGGGCGTGCTCTCGGCGGTTGAAAAAGACGCCGCGAAGCTGGTGGAGAGGGCCCGGCAGATTCCTTCCATGGCGGGGCTCGATCTCGCGACTCGGGTTTCCACGCCGGAACAGTATGTCTGGACCGAAGGCGTTGCGCAGTGCTCGCCCTCGGATCTGGTGGGCGCGGCGGCGGAGCCGAAGCATCACGTGGTCGCCTATGATTTCGGGATCAAACAGAACATTCTGCGGCGGCTGGTGCATTCGGGATGCCGGGTCACAGTGGTGCCATCGCTCACATCCGCGGAAGATGTGATGGCGCTCAGGCCGGATGGCGTATTTCTCTCGAACGGCCCTGGCGATCCCGAGCCGCTCAAGGCGCAGATTGAGAATGTGCGCAAGCTGATCGGCAAGACGCCGATTTTCGGCATCTGCCTGGGGAACCAGATTCTGGGCCTGGCGCTCGGCGGGAAGACTTACAAACTGAAGTTCGGGCATCGCGGGGGCAATCATCCGGTGCTGAACCAGATCACCAACCGGGTGGAAATCACCTCGCACAATCACGGCTTCTCGGTGGATCCCGATTCTTTGAACGCGAACGATGTCGAGATCACGCACGTGAATCTGAATGACCAGACGCTCGAAGGCTTCCGACACCGGCGCGAGAAAGTGTTCTGTGTCCAGTATCATCCGGAAGCGGCGCCCGGTCCGCACGATTCGCATTACCTGTTCGATGACTTTGTAAAGCTCATGGCGGATAAGTAGACGACAGATGCCGCGCAGAAACGACATCAAACGCATTCTCATCATCGGGTCCGGCCCTATTGTGATCGGCCAGGCCTGCGAATTCGATTATTCCGGGACGCAGGCGACCAAGGCGCTCATGGCGGATGGCTATGAAGTGATTCTGGTCAATTCGAATCCGGCGACGATCATGACGGACCCGGAGCTTGCGACCGGCACGTACATCGAGCCGTTGAGCCGGGCCTATCTCGAAGCGATTATCGCGAAGGAAAGACCCGATGCCCTGCTTTCCACCGTGGGCGGACAGACCGGGCTGAATCTTTCGATTGAGTTGTTCGAATCCGGCATTCTCGAACGTTACGGCGTGGAACTGATCGGCGCGAACGTCGGCGCGATCAAGAAGGGCGAGGACCGGCTGCTCTTCAAAGACGCGATGCGGACGATCGGGCTTGAGACGCCTTACTCGCAGCTTGTCACCGATGTGGAAGGCGGCCTTGCTTTCGCCGCGACGCATGGTTATCCCGTCATTCTGCGGCCCAGCTTCACGATGGGCGGCACGGGCGGCGGCATCGCTTATAACCACGAAGACCTGGTTGCGATTCTGGAGCGCGGGCTTGCGCTCTCTCCCGTTCACGAAGTTCTGATCGAAATCAGCCTGCTCGGCTGGAAGGAATTCGAGCTGGAGGTGATGCGGGACAAGGCGGACAACGTCATCATCATCTGTTCGATTGAGAATTTCGATCCGATGGGCGTCCATACGGGCGATTCGATTACGGTCGCTCCGGCGCAGACGCTGACCGATCGCGAATACCAGATGATGCGCGATGGCGCCATTCGCTGCCTGCGCGAAATCGGCGTCGATACCGGTGGATCGAACGTGCAGTTCGCAATCAATCCCGCGGACGGCCGTATGGTCATCATCGAGATGAACCCACGCGTGTCGCGCAGCTCGGCGCTGGCTTCGAAAGCCACGGGCTTCCCGATTGCGAAGATCGCCGCGAAGCTCGCGGTCGGCTATCGGCTGGATGAAATCCGCAACGACATCACGAAGGTCACGCCGGCGTCATTCGAGCCGACCCTGGACTACGTGGTCGCGAAGATTCCGAAGTGGGCGTTCGAGAAATTTCCCGGCGCCGACACCACGCTGGGAACGCAGATGAAATCGGTCGGCGAGGTGATGGCGATTGGCCGCACGTTTAAGGAAGCCCTGAGCAAGGGTATCCGGAGCCTCGAAACCGGTAAGAAATTCGGTACCGATCACTTCGATCCGGAGCTCATTCCGAACAAGCTGATCACGCCCACGCCGGACCGGCTGAACTATCTGCGGTTTGCGCTGGGGCAGGGTTATACGGTCGAGCAGATCCACGATATGACCTCGATCGACCCGTGGTTCCTCGAGCAGGTGCGGCAGATCGTGGCGTTTGAAAAAGGCCTGGATGGCGGTTCGCTGGAAGCGGCGGACCGGCAACTGCTGCTCGACGCCAAACGTCTGGGCGTGTCGGACACGCAGATGGCGAATTCCTGGAACTCGACCGAGATCGCGGTTCGCCAGAAGCGCAAAGAGCTGGGTGTGAAGGCGGTTTTCAACCGAGTAGACACCTGCTCGGCAGAGTTCGAAAGCTTCACCCCCTATCTCTATTCGACTTACGAAACTTCGTGCGAAGCGGAGCCGACGAATCGGAAGAAAGTCATGATTCTCGGCAGCGGTCCGAACCGGATCGGGCAGGGGATCGAGTTCGATTACTGCTGCTGCCATGCGTCGTTCGCGTTGCAGGATGAGGGCGTCGAGTCGATCATGGTGAACTGCAATCCGGAGACGGTTTCGACGGACTATGACACGAGCGACCGCCTCTACTTCGAGCCGCTGACGCTCGAGAACGTTCTCAATATCGTCGATACCGAGAAGCCGAGCGGCGTGATTGTGCAGTTCGGCGGGCAGACGCCGCTGACCCTGGCGTTGCCGCTGAAGAAGCTCGGAGTGCCGATCATCGGCACCGATCCCGAAAGCATCGATCTCGCGGAAGACCGCAAGTTGTTCGGCAGGCTGCTCGATGATCTGAAGATTCCGTCGCCTGAAAACGGCACCGCGACCAACGTGGACGAAGCTGTCGCGATCGCAAAACGCATCGGTTATCCGGTGCTGCTGCGCCCCAGTTACGTGCTGGGCGGGCGCGCGATGGTGATCGTTTATGACGAAGACAGCGTGCGGCGTTACATGCGCGAAGCCGTGAGCTTTTCGCAGGACCGTCCGGTACTGGTGGATCGCTTCCTGGAGGATGCGGTTGAAATCGACGTGGACGCTCTGTGCGATGGCGAGGAAGTGCTGATTGCGGGTATTATGGAGCACATTGAAGAGGCAGGCATTCACTCGGGCGACAGCTCGTGCGTGCTGCCGCCGGTGTCTCTCAGCGATGCGGCGATCAAAACGATTGAAGAATATACCGTGAAGCTGGCCCGGGGGCTGCATGTGGTGGGCCTGATGAACGTGCAGTATGCGATCAAGGACGGCACGGTGTATGTGCTGGAAGTGAATCCGCGCGCCTCGCGAACCGTGCCATACGTCAGCAAGGCGACCGGCGTGCCGCTGCCTAAACTCGCCGTACAGCTTATGCTCGGCAGGAAGCTCCATGAAGTCACGCACCATCGCGGACGTTTGCCGGTGCCGCTGATGTTCGTGAAGTCGCCGGTTTTTCCGTTCAACAAGTTTCCCGGTGTGGACCCGGCGCTCGGTCCCGAGATGCGGTCCACGGGCGAGGTGATGGGGGTCGGTCAGAATTTCGGTGAGGCATTTGCGAAAGCGCAGTTGAGCGCGGGCACGCCGCTGCCGGAAAAGGGAACGGTCTTCATCAGCGTCAACAGCCGGTATAAGGACGTGGTCGCGCCCATCGCGCGCCGCTTCGCCGAACTCGGCTTCGATCTGGTGGCAACGCGCGGCACCGCGGCCTATCTGCAGGCAGCGGGGCTGACCTGCAAGACCGTGTTCAAGGTGAACGAAGGACGTCCCAATGCGGTGGATCTGCTGAAGGCCGGCGCCATCCAGCTGGTTGTCTACACCACGACCGGCGCGCTTTCGTTCGAAGACGAGAAGTCGATCCGCCGCGCGGCTGTGCAGTACCGCGTACCGTGCATCACGACGCTGAGCGGCGCGCGCGCCGCGGTGGAAGCGGTGGCGTCACGCCAACGCGATCCGATTCGCGTGTGGAGCCTGCAGGAGATTCACGCGAAGGCCGCCGATCCGTCAGCGTAGCGGCGCTAGTGTGGCCGCGTGATCCTTCGTCACGAGCACCCGCCACACGCGGCGATTCGGATAGTAGCGGATTAATTCTTCGTTTCGCGCAGGTCCCATGTAGCGAGCCCACACAATGCGGGCGTGATCGATATCGGGTTCGTTGTAAACCCATTCGAACGTATCGTAGGTTTTCAGGTTATAGCTGACGAAGACGAGGTGGTCTCCGGGAATCGCCGCCAGCTGCTGCGCGATGGGTGCGCGGTCTTTGACGCGGACTTCCGTGCAGCACCACGAAATGAAGTTTGGCTGCCGGGGAGGCGGCCCGCCGGGCGAGAGGGTGGCGGCATGGGCGATGATCAGCACGCCGCTGACCGGGATCGCGAAACGCGCAATTGCAGAGCCGATGCGGGACTGCGCAAGATAGCGAAGCCCCTGCACGATGAACAGAAACGACACGGCCGCGATTGGCGACCAATAGTGCGGATACGCGCTTTGTTCCGTCATCACCGCAAGTGTCACTACGGCGCCGGCGATCCAGGTGTCGCGCGCACGGCGCCATTTCAGGATGCGCGCGGTGAAAAGAAAAATCGGCGTCAACGTGATGCCTATTAGAAACTGCCACCAGTGTGAATAGTGAACCAGAAGCCCGATCGGAAGCTCGGCGGGCACGGTGATCTGGCGATGCTCGGCTGTTTCGAAATCCTGATACAGCGCGAATTCCGGATGCCGGTAAGTAATCTGGCGCACTTTCATCCACGGCAGTGTCGTTGGCCAGCCGTATACCTGCTGGTTGAGCTGATAAGGCATGGTGAAGGAGTGGCCGGTGACGGCCTTCCATTCACGGGTAAGAGCCACGCCGAACACGGTGAGCAAGGCGGCGACGATCGCACACGCCTGGAGAACCTGACGGCGAGGCACGAACACCCGCGCGCGCCACAACAGCATGAACACCAGCACTGCCCCGAGCACTGCTCCTTCGTAGGGACGAGTGCTCGCGAGCAGAGCCAGACCGGATGCAAAGATCAGTGCCGGAATCGGCTTCCACGTTCTGAGCAGCCGCGGATAAGCCCCCAGTACCATCGCCCCGCCCAACGCGCCCGCGCTGCCACCCCAGTAGCTATCGTTCCAGTAACTGGCGGCTCCGATTCGAACCGCCGCGAATAAGCCGCCAAACAGCGCCCAGCCTGGCGGTAAGTACGCGCGCAGAAACCAGGTGAGTGTGCCGCAGAACAAAGCCGTCGAAAGCACCACGCCCCAGAACAAATCGCCGAACAGTAGCTGACCGAGCGCGAGGAAGCATGCCTGCCCCGGCATGTACATCGAGCTGTACGTTGGCTGCGAAAGGATATGGATCGATTCAAAATGCTGCCACAGTGGATGGGCGGGATTCGCCAGTCTGCCGAGGAGGAATGTCTTTGCGAGCAGGATATGGCTGAATTCGTCGGGCACGACCGGATGCGGGATCGGAATCCACGGAAGCAGACCGACGCGAAGAACAATCGAAGTCACGGCGGGAATGAGGAAGGCAAGCCACGGATTGGATGTCCACTTCGGGGGACGCATCTTCCGGGTAAAAAAACCGGTCGCGAGGACGGCGACAAACAGCAGGGCTTCCAGCCACAGGAGATCAATATCTCGGAATGCGGCGGCGCAGATCGCTGCCGAAACGAGCAGGAGCAGGCCGATGATGCGCACGGAGCCAGCATACCCCGTTAGACATAACTACGTCATTAGTCTCGTTGGTTATCGTAATAACTCCTGTTAATAAGTGATGACACGGAGAGGTTTGCCGGAGTTTTCGCCGCGACATCGCCTGGGTCGGCGGATCGGCGTTTCGCACCTCGCTCTCAATTCGTCGCGAGGATAGCGACCGATGGTTCAGAAGTGGCGGCGACTACATCGGTGGGACGGTGTGAAGAGCGGTTAAAGTGCTTTTCCAGCAGGTTCCAGGAACACCAACCAACACACCAGGATAACGCCAGGCCCGGGCCAGTATCCGTGAGGCATCCATGATCTGGCGGCCTCCCGAAGCTGTCCCGCGAAGATCGGATGCAGGACATAAATCGCGAAACTGTACTTCCCGAAGGACCGGAGGGGCGACAGACGCAATAAACTGACCCAAAAATGCGGCGAGCCGGAATAGAGCCGCGCGCAGAGCACCAGGAATCCGAAGGTAATGGCGAAGGCGGAATAGCCAAAGCGCACCACACCATCGAGACTCGGGATAGCGGCGTAAAGAGGCGGGGTGCGGCAATGGAATCACCGGCGCCGACCAGTTCCAGGTGGCGCTCACGGCGTGTTCCCGAGGTTATCAAAAACTCCTCGGGAATTCTCGCTCTCAATGGTTATTCAACCTTCTTCAGTAGCCGAAAAACGAAGGCCCGGGCCCGAAGGCTCAGGGCCAGAATCGTATCAAGGCACTTCTGCGCGCATAAATTGACTTACCCGGCTGAGAACTTAGCCGAATGCAAGGGCATGTGCTTACTTCAGTTAATACGCACTTAATAACCGCCGATTTCATATCCACTATGAATCTGGACGCATGAACGCGCTTCATGACACAGTCAAAGTGTGCCCCTGAAACAGAGCCGGAATCCGCAGGCGGCCGCACCTTCGATGAAGACGCGAGCCCGCGTGGTCGCGCTCCCGCGCTTCGAGGATCATGGTGATCAGATTTGCGAATGGCTCTCAGCGCTGACCGCGGAATCGCCGTCCCACCGCCGTGTCAATCGCGTGATCCGGGAGATACGCCGGACGGAAGCCGAAGCAAGCCGTATCCGCAACAGCGCGCGTCATAACAATCTTGCCGTGTTCCTGGGTCACGCGGCGCATTCGCTCGAGTGCGCGGAAATCCCTGGCGCACGCTATATCCTGATGATGGCGCACGCGCTGCTCTCAGCACGCGCGATTAACGAAGGAAGTCCCGAGGAAGCCGGAGTCGTGCTTCAGTTGCCGCGGCGCAGCGCCGCCACTGGAGTAGTGGATACCGCAACCGGAATCGTGGCCGGATAGCTGCTGCGTCCGTCGAGATAGACGATTACGGTCTGCGCATCGCCTCCCGGCTCATCGGCATTCAGCAGGAGGCCCACCTGATAAATTCCCGGCGCACTCTGCTGTACGGAGAGCACTGAGTGTTGTAAACCGTTGACGCTTACCTGTACCCGATCGGGCGAAATCGTGGTGCCGTCGGGAGCGAAGCCGGTGAGGCTGATTGTCAGTAACCCGCTCGGAATGGCGGGTGCGGCTGCGCTGATCGCGACACTCGCGCTATTCACGATCGAAGCGATTGTCGCCGGCTGGCTGTCGATATTTACGGTCACCGGGAAGGCGGCTGTCACGCCATTGACGAGTTGCAACTCGCACGGTCCGGGCGCGAGATCGCCGGGAATCTGCAGATTGATCTGCGTTGGCGAACTGAAAAGGATCTGCGCGGCCTCGCCATTGAAGGTTATCGCGGGAGCCGCTCCGTCTGCCGCGAGGTTCGTTCCATAAAGACTGACGATCGCGCCAGCGTACACGCCATTCAGCCCAGGCAGCGCATTGATCAGGGCCGGAATCGGCGCGGGAAGACCGGCGACCGCGGCCGTCACGTGGAAGCCCGCCGTCGCGGTCACCATCCGAAATCCATTGAACACGCTGACGTCCGGATCCGAGAGCGCCGCCCCTGCCGCCACCGAAACATCGGCCTGCAGGTGATTCGCATCCAGCACGAAAATCCTTCGTACCGTGACATCGCTTGTGCCGAAGCCGACCGACGCTTTGCCCGCCGCGAACTGGAAACCGCTGCCCGTGATATTCACCCGCGCTTCCGCGCCGGCCGGCAGGGATGCAGGCTCGATCGAGACGATTGTGGGGACAGGCGAATCCGGATACGTATACGTCGGCGGCTGACTTGCCTGCACGAACTGCGAATTTTCCCCATCCGCGTTGTAGACGGTAAGAACAACAGTCGCACCCGCCTCTCCCGCGGGCGGCGTTACGACCGCCGTTCCCTTCGCCGGATCATCCGCCTGAATCGACACAATCGTTGCCGGGAGCGAGCCGAAATAAATTGCGCTTCCCGGCGACCAGTTCGTGCCGGTGAGGGTCACGGTTCCATCGCCGTTACCCGTCACCGAATCGATTGTTGGCGGATCGGAATCGGTCGTCTTCGCCGCCGATGGCAGTACATGCAGAAATCCCGGTGTGTTGAGTACCAGATGCTGCGGACCATTCGAGCCGAACGGCAGGAAATTGACATCGAGCGCGATGTACGTGAAGCCAGACGCCGCATACGGCCGGACCCCGTCGGTCAGCACCGCAAGCGAGGCGCCCAGAAAAGACGCGCTCAGCCCCGGCGCCAGGCCGTCCGAGCCAAGACCCGCGCCCGAAGCGACCACCGTGGCTTTGCCAGCCCGACGATTCAGATAGGCCGGTTTCACCGCGACGGTGTTGTTGTTGAAGTAACTATAGAGCGAAACGTCGTAGATCGGCAGCGTGGGAAGCTTCGTGAGCCCGATATCGATACCGCTGGTCACCTCACCGGCCTTCACCCCAACCGGCGTCGCCGAGACCAGGTCGGTCGCGCCTGGATAGAACAGCGTATTGGTCGGTCCCGAGGCGGCCGCCACGGTTCCATCGGCATTCCAGGGCCCCTGAATATCGGCATCGGGCGGAAGCGCATGCGCATAGACGTAATATTGGCCCGGCTGCACGCCGTCGATCCGGTAGGTGCCATCGGGATTCGTGAAGGCGCTCACCGCCCCCGCGCCCGCCCGGATCGCTACCACCGATTCCAGATGCAGGCCATTGCCATCAGCGGTGATGCGGCCCGTAATACTGCCCGTCTTCGCGAACTCCGCATTGGGATAAAGCGCGGAGAGGCCCGCGATATCGTCGGCATCTATCGGCTGCGCGTGGGACACGGCGGATGTCGTTGCGGTCGACATCGCCGAGGAAGTAAACGTATGCTGCAGGCCGAGTGCGTGGCCCATCTCATGGACGAGCACGAGTAAGAACGATTCGCGGTAGCTCGGGAACGGCGCCGTAATCCCGTTGATGTTGATGTGGACCGCCGCGCGCGTGATCGGCACCCAGGGGGTTCCCGTTGCGGGAATTACCGGAGAGGCAACCACGGTCGGACCGCCGAATCCGAGGAGGCCGGGCGCGAGGTCTTCAAACACCACGTCAGCCGCGGGCGCGTTCTGCGGGGTTCCGTCGTGCTCGAATCCGCCGAAGCCTACCCGCAGGCTGGAGGAAGTCACGCCATTCCAGACCTGAGTAGCCTGACGAATCTGGCTGACTACGGACGCGAAGTCATCGTTTGGCCCGAACGAGGAGGGCCCGGATTCGGAAACAAAAAACCAGACCGTATTGTTCGGCAGTGCCGCCAGATCGAACTTCGCGGGCGCGGCGCCGGCTGCCAGGTAATACATGAACGGGTAATAGGCGGCGGCTGGAAGCGCCAGAATGGCGGCCAGGGCAGGAATTGCAAGACGCCGTCTCACTGGGCTGCCTCCGGTCCGCGGCGTACGCGCGCCTTCATCTGGGTGAGGCCCATCCGCACGGCCCGATCCGAAACCCGCCGTCCCGAGGCATCCACCATCAGTTCGCCACTTTGCCGCCGGTGCGCGACAATCGAGCCATCAGTCTCGCCAGAAACCTCGAAGATCCCCTGCGTCAGTCCTAAAGTCTGGATCATCCCGGTGCTGGGTGACTTCCACAGAAACAGAACATATTCGCTGCCGACCTTCAGTTCCGGCACGCCGGGAAATTCCTGATGCTGTCCATTCGCCGTGCCCCCCGGCATCGCGACCTCGGACAACGCGCTGCCTTTCCATACTTCGCTGACCTGTAATTGGTAGTGCGTGTATATGGTGGGCGTCCCTGAGGCGGTGCTGACGGCGGCGGAAACACCTGTCACCCGCGCCCGAACTACGGCTGTCGCAAGATTGGTCATCTGGTCCATGGAAAGCTGCTGCAGCGTCGCCGCCTGGACTAAAGACGGGGCGAGAGACGCACTGAGCGCAAGGACGGGGAGAAGGTGTATTTTCCTGAACATCGGAAGCGCCCAAAAGAGCAGGTAGCGTACCCTTTCGCGTGCTTGATCGGATTGGACTTAGACGGCTGGCGCCACAGATGTGGTTCCACTGAGACACGGTCGTGAGACAGGGTGTCCCAGGCTACCGGTCTTCACGCACTACAAGAATAGGTACGTTCAGGGCGTGGCGAACGGGATCGATGGTCGTCCCAAAGATCAGGTCTTTCAGGCGCCGGTGGCCGTGGGCGCCCATGACCAGCAGGTCCGCATTGATCTCCCGGGCATAGGCCACGATTTCGGTGCGCGGGCGGGAACCGTGCCGGATGGCGGTCTCGACGTCGAGGTTCATCGCGGTGAGTGCGGAGACCAGGCGATCCAGATACATGCGGCCGGCTTCCACTTCGGCCGTGGAAGCCTCCGAGCCGTACATCTGGCTGGTGACGCCCTCTTCCACATGCAGCAGATAGAGCCGTGCGCCGTCGCGCTTCGCGATACCGGCGGCATGGCTCAGGGTCAGCCGGTCGAGCCGGGAGTGATCGAGCGGAACCAGAATGCGGCGGTAACTCTGGAGGGTGACGAGATCCCGGGTCTGCTGCTCCACTCCCAGAGTCGCGATTTTGGATTCATCACGACGGAATGGCTGCAGCGTGATCGCCCCCAGCAGCACGATCATTCCGACACATATGACGCCGCAGAGAGTCCACACGAGGGGCGCGAACCGTCCCGCGTCGTTACCCCATTCCACGATTGTCTGCGCCGCGAGCCAGATGTTCAGCCCGAGGACGATCACGGCGGTGACCCAGCCCGCCACGCGAATCTTCCACCCGCTGGCGAATTCACCCATGCGGTTCCGATCGTTGGTGAACTGCAGCAGCGGGATGATGGCGAACGGAAGCTGGAGGTTCAGTACCACCTGGCTCAGGACGAGGAGTTGCAGAGTTCCGCGGTTGCCCGCCAGCCAGATAGCCACGCCGGCGGGAATGATCGCGAGTGCCCTCGTTGCCAGCCGCCGCAGCCAGGGCCGCACCCGGATATTGAGAAAGCCTTCCATGACGATCTGGCCCGCCATAGTGCCGGTCAGTGTGGAAGACTGCCCGGAGGCGAGCAACGCCACGCCAAACAGCTTCGCCGCCACCACGGTTCCCATCAGCGGCGTCAGAAGCAGATAAGCCTGCTGGATCTCGGTCACGTTCTTGTGGGCCTGGAAGAAAACGGTTCCCGCCAGAATCAGGATGGCGCCGTTGACGAACATGGCGCCGTTCAGCGCCAGCACGCAATCGATCAGATTGAAACGGCACGCGTCGCGCTTTTCCTTCACGCTGCGTCCAATACGCCGCGTCTGCACGAGCGCTGAATGCAGGTAGAGATTGTGCGGCATCACCGTCGCGCCCAGCATCGCGACGGCTATGAGCAGGGTATTGCGGTCGATGGTGGGAATCAGCCCGGCGGCGACGCTCAGATAATCCGGCTTCGCAAGCACAATCTCCACCGCGAAGCACCCGGCGATCGTAATGACGAGCGCCAGAATAAACGCTTCGAGATAACGGATCCCGGCCTTCTGGAATCCGAGCACGAGCAGCGTATCGAGCGATGTCACAGCCACGGCCGCGAGCAGCGGCATATTGAACAGAAGGTTCAGGGCGATGGCCGCGCCCAGCACCTCCGCCAGATCGCAGGCCACGATAGCGATCTCGCAGAGAAACCAAAGCGACACATTCACGGCGCGCGGATAGGATTCACGGCAGGCCTGCGCGAGGTCGCGTCCGGTGACAATGCCGAGCCGCGCGCTCAGCGTCTGGAGCAGCACCGCCATGAGGTTCGACATGACGAGCACCCACAGGAGCTTGTACCCGAAGCCTGCGCCGCCCACAATGTCGGATGCCCAGTTGCCGGGGTCCATGTAGCCGACGCTGATGAGGTAGGCGGGGCCGGCAAACGCGATCATGCGCCGCAAGATGGCAGGCTGGTCCGTCCGCACGCTTTCGTGAACATCGGCGAGCGATCGCGTCTCGACTGGATTTTCGGACAACATGCCTAAGTTACAAATGTATCGCTTACAGGCGGTCTGCGGGTTCGGGCGCGCTTGCGGGACAGCCGAGGGATTTCTTCCAGGCTAATATGTACGGAAGGGCTGAAAATGCGAAAATCCGTTCTGATTCTGGCCGCGATACTGCTGATTGCGCTTGCATCGTGCACGGCATTCGACCCGGAAGGCCGCCTGCAGAACGCGATGAACGCGATCTCGGCCGATTCTTTACTGACAGAAATCAAGATCCTCTCCTCGGATAATTTCGAAGGCCGCAAGCCCGGCACGCCCGGCGGGAAAAAGGCGGTTGAATATATGGAGGACCAGTTTAAGAAACTCGGTCTGAAACCCGGTAATCCGAACGGGACTTATCGGCAGGATGTGCCCCTGGCGGGCATTGTCTCGAACCCGACAGCGGAATTCACGGTCAATGGCCGTCCGCTGCCCGCGCAATTCAAGAAAGACTTCATCGCATTTTCGCAGCACTACACATCCCTTGTGGATGTGAAGGCGAGCGATATCGTTTTCGTGGGTTACGGTGTTTCGGCCCCTGAATACAACTGGGACGATTACAAGGGCGTCGACGTCAAGGGCAAGACCGTCCTGATGCTGGTCAATGATCCGCAGATTCCCGACCCGAACGACCCGACCAAACTCGACGATTCAATGTTTAAAGGCCGCGCGATGACTTACTACGGGCGCTGGACGTACAAGTATGAGATCGCCGCGGAAAAAGGCGCCGCCGCCGTGATGATCATTCACGAAACGCCGATGGCGGGATATCCGTTTTCGGTGGTGGTGGATAGCTGGAGCGGCGAAAACTTCACAATCCAGCGTCCGGATAACAACGAGCAGACCGTCCCCGTCGAGGGCTGGTTCACTTATGACAAGGCCGCGGAGCTTTGCAAGGCGGCGGGGCTGGATCTGGCGGTCCTGAAGAACAACGCGCTCCAGCGGGATTTCAAGCCGGTACCGTTGCCGGGCGCGAAGGCGACGTTTCATATCGAAAACACGCTGCGGAAAATCCAGTCGCAGAACGTGGTGGCGAAGCTGGAAGGCAGCGATCCGGCGCGCTCAAACGAATATGTCATCTACACGGCGCACTGGGATCATCTGGGATGGGATACCTCGCTTGAGGGCGATCAGATTTTTAACGGCGCCGCCGACAATGCCTCCGGTTCCGCGGGACTGATTGAAATCGCGCGGGCGTTTACGAAGCTGTATCCGAGGCCGAAGCGCTCCATCCTCTTTCTCTCCGTGACGGCGGAGGAGCAGGGGCTGCTCGGCGCCGAATACTATGCCGAAAACCCGCTTTATGACCTGAAGTACACTCTCGCCGATATCAATATGGACGGTCTCAATCTCTGGGGCAGGACCAAAGATATGGTGCTGATCGGCCTGGGCAACTCTGAACTGGATGACATTGCGGCGGACGTGCTGAGATCGCATGGCCGCGTTGTCAAAGGCGATGCCGAGCCGGAGAAGGGCTACTTCTACCGCTCAGACCATTTCGAATTCGCGAAGCAGGGAGTTCCGGCGCTCGACCCCGACGCAGGCACCGATTTCATCGGCAAGCCCGCGGGATATGGCAAAGCGAAGCGCGAATACTATACCGAGCACGATTATCACAAGCCCTCCGATGAAGTGAAGCCGGATTGGGACCTTTCGGGCGCGGTGGAAGACCTCCAGGTTTTCTTTCAGATCGGCAACCATATTGCCGATGGAGCATACTACCCGCTGTGGAAGCCGGGGACGGAATTTAAAGCGAAGCGCGATGAGATGATGAAAAAGTAGGGAGTCATCATCATGGCGATCCACGGCCACATCTTTCATAATGGCGAAATCCGCGAGGTTGCCGAACCCCTGCTGCGGGTGGGGCAGGTCGGTTTACTCTCCGGATGGGGCGTGTTCAGTACGCTTCGCGTCCGGGATGGAGCGCTGTTCGCGTTCGAACGCCATTGGGCGCGCATGATGCGTGACGCGCGGCTACTCAGTGTCACTATGCCCGATGACTCGCGGCGGCTCGAACAGCAGCTTATGCGCCTTGTGCGGGCCAACGGTAAGCCGAATTGTACGCTGCGCCTGGTTGTGGTCCGAAATGTTGGCGGGATGTGGGCCGGAAATCCGGCCGGCGGCCCCCCCAGCGACGTGATTGCCCTGACCGCCGATTCGAAGGACTGGGGCGACAGCGTGCGGCTCACGGTGCAGCCGAATGCGCGCTACGCCGCGAACGAATTCGCCGGTGCGAAGATTCTTTCCTGGGGCGCGAATCTCGTCTGGGCCGAACGAGCGCAGCGGCATGGTTTCGACGAAGCGATTCTGTTGAACGAGCACGGGCGCGTGGCGGAGTGCACGTCCGCCAATATCTTTGGCGTGTTCGGGAATGACGTGTGGACGCCGCCGGTGAGTGACGGCTGCCTGCCAGGCATTACACGCGAAGTACTGCTGAATGAGATCCACGTTCCCGGTGTGCGGATTTTCGAGCGCGGCATGACCATCGCCGATCTGGAAGCCGCGGACGAAGTCTGCATTACCTCCACCACGCGCGATCTGCTGCCCGTGCGTGAGATCTCCGGCAAGGCGCTGGGGATGAAGGCAGAGGTGCGCGAGCGCGTAACCGAAGCGTTCCGGCGCTTCATGCAGGAGGACATCGCGCGCCGGGGCCCTGTATTGGTGTGAACGATGGCTCTTGCCTGTCCCAAATGCGGCAGCCGCGATCTGCGGCCATCGCAATATCAGAATTCGCAGGAGCGGTGGAACGCTTTCCGCTTCATCTCGCCGCTCCGGTGCAGGGACTGTAAGACCCGCTTCGTCTCCCGCACCGTCTTTCCCGAAGATCTTCTCTATGCGCGTTGCCCGAAATGCGACCGCATGGACCTGAACAGCTGGAACGAAAAACGGTCGACCACTTCGCGCTGGACCATGCTCAAGCTGCAACTGGGCGCTTACAAGACCCGATGCGAGTATTGCCGGTACGACTTCGCCAGCTTCCGGAAGCGCAAAGAGACGTTCACGTTCAGCAGGTGGCGGAAACGGAATCCAGATCGTGTAGCGGAGAAGCCCATGGGAGAGACTCAGCCGGCGGATCCGCAAAAGCTTCCCGATAACCGCACAGCAGCGAGCTGAAAAGACGCCCAGGGTTCACGGCACGATTCAGCGACCCGTCTGCATGCGGACGTTCGCTCCGCGGCATAACGGTCAGGTTCAGTCTCCGGTCACTCGCCATCGCCGCTTTTCAGCGTGCGACGGGTCACAGCTGCCCGGCCCGCACTCCCCTGCCATCGTTATGCCGGAACCGGAAACTCGATACGGTCTTTCACTCGCTCGCAACGACGCTTTCGCCACCATTGCGAGGTCCATGTTCCTGACCTGCACCTTCGCTTCCACACCAAAAACCGCTGCGGACCCGTTCGATCCCCGGCTCCTTCGCTCCGTTCGGTTTCGAGGCCGAACCGGGGCGATCTCAACACCCGGAACCCGTTTCCCGCGCCGATTTCCGGCGCTCCCGATTCATCCCCGGCCTCCACTCCCCTTCAGGTCCTCTATGGAACCTTCCGGATCGAAGCGTTCAACCGGTTCCCGTTTCGGGAAGCCCGCCCTGCCTGGCGTTCGATTGCCTGTTGCTCCCCGCCGCGTCCTCTTTCGATTCCGCTTCGGATCAGCGCTTCAGACTCGCTTCGCCCTGCCGGGCTATCGTTCCGTAAACCCTGGAACTGAGACTGATGATAGACAAACTACGGCCCGGCGTCAAAGGAAAAACGAACCCAATTTTAGGTTTCAACAGCTTTTTAAAGCATTTGTTTTCATGCTGTTGAACATGCGGGTCTGTGACTTCTCTGTGCATAAACCAGCCGGGCTTGAATATGTTTGAGAGGTTGCGTTGCTGGTGGAATTCAGCCAGCATGGTGGCGATGCCACCAGTTCAGCCGTCCGCCGCATATTGATTTTCAGACACTTAGCGATGGCCCGCCGGGTGCTTCGCAAAGAGCGTATGCTGCGAACCCATTCTCTTCCCGCTCTGCTGCTCGCGGCCGCTTCCGTCACGGGTCTTGTGGCGCAGGAGTCGGCCAATCCCCGGTTCAACGATCCGCCGCCTCCGCCCGCGGGTGAGGCTGCCGCACCCGAAGCCGCGATTCCAGCCACGCTGACGCTGCCGCCCGGTGCCTTTGTGACGATCCGGGTGAACCAGTGGCTTTCGTCAGACCGGAATCAGGCCGGCGATACGTTTCATGCGACTCTGGCACAGCCGCTGATCGTCAATGGCGTGGTGGTAGCCCGCAGAGGGTCCACTGTGATGGGCCGGGTGAGCGACGCCCAGAAAGCGGGACGTGTGCAGGGGACGTCGAAGCTGGGGCTGCAACTCACCAGTCTCTCGCTGGTGGACGGGCAGCAGGTTTCCGTTCAGTCGCAGGTGATCGATCGCAATGGCCGCGATTCAGTAGGCAATGACGCGGTGGCGATAGGGGCAACCACAGGCATTGGCGCGGCAATTGGCGCCACGGCCGCCGGCGGATCGGGCGCGGCGATCGGCGCCGGCGCTGGCGCGCTGGCCAGCACGCTGGGAGTGCTGCTGACCCGCGGCCGGCCTACCGAAGTCTACCCGGAGACGATGCTGACGTTCCGTCTGGACTCACCGGTGACGATCTCCACGGCTCAGGCTCCGGCGGCGTTCCACTACGCGAGTCAGGAGGACTATGGGACCGGTGAACCGCGCCTTGCGCAGCAGCGGCCTCCCCGGCCCGTTGGCCCGCCGCCGGTGGTTTATGGCGCGCCCTATCCATACCCTTATCTCTATCCGTACTATGGCCGCCCGTATTATGGGCCGGGCCTCTCGGTCTACATCGGACCGGGCTACTACGGACACTACCGAGGTTACCGTCGCTGGTAAGTCAGAAGGCGACTCAAAAGAAAACGGCCACGGGTCCTGGGGAGAGACTCGTGGCCGTTTTTGTTTTCCGCGTAAAATGGGTTTCTCCGATGCCCGACCTGAGATACCCAATCGGACCTTTTGCGCCGGGGCCGCCGCCCACCCCCGGCGAGAGGGATCGGCTGTTGTCGCAACTGGCCGAGGCGCCGGGCCGCTTGCGGGCTGCCGTGGCGGGGCTGTCCACCGATCAACTCGATACTCAGTACCGCGCCGGCGGCTGGACCGTGAGGCAGGTGATCCATCACTTTGCGGACGCGCAGATGAACTGGTATCTGCGCACGAAGCTCGCCCTCACCGAAGACGAGCCCGTCGTGAAGCCATACGATGAAGTTCGGTGGGCCGAACTGCACGACGCGCAAACCGCCGCACCCGAGCCCTCCCTGACGCTTCTCGATGGGCTTTATCGCCGATGGGTGGAGCTGTTCCATTCGCTCTCGGAAGAACAATGGAAGCGCAAACTGATTCACTCCGATCGGGGAGAATTCGCTCTGGACGCCGCACTCCCGATGCACGTCTGGCACGGGAAGCACCACACGGCGCACATTGTCGATCTTCGAACCCGAATGGGCTGGTAGCCGGATGCGGGTTTTACATCGTCAGATGGTCAACGACAGCTGACACGTGCTGGGGCGAGCCGCTGAAGATTGCCGGCGGGCGGCGGTAGCGCAGCATTTGCCGGTAGAGATAATCGGCGAGATCCGCGTTGATCCCCCAGCCGGCGAGATAGGAGAGCCGGAGGTTGGAGTCTGTGTTGAGCGGTGAGTTGGCCACCCAGGGCTGCAGGTCGGCAGCGGTGCCCGTGTAAGTGGAGAAGAGATCGCCGACCGTTTCAATGCCGATCTCATGCAGGGACTGCCGCACGGTGGCGTGTTCGTCGCGGTCGTACTTTTCCTGGGCTTTATCGAGATCGATGTGGAGCGGATCGAGCTGGCCCATGAACACCATGTCGTAGCCAAGGCCGTCGCGCGTGTTCGACCAGACGCTGCCGTTCGGGAAGGCCTTGAAGAACGTGGCGAGCTCGCTCTTGAACGTGGGCTCGTCGGTTTCATAGAGGGGCACGTAGAGCGTGAAGATGCCGCCGGGGTTGAGATGCCGTTTCACGGACTCGTAGTATTCGACCGAATAGAGTGCGGCGGTTCCTTTGACGAAGACATCGAGGGGGTCGGACGCAATGATGTCGTACTTATCGTTGGTCGTCATCAGATAGTGGCGGGCGTCGTCATAGACGATGCGGGTTTTGGGATTGTTCTTGACGGCGTAGTTCTGCGGCGCGAAAAACATGGTGGAGGCAGGCGGGATCACGGGCTCAATCTCACATACCGTAATATGTTCGATTCCCGGGTAACGCGTGAAAGAACCGGCTGACACGCCCGCGCCGAAGCCGATACCGAGCACCGATTTCGGATTCGGGTGCAGGATGGCGGCGAGATGGCCGACCATACGCTGCAGCTTCATATCGAAAATTTCCGTCGTCGCTTCCACATGCCCGTTGACGTTAACGTAGATGGCGCCATTGTTCCAGCGCGAAATGGCGACCGAGGAGTTGCGTCCTTCTTTCGTGTAGAGGATTTCGGATTGTCCTGCGTTGCGGCCCATGAAGCGGCCATAGGCGATCAGTTCACCGGGCGTGGGCTGGATGTTGATGGCGAGAAGAACGGCGGCGCCAACAGACGCCGCGATTGCGATGGCGCCCATCGCCCGCTTCGCCCCGGGTGCAAGAAGCAGCAAGCCACTGCAGGCCGAGACCAGCAGCAGTACGCGCTGCGAATTTTGCGTGCCGATGCCGGGGACAAGCACCAGGCTCACGAGCAGCGCTCCGACAATACCGCCGAGCGTGTTGGCGGCATAGATGGAGCCTGCCGTTTTACCGGAATCCTGTCCCGGCTCGGAAATGGCGGCGCAGGCAAGCGGAAAACTGGCGCCCCAGAACAGCGTGGCGGGGAAGATGGCGATGGCCACCAGCTTGAGATCGAGCCAGTACATGTGCCAGCCATCCATTGTCGTGAGAACTTCGTCATTCCAGAACGGCAGGTGGAATGTGTTGACGATCGTGTAAGCGGTCCACGCGAAGCCCAGGACCAGCAGGATCTGGCACCAGCCGAGCGCATTGCGCGGATTGACTTTGCGGAGCAGCCAGGAGCCCGCTGCCGTCCCCACCGCGAGTCCGGTGAGAAAGACCGCCAGGATGATGGCGAAGACGTAGACGGTGGCGAGCAGCAGATAGCCGAGCAGGCGCGTCCAGACGACTTCCGCGCCGAGCGCGACGGCGCCCGAGAGCGCGATGGTGAGATAAACCGGCCAGCGGCTCTGCCGGGTCTGCGCGGCTTCGGCGGCTGGCACCTCAGCGGCGGAAGCAGGCCCCGTACCCGTAACGCGGATAGCGTGCGGTGTGGATGACGCGAGCGAAAGACTGACCAGCGCCACGATCAGATTGATAGCCGCGGCGAAGAGCGTCCCGACGGTGGTGTTGTAGTCGCGCAGCAGCCAGAATCCGGCGAGCAGGCATCCGATCACAGCGCCGGCTGTATTACCGCCGTAGAGCCAGCCCCACCAGGCGACCGCGCGCGGCGAAGCTTCGAGCCAGCGGACAATCGAGGGAAGCGACGCGCCCATCAGGATTGTAGGCGGCAGCATGCAGACGGCGGCCACCACACCGCGGAGCAGCATACCCCCCAGCCCATTCGCTGCGCCCGCCCAGTAAACCTGGCTGATGAAGGGCATCGCAAACTGCACCAGAATCGCCAGGCCGGCGATGGCCAGCTCGATGAAAGCGTAGATGCGCAGAGGATGGTTTTTCGTCAGCTTCAGGCGTGGAAACACTGTGCTGCCGATGCAGAGACCACCCATGAAGGTTGCGAGCAGAACGCCGAGGGAAACCGAGGTCGACCCTATTGCCAACTGGAGCGCCTGATACCAGACGACCTCATAAATCAGGGCGGAGCAGCCGCTGCCCGCGAAGAGCAACAAAAGCAGGGGCAGGTAGGAGGATCCTCTGCTCGATGGAGTTTCGGCTTTGGACACGGGGCTGGTCATTACGTCACTCATGTGTTTACGGGATTGACTTGGATTTTGTTACTACTGGACCGCTAGGGTATCACGGATTCAAGGCGAGTTATTGTAAACAATGCTAAGGAGCCGCGCGGCTGATAAGTGATTGATTCTAATGCGCTCCGCGGTGTTAGAATGGCGCATGCATAGGGGCACCCCGTCGTGGTCCGGCAATTGAAGCAGGCAATAGACACCAACGATTTTCCACGGGTGCGGCAGTTGATGACGGCGCACCCGGAACTGCACCGCGCTCCGCTGGGCTACGGCAAGGACGGTCCGCTGACCTGGGTGGCGGAATGCCGGGTTCCGTGGGAACCTCCGCCACCGGTGCGGCTCGCGATGGCGCAATGGATGATCGAAAACGGGTCGGATGTCCATCAGGGCGGAGATGGGCCTCTGATGCGCGCGGCGCTGAACCGGAACCGCGTGCCGATGATGGAACTGCTGGTGGCGCATGGAGCCGATGTGAATGCGCAGTGGCACGGAGACTATCCAATCCTGTTCGCCGCGTGCGAGACGGTCAATCCGGTCACCATGCGCTGGTTGCTGGAACATGGCGCCGATCCCAATTGCCCGAAGGCGGGCCGGAAGGATACCGCACTCGATTATCTGATCGGCACGTACGGACGTTCGGAGGAACTGCCGGTTTGCATCGATCTTCTTTTGCTGGCTGGTGGCCGCACGCGTTTCGATTTGCCGGGAGTGATGGCAATACTGCGGGGACGCTTGGATGATCTTGCGAGGACACTCGATGTGGCGCCAGATTTGCTCCATCGACGGTTTCCGGAAATGGATTTCGGAAGCACCGGCGCGCGGCGGCTGCTGCTGACGGGCGGAACGCTGCTGCACGCAGCCGCGGAATTCGGCAACGTGGAAGCCGCGCGGCTGCTGCTCGAGCGCGGGGCATCACCCAACGCGGAGGGGGGCAGCGGGCAGACGCCGATTTTCCACTCGGTGTCGCAATTTCGCGATTGGGGTCTCGAAGTCACTCGCCTGCTGATCGACGCCGGCGCGGACCTCGCGATCCAAGTCAGGCTGCCCGGGCGCTATGACCAGCCCGATCACTTTCCGGAATGCACGCCGCTCGGTTACGCCCTTCAGTTTCCGGCGGACGATTGGCCGAGCGGCGGGAATCCGAAAACCATCGAGCTGCTTCGCGCGCACGGCGCGCCGGAATAGCGGCTATTGTTTCGGCAGCTTCGGTCCCTTGCGGGTGGATGCGGCTTTGACGCACTCCTGCACCTGTGCCTCCGCTTCCGCCAGGCGGCGCTCCGAATCGGGCGTCTGAGGCTTCCAGTATTTCCAGCGCGCGACATTTTTCTGGTACAGGAACTGCGCCCACTCGTAGTGGCGGTTTGAGAAGAGCATGCGGGCGTAGAGGGCGTCGAGATCGGCGGCGGCGATGGTGGCCTCGAGCGTGGGGTGCAGCACGGTGAGCAGTTGATTCGCCTGCGGCTCGGCCTGAAGGATGAGCGACGATGCGTCGTCCGGTTTGCCGTGCTCGAAAGCGTCTGTGGCCTGCTTCGTGGCGTCGGTTACGCGCGCCACCGTTTCGGCATACCAGGGCTCCTTCGTTTCGTCAGGCGGTGGCGCCGCGGCTGGTGGCTCTCCTCCACCGCAGCCGGAGAGAATCGCCAGAAACACGGCAATGCCCAGGAGTCGCACGACTTCAGGATACGATTGACGTCCGCCTCAGATCAGGTCGGCGAAGGATTTTCGCAGCTTGTGGAACCAGGCATGGCCGGCGAGAAAAATCGCGATGGCGGCGGCGGTGGTCCACAGCAGAGGGATCCAGTCCGGCGCAGCCGATTCCAGCATGATCCGGCGGTAATCGCGCACGAGGACGTAAATCGGATTCAGCCCCATCAGCCGAACAGCCTGCGGTGAGAGCGTTTTGAACATCGATTCCGCGTAACAGATGGGAGTCACGAAGAACCAGATGGTCAGGATGTAGCCGGTAATCTGCGAGAGATCGCGCACGAAAACGCCAAGCGCCGCGAGGAACCAGCACAGACCGGCGGTGAGCAGCACTTGAGGAATGACCAGCACCGGCAGCCAGAGCATGGTGGCCGGTATACGGCCGTGGGCGATGAGCAGCCCCACGAGCAGCACCACGATTCCGAAGAATTCCGTGACCAGTCCGGTGGCGACCAGGTTCACGGGCAGCGTTTCCACGGGAAAGACCAGCTTGCGGATGAAATTTCGATGCTCAACCAGAATGCCGGGAGCGCGCGCGGCGGCATCGCTGAACGCCAGCCAGGGCATCATCCCGGCCAGAAAATAGAATGCGAAGCCGGTGGCGGAAGGATCGCCATCCGCTCGGGAATGCAGCACCACGCCGAAGACGAAGAAGTAAGTCAGCATCAGCAGCAGGGGATTGAGAATCGTCCAGAGCGCGCCCGCTACCGAGCCCGCGTAGCGGCTGAGAATATCGCGGCGCACCAGCGTGCCGATCAGGCTGCGATTGCGCCAGGGCTGGCGAACGGGCAGGACGAAAGCGTTCCCCACACTGCGGATGAAGCGCCGGCGAGCGACGGCGTTCTTATCCGCCAGTTGCCAGCGGCGCAACTCGGGCGCGCTCGAGTCATCCACCGCGACATCGATCAGGATGAACGGAGAGCCCTTCTCGTAGAGCCACGCGACATGCTCCTGCATGGGCGACACGTAAACGGAATAATCGCCGGGTTCCGGAGGGAGCGGGATGAGGGTTTCGATTTGCTTTTCGCCGCCCGCGGGAAGATCGAGCGGGGCGCGTTCGCCATCGATGACCAGTGTGCCGGTCGGGTTGTCGAAAAGATGATAGCCGGTGTTCCAGCCTTCGTCCGCCCGCCATGGCGCACTGGACCGGTTCCGAAGCGTCGTGCGCACCACGAGGAAGCGGCCGGCCAGACTGACGTGGGTGTCCAGAAATTCGGCGGTCACGAGTAGAGCCATGCCGGCCAGCGGTTCTTCACCGGACCGGCTTTGCGCGCTACGGCATAGATGCCATCGCCGCGCAGATCGTGACTGAGATTGTAGCGCTTCAGCAGATGCGTGATCCAGGCAAATTCGGGATGGGGCTCATCGAGAAATTCACCGGTTTCGAGCCGGACTATTTCGAAGCCCGCGTCGGTGAGCAGATGCTGGACCTCCATGGGGACGTATTCGCGGTTGTGGCGCGCTTCGGCCTCTTCGCCTTCGACGCGCGGGCGGATGTAGGCGGGGAAGAATGCCGGGTGATAGCCGAGCAGAATTGCCGAGACGGAGCGCAGCGATCCGATGTTGGGCGTGGTGAGGACGAGATGGCCGCCGGGCTTCAGGATGCGGTTAATCTCGCTCATCATGTGCATCGGGTCTTCGAACAGATGCTCAATCAGCTCGCAGCAGAGCACGGTGTCGAAGGAGGCGTCGGAGTAGGGGTAGGGATCTTTTTCGGCGTCGAAGAGGTCGATATCGCATTCGAAGACCTGGCCCGATTCCGAAGTGATGACTTTATGATCCGTGCGGCCTGCCGGCCCGTAATAGCAGCCGCGCACGGCGCCGTAGCCGAGCTGAAACTTCAGCGGCGCGGTGATTTGCATGTACGCGCCCATTTCGAGAACGGATTTCGATTCGTCCCCGCGTGGCGTGATTTCGAGGGTATGGACGAAGCGAGTCTTATGGGCTGCCGCATAGCCCTGCGCATCGGGTGCGACCCAGGTGGTGATGGCTTCGAGCGCGATTGGCTCCGCGGGGAGTGGCGCAACCCCTGACGAACCGGAAGCAGCGGCCGCCGCGCTTGCGATGGGCGTTGCCTGCGGCGCCGGCGCGGCAAATGGATCGCGCATGAAATCGACGTAGCGCCCGGCAACCGTGGTCCAGTTGCACTCGCGCGCGGCCCAGTCTTTGGCGCGATTGCCCATGGCCCGCGCGAATTCGGGATTCGAAACCAGCACGTTGAGGAATTCGAAAATCAGATCCTCTTCGTCCGCGCCGGGCGCGACCTTCAGGCAAATGTCCTGAGGCAATTCGGCGAAGGAGCCGACATCACTCACGATGACGGCTTTTCCGAGCCCCAGCGCGCGCTGCAGAGAGCCCGACGTTTCGCCCACGGTGGGGAAGCGCAGGTTGAGAATCATGTCGCATGCGCCCATCAGCTGGACGAAGCGATCGATATCCGCGTGGCCGATCAGACGCACATGCTCGCGCAGTCCCAGCGAACGGATGATCTGATCGACGGGAAATTCCGGATGCGGCTCGCCGACCAGAATCATGCGCACGCGGGGATCGACCTTGACGAGACGGCGCAGTGCCCGCAGCGACTCCGCAATGCGCTTATAAGGCTTGATGAAACCGAAGGCGCCGATGAGCGGCGTGGATTCGTCGAGTCCAAGAGTTTGCCGCGCGGCGTTACGATTCGTCTCCGGCAGCCAGACACCGTGGGGGATGACGGCGACCGGTCCTTCGAACCCCTGCTCCCGGACCATCCGCTCCACGAAATGACTGTGGACGATCACGCCCTTCGATGCGGCGAGCAGGCGTTTCGTCATCGGCACGCCTTCGTAATCCGGACCCACTTCGAGCTTTCGTACGCGCTCGGCGAACGCGAGAGCAGCGGAGCCGCCGTTAAATTCGCATTCGGCGACGTATCCCTCCCAGTCATCCCGCGTGATCGTGAGATGCGCAACCAGATGGTGCAGGTTGGCTTCATGCATCACGATAAAGCCGGGGTGACGCAGGGCAGTTTCGTAAACGAAATCGTGATAAGGGTTGTTGCCGATGTGATAAAGCACGGCATCAAAGCGCGTGGCGTCGAACTTCCGCGCCGCCGCCGCGGAATCGAAGATCTCCACATCCGCCAGTTTGCGAAGCTCGGCGGCGAGCGCTTCAGAGTAATCGGCGATGCCGCTTTTCGAAGGCGGCATGGGGGAAAACAACGCGAGGTGAAAACGGCTCAGCGGACCAGCTCCAGAGAGAATTTTCCCATAGAGAGAGGCACACGGACAGAGAGCAGCGTGCGCGCCGGATCGCGGTCGAAGTATGCGTCGAAAGTAATGTCTGACGCCGGCCCGCGCACGTGGCAGACGATCTTGTCAGCCACAACCGGCTTGTTAGCGATCGTGATGGTGGCGGCTCCCGCATATTCGAAGCTGCCGTTGTAGGTGGCGCCGAAGACGATCTCCTGCGCAACCGGCATGCGGCCCTGCCCGAGCTCGCGGCGGGTATAGAAGAGAAACGCCAGCGCATCGCGGACGCAGGCCGAAACGTTGCTTGTGCTCGCGCCCTTGCCATTGGCAGGCGTGCGGGTCGCAACCCCGGCGGCCTGGTCGATGGTCACCGTCTCACTGCCCTTCCTGTTGCCGTGCGACGTATTCTTGTGGAACGTCTCCGAGCAGAGATCTTTCGTGGCGATGCTCTCAAAAGAATCTTTCACGGCAAACCCGGGAATGCCGGCATCCAGCGTGAAATCGAATCTCCAGCCTGTCGGAGTACCGGTGGCCGAGATATGCGTCTCCCCCAGACTCAAGCCGCTGGGCCAGTTCACGGTGTAGGAAAGACTCTCATTGGTGAACGGAAAGCCTTTGAGGACAGGTTGCTGCGTTTTCGCCTGTGCGCCTGACGCTCCCGCTGCTTTTGGCGCCGGCGTGATGCGGACCGCGGCGGGTTGGGAAAATGCGGCGTGAAAAGCCAGGCCGGCCCCGAGCAGGACGGCGAGCCGGAGAGCGATTTTCTTCATCGTTTCCCGTGCGGGCGCGAAGGAGCCACTACAGGGGATTCTATCGCGGCGCGGGAATCGGTTCCGGAGCCGCATGCGGCCACAACTTCGCGGTAGACGTCCAGGGTAGCGAGAGCGCTCTTGCGCCAATTGAAATGGGTGGCGCGGTGCAGACCGCGGGCTTCCATCCGCTTGCGCAATTCGGCATCGAGCAGGACGTCCGCCATGGAACGCGCAATACTGGCGGGATTGCGGGGATCGAACAGGAGCCCGGCGCCTTCCGCCACTTCCGGCATGGCGGATGTATTCGAGCACGCCACGGCGCAACCGCAGGCCATCGCTTCCAGAATGGGCAGGCCGAAGCCTTCATAGAAAGATGGGAAAACGAAGCAATCGCACGCGTTATAGAGCTGGATGAGATCGGAATCGCTGACGAAGCCGGTGAAGTGGATACGCGACGCCACGCCCGAGGCATGCGCCGCCGCCATGACGCGGGGGGTGAACCAGGTGTTCTGCCCGGCGAGGATCAGATGATGGGGCAGGTTCGGATGCTCGGCGAGCAAGCGGGCGAACGCGTTGATCAGGCCGATGTGGTTCTTGCGCGGCTGTAAATCGCCCACCGAGAAAATAAACGGGGCTTCGACGCCGAAATGGTCGCGAATCGCGTGGGCAGCGCGCCCGCGGGCGACGACGCGGAATTCGGGGCTGGCGGCGTTAGGAATCACACGAACCTTGTCGGGCGAAACGGGATAGGCGCGCAGGATGGCGTCACGGGAAAACTCACTGACGGTGATGATG
>Ga0134125_10000492_pt1 | contig 53279 bp, 56 predicted proteins | sample KB31751_FD_96464 | JGI IMG/M metagenome (GOLD analysis project Ga0134125, IMG submission 96464) | Terrestrial soil microbial communities with excess Nitrogen fertilizer from Kellogg Biological Station, Michigan, USA - KB3-175-1 | ecosystem: Environmental > Terrestrial > Soil > Unclassified ... | reverse complement strand
TTGATTTACAGAGTAAAAAACTAGAACCTTTGGCCAATCCTTTTGGTCCAAGGTTGTTACCCATGTCTTCGGTATGATACGTTACCTATGTGTCCAGTATGGACCTATGAAAATTGGTCGGGGAGACAGGATTCGAACCTGCGACCCCTTGCTCCCAAGGCAAGTGCGCTACCAGACTGCGCTACTCCCCGACACTTCAACGAGGGGCACAACATATTGTTAAAGCCCGATTCTTGTCAAATACCTCAAGCGTAACGCAACCACTCACTGAAAATATTGTGTGATTTGTTCCTCTTCTGAGCAGCGCTTGTTAAACTGAGACATGCTCGACAAAATTCCCAGACCACTTCTCGTTTTTTTGATTATCGCCGTTGGGGTTTTGCTCTTTTTTGTGATTCAAGAACCACACACCGTTTGTCAGTCACAGCTTGAAGTTCTGAAGGAAAGCCAAGCTGGAGCTTTGTTTCCCTCTAAGGCTGTTGCCGACACTCCCGCGCACAGCCCGCACTATCGCAAGCTTTTGGAAGACTGTCGACAAGGCAATGGCCCCGGGGCTTGCTTTGAGTATTTCACGCTTTTGCGGAATTTGATTCGGGATCTCAATGGTTCGCCTCGCGAGTGCTTGATGCCATTTGGAGATGTGAGCGAGATCAAGAAGGCTCTTTTTGATGGAGCTGAGATTATGGTGTTGATTGCGTGGGGAGATCATCCTCCCGAGCGCGGAGGGCTGAGCCGTTTTGCTTGGTTCGAGGCTTCGGATGTCGCCTTGTTTTGTAGTATCAAGGATATGGTTTATCGAGTTTATGGAGAAGCCGGTTGGGAACAGTTTCGGCTGACGACTCAAGCAAAATTTCCGGGGGCAAGTTCCCTCTCGCCCGAAGAGATTTGGGTGCGATCGATGTTTTCAGTTCGCTGTGAGCAATTTCGCTAAAGTAAAAACCTTAGATGCTCAGCAATTCAATTTTTTCCCATTTGATGGCAGAGCCCTGCTTTTTAGTTTTGCCAGCAAAGGTAAAATTTTGGTCTTGCTTTGATTGGATGGCATAAAGGCCACAATCTTCCTGATGCAAGGTCCACTCGCTGGGATTGAGCCCGTATTGAGAAAGCTGCGTTGTTAGTTTTTGCGTTTCAGTTTGTTGGAAAAAATCGAGAATCATAAAACCCCCTTGGTGATTCTTGAAAATTCCTATCGCAAACTTCTTGCCAGATGTTTCAGGTGTCGAGATCGATTCTAGAATATTTGAGCTGCCGAAGTGCATACAGAAGTCGATGAAGGTGGACTGGCTGTCTTAAAAGTTGGACTATAAAGCCCCAAGAATAAAAGGCAGGAGTTTTTATGAGACCCATGAGACCACGTTCACGATTTCGAAATTATGTCACTTTAGAGGCTTTGGTTGTGACTGGAGTGCTTTTGGCCTTTCACTTTATTCCAGTGAAAGAAAAAGCAGCGCTGGTGGCAGGAACGCTCTTTCTCCTGAGTACAGCGTTCATTCTTGCGTATGAGTCGAGATTTCCTGGCTTTACAAAGCGTGCGACTTTTTGGGGAGCTTTGATTTTTTTATTAGCGAGTGCGATTCCCATATTTACCTTGAGATTGATGAATTGGGGGATTCCGTTTGATCAGCTCTCTTTGTTGGGAGTGCCGGCGGCGCAGTGGCATCAGTTTTCAAATTATCTTTTTTTGATTCTCGTCGTTTGCTTTTTCATCGACGACTATTTATGGAAGCAAGAGCTGTTCAAGCGGGATGAGCTCTCGCAAAAATAAAAAAGGCCGGAGTTCATCCAGCCTTTTCTTTTTCCTCAGTTTTTAACCAAGATTATGCTTCGAATGGAGCTGCGTTGATTGCTTCTGGGCGGTGATACTGATCGTGAGCTTCCATTCCAACTGGCAACAAAGCCAGATTACGAGCTTTTTTAACGGCTGAAGCCACTTGTTTCTGTTGAGCAATGCTCAATTTAGAAATACGGGCTGGAGTGATTTTTCCACCATCGCTGACGAAGCGTTGGAGGCTTGCTGGGTCTTTATAATCAAAAAGCTGGTCGCCCGAAAATTCAGATCTGTATTTGCTTCTTGTTGTTTTTTTCATGTCTTTCATTGTCTATCCCGTTCCTAGCCGTTTCGTATTTAAAATGCAGAGCTAAGGGATATACTGCAATTTGCTGTTGCCAACAAGTGTCTTTTTAAATATACCTCTGATTTCTGTTTTGACCTAATTTAGAGGAGATTGTCATGAGCCGTTGCGAACTCACGGGGAAAAGCCCAGTTGTAAAAAATCTGGTGAGCCACTCGAACATTAAAACGAAATCAATTGCAGCCCCAAATGTGCAAAAAAAACGTATATTTAGCAAATCTTTGAACTCGATGGTTCGTTTGCAAGTTGCGGCCAGCGCGATTCGCGATATGGAGCACATGGGCGGATTTGACACTTTTATTTTGAACCAAAACGACGCGGTTCTTTCTCAACGTGCTTTGGATGTTAAAAATCGTATCCGTCGTAAAATGAACACTAAAAAGAACAAATAAGAGGACCACATGGCTATCAAATTGAAGATTAAAAAGGGTGCCACTGTTCAAGTGATCACTGGACAAGATAAAGGCAAAAAAGGAACTGTTTTGGCGGTGGATCCGACCAACTTGAAAGTGAAAGTTCAGGGCGTTCGCGTTCAAACTCACTTCGATAAAAAAGATGGTTTGAAAACCTTGGAAGGCTACATTCACTATTCAAATGTGAAATTGCTGGAAGATGCTCCGGCGGCTAAAGGCAAAAAAACAGCTGCCAAAAAGAAATCAGCGACAAAATAATTACTGATCTTAAATCGAGTTATTGAAAAGCCCTGCAGTCGCGGGGCTTTTTTTTTGCCTTCTTTAAAATAGATTATTTGAGGCTCGACGAAAGACCATACTTTGAAAAAATGGTCCGTCGTCGAGTTGAGGAAATCTCAAAATAATCCGTTCTAACTTGTGACAAAGAAAGGGAACGACATGAAATTCAACTTGGTTTACTCAATCATTCTTTGCTGTCTTTTCCTGGTTGCTGGATCACAGAGTTTCGCTGAAGACACGTTGGCGGCAAAGCCTACAGCGATGTCATCGCCAACGGTTAATAATAATGATCAGCAAGGATCTTATTATCTCTGTAAACTGAATAATGTGGTGAGAACCATGCGTGTGAATGCAGAAAAAGATGGCGCTTGTGAAGCGACCTACACCAAAGAAGGTGTGGACAAAGTTGTCGGCAAATCAGCAACTATTGCGCGTTGTTTTAAAGTGATTTCAAATATTAAAGAAAATCTCGAGAAGGCAACCTGGAAATGCAAAGACATTAGCCAAGCTCGAGTCTCATCTTCCATAGAAAACTAGTCTGCAGCCGTGATTCTGTATTAGAATATCTCAGTGAATTCAAAATTAAAAATTGCTTTGAGTCAGATGACGTCCGTTGACGATGTTGAAAAAAATTTTCTCCAATGTGAGAAAGCGATCATTGAGGCTGCTGCGCAGTCAGCAAAAATTATTTTTTTTCCTGAGAACTGTCTTTTTATGCGCATCAAAGAAGGCGAAAAAATTCTGGGCCTTTCTGTCGCAGATCCTGTTTTTCAAAAGCTGTCTGATCTTTCTAAAAAACACAAAATTGCTTTGCACTTGGGTTCGGTGCCGTTGCGTGAAGATGAAAAACTCAGTAATGCGACAATCTTTATTGAAGATGGAAAATTGAAGCTGACCTATCGAAAAATTCACTTGTTTGATATTGAGCTTGAAGGACAAAAGCCAATTCGCGAGTCCGATGTTTTTCATCAAGGCGCTCGGCCTGAAATTTTGGAATTCGAAGGCTGGAAGTTGGGCCAGAGCATCTGCTATGATCTGCGATTTTCTGAGCTTTATCAGGCTTATGCGAAAGCTCAGGTGGATGCGATTTTGGTGCCTTCGGCGTTTTTGGTTCCGACGGGGCAGGCGCATTGGGAGATTCTTCTGCGTGCACGAGCCATTGAGTCTCAGGCCTTCGTGATTGCGGCGGCTCAGGCTGGAAATCATGTCGGCGTGAGAGGTGGCCAGAGATCGACTTATGGTCACAGTCTTGTGGTGGATCCTTGGGGGCGTAAGCTTGTTGAGGGTTCTGCTGACAAAGCTGAGGTTTTGTTTGTTGAGCTGGACAAGACATTGATCGATTCGACGCGAAGTCAGATGCCGATGCGCAGCCACAGACGACTCTGAAGGTAGACATTCTTTTCATTTTATTTTCAAATAGAAGCTCAAGGAGATCATCGGTGACATTACAAGGGCTTTTACTTTCGATGCTGCTGTCTTTACTCACGGGGCTTTTTGGAGTTGTGGCGCATGCTGAATCGTCGAACCATCCGTTGATGACTCCGGAAGAGCAAGAGATTCAAACTCGCGCGCGCAAAAAACTTTATCCTGGTGGCCGTGATGAGGAGCCTCTGAAAGTGCAAGAGCAATTACCGCAGTCGGTTCGCAAAATTGGACCTGCCACTGAAGCTCCGCAAGAAGATCCTACCAACGACTGAGTCGTCATTGATAAATTGTCGATAAAATATGAGGTTGATATGACGGAATACAATGAACTGCCAGAAGGCGTGACTCGTGAGCAAATGGATGTGGATGTTTTGATCGTCGGCGGCGGTGCCGCTGGGCTTTCATGCGCACTACGAGTGTCGCAGCAAATTGAAAAACACAATCAAGAGATTGCTGAAGGCAAACGTCAAGGTCAGCCTATTCCAGAGCAAATGATCGTCGTTTTAGAAAAAGGTGCTGAGATTGGGGCGCATAGTTTTTCAGGTGCGGTTTTAAAACCAGAAGCTTTACGAGAATTGATTCCCAATTTTCGTGAAGAGGGATGCCCGATTGATGCCGAAGTGAAATACGATGCGGTTCATTACTTAGGAAATGGTTGGGACATGAAGCTTCCGATCACTCCGCCGCCGTTTCATAACAAAGGGAATTTCATTATTTCGCTCTCGAAATTTAATCGCTGGCTTGCTGAAAAATGTGAAGCTCGTGGAATTAATATTTTCCCCGGCTTTGCGGCTGTCGAGGCGCTTTACGAAGGTGATAAAATTGTCGGAGTTCGCACGGGCGATAAAGGTCGCGATAAAAATGGCAAGCCAAAGGCGAATTTTGAACCAGGTCTGATTTTAAAATCAAAAGTCGTGATTTTTGCGGAAGGACCGCGCGGGTCTCTTTTTCGCCAAGTGGGAAAAAAACTAAATCTTTGGGAAGGAAAAAATCCTGAGGTTTTTGAAGAAGGTGTGAAAGAAATTATTCAAATGCCTCCGGGAACGGTCGAGCCCGGACGTGTGATTCACACTCTTGGATTTCCGCTTTCAAAAAGCATTGGTGGCAGTTTTATTTACACCATTCCGGGTGATAAAATTATCGTCGGTCTTGTGGTCTATTTGGATACGCATGATCCACTCTTAGATCCACATCGTGAGTTGCAACGAATGAAGACTCATCCTTTTCTGCAGAAAATGCTCAAGGGCGGTAAGGTTATCGCTTACGGAGGCAAAACTTTGCCAGCGGGTGGTTGGTATTCGATGCCGAAACTTTTTGGTGATGGTTGGATGGTTTGTGGCGACACCGCTTCGATGGTGGATGTACAAAAACTCAAAGGCATTCATCTGGCGATGAAGTCAGGGATGATGGCGGCCGACACGGCGGTTGAGTCTATCGTTAAAGGAGATTCGACAGCTGAGACTTTGAAATCTTACGAAACCAAAGTGCAAGCTTCATTTGTGAAGGCGGAGCTCTACCGTGTGCGCAATTTCCATCAGACTTTGAGCAAAGGAATGTTTAGCTCGCTGCCGCTAATTGCGATGCAAGAGATGACAGGCGGGCGCGGCCTTTCGGATGGAATGCCGGTGGAGGTTGATGCGAAAACCACTCAGCGAGTGCTGGATATTTGGGGCTCAGAGGGGCAAAAAAATGCACACAATCAGTTGCCAAAGCCGGATGGGACACTGTTCTTCGACAAACTGAGCTCGGTTTATCTGACGGGCACCATGCATGACGAGGACTCGCCCAACCATTTGAATATTCTCAATACTGACACTTGTCGGACGGTGTGTGAGCCTCAATACAAATCGCCATGCAATCACTTTTGCCCGGCCAATGTGTACGAGATGGTGCCTGCTCACAATGGCAAGGCCAATGAGTATGATTTACAAGTCAATTTTACCAACTGTATTCACTGTAAGACCTGTGATATTAAGTGCCCGTTTGAAAACATCGAATGGACCGCACCCGAAGGGGGCGGAGGACCTCGATACCGGGAGACGTAAGAAGCTCTCGGTATAAAACCGGGAGTTAAACATGCCTCAGTTTTTCGCAGCGACAGCCAAAGGCCTTGTCGAAGCCCTTGAAAAAGAATTACTTGAAATGGGAATGACCGACACCGAAAAGGTTTCGGGCGGTGTGTTCTTCGAATCGAACTGGGAAGGCGTTTATCGCGCCAACTATTGTTCGCGTCTCGCTTCAAGGATCATGAAACCAGTTTTGGATTTTCCGGCTTACAACGCCGAAGATCTTTATCACAACGTCATGAAGCACGACTTCACCAAATATATTTCTCCCGATCAAACCATCAAAGTCGATGCTTCGATCAAAGATAGCGCAATCAACGATCAAAGATTTTTAGCAATGAAAGTCAAAGACGCCGTCGTCGATCAATTCCGCGACAAATATGATCGCCGACCTGATGTCGATAACGACTACCCAGATTTGCGCATCGTGATCCGCGGAGTAAGAAACAATTTTAATCTTTTGATCGACACCAGCGGTGACAGTCTTTTTTATCGCGGCTATCGCAAAGAAACCGGCGAAGCGCCAATGAAAGAAAACCTGGCAGCAGGTCTTCTGCATTTGGCCGAGTGGGATAAGGCATCACCTGTAGTCGACCCGATGTGTGGAGCTGGAACAATCTTGATTGAAGCCGCAATGATGGCACTCAACATTCCGGCCGGATCGAATCGTCGAGATTTCGGTTTCATGCACCTTTCAAATTTTGATGAAGAAGCTTGGCAAAGAGTTCTCGATCAAACAGCGGCAGAAGAAAAGGACACTCTCGATTTCGAATTCTTCGGTTTTGATATCGACAAAAAAGTTCTCAGCAAAGCCAAAGACAACGCCAAACGCGCCGGCGTCGATCACGTGATTAAATTCCGCTACGACGAAATCGCCACGGTCGCACCACCCGTTGAAAAAGGCCTGATGATCACCAACCCTCCCTACGGCGCACGCTTGGGCGAAGAAGATAATTTGCTCGATGTGTACAAAGACTTGGGCTACACACTGAAACATCGCTTCAAAGGCTGGGACGCGTGGATCTTGTCAGGAAATAAAGATCTCATCCTGCACATGAAGCTAAAAACAACCCGCAAACACTTCGTGTACAACGGCCCCATCGAGTGTCGGTTCTTGAAATACTCGATGTTCTAGAGGCCGGATGCCCGAGTGATCGAAGAGATTTTGTTATGATGATACATTAACTTTGAAGGAGCTTTAAATGAAATCAAAAATAATTTTCGCAACGTGCCTGTTATTCTCAACAGTCAGTTTTGGCATTAATTTTTCAGATCCATCGACAACGCCATACCAAAAATTGGAGTCTGCTTTTGAGAGCGCAAAGCCAATGGTTGCAACGCAGTTACCGGAGGCGAACAGCAATCTAAAGATATGGAGTTGTACTACGAGTGTTTATCCTCAAGATGAGTTGAAAGATGTGTCAGCGAACTTCGAGTATGTTCCTGTTTATCAACTTCTTACCATCCCAATTCCGGGGCAGCATAGTATCGGTCCCTTACTGCCAGGAACGTCTGATAGTGAAAAGTATAGATATTTAGTCTACTCTAAGAGTATATCAGGTGATCACGCCGATGTAGATGTATCTATTGAAGCGGATGCTCGATATGGAAGGTTAGTCATCATGCCGGGACCGGACCTTACAACCAAGGAAGAAATAGATGGAACGACTTATATCAATACCTATCGCCTTTTTGAGGGGAACATTATTGAGCATGTCCTATGGAAGGACTCAAAACTCAGTGAAAAATACATTAGCTTTTATGCCTATTGCTGGAAAAATTCACAGCGTTAAAAATGCAAATTTGCATTTGATGAAGACCTTGAATTTTAATTCAAGATTGACTTAAAAAGCTCTAAAAAACTAAAAAGGTTTTGTGATTGCGAGCCAGGCGGCGATGCCGACCAGGGCTGCGAAGCAGAAAGTGATGAGGCCGGCGCTGCTGGCTTTTCTTTTTGCGACGGAGACGCCCAATGCAAGCAAAACCCAGATTGCTAATTTGCCGTAGAGCCAGCCGGGCAGGCCTTGCATGAAGCCTAGGCGGGCGGCCATTCCGAAGCCGCTGACGATGATCAGTAATAATCCTAAACCGTGAGTGGCGAAGCCGATCATTTTTACTTTGGCTGGAACTGTGGCTGACGTTGCGAAAGCGAAAAGAACTCCGCCGAGTCCGAGCATTAAAAATGCGAGGCCAAGCATGTGAATTATTTTGTAGGTTTCGAAAGACATGGGTGCTCCTGTCGCGAGAGAAAGTTATTTGTCGAGTTTCAGATGTTTTTGGACTTGCGCCAACTGTTTTCGCATTTCAGTGAGGCGCACCAAGTTTGCCATTGTGCGCATGTTGTCTTTCAAAGGTTGCAGTGGGTAGCCGGCGTAGACTCCGGGTTGAAGTACGTCGTTGTGCACTCCGGAGAGGCCGCCGAAATGGCATTGATTGCCAATTTTCACGTGATCGGCCACGACACAGCCGCCACCGAAGGAGCAGCCATCGCCGATTTGGCTTGAGCCCGCGATCATGAAACCGGCGGCGAAGACATTGTGCTTGCCGATGGTGCAATTGTGAGCGACGTGGCAGTGATTATCGAATTTGCTGCCTTCGCCGATGCGAGTTTCACTGAGAGTTGCACGATCAATGGCGCAGCCAGAGCCCACTTCGACAAAATTTTCGAGAATGACTTTGCCAAGTTGAGGAATTTTATGGCGCTTGCCATCGGGAGATTGCGCAAAACCAAATCCATCGGAGCCAATGCTGGTGTGAGGATGAACTTCACAACTCTGTCCCAGCTCGGAAGAAGCGCCGATAAAAACATGGGGATGAAGAATGGTGGAGGCTCCAATTTTGGCACCGCTTTCAACCACGGTGTGTGCGCCAATGAGGCAATGATCACCGATGTGAGCATCAGCGCCGATCACAGCAAAAGCATCAATAGCGACATTTTTCCCAAGCTTAGCGGTCGGATGAATCTGCGCTGTCGCGTGAACCCCTTGGCCAAAGCGAGATTTTTTGGCATCAAACAAAGGCAGGCAAACCGCCATGGCGGCTGACATATTGGGAGTTGCCAAGATCACTTGATGTTTTGCAAAAGATGGCGAACTGGTTAAGAGTTTTTCAAGAACAACAATTCCCCCCGCCGATTTGGCTTTTTCAAGCAGCTCGGGGGTTGATACAAAGGTCAGAGTTTCGGCTGTCGCCAGGCTTGGTTCGTTGGCGGAAGTGAATTTGGCCTCGGGCGGACCCTGAATATACCTTAAAAAGTGTGAAAAAGAGGGGTTTTGGCTCAGTTCCTGAAGTTGACTGGCTTTGACCAGAATATTTTTACTCATATTTCGCTCCGCAAAACAGAAATGAAGAGACTTGCAGCTTAGTGAAGCGCAATTGTATATGAGAATCAAATCAATACTTTACGGTGGAGAAAAAGCATGGCGAAAGCTGCCAAAAAAGAGACTGCCAAAAAGGGCACGAAGGACAGCAAGGAAACAACGAAGAAAGTTGCTCCTAAAAAAGCGGAAACAAAAGGGAAAGCTCCCAAAGTCGAAGCGAAAAAGGCTGCAAAAAAAGAAGCTTCAGTGAAAGAAAAAGCACCGAAAGCGGCATTGCAAGTCGTGGAAGCGCCATCTGAGGTCGAAGCTCCGGTTGTGGAAAAGGCAGAGAAGGCTCCTGCTGAACCAAAAGTGAAGAAGTCGAAAAAAGCGGCAAAAGAAAAGCAAGCTTCGGAAGATAGCAATCGAAAATGGTCCGAGCTTAGGGACAAGCATGCGAGCGAAAAAGCAGCAGCTTACTCGATGAGCTCTGTTTTTGAGCCGAATCGTCCTTTGCAGCATAAGGTTTTGGGCTGGGGATGGATCGTGGCTGTTCAAAATGATCGTTTGGAAGTCCTTTTCGAAGACGGAACGAAAATGTTGATTAGTAACTATAAGCCGAGCTAGTCTCTGTCATGGCTAAAGATGATCTCGCACAATTAGATGGTAAAATCGTAGATGCATTGGCGGGCGGAATCTATAAGGTTCAGCTCGAAAATAATATCGAAATTCAAGCAAAGCTTTGCGGCAAAATGCGCCGCTTCAACATTCGAGTCGTTGTGGGCGACAAGGTGACCGTTGGAGTTTCGCCTTATGACCCCACGCACGGCTTGATCATGTATCGACATAAATAAAAATCTCTGATTTCATAAAGGACTTAATTTTCAGCGGCATACTTCGTGCCGCCTTTTTTTGTTTGAGGTCGCTCGATGGAACAAACTCTGGTCTCCTATTTTTCTAAACATGCCGCTGGTGTTGCGCCAAAATCGGCGCAAGCTGTTCTTGAGCTTGCCGCTGAAGGTGCGACTGTCCCTTTCATCGCTCGTTATCGCAAAGAAAAAACGGGAAATTTGGATGAGGTGCAAATTCGTGCGGTGATCGACGCCAATGAAACTTTCCAAGAAATCGTTAAACGCAAAGCGTTCTTGCTGAAAGAAATCGACGAGCAAAAAAATCTCACAGATGAGATTAAAAAACGCATCGATCGTTCGTGGGATTTGGGCGAGCTTGAAGAGATCTATCGTCCCTTCAAAAAGAAAAAGAAAACAAAAGCGACCATTGCTCGCGATGCCGGCTTGGAGCCTTTGGCCAATTGGATTTGGGACATGGGCCACGGCAAGTTGAAAGATGCCGTCACCATGGAGGTCAAAGCCAAGGAATTCTTGAATCTTGGGGCTGGAATTGCCAGCTATGATTTGGCTCTGAAAGGGGCGCAAGATATCTTGGTTGAGAAAATTGCCAATGATGCGGACTTGCGTGCGGTCGTAAATAAAAATTATTTTGAAAAAGGCCAAGTGGTTTCAAAACGCACAAAGAATTTCAAACCGCATTCAAAATATGAAATGTATGCCGACTTTAAAGAGCCGGTAAAAACTCTGATGGATGCGAAAGCGACTCATAGGTACTTGGCCATGCGTCGAGGATGGCAAGAGGAAGAATTAGCAGTTGATGTGACAGCCGAAGATGACGTGCTGTTAAAGCAGTACGAAATTTTTGCGACCACAACTCCGGATAACGCCATCGGTGTTTTTTTGAAGCAATGTGCGAAACTGGCTTTGACGGTGTATGTGGTTCCTTCTGTGAGTAACGAAGTCCACCGGACTTTGAAAGAAAAAGCAGATGGCGATGCGATCACGGTGTTTGCTGAAAATGTGCGTAAAGTTTTGTTGGGCTCGCCCTTTGGAGCCAAAGTTGTTTTGGGAGTCGACCCGGGGCTTCGTACGGGTTGTAAAGTGGCCTTGGTCGATAAATCAGGAAATTTTATTTCCAACACGGTTTTGCATTTGCAAGGTGAAGGCGCTGAGGCGAAAACAAAAAAACTTCTCGAAGAAGTTTTAAAACAAATTAAAATTGAAGCGATTGCTGTCGGCAACGGAACGGCCGGACGTGAGACAGAAATTTTACTGCGTAAAATTTTAAAAGATTTGGGAAAAGATGTTCCAGTTATCATGGTCAGTGAATCAGGAGCCAGCGTTTACTCGGCATCAGATGTGGCCCGTCAGGAATTTCCAGAGCTTGATATCACGGTGCGTGGAGCAATTTCGATTGCTCGTCGTCTTCAAGATCCGTTGTCAGAGCTGGTGAAGGTCGATCCGAAATCTATCGGTGTTGGTCAGTATCAGCATGATGTGAGCCAATCCAATTTAAAAAAATCCTTGGAAGCTGTGGTTGAAAGTTGCGTGAATAACGTCGGTGTTGATCTCAACACGGCTTCAGCATCGCTCTTGTCTTATGTGGCGGGAATCGGTCCTGCACTGGCGCAAAATTTGATTGAGCATCGTAAGAAAACTTTGTTTCAAGATCGCAGTGAGTTGCTGAAGGTTCCAAAATTCTCAGCCAAAGTTTATGAGCAAGCGGCGGGGTTTTTGCGAATCCCGAATAGTAAAATGTCTTTGGACTCCACCGGCATTCATCCTGAACGCTACACGGCTGTGCGCGATATGGCGGGAGAGCTTGGGGTTTCGATCACGGATCTGGTCGGCGAAGGTGCAAAGAAACTTCTTGCACTAAGAACGAAGTGGGCAACGATCATCGGTGAATACACTTTTGACGACATCGTAAAAGAGCTTGAAAAACCAGGACGTGATCCGCGAGACATGTTCAAAGTATTTCAATTCCGTGACGATATTTTTGAAGTGAAAGATCTGAAAGAAGGCATGATTTGCCCAGGCCTTGTCACCAACGTCACCAACTTTGGCGCCTTCGTTGATATTGGTGTCCATCAAGATGGCCTGGTTCACATCTCAGAATTAGCTCACAAGTTTGTTGATGATCCTCGTAAGGTCGTCAATCCTGGCGATCAAGTCACGATCAAGGTTTTGGGAGTGGATCTCGAGAAAAATCAAATCTCTTTGACGATGAAATTGGATGCAGCGCCTGAGCGAAAAGCGCGTATGGATGAATCTCGCGAAGCACGTGGGCCTCGGCCTCAGCAGGGTGGCGGACGTGATCAACGTGGGGGGCGTCCTGCGCCAGGTCGTGATCATAGAAATGATCGCAACGCGGCTCCGGCAGCTCCCAAAAAACCGGCCAATCCATTCAATAATCCATTTGGCGCATTGGCTGCGATAAATAACAAAAAGTAGACAATTCTGTCAGAGATTTTTATTTTGAATTCGGCTTTTCTCGGTCATGATATGACTGAAGGAGCTGCCAATGAAAATCATTTTTTTGAGTCTTCTTATTGCTCTCACATCTCTGACTGTCAGGGCTGAATCAGCCATCGATCTTTTGAAAGCCTCGGACCGCGGTCGCGGTGGTATCGGTGAAGGTATTGTTTGGGATGCCAAAGTTGAAACCGCTGAAGATGGCGAGCAATCCGAACGAGAATTTTTGGTCAAAGCCAAAGGCAACGATGCTTTGGTCGAAGCGACTGAGCCGGCGCGAACGAAAGGTGAAAAATTCATCTTTAATGATCGCAACATGTGGTTTTACAAGCCGAGCCTGAAAAAACCGGTTTCTATTTCCTCTCGACAAAAATTATCTGGTCAGGCTGCCAATGGCGATATTGCCAGCACTCATTATGCCCGGGATTACAATCCAACAGTTGAAAAAACCGAAGTGATCAACGGAAAAAAATGTGCCGTCTTGCTTTTGAAAGCAAAAAACAGTCAGGTGACCTACGATCAAATTCGTTACTGGATTGATGAGAAATCTAAGCTTGGCATCAAAGCTGAATTTTTAACTTTGCAAGGAAAGCCTTTGAAAATTGGGTTTCTTGACTACAGGAATGTTTTAAAATCAAAAGGGCAGAGTTTCCCTTTTGTCAGTCAGCTCACGATCATCGATGCCAGATTTCCTAAAAATAAAAGCGTGATCCATTACGGAAATCCTCGCACGGAAGAACTTTCAAGCTCGATCTTTAACATGAATAATTTGAGCCGGTGATTCGACTCGTACTTCTTTTTTTCTCCATGTCTTTTTTGTTTGGCAGCTTAGGAAGAGCTGCCGACTTTTCATTTTATTCGGATCAATATCTTTATGGGACCTACAGCGATATCAAAGATTCAGATCTCAACACTGACAATCGCGGCCTCGCCTTACCCATTCATTTGTTTGCAGCTGACATTCGTCCAGAGCTTAAGCTGACGTCGGAGGGTTGGGATGTTGTGGCTCGACCACGATTTGAATTTGCTGGCGAAAATATTCAATACAACAATCCTGTCAAAAATACTTGGACCAGCAATAATAAGATCGATTTAACCACGGCCTATCTGCATTGGCAGATGTTGAACTCTGTGCAATTCAATGCGGGACTTGAAACTTATCAATGGGGCGGAGCTGAGATTTTAAATCCTTCCAATCCTTTTTTTCATTTTGAGCAGCAATCAAAAAGTTTTTATTACGTGCAAAAGGGCGAGGCGTTGGTTCGACTGGGGATTGATTGGACAAGTGCGGTGACGACGACTTTGATCGGTGAACCTGTCAGCAATAATGAACCTGAATGGATTGCGCCTGACAATGCCAACGGAGAAAATCAATTTGTTCCAAAATGGGCGCTAAAAAATGAGCTCAGAAATTCTTCGGGTGATAAATATATCGGAGTTGTCGTTGGTCAAGGCGAGAAGCAAAAAAACTTCTTTGGTGAATATGCCACTTTGACTTTCTCAAATGGAATTTCTTTTTACGTGGATGCCAAACATCAGCAGGGTCGAGTGAATTTTGTGCCAGAGCTCAATGGTCTTTCTAATTATGATCTGGTGGCGCCTACGGACTCGGGTGGTCTTTGGACCACGGCGGTGGGTGGCGTTCGCTATGAAGGCACTTTTGATTATCGTCTGGAATATCTTTTTAATGAACCCGGCTGGTCGCGTGAAGAATTTCAACAGGCCAGGAACTCGCTTTTGGTCTTGCAAGCAACACAACCGCAAAACGCTCTTCGTTTTGTGAATCCGGGACTTGAGCTACGAACTCAGCAATATCTCTATGCGTCGATTCGGATGCCTGAATTGGCAGACAAGAAAGATATGACTCTTTTTGTTCGAGATTTATTTTCTTTGGCCGATCAGTCTCAGGCTCTACAATTTGTTGCAGAGAAAAATATTAGCGATTCTGTGGTCGGATACTTTGAAGCAGATAGTTTTATCGGTAGCGAAGAGACTGAATTTGGAATGATTTATAATTACCAAATTTCTGTCGGAGCGAAATGGACATTGTGATGGTTAAAAATGCGTCTTCGGTTTCAGACTTTCTTAAATCAATGACTTTGGCTTTTGGCGAGCAGTCCGCGTTGCATGGGCGAGTTCTCAATCAGTGGACTGACGTCAGCTATCGAAAATTGCAGGAGCAAGCCGAGCAATGTGCTCAGGCGTTTTATCGCCGTGGCCTGCGCCCGGATGACAAAGTGATCCTGATGGCAAAATCAAAACCGTCTTATGCGATCGGGTTTTTTGCTCTGGCGCTCAATGGAGTCGTGACAGTTCCTCTGGATATTCGCTTGTCGTTGAAAGATCAAAGTTATATTGCCGATCTCGTTGAGGCAAAAGCCATTGTCTGTTTTCGCGATGAGACAGTGCGTTTGGCTCAAGATTTGGCCGTCGCAGTTCCAAGGCTTTCGGAGAAAATTTTTGTGCTTGAAGACCTGCTGGAAGAAAAATCCGAGGTGGTCTCTGTGGCTCTGCCGGATTTAAAAACAAATCAGTTGGCGGTGATTGCCTTTACTTCGGGAACCGTCAGTCGCCCCAAAGGAGTCATGCTGTCGTGGGGTCATTTTCTGTTTCAAATGCAAGCCATTGAAAAGGTTTTCCCGCTGGATGAAGGCAAGCGCATGCTTTCTATTTTGCCTTTGCACCATATGTTCGAGTTTACCACCGGCTTGCTGGCGCCCCTCAGTCGTGGCGGTGAAATTTTTTATGCGGACTCGTTTATTCCGCATCAAATTCTTTCATTCTTGAATGAGAAAAAAATTGCCGACATGCTGGTTGTTCCTTTGTTTTTGAAGTCTTTGAAAAAAGGCATTGAAGCTGAGATCAATCGTTCAAAGCTCAAACAAATTTGGTTTGCAAGTGCGACCTGGCTTGCCAGAGTGTTGCCTTGGCGTGAACTTCGGCGCCTGATTTTTTATCCGATTCATCGCCAGCTGGGTGGAAATTTGCAGCAATTTATTTCTGGAGCTTCAAGCTTGGATCCTAAAGTGCGGAGATTTTTTGTACGCATGGGAGTTGATGTTTATGAAGGTTATGGATTGACCGAGACTTCTCCCATCGTCGCTGCGAACTCGACACTGAGTTTTCGCGAGGGTACCGTCGGGCGCGCCTTACCAGGCGTTGAAGTGAAAAAAGATCAAATCACCGGCGAACTTTTAGTCAGAGGGCCCAACGTCATGTGGGGTTACTATCGCAATTTACAAAGTACCAAAGAATGTGTCAGCGCCGATGGTTGGTTTAATACCGGGGATGTGGTTGAAATAGACCCAGACGGTTTTATTAAAATTGTCGGGCGCACGAAAGACTTGATTGTGCTTGGCAGTGGCAAGAAGGTCGTTCCGGAAGAAGTGGAAGAATACTTTCAGGATTATGAACTGCTTCAAGAAATCTGCGTGGTGGGAATGACTTCGCAGAAAGGCATGACAAAGGGGACGGACATTGTCACAGCGGTGGTGGTTCTTCATCAAGCAAGGATTCTCGAACGAGCGCTCAGTCCTGACGAAGCGAAAGCTGAAATCTTGACCAGCTTGAAAGCTCTTTCGCAAAAGATGAGTTATTACAAACGTCCGAGTGATTTCGTGCTTGTGAATGAAGCGTTACCGAAAACTTCGACTCAAAAAGTGAAACGAACTTTGGTGAAAGAAATGCTGACGCAGATGATGCGAGAGCAAAACTAAAAAGATAGGAAATGAATATGACACTGAATTTACAAACCTTAGCGCTTCTTTTATTGAATTTTATTTACATTGGTCTACTGCCGAAAATTTTCTTTCGCCAGGATGGGAAATTCAATTTGATGTGGTGGATGACCGGCGCTCCATTGTTTGTTAATGCCTTTGCCTTGCTCTTTAGTTTCATGGGACTTTTGCCATTCGAAAATTTGGCTGTGTTTCCTGCGTGGATTTCAGTTTTAGCTGTGATTTTGTCAGCGGCTTCGATCGCGCTGATGTCTTACACCATCGGAACGCATCGTGTGCCTTTGGCTTTATGGCATCAAAATAACGATGCTCCTGTGCATATCGTGACGTGGGGAGCTTATAAAAAAGTTCGCCATCCTTTTTACACGTCATTTCTTTTGGCCCAGGTCGCGTCGTTTTTACTTCTTCCTCATGTTGTGACATTGGTCGGACTCATTTGGGCCTTTGCTGTTCTTAGTGTGACGGCGGCTCGTGAAGAGCGCAACTTATCGGCTTCTCAATTTGGCAAAGACTATCAAGCCTACATGGTCAACACCGGCCGTTTTTTTCCGAAGTTGAAGGCTTAACATGAGTCAGGACGTTTTCGTTCATCATCTCGCAACGGCTTTGGGGGATCAATCGTCAACGATTGAAGAATCCTTTGCGGCAGGACGAATTTTTTCGCCGGTGACGCAATATCGTGAGTCTGGATTTGATCGACATCGTCTTTGCTCAGCTAACGTCAATGCCTATCATCTGGCGCGCTCGGCGGTGCGTGATATTGCGACAGAGATGAAACAGGAATTGCAAGAGACGACTTCGATTCTTTACGCCACCTGTTTGACTTTGAATGGTAATATTGGTGCGCCGGAAAAATTTCAACAGACTCGTGATGTGAAATTTTTGATGGATTATCCAGCAAGCCACCTGCAAGCTGATTTTGATTTGATGAAGGCCTCTGTGATTGGTCTCAATCAACAAGCTTGCACCAGCATGTTGGGTTCTCTGCGATTGGCGAAAGCCTTGTTACAATCAGAGTCTGATCAAAAACAAATTTTGTGTGTGACGGCGGACCGTTTTCCCGAGGGCGCTTATTACGAGCAAGCCTACAATGTCATTTCTGATGGCGCGGCAGCGTGTGTTGTGAGCCGTGAACCCAAAGGCTATCGCATTGTCGCAGCCCATGCGATCACGAATGGCGCCTTGGCACAAGCGTCTGATGATGAAACGGTGGGAAGTTATTTCAGTTACACGCATCGTTTGTTCACTGAGCTTTTAGAGAAATCAAAAATGACCATGGATGAAATTGATTGGGTGATTCCGCAAAATACCAATATCAATGCTTGGGTGATCCTGTCGCGGCTTTTAGGAACAGATTTAGAAAAAGTTTATTTTCAGTCGATTCGCGATGTCGGTCATATTATTAGCTCTGACAATATTGTGAATCTCAAACGTCTTGAAGACGAAAAGAAAATGAAATCAGGCCAAAAGCTCCTTTTGTTCATGGCGGGCTTTGGTCTCAATTGGCAAGCCGTGATTTTGGAAAAGGTGTGAGCGATGGGACATGATGTATCGCAAGTCGCGCAAAGACTGTCAGCTCAATCGGTGAAGGGTTATTACAATCCTTACGAGCTGCTTCAGTTTCCGGAAAAAATTGAAATGAATCAATGGTTCACCAGTCCTGAGCTGACGTCTCTCTTTGGTTCGGATGAATACGAAGCTTTGAGTGAGGAACAAAAACAAAAATTAAGTTTTTTTGAAGCGGTGAATTTTTTTAGCCTGAACATTCATGGTGAAAAATCTTTGCTCGAGGGCTTGACCAAGCGTTTGTATGACGAGGCTCCCTCGGAAGTGACCGATTACCTGCACCATTTTGTCGATGAAGAAAATAAGCACATGTATTATTTTGGCACCTTCTGCCAGAAATATGCCGGGAAAATTTATCCAGATCGCAAGCTGAACTTTCCGCGTGAGTACGCCACGGGCGAAGAAGAATTCCTTTTCTTTGTTAAAGTTTTTGTGTTTGAAGAAATTGTTGATTTCTACAATGTGACGGCGGCTCGGGATGAGCGCGTGATGACTCTTTCTCGGGAGATTAATCGCAATCATCATGACGATGAAGTTCGTCATTTGGCTTTTGGCCGAGTGATGTTGAAAGAGCTTTTTGAAACTCACTCGTCACAATGGACGAAAGAAACTTTGCAAGGCGTTCGTGACTACATCAAAGCCTATTATCTGACGACTTGGAGAGAGTACTACAATCCTGATATCTACGTGGATGTGGGCTTGGCAAAGCCCTATGAGTTGGCTGAGAAAGTTTTTGAAAGTCCGGCGGCAAAAGCGCATCGCCAAAAAGCATCCAAAGCAAGTCTTCAATACTTACAAAAAATCGGAATTTTGAACGAGGTTTTTGAATTATGAAAACAGAACAAGAAATCAAAGAAAATTTAAAGGCTTGGATTGTTAAAAAAAATCCAAAAATTAAAAGTGAAGACCTGACCAATGAGACGCTCTTGATGGAGTCTCGGATCATCAGCTCGTTGCACATTATGGAATTGATCTTAGAGATTGAAAAACTCAGAGGCTCAAAATTCAATATTAAAAATATCAAACCTGGCGTGTTTCAATCTGTGAACTCGATTTACCAGGCTTTCTTTGTGAGTGCGACATGAATCCGGAAAACTCTCTGCAAAATTTAGCGGGATTTCGCTGGATCGAAAACGGCCAATCAAATCTTTCAGGACAAGTGCTTGAGCTTTTTAAAGCTCTGGACGCGATGTTTTTACGTTTGGCCAGCCAAGTGAAAGCTGAAGAATTTCAATTTCCGACTTTTATTCAAGCTTCAGAGCTAAGAAAGCTCGATTACTTTAAATCGTTTCCGCATCTGGTGACATTTCCAGTGACTCTTGAAAATTCGGACATGAATCTTAAAAAATTTATTGAAGGAGCCAAGTGTGACGAGCAGGGACGGATGCATCTGACAGAGATCGCACCGTTGTGTGATTGTCTGACGCCAGCGGCTTGCTATCATTTTTACATTCACTTTCAAAATCAAAAAATTTCCAGACCTCTCTTTCTCACAACAAGGAATAATTGTTTTCGTCGTGAAAAGTATTATTCACCTCTGCAGCGCCAATGGAACTTTAATATGCGAGAAGTGGTTTGCATTGGCTCGGCCGCTGAAGTGAAAGGTTTTTTGGCTCAATACAAAGAACTGATGACTCAGAAATTTATCAAGCTGGGGCTGGATATCTCTTGGGAAATTGCCACGGATCCGTTTTTTGATCCAGGTCAGAATCCTAAATTTATTATGCAGCAAATTGATCCCGTGAAAGAGGAAATGATTTATCAAAAAAATCTTTCCATTGGTTCAGTCAATTTTCATAAAAATTATTTTGGCGAAGCTTTTTCGATTGAGAGAGATGGTTCGCCTGCGTTCAGTGGTTGCGTGGCTTTTGGAATGGAACGTTGGATTTATGCCATTGTGACCAAGTATGGACTTGAAGCTGCAAAATGGCCATGGGCGGAAATCGCCAATGCGTAAAACATTGCTGACCGGGGCTTCCGGCTATTTGGGGCAAAAAATGTTGCAGCAGATGACTCTTGCCGGAGAGCAGATGCTTATTCCCATTCGTGCAGAAAGTGTCACTGAGTTTGAAAAGCGCCGCCAGAAAATTTTAAATTCGCTGCCAGAAAAATCGCGCCAGCAGGTCGAAGTTGTTCATAGTGATTTGAGCTCTTTGCGTGAGATTTTAAAACCAAGATCCAACGACATCCACCGAGTGATCCACAACGCGGCGGTCACGGCATTTAATGTGGATGAACAAACCGCCAATCAAGTCAATCGTGATGGAACACTTGAGATGCTAAGGCTGGCGCGGGAGTGCTCGCGCCTGAAGCAATTTTTGTACGTGAGTACTGTGTACGCTTCGGGAATGTCAGCGGGAGTGATTGAAGAAAAGATTTTTGAACCAAAGCCTGAATTTGCCAATCATTATGAAAGATCCAAGTGGGAGAGCGAGCAGTTCTTAGCAACTGAATTTGCCGATGTGCCATGGACCATTGCTCGGGTAGCCACCGTCATTGCCGATGATGATTCAGGTCACGTCATTCAGCAAAATGCAATTCACAACACGCTGAAACTTTTTTTCTATGGTTTGATCTCGTTGTTGCCAGGGCTTAAGAAAACGCCGATTTATTTGGTGCAGGGTGATTTCGTGGCCAAAGCGATTGCAGAAATTGCAGTGAAAGCAAAAGACAAAGATATTTTTCATGTTTGTCATGATCGTCAATCGGCGATGACTCTTGAAAGATTTATTGATCTTGCTTATGAAGAATTTATGAAAGAGGAGTCTTTCAGTTCGCGGCGTTTGCTGAAGCCCTTATTCGCCGATGAAAAATCTTTTGAAACCTTGGCCAATAATATGAAAAGTTTTGGCGGCAGCGTGCTGTCACAGGGGCTTGCCAGCGTTGCTCCGTTTGGGAAACAACTTTTTATCGAGAAAGACATTCGGAATGAGCATTTAAAATCAATTTTGCCGTCGTATCAAAAGCCAGAGATGGAAACTTTGATTCGAAAAACATGTGCAACTTTAGCAAAAACAAAGTTTGCTAAAGTTGACACCTAAGTTGAAGGATATTTATGAAAATTAAGCCACTGACAGAAAATGAGAGATGGATTCTCAGTTTTTATCGCACCAGTGAAATTTCGGGGGCGCTGTTCTTTGGCCGCTTGGCGAAGTCTTTACCACCGGGGCCGATTCAAACTGACTTGACCAAACATTTTGCCGATGAAAGTCAGCACTCTTGGTTTTGGACTCGTTGTTTGCAAACCCTCAACTCAGAGCCGATCAAGTTGGAAACGGCTTATCAAGATCAATATGTTGCTGCGACCGGAATGCCAGCCAATATCATGGAGGTTTTGGGGATCACGCTGATTTTTGAAAAGCGAGTGATCGGGCAATATGCACTTCATCGTCAGGCCAAAGAACTTAATCCCGAAATTGCTAAAACTTTGGATCTGATTATGGAAGATGAAAAGTGGCATATCGAGTGGGTCACCAAGGCTTTGAAGTGCATGGAAAATGAATACGGAGCTGATCATATCGATCAAACTCTGAAGCGTTTTTATGCCGCCGACAAAGAGGTCTACAAAAAAACGGTGACTGAACATGAAGAGCGGATTCAGGGAATTTTGAAATATCGGAAAGATTAAAGCGGGGTTGTATGTTGAATTCTGAAAATTTAAAAAAACGCATGAGTGAAGTTTTATCTGTCGCGCCCGAGCTTGTTCAAGACGGCGCTCTTCTTCAGGAGCTGGTGGTAGATAGCTTTATTCTCATTGAGATGGTCATTGACTTGCAAAACACTTTTGGAGTGAGATTAAATCAAGAAGATCTTGTTGAAGTTCGCACAGTGAATGATTTGATCACGACGATTCTCAATAAAAAGAAATAAGGTGACCCGCATGAGCAACATTGTGAGTCTTAAAAATGTCGTCAAAACCTATCAGCTGGGCGAAACGACGGTCGAGGCCCTTCGCGGACTTAATTTTGAAATCAAAAAAGGCGAATTCACGGCGCTCATTGGCCAGTCGGGCTCTGGTAAGAGCACGCTTCTCAATCTGGTGGGTTGTATTGATCATCCAAATAAAGGCGAAGTTTATTTTGAAAATCAAAATATCACTGAGCTTTCGGAATCCAAGCGCAGCGAGCTACGCAATCATAAAATCGGATTTATCTTTCAGTCTTTCAATTTGATTCCGGTTTTGACAGTTTATGAAAATATCGAGCTGCCGCTCATCATTCGCGCGGATGTTTCGGCCAAAGAGCGAGAGCAGCGAGTGCTTTCAGCTTTGCAAGATGTGGGGCTTGAGAAATTCAGAGATTATCCGCCAGATAAATTATCAGGCGGACAACGTCAACGAGTCGCGATTGCCAGGGCTTTGGTGACTCATCCTTCATTGATCTTAGCTGATGAGCCAACCGCTAATTTGGATTCGGCAACAGCGCACATGATTATTGATTTACTGACAGAGCTCAATCAAAAGCGGAAAACCACATTTCTTTTTTGTTCTCATGATGAAAAACTGATTGGCCGAGTCGGTCGTGTTGTTCGCATCCAAGACGGAGTGATCGTTTCATGATGTTCTATTGGAAACTGGCTTGGCGAAATCTTGTGCGCAATCGTCGCCGTTCGCTGGCCACGGCATCGGCGATCATTGCGGGCTATGCGGGACTCAATCTTCTCGGCGGGTATATCCTGCGAGTCGAAAGACATCTGCGCGTGAATGCCATTTATGTGAATCGTGCGGGACATCTATCGATTTATAAAAAAGATGGGCTTGATCGCTTCTTGCTCAAACCAAAAAAATATTTGATCACCAGCGATGAATTAAAAATTATCAACGAGACGCTTCATGATCTGCCACAAGTTGAATTTTCAACTCCGAGCCTGATGGGTGTAGGGCTTTTAGGCAACGGCGATAAATCAGTGCCGTTTATTGCGACAGGCATTGAGCCGCAAGCCGAGCAAAAAGCAGAAAATCATCCAGAGCTAAAAAAGTGGGCCAAAGAACTCGTTTCAACCAGAGATAAAGATGACCCTTATTTTACGCAAGTAAATCCCGATGCGATTTCGATCACTAAAGATCTTGGCGTTCTGATCGGAAGAAATACTCCTTTCCAAAATCTGTCGGCAGCACAAAAAGATTTACAACTGGCAGGCCTGACTTATGACGGTGACTTGAATGCGGTGAATGCGACCTTGCAGTTTCAACACTCGACTGGCTTTGCGCTGACCGAAGACACCAGTTTGCGAGCACCTTACTCTTTGTTGAAATCGCTTTATCAGACAGAAGGCGCGACATCGGTGGCGGTCTTCTTGGATTCGACCTCATCCATAAAAAAAACAACTCAGCAGTTGGAGCAAGTTTTTAAAGATCATCATCTCAATCTAGAAATCTATCCATTTAATAACGATAAGATCAGTTTGTTCTATGTCGGAACCATGGGCTTTTTGTATATGATGGCTGGCTTTTTTATCTTTCTTATTTTCACGGCGGCAGCATTGTCGATTGTGAATTCGATGACCATCGGAATTTTAGAGCGAGGTCGTGAAATTGGAACTCTACGCGCCATTGGCTTTCAAGAAAATGATGTGGCTTGGATTTTTACTCGTGAAGGAATGTTGCTGACGCTGACAAGTCTTGGCATCGGATTGGTGCTGACGCAAATAGTGGCGGCCTTGGTGAATGCTTCCAATATTCGTTTTCGTCCGCCGGGGATTGCGGGAGATATGCAGTTTATCCTTACACCGGATGTTTGGATGTGTGTGATGATTGCCATTCCCTTGTTTCTTATTTCTTTAGCTAGCTGCTATTTTGTTTCGCAGCGTTTGGTTAAAAAACCTATTGTCGATTTGTTGGTGAACTGATGATTCTGCTGAGAAGTTTTTTTCTGATTGCATTGAAGAACGTGAAACGTCACTGGCGCCATAGTTTGGCTGCGGTCATCAGCATTTCTGCGGGTTTCATCGCTCTGGTGGTTTTTCAAGGCTACATGGAAAATGTGCGGACGATGTATCTTGAAACATTTCGTTCCCGGTTTATGTATGGCGACGTGATGATTGAAAACGAAAAAGCCACCGCCGCTGAAGGGAAATCAGATCCTTGGGCCTATAGCCTGACGCTGGACGATCAAAAAGCCATCAAAAATTTTTTGCAGACTCATCAAAGCCAAGTGGAATCCAAAGCAAGATTTTTGCAAGTCAGTGGTCTGCTTCGTGGCGCCAGTTCGTCGATGATTTATCGAGGCGTTGGTTATGATCTGCAAGGGGGCGCTGATATTCGCGGAAAAGGTTGGGCTTGGAATACCATTTATGGAGTGCCCTTACAAAAAGCAGCTGATGGCGACAACATCGTCATCGGACAAACTCTTTCGGAGTTGGTCGGCTGTGAACCGGAAAAACCAATCAAAGTTCTCAATGGGATTGAAGGTTACAAACCTGAAGAGCGATCTTTTTCTTGTACTGCACCCAGTTTGCAATTGAGTTCCGTTACCGCCGGCGGGCAGCTGAATGCCATGGATTTTAACGTGGTGGGAATTATTGACGGCGCTTACCGTGATGTGGATTCAAAAATTGTGATGATGAGTTTGGACCGTGCCCAGCAATTGATGGGAACTCCATTGATCAGTTTTGAAACTGTGAAAATTCGTGAGCCTTCGGAAATTTCAAGCCTGATTGAGCAATTCAATCAGACGATGAAGGAGCAAAAGCATCCGGTGCATATGTTGCGCTGGGAAGATCATCCTGTCGGCGATATGTATGTGCGGACGATGAATTTGCTTTCGACATTCCGTAATTTCGTGGTGATTATCATTGTTGCGATTGCGGGTCTTTCAATTTTCAACACCATGGTGAAAGTGGTGAAAGAGCGCACTCGGGAAATTGGAACTTTGCAAAGTTTGGGATTTCAATCTTGGGCCATTCAAATGATTTTCTTTTTTGAAGCTTTGTTATTGGCTGTCGCTGGTTGTCTGATCGGAGCTGTGCTTTCGATCATTATGAGTTTGGTCATCAATGTGATTTCTATTCCCTACAAAGCGGGGGTGCTCTCGGCTCCCGTGCCTTTTGAGGTTTCCATTGTGCCAGCACTTTACGGGATTAGTATTTTATTTCTTGGCGGGCTTTCTATTTTGACGACGTGGTTGGCGGCAAGATCTTCGATGAATCAAAGAATCACCGATAATTTGACTCATTCATAATGTTTTTTAAGAGCCCAGGCGCAAGAAAAACCAACAATGTCCTTATTTTCAAAAATTTGCCAATCAGAAAGCAGCCCAAAATCTTCGGGCAAGGCCTTCAAGTGGAGACTGTCTTCCTGAGGAAGCAGTTTGATTTCTTGCACATGTCGAAAGACGCCACCGGCAGCAGCTTTGATAATAGATTCTTTGAGTGACCAAAGCCGAAAGAAACGCTCTGTTTTGTGAATGCCATCCGTGGCTTCAATCCATTTCCTTTCAAGATCGGAAAAAATCCGTTCTGCCACTTCCGTTTGGTTGGCCTTTTTCGTTTGTGGTTCAATGTCGACGCCAATCCAGTGAGAGGTGCTGACTCCTAACAAAAAAAGAGTTTCAGTGTGCGAAAAATTAAAATCAATTCCTGATTTTTGAAAGGCGGCAGGCAAAACCAGCTTTCCTTCATCTTGAGTTTCAAAATCCAATTGCGAAGGTTTTATTTGCAAAAATTCAGCAAGCAGAGTCTTACAGTAATAACGAGAGGCAAGAAATTGTTTTTGTCGCTGAGGAGATGAGAAATTTTTCAGTCGTTGTTGCTCACTGGCGGAGAGATAAGTTTCCGGTTTTGCCGGGAGATAAGTTTCGATCGGCCAAAGAAAAAGCAAGGCGGATGATTTTTTAAGCAGAGAGCTGAGCTTTGGAATTTGTTTTGACTCTCTCAAATCAAAAAAACAATCGAAAGCATTGGAGGACATCATGCTTTTTTCACCGCCAAAATCCTTGCTGCAATTTCAGCAAAACCCAAGCTGCCACGAGATGTCGAAATAAAGCCAGGCTTGTGTTTCACTTGATCGATAAAATTTTTAAAATTTGCGACGGCACAGCTCAAAGGAAAATACTGAAACATCGGCTCATCATTGGGAGAATCTCCGACGAAGGTGCAATGTTGCCGAGCTTTTTCAGCATCGATTCCAAACTCGTTTTTTAAAAACTGAAGCGACGTCGTTAATTTGTCATAAGTGCCAAACCAACCATTGACGTGAATCGAGCTGACTTTGGCTTGAGCGCCATGCTGATGAAAGATATCCACGATCTTTTGCACAGCGGAGTGAGGCAGTGCCGGAACATCCTCGCAAAAATCAATCGCCAGATCCATCAGCCGACAAAACTGATCCGAAGCCACCGCACATCCGGGAACCTCACGTAAAATTTGATCTCGAATCACATCTAATTTTTTGCGATTTGCGGCTTGTGCTGAAGAATCAAAAACAAAATGGCGCTGCATCTCTTTGTTGTGATAGCGAAAATAAAATCCGCCATTTTCGCCGACCACTCCAGCAACTGGCCATTGTCTGGCGATCATTTCACACCAACCCGCAGGACGACCCGTGACGGGGATAACATGTATTTTTGCACGATGAAGATTCCAAAGTGCTTCATAAGCTTCGGGGCCGAGCAGACCTTCATCGGTGAGAGTGTCGTCGATATCGGTCAGTAAAAACTGAATTGGAAAATTAAATTCGCTCAATGATTTCATTCTTTTAGTTTAAAGTTCTTTGTCCCTATGTCTAGTTTATTGGCGAAGTCAAAGCCACTCGCCTGAAGCCCTGAGTCGAATTTAGTCCTTGTCTAAAAAGCGACTGGCCCTCATTTTCGTAAGAAGCCCATATTATATAGATGAGGAAACAAGTGGCCAAAAAATCGGCAGCGGCAAAAGCAACACCAAATGGAACACCAAATGTAGAGACAAGCTCAGGCAGTAGAAGCGGCAAAAAGTTGGTCATCGTGGAGTCTCCCACGAAGGCAAAAACCATTCGTAAATTCCTTGGCAAGGACTACATCGTTGAGTCCTGCATGGGACACGTGCGTGATTTGCCAAAATCAGCGAAAGATATTCCTGAAAAAGTGAAGAAAGAGAAATGGGCTTCTCTCGGTGTCAATGTCGATGATCACTTTGATCCGATTTACTGTATTCCCAAAGACAAACTGAAAGTTGTAAAAAACCTCAAAGATAAATTAGAAGAAGCCTCAGAGCTGTACCTGGCGACGGACGAAGACCGCGAGGGAGAAAGTATCAGCTGGCATTTGATGGAAGTCTTAAAACCAAAAGTTCCCGCCAAGCGCATGGTGTTTCATGAGATTACTCAAGCGGCGATTCAAAAATCGCTGACGCAAACTCGGAAGATCGATATGAATTTGGTGCATGCTCAAGAAGCTCGCCGAATCTTGGATCGTCTGGTGGGTTACACCATTTCTCCGCTGCTCTGGAAAAAAGTGGCTTACGGTCTGTCAGCAGGTCGAGTGCAATCGGTGGCCGTGAAATTGATTGTTGAAAAAGAACATGAGCGCATGAAATTTAAGCGCGCTCAATATTGGGGAGTGCTGGCAAGTCTTGATAAAGGCGGCACCACTTTTGAGTCCCGTTTACAAGTTCTCAAAGGCAGTCGTGTGGCCACGGGAAAAGATTTTGATGGCACGACCGGAAAATTAACCGGCGGCAAAGACGTTGTGATCTTGGATGAGAAATCCGCCAAAGATTTATCGACCAAACTCAAAGGACAAGCTTGGACCGTGACTGAGGTTGAAGAAAAACCAACGTCAAGAAAACCAGCTGCACCTTTTATCACTTCAACTTTGCAGCAAGAGGCCAATCGCAAGATGGGACTCAGTTCTCGCGAGACCATGCAAGTTGCACAGAAATTGTACGAGCAAGGTTTCATCACTTATATGCGTACAGATTCAACTTTTCTTTCGACCGAAGCGATTCAAGCCGCCCGAGGCTGTATTGGTTCCAAATATGGCAAAGAATATTTGCCGAGTGAGCCTCGCGTTTACGATGCAAAAAAAGTCAAAGGCGCGCAGGAAGCCCATGAAGCGATTCGCCCCGCGGGACAAAAATTTTTAGATCCCGATGAAACAGGTCTTGTTGGGACTCAGTTAAAACTTTATGAATTGATTTGGATGAGAACGGTCGCCAGTCAAATGGTCGATGCGAGACAAAAACAAGTCTCAGCAAAAATTCAAGTTGGCGATGCCGTGTTCGGTGCGAACGGAATGACCATCGAGTTCCCCGGATTTTTGCGCGCCTATGTTGAAGGCAGTGATGATCCTGAAGCTGATTTGCAAGACCGCGAAGTGCGCCTGCCACAGTTAAAAGCCAAAGACTCGGTGAAATGTGCAAAGCTTGATCCCACCGAACATGAAACCAAACCGCCTGCTCGTTTCACAGAGGCAAGCCTTGTGCAGACCATGGAAAAAGAAGGCATTGGCCGTCCATCGACTTACGCTTCGATCATGGGAACGATCATTGATCGCGGCTATGTCAGAAAAGAAGGCACGGCGCTGATTCCGACGTTCACAGCACTGGTTGTTTCAAAACTTTTAAAGAATCATCTGACTCAATTTGTGGATGTTGGTTTTACTTCGCAAATGGAAAAATCTCTCGATGTGATTGCTGACGGCGATCTGGACATGGAAAAATATCTCGACAGCATTTATTTTGGCAAAACAGGCTTGAAATCCACCGTTGAATCTCAAGAAAAGAAAATCGATCCTGAAGAAGCTCGCGGCATTGCCATCGACGGTTTGGAAAAATTCAATTTCCGAGTCGGTAAATATGGCGCTTATGTTTGTACTCAGCGTGATGGTGCCGAAGTTTGTGCTTCGATTCCGGATAAAGAATCGCCGGCTGATATTACCGCCGCTGTGGCTGATAAATTGATTGATCAAAAAATCAATGGTGCGGATGCTATGGGAAAAGATCCAAAAACAGGTTTGCCGGTTTATGCTTTGAATGGTCGCTATGGACCTTATGTGCAGTTGGGTGATGTAAAACCGGATGATGACAAACCAAAACGAGTTTCAATTCCGCCGCAAATTAATTTTGAAACTCTGACCTTGCCGCAAGCGCTGGAACTTTTGTCATTGCCAAAAGTTTTAGGCAAACACACGACTCTTGGAAGAGAGATCAAAGCGGGGATCGGAAGATTTGGTCCCTTTGTGGTTTGTGAAGGTGATTATCGCTCGATCCCCAAAGGCGAAAGTATTTTTGAAATCACTTTCGCAAGGGCGATGGAACTTTTATCGACTCCCAAAAAAGGTCGTGGCCGAGCAGCTCCACTGAAAGAATTGGGAGCGCACCCCACTTCAGGTGAAGTGATCAACATCATGAACGGTCCATATGGTCCCTATGTGAAGTCAGGAAAAACCAATGTATCTTTGCCTGAAGGAACAACGGTTGAGCAAATGACCTTGGAAAAAGCAGTTGAGCTTTTGAATGACAAAGCGGGCACCGCCCCGGCTCCTAAAAAAGCGAGTAAAACAAAGGCCACCGCAAAAACCGAAGCAAAAACCACAGTGAAAGTTGAAAAGGCCAAGCCGTCGAAGTCTGTGAAGGTGGTTTCAAAAGCCAAAGTTCAGGTTCGCAAAGGGGTTGTGGCGGCAGTTGAAAAGGCTTCGTTGAAAAGCCGCTAAGCCGCTTTTTTTTACATAAAGTATTGAAATTCCTTAAAAAATGTCGTATTGAAAAAGGGCTTGGGTTGTGAGACACTGCGTCAACTCAAGCCTAGGTAAAACAGACAATATGACAGGACTAAAGTCAGGCTCGCTGACATCTCATTCACAAGCCCCCGCTGCAGATTCTGCTGAAGAGTTGAGTATTGCGGCTCGTGAAAGTGCGCAATTAGAACTTTCCATTGAAAGAAAAAAAGAAGCTGATCGAAATCTTCATCTCGGTGGCAGGTCTTTTTATTTTTTCGATTTCGACGACAATGTTGCTTATCTGACGACTCCACTGATTCTTTTTCATAAAAAAACCGGTGAAGAGCTGAGGCTTTCCAGTGCCGAGTGGGCTTTGGCGCATTCGTTGATGGGAGTTCCCGGTGCCTATGAAGATTATGAAATTCGTTGGGATGATCAGACCGGAACATTTCGCTGCTTTCGTGATCATCAGCTCGAAGAGCTTCAGCGTCTGGGTTTAAAAAAACAAATCTTCGTTCATGATATCGCGGAAGCGTTGGTCTCGCCTGATTTTCAATGGAAAGGGCCATCGTGGTCTTGTTTTTATCACGCGACTTTTAATCAGCGTCCGATCAGTGTGATCACAGCTCGAGGGCACGATCCTTCCACAATCAAAGATGGAATTCGATTGATGGTTCAGGCGGGATTCTTATCCATGGAGCCCAACTATCTCAGCATTTTTCCAGTGAGTCATAAACCCACGCGGCAAGTGTTGGGTGACATTGCTTTCACTCGCTCAACGGCAGAGCTAAAGCAGTCGGCAATTCGGATGTCGGTGGAAATGGCTCTTCAAAAGTATGGTTACAGTCCACATCACCGCTTTGGAATGTCGGATGATGATCCAAAAAACATTCAGTTGATCACTGAAGAGATGACTCGTTTGAAGGCGAAATACCCGGAGATGAGTTTCTTTATGATCGAGACGGAAAAGGGCGAGTTCGTGAAACACGAAATTACCGTGAGTGGCTCGACCGGTTCATATCTTTCTGCCGAAGCAGCAGAGCAGCAAATTCGACTCTTCTAAAGTCTTGTCCGAAAATAAACCCATGCTTGCAGATGCAGAGTCTAGTAACCTAAAACTCTAGTTATCTCGGGAGGGGTTTCATGCGTTCTCTGGTTTATACAACGATGCTGGTTGCTTTCCTAACTCCGTTTTTCGTTAAGGCCGCTGAGGGGAACGATCTCCAATGTCGCTACCTTTATGCGATCGAACAGGGTTTTTTATCTCAACATGTGATCTATTCAAAATTAGATCAGACTTTGCAAGACCGTGTGGTTGAGCAATATATCAAACACCTCGATCCGACAAAAATTTATCTCCTTCAATCGGATGTCGATAAAATCAAAAAAACCATGGGTGCTGTTTTTGAGAAGCTAAAAAACAAAGATTGTTCACCGTTGCTTGAGGCGCAAAAGATGTTGGTGGATCGCGTGAAAGAGCGCGCTGACTTTGCTAAAAACTTCCTCGGCAAAAAATATAAATTTGATCCGAAAGTAGAAATCGTTTTTGATCCCGATAAAAAACCTTTTCCAAAAACAGACGCCGAAGCCGACGATTTTTTAAGCAAATACATTCATTTCCAAGTTTCCAATTATTTAGCAACCGACATGAAAATAGAAGAAGCTAAAACCAATGTGAAAAAGAATTGGGACCGCGCTGTGAAGCGCACCTTGGAGACAACTTCGGACGACATCTTTTCTGGCTATTTGGATTGTTTTGCGCGCGGACTTGATCCGCACTCATCTTTTTTCTCAAAAGACGTGCTTGAAGATTTTGAAATTCAAATGAGTCTTTCTCTCGAAGGCATTGGCGCGACTCTTTCGTCGCAAGATGGCTTTACCGTGGTTGAATCTTTGGTTCCTGGCGGATCAGCGGCGCGTTCGGGCCAAATCCAGCCACAAGATAAAATTATCGCTGTTGGCCAAGGCGAAAAAGGCACCACTGAAAATGTGGTCGAACAAGAACTTCGCGATGTGGTGAAAAAAATCCGCGGCGAAAAAGGCACGAAAGTTCGTTTGACGATTTTAAGAAAAGTTGGCGATCAGAAAAAACGCTTCGATGTGGTTTTGACTCGCGATAAAATTAAGCTTGAAGACGAAGCCGCTTCAATCTTGTATCAAGACAAAGAAGTTGCCGGAGTAAAAAGAAAAATCGGAATTATCAATTTCCCATCTTTCTATGCTGATTCTCGCAAGGGTGGACGTTCTTCGGCAGCTGATTTGAAAAAGCTGATTGCTGAAGCTCGGACTAAAAAAGTCGATGGCTTGGTCCTCGATCTTTCCAATAACGGTGGTGGCAGTCTTGAAGACGCGGTGAAAATCGCTGGTCTTTTCTTTCAAACCGGAAACGTCGTGAAACAAAGCTCTCGTGAAGATGCCAAAGGCGATATCACTTTGAAAGACACCGATCCCATGGTGGATTGGCCGGGACCATTGGTGCTGCTGACCTCTCGTATTTCAGCCAGTGCTTCTGAGATTGTGGCTGGAACTCTGCAAGATTATAAACGCGCGGTGATTGTTGGGAATGACCACACTTTTGGTAAGGGAACAGTTCAGTCTGTTGTTCCAATTCCTCAGGATCTGGGTGCGATCAAAGTGACTGTGGGAATGTTCTTTACTCCTGGCGGTTATTCGACTCAGCATCGTGGTGTCACTTCGGATGTTGAAATTCCTGGGCCTTACATGACTGATGATATTGGTGAGAAATTTTTGGATTACTCATTGCCGCCGAAAAAAATCGACGCTTTCTTGTCGCCGGATGCTTATGTGAAAGATGGACCCGGCACTTGGGCAACACTTAGTCCTGAGTGGTTAAAAACTTTGTCAGATAAATCGAAAGCTCGTGTTGATAAAGATCCTGAATTTAAAAAAATTGTTGATGAGCTGAACAAAGCCAAAGAGCGCGGCAAAGTCATCAAGCTTTCTGAAGTGACCAAAGACAAAGAGAAAAAAGAAAAAGCGAAGGCCGCGAAAAATGCGAGCCAAGCTGACAAAGACAAAGATTATTTGAAACGCCCAGATGTGAACGAGGCCGAACGAGTTTTGGAAGACTTGATAGAAATTGAAAGCTCAAAAAAAGTCGCTGACAGTAAGTAGTCAAAGACTGGTTCCGCAAACCTTTTCTAAGGAGTAGAAAATGGTCAAAGTTCTGTTGCCAATGATGGCTCTGACGACAGGGATGTTGTTCGGAGTCACAGCGAGTGCTTCAAAGGCACTAGCACCCGGAGATCAAATTGTTCGCGACTTTGCAAAGGCAACAGGCTTTCGGCAATGGGTGGGAGCTCTGACCAAATATTCCATTCCCGGGGATTATCAATACATTGAACAGACTTTCAAAGTTTATCCGAATCTGACAAAAGATGACTCTTTACCAAAGCTGAATTTCGAAAAAGACACTTTTCAAATTCGTGAGGGCTTAAGCCAAGTCACTCTTCAGTATTTTCCAGAAGAGCCACACACCTTTGCCATCAACGGTCAACGTGTTGAGTTCGGACCTTATGAGCTCGCATCGCAAAAAATGCGCAAAATTTTGTCAGCAATGAATAAAGGCGGACAGGCTTCAAGCTTTTTGCTTTTGCCAGTGGCGTGGGCACAGGATTCGCAAAAAATAGCGACGAAAAGATCCATTGAGATTTTATCAATGACTTCGGCCATCACCACGGCGGAGTCTCCAGCCAAAGCTCCACACTGGTCAGACTTAATGGATCAAGCTCAGGACACTTCGGCTTGGAAAAATTTTGCTGCCAAAAATAAAGTCTGCGTTCAAAAAATTCACGATGTTGAAAATGTTGTGCATGATCAGCAGCTCGATTTTAATTCTATGGAATGCACCAGCATGGGCTTGAAGGTGCATTTGGGTGACAGAGATTTCGTTGCTGAAAAAGGAACCGCCGATAGCTTGGGTGGTTTTTATGTTGAGATTGCGCCCAACGGAAAATTGAAAAATGGCGGATCTGCTTCTGATATTCATCGATTTTCGCTCAGTGAGCCTGACACGATGACGAAAGGTTATGGCGATGATCCTGTGGCGATGTCGTCATCTCCGGCTCAGCGGGATCAAATGGGCGGAGAGTTCACTCCGGATAGCCCGCAAGATAAGGAAATGATGGACCGCTATATGGGAGCCGCAACTCCTGATGTGCGCAACTTCTGCTCATCGACGTGTGCTGAGACTCTGAAACCCTATTGGAAAGTTCTGCAATCGGCAGGAGCCAAGGGAAGTGGCAGCAACGGCTCTGGCGCGGCCTCTTCGGGCTCTCATTAGTCCTCTTTCAGCATCAAGAAAATGACCTTGACCCTCTCTGATTCCTACAGGAAAACAGAGGGGTTCTTGCTTTGAAAAACCCCTGTTTTGGAGAATTGATGAGACCGTCATCCTCGAAAGCTGAGTCCTCTCAGCCAAAGAAAAATCTGGCCAAAAAAACTTTCGCAAAAAAAAAGATGAAGAAAGCTATTTCGACAAAAGCGGCGACGAAAGCCGTTGCGAAAAAAACAACGGCTGATTTTCGCGGACTTTCTAAAGAGCTGCTTCTGAGCATGCATGACCTGATGGTCAAATCGCGAGTGTTGGAAGAGCGCCTGATTAAAATCTACAAAGCCGGAGATGCTTATTTCTGGATTGGTGGGCCAGGCGAAGAAGCTTGGGGCGTTGCCATGGGCTTGCTGATCAATAAAGGCCATGGACCCGAGCATGATTTTCTGCATTTTCATTATCGTTGCACTCCGACTTTGGTGGCCATGGGTCTACCGATGATCGACTCGATTCGTTTGATTATGAATCGCTCAACCGATGTCAGTACTGGCGGTAGAAATTTTTCCAATCACTACTGCTATCCAAAATGGAATGTGGTGCCAGTGACTTCTCCGATCGAAGTTCAGTATGTGGCAGCACTAGGCACAGCTCATGTGCAAAAAAGAAATAAAACCAAAGCCATTTCGATTGTCACCGGTGGTGATGCTGGAACCGCTGAAGGCGATTTTGCGAGCTGCTTAGTTTGGTCCTCACGCAAAGGACAAGAGCTCCCACTTTTAATCACGGTGCAAAATAATCAATGGGGAATTTCAACATCCTATGAAGGCCAGCATGGCGAAACTCAAATTGCGGATCGTGCGAAAGCCTTTAACATTCGCTCGCGAGTGATTAATGGCAATGATCCGGTCGAAGCTTATTTGGCTTTGCAAGAAGAGATGGCCTACATCCGTAAGACGGGAAAGCCTTCGTTTATTGAAGCAAAGCTTTCGCGTTTGTATGGTCACTCCTCAGCCAGCGGTGCGAACGTCATTGGTGGTGAAGTCGATTGCTTGAAAGAGTTTGAAAAGAAATTAATCTCTGCGGGGTATTTGACTGCAGGACGTGCGAAAGAATTATGGGACCAATATGAGAAGGAAGGTTTCGAAGCGCAGCAACAAGTGCGTAACGAACCAACTCCAACGCCAGAGTCGATTTGGGATCATATCTTTGCGGGCAGTGAAAATGCGGATTGGAGAAAATTCTAATGGCAAATATGGCACAAGCCATTCGCATGGCTCTTCATTATGGCGAAGCAAATCTTGGTGTGAAAGATATTTTTGGTCAAGACGTGGGCGCACCTCTTGGTGGCGTTTTCACAGCAACTCAAGGCCTGAAGACGGCATGGAATGCTCCGCTCGATGAGCGTGGCATTATCGGCATGGCGATGGGAATCGCGATGACAGGCGAAAGATGCGTCGCTGAAATTCAATTCGGCGATTATATTTTTAATACCATCGATCTTTTAAAAATGATCGGCAACACCTCATGGTGCTCGAATGGTCAATATCCGATGCCGCTCGTGGTGATGACTCCGGTGGGTGCTGGAATTCGTGGCTCGGTTTATCACTCGCACTCTTTTGATGCTTGGGCTTCACGTTTGCCTGGTTGGAAAGTGGTGATTCCGTCAAATCCGTTGGATGCTTACGGTCTTTTGTTGGCGGCCATTCAAGATCCCAATCCTGTTTTATTTTTGAATCCCAAAGCTTTGATGCGTGTCAAAGGTGACGAGCTAATTCCTGGAGAGCCGGCTGAGGAAAAAGAATTGAAAGCCATGATTGATGCTCCGATCGGAGATCGCACAACCTGGAAAGCGCGTTGGCCCAAGCTAGAAGAATATGTTGTTCCGATCGGCAAAGGGAAAATCACTCGCGAGGGTGAGCAGTTAACAGTTGTGACCTATGGTCGCCATGTGCTGATGGTGAATGAAGTGGTGGATCGTTTAAAATCGGAAGGCTTTTCTGTCGAGGTCATCGATCTGCGCTCGATTTATCCTTATGACTGGGAGATGATCAAAACTTCAATTCAAAAAACGGGACGCGTGCTCTTCGTTAATGAAGACACGGAAGTGACAAACTTCGCTGAGCATTTGGTCTATCGCTGCACTCAAGAACTTTTCTATGACTTGATGGCGCGTCCGCGAGTTCTCGCGGGCAAAAATATTCCGGGCATTGGTCTGCATCCGAATTTGGAAGATGCGACGGTGCCTCAGAAAAACGATATTGAGCGAGAGATTCGCGAAATTTTATCTGAGGTTCCATGACGACTCGTCGTCGCGTGCAGAAAAAAAGTCCGAAACGAAGTTTTGATAAATACGATTATTATCACCGAGCTGTGCAGTCAGCCGATGACGATGTTAAATTTCTCCGTCGCGTGTATAAAGATTTGCGCGGCAAAGAGCCTAAAACTTTGCGCGAAGATTTTTGCGGCACATTTGCGCTTTCTTGCGAGTGGGTAAAGCTCAATCCGCGTTTTCAGGCGATCGGTATTGATTTGGATCCCGAGCCTCTGGAGTATGGCCGCGCTCACAATTTACCCAAATTAAAACCCGAGCAACAAAAGCGTGTGGCACTTTTGGAAGGCAATGTTCTGCACTGGAATTTGCCAAAGACCGACATTGCGATTGCGATGAATTTTTCTTTCTGCCTCTTTAAAACTCGCGAAGTGATGAAAAAATATTACGCTAATGTTTTAAAAAGCTTGAAGCAAGACGGTATTTTTATTTTAGATATTTTTGGTGGCAGCAATTGCTACGACAGCAATGTTGAGGTCACTCGCCTTCGTGGTTTTACTTATTATTGGGATCAGACGGGTTTTGATCCTGTGACCAATCGGGCTTTGTTTCATATTCACTTTAAACCGGCGGGGCAAAAAAAAGTTTCTCGAGTTTTTACCTATGACTGGCGGATATGGACCATTCCTGAGATTCGCGAGATGCTGATCGAAGTTGGTTTTAAACGCACGCATGTTTACTGGGAAGGCACCACTCGCGAGGGCGAAGGCAACGGCGTTTTCACTCGCACTGAAAAAGGCGAGTCTTGCGAATCTTGGATTGCCTACATCTCTGCAGAAAAATAGCTGACATTTGAGTGTGAAGAAATCCTCGTTTATAAGCTCAGGACTTCACTGGCAAAGCTTTGTCATTTTAAATATCTTCACAACTTGAATGAGACAACGGACGGAGGTTTTATGAAGACAATGATTTTAGCTATCGCACTGCTAATCACAGGAGCGATGAGCTTTGCAGAGACCACTGCTGACGATGCTGAGCGCGCGATCAAAAAGGGAGCTCATCGCACGGAAGAGACCATGTGTGCCGAAGGTCAGGCCAAATGTTTGGCAAAAAAAATCAAGCATCGCGCCGACGAAGCGAAGGACTACACCAAAGATAAAACAAAAGAGATGAAAAACGACATGGACGAAAAATAAAACTGTCTAACTTTTCGACGACCCTTTTCTTTTTTCATGATGCCAATAAAAAACGATCGCTCTGGCCTTTAATTCATGGAGTGCCCAGAGGTTCTCATTTATTTTAAGGCGTGATGAAATATCCGAAATATCGGTTGAACTCTCTCATTGTCTTTTCAATTTTCGGGCTGTTGTCAGCTTGCTCGCATTCATCATCTTCGGAATCTTCGCCGGCTCAAACGATGTGCGCTCATTCAACGTCATTAACTGCGGGCATTGTTGGTGGGAAAAAAGTCGATGCGTCGTCACCGCTGGCGCACAGTCTTGTTTTACTCTTGATGAAAACCAGTGATGGCACCATCAATTGCACCGGGACTTTGGTCAGCCAAGATGTGGTCTTGACGGCAGCTCATTGTGTGGCTGGAGTTTTGAAAGATCCCAGTCATTTGATGAAAATTATTTTTTCGACAGAACCGCAATGTGCCGCTCATCGCGGACAAAATTTATCTCAAGGATCTGTTGAGGCCGTGCGTGTGCCATTGAATTGGTTTAAATCAAATCATGAATTGAGTGACTTAGCGTTGGTGAAATTGACGGCGGCCGCTCCGGCAGAATATTCGCCATTGCCACTGGCGAAAAATTTTCCAGAAATTTCTGTTCATCAAGCGGTCACTGTCGCGGGTTATGGGAAAACCACCAAAGACTATGATGCGATCGATCCGCAGCCTTTGGCACTCCGAGTGACTCAAGTTTATTCTTTGAATGCTTCGCTCAAAGAAATCTTGTTGCAAAGCTTGCGCAAGCGAGATCCGAACTCGACATTGAACGCTGAAGATATTCGAAATACTGACGACAAAGAAAATTTATTCTTTGATCAATCCGAGGGGCATGGAATCTGCGCCGGTGATTCCGGAGCTCCAGCACTGATCGAATCAGGAAATCAAATGCAAATTATCGGAGTGGCTTCCGCTGTCGAAAATCCGCTGGATTCCACATCGAAGTGCAGCCTGCTGGGAGTTCACACCAACGTCGTTCACTATCAGTCTTGGTTGAATGAAACCTTGCAGGATCTCGATCAGCCATAATTTTTTAATTAAAAAAATCAGAGATGAGCTTTTAGCTCTGCCATCGTCATCAAAGCTGACATTTTAAATCCTTTTTCCTCAAGCTTTGGCTCGTGACCAGAACCTCGGTGAATCACACAAAGCACATGCTCGACCTTGGCGCCAATGCCACGCAAGTCTGCGGCAGACAACACAACCTGTCCGCCAGTGGTGATCACATCTTCGATGATGCAAACTTGTTTGTTTTTGATTTCCTTGACCTCAAGGCCTTCAGCAAATTGGCAAGTGCCATAGTCCTTGGCGGTTTTGCGCACAAACACGCAGGGAATTCCTGTTTCAAGACTCAGCGCAGTTGCGATCGGAATGCCGCCCATTTCAAGGCCTGCTAAAATTTCGGTGCCTGCAGGAATTTTTGATTTTAGATGCCTGGCGATTTCTTTCAGAAGCTCTGGTTTTGATTCAAAACGATACTTATCAAAATACTCTTGTGAAATTTGACCTGAGCGCAATTTGAATTCGCCGGTGAGGTAGGCGATCTCATAAATTTTTTGAGCGAGCTGTGATTTTGTCATACTTTAATTTTAAGACGGTTTGCGAAGTTGGTTCTTGCGAATTTGCCATTGTTCTAAAGCATATTGGCGCATATCGGTGATGTTATCAAACTCATCAACGATTTCGACACCGAGCAAAGTTTCGATGGCATCTTCCAAAGTCACAATGCCGGTCACGATACCGTATTCATCAACAGCCAGAGCCATATGCTCTTTGCGTTTCACAAACAGGTCAATGACTGCCGCCACCGACATGCGCTCAGGCACGGCATTGATCGGCGAGATCAGTTCTTTCATTGGCATCTTGTGATGATCACTCGACATGGCTTCAAGAATTTTATATCGATGAGTCATGCCGATAATGTTATCAAGATTGCTCTCGTAAACAGGAATGCGTGAGAAGCGCAACGGGCGATATTTGTTGGCAATGGCCTCAACGGTTTCTTCGGCTTCCAAAGCAAACATCACTGATCTTGGTGTCATGATATCAGAAACGAACATACTGTTCAGCATGAGCAAATTTTTGATGATGTTGGATTCTTTTTGTCTCAGAGTTCCTTCTTCAACACCAAGTTCCGCTGCCGCCGCCATCTCTTCACGAGTCACAGAGGCCGTATCGGGGCGATTGAACAGCTTTCCTAAAAGCTCCGATAAACGAACGATGGGAAATAAAAGGAAGATAATCAATTGAATGCTATAGGCGGTGAAGGGAGCCAAAGATTTCCAATAAGTGGCGCCAATAATTTTCGGCAAAATTTCTGAGAACACCAAAATACAAAAAGTCAGAATAATCGAAGCCACCGTGACCGCATGATTGCCGTACTGCTCTTGCATCAGGGCGCCAATCGAAGCAGCACCCAAAGTGTTCGAGATCGTATTCATGGTTAAGATCGCGGCCAAGGGACGATCAATATTTTCTTTCAGATGTTCGAGTAAATGTCCGCTGCGACGATTTTGTTGAACAGCGAGGGCGACATAGGCTGGCGTGATAGATAAGAAGACGCCTTCAATCAGTGACGACAAAAATGAAACCATTAAAACAAGGGCGAATAAGACTAAAACTAAACTCATTTTGAGAAGTTAGATTAGCATGCCTCATGACGGGCGGGTAGAAATGAAAAGGGCCAGCATTGCTGCCAGCCCTTGGTCGAGGTTTATCTCGTTTGAGAAAGAGAAAGCGGGAGCCAAGTAAGCTCTTCGAGCTTACTTATTCGGCTATTTATTTTCCGCAGCGCGTTTCTCTTGGTACTTCTTCGCCAGTTCTTCTTGGATATTGCGAGGAGCCGCTTGGTACTTCGCGAATTCCATCGAGAACTCGCCTTTACCTTTGGTGGCTGAACGCAAATCGGTTGAGTAACCAAACATCTCAGTGAGTGGAACCTCAGCTTCGATCACGGCATTGCCTTCGAAAGCTGTGGTGTTGATGATCACACCGCGACGCTGATTGATCTGACCCACCGCTGTTCCTTGATATTCATCAGGCACAGTTGTTTCCAGTTTCATGATTGGCTCAAGAACTGTTGGTTTTGCTTTTTGATAAACTTCACGCATTGCCGCCATCGCCGCAATTTTGAAGGCCATGTAGCTGGAGTCAACGTCATGGTACGCACCGTCTTCAAGGTCGACTTCAACGCCCACGATAGGAAATCCTATCAATGGACCTTTTGCACACTGTTCTTCAAAGCCCTCTTCCACCGCTGGAATAAATTCACGAGGAATACGACCACCAACAACTTCATTGTTGAATTTGAAAGTCTTGCCGTCTTCTTGCGGAGCCAATGGACGAATCTGTCCAACAACTTTCGCGTATTGACCCGAACCACCGGTTTGCTTTTTGTGAGTGTAATCGTAAGTAGCACCTTGGCCGATCGTCTCGCGGTAAGCCACTTGCGGTTTACCAACCACAACTTCACAAGCGAATTCACGCTTCATGCGCTCAACATAAATTTCCAAGTGAAGCTCACCCATTCCGGAAATGATGGTCTCAGCAGACTCTTCATCACGATGAACGCGGAAAGTAGGATCTTCTTTACGGAATTTTTGCAAAGCTTTTGAAAAGTTATTAGCTCCAGCTTTTTCTTTCGGCGCAATCGCCAAAGAAATCACGGCGTCAGCAATGTGCATCGATTGCATCGAAACGTTGTAACCTTCAACGGCAAAAGTATCTCCCGAGGCACAATCCACACCGAACAAAGCGATGATATCGCCGGCATAAACCGTGTCGATCTCTTCCATTTTGTCAGAGTGCATGCGCACCATGCGAGGAATCTTCACGCGCTCTTTGTTGGTCGTGTTGACGATGAAATCACCCTTCGACATTTTACCTTGGTAAACACGCATGTAAGTGAGCTGACCAAACGGAGTCACTTGCAGTTTGAACGCCAAAGCGCAAAGAGGTTTTTCTGAATCTGGGCTGAGCTCAAATTTTTCTTCGTTCTTATCAAGATCCAGAGCGAATTCTTTTTTCTCTGCCGGAGTCGGCAAGTAAGCCAAAACGCCATCGAGCAAATGCTGAACGTTTTTATTTTTGAAAGCTGATCCACAGAACACAGGAACCAATTTCAAGCCGATCACACCTTTACGAGTGGCCGCTTTGATTTCTTCAACCGTAACTTCTTCGCCCATCAAAAATTTGTCGCCGATGGTTTCATCGATATCAGCCAATTTCTCAATCATGGTTTTGCGAAGCTCCAAGCAATGAGCCTTCATGTCTTCAGGCACGGGGACTTCAGTGATGATCTCGCCACTTTCGCCTTCGTTGATATAAGCTTTCATAGTGACCAGGTCGACAATCCCTTTGTGATCTTCTTCAAGACCGATGGGAGCTTGATAAGTCACAGCATTGAGACGCAGTTTTTCAACCAACGCATCTTTCACGCGGTAAGGGTTCGCACCTTGACGATCGAGTTTGTTGACGAAAGCCAAACGAGGAACGCCATAACGTTTCATCTGACGATCCACGGTGATGGACTGAGATTGAACTCCAGCCACTCCGCAAAGAACAAGAATTGCGCCATCGAGAACGCGCAGTGAACGCTCCACTTCGACCGTGAAATCCACGTGCCCGGGTGTATCGATGAGATTGATGGTGTGGTCTTTCCAACTGACGGTGGTCGCCGCAGACTGGATGGTAATCCCTTTTTCGCGCTCAAGATCCATCGAGTCCATCGTTGCGCCCACGCCGTCTTTACCTTTGACTTCGTGAATCGCGTGAATTTTACCGCCGTAATAAAGAATACGCTCAGACAAGGTGGTTTTACCCGAGTCAATGTGCGCAGAGATTCCAATATTTCTAACGGTGCTAATGTCCCACTTCTTGGCCATAATTCCTCGTTCTGTTGTTCCGAATTGAATTCAATTGGTTTTTTCGAACCCATCGAACTATCATGAAGATATTGAGAGTGTAAAACAAAGCTTTTTACGCGCTGCAATTAATACGATCAGAGTGGCATCAAAGTGACAAATGTCAGAGGAAAACTGGGGAGAAATTGGCTAAAAAACAGGCATCATCTTCAACTCTTCACAAGAATCTCGCCGAGCATTTTGGTTTCGCTGAATTTCGTGGCGATCAGGAAGCGGTGATCGCGACTGTGATGACGGGCGGTTCGGCTTTGGTTTTGATGCCGACGGGGATGGGAAAATCTTTGTGTTATCAACTGCCGGCGATGATTTTGCCAGGGCTGACGTTGGTGATTTCGCCGCTGATTGCATTGATGCAGGATCAAGTGGATCAAGCAAAGAAGCATGGCTTGAAAGCAAGTTTCATTGCTTCCACTTTGTCGAAAGAAGAACGCGATCGAAGATATCAGCAGCTTGCTAGTGGCGAGCTCAAACTCTTGTATGTGACTCCGGAGCGTTTTCGTAAGCCTGAATTCTTGGCGGCCTTGGGCGCGCAAGTGGTGAGTCTGCTGGCGGTGGATGAGGCTCATTGTATTTCGCAGTGGGGACATGATTTTAGACCGGATTATTCTCGCGTCGGGGAGTTTCGAGCTTTGCTGAAAAATCCGCCGACCTTGGCACTGACGGCGACGGCGACTTTGCCTGTGCAAAAAGATATTTTGACTCAACTGCAGATCGAAGATGCCCAAATTTTCAGTCACGATCTTGAGCGCCCGAACTTGGCTTTGAACATTCACGACGTTTACGGGATGGATGAAAAAATCAGGGGACTGGTGGCTTTGCGATATCAAAATCCAGGGCCCGCGATTATTTATTTTTCGTTGATTCAAACTTTGTACAAAGCTTCCAGCGAGCTTGCGAAATTGGGACTGAATCATTTGATTTATCACGGACAACTTTCACCTGAAGATCGTAAACGCAATCAGCGGCAATTTTTGGAAAGCGATCATGAAATGATTTTGGCGACTCCGGCGTTTGGTCTTGGAGTCAACAAAGCTGATGTGCGTCTCTTGGGCCACATGGAAATGCCGGGCTCCATTGAAGCTTACTTTCAAGAGGTCGGACGCTCGGGCCGCGATGGCAAACCTAGCAGCTGCCATCTTTTTTACGATCAAGAAGATGTTTCGATTCAAATGGATTTCTTAAAGTGGGCTAATCCTGATGCGAGTTTTATTTCGCAAGTCTATCGTTTGATCGCCTCTGGCGGTCCGGGCTTGCAAGATGAAGGAATGGATTATCTCAGAAAGCAGATGAACTTCTACAACAGCCGCGACTTCCGAGTCGAAACCGCCGTCAATGTGCTCGAGCGCTGGGGCTGCTTGGCCCAAGACTCACGCACCAAATTCGGGTACCGCCCCATCGAAGAACCAACGGCAGAAATGCTGGATGAGCACTCACAAAAAAATCGCGTGCGCGTCCAAAACGAAAAGCTACTAGAAATGGTGAGACTCGCCACCCAAGCCGAAGGCTGCCGCATGCAAACCGTGCTCGAATATTTCGGTCACAAAGCCGATCACTGCGGAATCTGCGATCTCTGCATAAGGTACGCCGTTCCTTTTGCGGGGGACGGAGCGTAATTTTAGCTACGGCCGAGTCTGGTCAGCGGCGACGGATCAAAATAAACTTCGTTGCGAGTGATTTTATTTTGCTCATTGAACTCGACAATATCGAGCCCCTCAATCTTCAAAAAACCATCGGACGAAGGAATCTCCGCCAGCCACTTCAAAGTAAAACCTTTCGGCGTCGGAAAAATTTCCTGACAAGTCCATTTCCAATTCGGATTGCGATTCAAAAGCCGCTCGAAGTAATCAAAAATTGCCTCACGACCTTTCAGACCTTGAGGCAGCGACGGATCTTTGTAAAAGGCATTGCCCGCATAAAACTGAATCAGTTTCTGAGGCTGATTCCCAGTCCAAGTCGGCAACCATTGATCACAAAATTGAAACGCATCTTTTTCTGTCATGACGTTATTAAAAGGGGCGGCTAACGGAGAGTCAAATGGCAAAATTCATAGGGAAATTCTTAACTGATAGAGGAAAATAAAAATCCCAGAGCTTTCTCTGGGATTTTTATTTTTTAGGACGCGCTGTTCCCCGCAAAAGGAACGGCGTACCTTATGCGACCTTTTTATAGAAATCGTATTTTGCTGATGGATCGAAATATTTTTTCATTTTGTTGTATTTTTTCACGTCACGGAAGCACGCTTTTTTGTAATTCTTCGTGTGAGTGGTGAAAACTTTGTCGAGGAAGCTGTAGTAAGTTTTGTACAAATGATTTGTCAGGAAGTGGCAATACCACTGATGCGAAGTTGTTTCTGGCACCCAATATTTTTTGGCGAATGATTGGATTTCGCGATTGAATTTTGACCACCAAATGCGCGCTTCGGTTTTGTGAACAAAGTTGCCAACGAAATAGGGTTTGCCAAAACAATACAGACTCACTTCCCAACCATTGCCAACAGGCTTGCAAGTTGTTTTGAAAGAGAAATCCCCATATTTGTACGTTTTCTTGAGTGTCATCGATACTCCTTTGCGCCAATCAGGCGGAAGATAATTATGGTCAAGCGCTGACCGAGCAGAAATATATCGGCGAACTCAAAAAAATTTTGAGTCGGTATTAAAATTATGGATTCAAAATTGGACTTTTGGTCTCAAATCGACGCGCTGTATCCGTCGTTAGGAACGGCGTACTTATTCCGGAGCGTCGATGGCGCTGAAGAGTTGGTAGCAGTCGGGGTTGCTCATGATTCGGCGAGAGGATTTAAAACTGCGATCAAATTTTCGTTGAGCGCAATGTTGAATTTGCAGACCAAGGAGAGCGCCGACTTTGTTGTTTTCAGGTTTGGCTTCGATTTGCTGGCGGCAGGTTTGTTGATACTGAGTCCAAATGGTGGCGCAAGCATTATGAGGCATCGTGTAGCACTCGGACTGCAAAGTCTGCGGAGCACAGGGCTCTGCCGCCATGTCTTCGGCTTGCAGCATCGGATTGATCAAGGCTTGCATAAATCCCAAAAGAAAAATGAGCCCCGCAACGACACAAATACCAAGCTCAAAAGAGTGCGGAAATCCCAAGGCCTGAAGCCCACGATCATACCAAACGGCAATCGCCAGCCCCAGCAGGATCAGAAAGAGAATATTCACTGACGGCGCATGAAATAGAAATTCGGCAGCTTGCCACACGAGCCAAGGAGCCAGCGCTATTAAAATGAAGCGAAGGAACCACCTTTGAGTCATGGCTCTATTTTAAACTGTTTTTGTTTGAAATCGTATCTGACGCCCACTCTCCGTCTCAAGTCGAGACTTTGGTCTGTGAGAGTTTGTTGATGATTGTGGGTTGGCATCTGATTCGCAGTGAGAGTTGGTATTCGAATAATCATAGGCGTGAGCTGCAAATGGCAGCTGATGAGGGAGAATTTATGCTAAAATTGATCGCGCGCAAGGGCTTGATGACAACATGTTTGACACTCTTGATGCTTGCTTGGGCTATTTTATTAACGGCAGTCATCGCGCGCGCGGAAGAAACTCCCCTGGCTCATATCGTTTGCCAAACTCAGGAATTTTCACCGAACGTGGATTTGGAAATTCGTCATCAAAATGACAAAATGGTTTTAAATATGATTCTGACGGACGATTCCGGAATGAATAGCGCCATCTCTGATTCGCAAATTAATATTTCGGCGACGGATATCAAAGTCCTCACCGAAAAACGCAGTGGAGTTTTTAAAATGATCGATCCGATCTCGGGGCCGCAGTTGTTGGCTTTGAAAGACGGCAATGGCTATATTTCTTTGAATGCCAAAGGCCAAACCGCCGTCATCGACCTGAAAAATTGCCGATAGGTACGCCGTTCCTAACGACGGATACAGCGCATAATTAAGCCTAAAGATCCAAATCAAAAGCCGTGTGCAATGCTGCTGCGGCTTTTTCTAAATGAGGCTGATCGATCACCGCACTAATTTTAATTTCGGATGTCGTCACTAAGTGCACAGGCACTTGCGCCTTGGCTAAAACTTCGAAAAATTTTGCAGCCACGCCGGGATGATTTCTCATGCCGACGCCGACCACAGAAATTTTTGCCATCTTATCCATGATGACTTTTTCAGTTTTTAAATTGGCAGATAAATTTGATTTGCTGAGCACTTCGTCGAGAACCTGGTTTGTCAGCGGCAAATCTTCTTGAGTTACTGAAAAGGCCAAACGCTGAGCGGTTCCATGACTTGAATCCGACATCGACTGAGTGATGATGTCGATGCTGACACCTTTTGCCGCCAGATGATTAAAAAGATCAGCCAGAAAATCCGTGCCTGCCGGAACGGGATTGAGTTTAATCACCACGGTGGCCGAATCATGAGTCACACTTGAGACCATCGGGTTTTCCATCGTCAACTCTCCTTCTGGAACAATCCAGGTTCCTTCGCGATCTTCAAAAGACGAGCGAAGATGAATTTTCACATTGTGTTTTGCGCCGAGCTCCACCGAGCGGATATGCAGAACTTTCGAGCCCAGCGACGCCATCTCCATCATTTCTTCAAATGACAGATACGGAATCTCTTTGGCTTTTTTCACCAAGCGCGGATCAGCGGTGAAGACGGCTGGCACGTCGGTGTAGATCTCGCACTCGCGACTTTTCAAAGCAGCAGCCACTGCGACTGCCGTGGTATCACTGCCGCCACGACCGAGAGTGGTGATGTTCATATTTTCATCGACACCTTGAAAGCCAGCAATGATCGGAATGATTTTTTGCTCGAGCAATTTTTCCAAAAGCTCCGCGCGAATATTAAGGATGCGCGCCTTCGAAGACAAATTATCAGTTTCAATTCCAAGCTGATAAGCCAGCAGAGGTTTTGCTTTATAGCCACGTTTTTCGATGGCGATTGCCAAGAGGGCAATAGAAACTTGCTCGCCAGAAGCGACCAACATATCGTAAGCGGAGCCGCGATAATTAGGATCAATTTGATTACCCAGTGCCACCAAGCGATTGGTCTCGCCTGACATGGCCGAGGCCACCAGCACGGGCCATTGGCCTTGCTCAAAATCGCGAATCACGCGAGTGGCGACAGCTTCGATGCGCTCGATGGTACCGACGGAGGTTCCGCCAAATTTCTTAACTACAATTCTTGGCCTGATTCTTGGTTTCATTCTTTTCAATTCGTAATCTTTCTTTGATTGCGAGGCAATGCTATATTGAGAGAATGAAAGCTTCGCAGTTTCCAAATCCTAGAGCGAGCACTCCAGAAGGTTTATTGGCGATGGGTGGCGAGTACACCGCCGAAGTTTTGGTGGACGCGTACACCCATGGAATTTTTCCGTGGCCCCAAGACGGTTATCCGCCGCTTTGGTTCAGTCCTGATCCGCGCGGCATTTTGGACTTTAATGATTTGCATATTCCGCGCAGTCTTGAAAAGTGGGATCGGCATCATCCCGAGTGGATCTACACCATCAACCAAGCTTTCTCACGAGTCATTCGCGAGTGTCAGACGCAGTTTCGTCCCAAACAAAACGGCACATGGATTCGCCCAGAAATGATTCCGGGTTACGAAGAGCTTTTTGAACAAGGACACATTCTGTGTTTGGAATGTTGGAGCAAAGAAGAATTGATTGGCGGCATTTACGGAGTGCTGGTGATGTCGCTCAAAGGAGAGCTGGTGTTTTCCGGTGAAAGTATGTTTCACAAACAACCGAACGCCTCGAAGATGGCATTATGGAAAATGGTTGAGCACTTGCAAAAGCAGGGGCATCGTTGGATGGATTTGCAGATGATCACTGACGTGACCTCAAGTTTTGGCGGCAAGTATATTCCTCGTGAAGAATACCTGGCTCGTCTTGGTGTTTAACGCCGTTGGCGAGTTTGAAGAAACCAGGACCATTGTCCAAGGTGAAAAGAACATCGACAGAATCTCAAAAACAATTTGAAGAAAAAGGTGATCTGCCCACATGGGACTCCGATAAAATAGAACAAGGAGACCACTCCGATGGCAGCAGCGAGATACGAAACCAAAGAAAAAGCGTCAATCGAGATCTACGGCAAAGGTGGGCAGGTGATCGCGCAACTCAAAAACCTCAGTGTGACCGGGGCTTGTCTCGAGTGGACTCAAGATAATGTGGATATCAGCAAAGGTGATCTTGTGCGCATGACAGTGGTGTTAAGAGCCCTGAAGCGTCGTCACAATATGAGTGCTGAAGTGGTGTGGGTCGAAGGCAAACGCACCGGTCTTAATTTTATCAAATACGAAGACGTTCTTGATCGCATGATCGAGAAGAACGCCCTCTAATCAGACACTGCTTTTTATTGAGAAAGCAGATCATATCCGTCGAGAATCGCTTTGTACTGATCCATGAAAGCTGTTGAGCCTCCGTTGGTTGTCGAAGTGGCATCGCAATGGCCGATGTTTTTCCAAAGAAAATGACGACAGTTCAAATTGAATTCGCATTTCTGCCAGTTACAAGAAATCGAAGTCCCGTTGTAGGGAGTGTAAGATCTTGTGTTGTTGATCACAGCTTGTTCCATTTTCGTAAAACAAGTTTGGCGTGTGCTTGGATTTTTTGTATTCGGGCACATAAAATCTTTCAGTGAGTCCGCAAATTTTTGTTTTGAGCCGAGCGTATTTCCTTGGTTCGAAATAATCGTCGTTGCCCAATGAGCCATCGCTTTTTGGCAAGAAGAAGTCAGGTTGCCTTGGGGGCAGAAAAATTTGTAGAACCCAAGTCCTGCCGAAAAATTTCCCCACATGCCCGTGTAATCATGATTGTCCGGAGTCATCCGTAAATTCTGATATGAAGAACCAGATGAGGCAAAGCGAACTCCTGATGGCAGAGAAGCGCTTTCGTTGATGTAAAACTCTCCATCAGTTCCCAATTGGTGAAAATCCGTCGATGAAAAGGCGCCAGCGACCGGAATTCCTAAAGTCGGAGCTAAAGCAATTGCCATCAACCAACCCGTGTTACAGCCATACAGAATCGCGTAAGCATCATCAGTGAAATGCCCGCGCAGATTTTCGATGCCAGAATAGTTTTCAGAAATTCGGCGGTATTTACTTTCTAGCTGAATTCCATAGGCGACAGAACCGTGCGAAAAAATCTGCAAAGACGAAATTCGTTGGTAATTCGTCATATAGTCGACAAAACTTCTTTTACTCAGAGTCGAACCGTCAGCCTCGACAATTTGCATACCGTGATCTTTAAAAAATGCGGTGTCTTCTTCCGTTGAATTCTCAGTCACTGAAATCAGAACCATCTGTTGCTGCGGATAAGTTTTTTTCATCTTATAGGCATAACCGACAGCGGATTGCATAAACAAAGTTCCAAGGTCATGACCTTGACCAGCAACGATGAGCGCCGTTGGACGATGATAGTCGATGTTGGTATCGCCCAGAGTGGCGACGATAAAGGCATGGGCCTGGAAAGAAAGAGTCAGGGCCATCAGAAAAAGCACCCCTGCTCTGCGCGCAAATTGAATCATATTAAAACCCCTTTTAGTTTGTTACCGGAGTCTTTTAACTCGCCGCATTAAATTTTTCTAGGTCTTTGTGTGAGGGGAGACCAGAAGTGGTCATGGCGGCATATAAGTACATGATATAACTTAATTATAAATATTATAAAATTCAATAGCATGTAAATTTTGCGAAATTTTAAGAGGTACGCCGTACCATTAGTCCACCGTTATCTCTTAAGGAAGAATTCGAGCCAGTGGCTGGCGACGGTGAGCCAAGCTTTTGGGGCTGTCCAATAAAACAAAAATCCCCAGAGGAAAAAAGCAGCGAGCATACGAAAAGTCGCTCGCGGTTGGGTGAGCAATCGAGCCGAGGCTTTTTTCATTTCCAGTTTTTGCTTTTGCTGCTGCTGATCTTTCAGTTTTTGGGCGAGGCCCTGCAGCAAAACCAAACGGTGAGGCATCTCTAATTTTTGAAATTGCACTCCGACCAGCATTTGTGTGCGACCGATGGGCTCAAGCCGTGTCACCAAACCAAAGCAGGCCATCTGAGCTTTGTGTGGAACCTCGAATTGAATTTTGATCATTTCGCCAACGATGGGGCATAAATCTGATGGCGCCGTGAAAGCCAAGCCTGTCAGTGAGATGTTGCGGATCTCTGTGCCCTCTTCCCAGGGCAATTGCCGCGGACCAGCCACTCTGACCAGAGTGTTGTCTTGGGGCTGCAAAATATAACGCGGGCTGCGCGAGTGATATCGAGCTAAAGTCATTGTATGAACTTATCGGCGAAAGTCGGGCCGAACTCAGTGGTCTGGCTTAAAAAAAGGCCTCGTCCTGACAGGAATCAAACCGAGTTTTGATTCCTTCTCGTCAGGAGATGTCTTAAAATGAGATTCACGTCAGATCCAAAAAAGATACCAAGGAAAATGCCAAACAAATGACCAACAAATCGCTGAACAAACCTCTTCCGAAGCCGCGCAAGCCGCGGAAACCCAAAATCATGGAGCATCCACTGTCGTCAGCAGTGGAGTTCACCAATCGTGAGATCGGCTGGCTGAATTTCAATCGTCGGGTGCTTGTGGAAGCTGAAGATCCACGAACGCCATTGTTGGAGCGTCTGCGCTTCCTCAGTATTTCCAATTCCAACTTTGACGAGTTCTTCATGAAGCGAGTTGGTGGTCTGAAGCGCCAAGTGGCGTACGGTATTTCGCCGAAATCTTCTGACGGCAAAACGCCGACGCTGCAATTGCAAGAGATTCGCAAGCAGGCTTTGCAAATGGTGCAGGATCAGGCGAGTTGTTTTTCGAAAAGCCTCAGGCCTTTGCTGAAAGAAAAAAGTATTTACTTGGTGAAATGGTCTGAACTTTCCGCCAAAGAAAAAGAAAATGCGCAAAAGTATTATTTAAAAAATGTTTTTCCGGTGCTCACGCCTTTATCGGTGGATCCGGGGCATCCATTCCCATTTATCTCCAATCTTTCGACCTCACTGGGTGTGACTCTGAAACATCCCAGCAATGAAGAGAAGTTTTTTGCGCGCGTGAAAGTGCCACAACTGCTGTCACCTTGGGTGCGGGTTGAGGCGGACAAGCTTGAAGAGTATAAATTTATTTCTTTGGTGGAATTGATTCAGGAAAATCTCAAAGATCTTTTCCCCAATATGATCGTGCTGGGGTCAATGCCTTTTCGTCTGACAAGAAATGCGGATATCACTCGTGACGAAGAAGATGCTGAAGATCTTTTGGAGATGATCGAGGAAGAGCTTCGCCTGCGTCGATTTGCCGAAGTGGTGAGACTTGAGCATGCGCCCAAGCCTGATCCATGGATGCTCAAATTTTTAATGGATGAGTTAGAACTCACTGAAGACGATATTTATGAACTTCCAGAGGAACTTGATTACACAGGTCTCACGGTGATTGCAGACCTTGCGATTCCAGCACTTCGCTATGAGGCTTGGGCTCCTGCTGTGCCGACAGCATTTTTGGATGAAGACCCGGCGCAGATTTTTAATGTGATCAAGCACAGTGATCAATTGCTCCATCATCCGTATGACAGCTTTAATCGCACGGTTGAGAAATTCATTCGCGCGGCCTCGGAAGATCCCAAGGTGTTAGCGATTAAAATGACTTTGTATCGCACGGGCGACAACAGTCCGTTTATTAAAAATTTGATTCGTGCGGCAGAGATGGGAAAGCAAGTTGTCTGCTTGGTGGAACTCAAAGCCCGCTTTGATGAGGAAAGAAATATCTATTGGGCACAGTCGCTTGAAAATGCGGGCGTGCATGTGGTGTATGGCATCGTGGGGCTGAAGACGCATGCGAAAACGGCTCTCGTCGTTCGGCAAGAGGTGGATGGGCTTCGCTGTTACGCGCACATTGGCACTGGAAATTACAATGTCTCAACGTCGCGAACTTACACAGATGTGGGATTGCTGACGGCCAATGAGGCAATTACGTCTGAGTTGGTTGAGTTTTTTCATTATCTCACGGGGCGATCACTCAAAAGCGATTATAAATATTTACTGATTGCGCCGATCAATATGTTTTCAAGATTTAAGCAAATGATCGAGCGAGAAACTGAAAATGCTAAGGCCGGAAAACCATCACAGGTCATCGCGAAGATGAACAACATGGAAGAAAATGATATTTCGCTGGCACTCTATCAAGCCTCAAAAGCTGGAGTTTCAGTCGATATGATCGTGCGTGGCTTTTGCTGTCTTCGCCCGGGAGTTCCGGGCATGAGTGAAAAGGTGAAAGTGATGTCGACCATTGGTCGCTTTCTTGAGCACTCGCGGATTTTTTATTTTAGGAATGGCGCTATGGATCCCGTGGACGGCGAATTTTATATTGGCTCTGCGGATTGGATGTATCGCAATTTACATGCACGAGTTGAAGCCATCGTTCCGGTGTTGGACCGCGCTTTGCGCGAGCGATTGTGGGAAATTCTTCAACTGTATCTCAAAGATCAACGACAAACTTGGGATATGAACTCGGATGGAAATTATAAGCAGCGATCACCAGCATCACAACCAACCACAGAAGTTGGTGTGCAGGCGCAGTTGATGGCATTAGCCAAGCAAAAAGCTCCGATCAATGAAGAGCAAGCGTCGGAGTCCTCGTCGGAGTTTATCCAGTGAAGTTGATTTTATTTCGCCATGGTGTTGCCGTGGAAAGAGAAGAATTCATTGCCAAGAATCAGGAGGATTCACTGCGTCCATTGACCGAGAAGGGGC